>VFQP010003259.1_pt1 | contig 16776 bp, 15 predicted proteins | sample 3512351 | NCBI WGS metagenome assembly VFQP01 (sample SAMN10412372, study PRJNA504923) | tailings metagenome | isolation source: Relicate 1 Philex TSF1 revegetated site | place: Philippines: Tuba, Benguet | collected 2017-08-29
CGCGTTCGGACAGAACCCGCAGGCCATGAGCGATGCACCGCGTTTCCGCGTGGAGCATGGACCGGTGGTCAATGTGGAAGCGCATCTGCCTGCCGACGTGGTGGCCACGTTGCGTGAGCGCGGTCACCGCGTAGAGGTGGCGCCGCGCGACAGCCTGGAATTCGGTTCCGCGCAACTGATCTACAAGACCGCGCACGGATACGTTGCCGCGTCCGATTCGAGACGCGACGGACAGGCGGTGGGTTACTGACGCGGACCGCGCGCGCAGAAGGATCGGATCGCGACATGCAGTATCCTGTGTCGCGACCGACAATCTTCAAAGGAGCGTCCGATGACAGTGATCGTGCTGGCGGTAGACGGTTCGGCCCACAGCCTTGGCGCCGCGTCCTGGGTGGCAGACACCGGGGCGCTGGCCACACCACGCGTGGTCCATGTGCTGCATGTTTCGCCGATGCTGGGCCGCACCGGTTTCAGTGCGGTCGACTTCGAGCAGGAAAACCGTGAATCCGCGCGCCTGGCATTCGAAGGCGCACGTCGCATACTCGACGGCCGCGCTGATGAAATCCATGATCATTGGCTGCGCGGCGACGCCGCCGATTCGATTGCCGGATTCGCCGCCGAACATGGCGCGGACCTGGTGGTGCTTGGCGCCAAGGGCATGGGCGCCATCAAGGCCGCGCTGACCGGTTCGGTCGTTTCCAGGGTCGTAGCGCAATCGTCGGTCCCCACGATTGTCGTCAATGCCAGAGATGCCGAGACTCATCCATAAGTTGCAGAACCTGAGGTGGCATCACCGGTTTCCCCCCCGTTCGGGTATTGAAGGGTCCGACTTCAGGCCACTGTCCGGCCGGTCTGGCGCTGCCTAGACTTCGACCGGAAGTTCGGCCAGGGCCGCCACTGTGGCCCAAGGGAGGACCGGCATGGCAACCGAAACACTCCGGGTTGGCGATATCGGACCAGCGGTCTTGCGCCTGCAAAACCGGTTCAAGGACCTGGGCTTCAGTCCCGGCGTTATCGATGGCGAGTTTGGCCAGGGTACGGCTGCGGCGGTGATCGGTTTTCAGCGCAGCGAGAATCTGCTGGCCGATGGCATTGCCGGACCACGCACGCTGACCGCGATGGGGCTGCTGGCCGATGACACCTTGTCCGATGCGACCGGTACTGTGACGGTACAGATGGTCAGCCAGATGTTCCCGCAAACACCGCTGGCCAATATCAAGACCAACCTGCCGTTTGTATTGCAGGCACTGCTCGACCACCAGCTGCGCGACAAGCCGATGATCCTGATGGCATTGGCCACGATCCGTGCGGAGACCGAGAGTTTTCGTCCGATCAATGAAGGGATCTCGCGCTTCAATACATCGTCGACAGGACACCAGTTCGACCTGTATGACAATCGCCGCGATCTTGGCAACAAGGGCAGGCCGGACGGCGCCAGCTACCGGGGCCGTGGCTTTGTGCAATTGACCGGACGACATAACTACACGACGTACGGTCCACGGTTGTCACCACGCGAAGACCTTGTCAACCAACCCGAACGCGCCAACGATCCCACCGTCGCGGCGGCGTTGCTGGCCATGTTTATCGGCGATCGGGAACTGTCGATCAAGGATGCGCTGCTGCACGGCAACTTCCAGGCAGCACGGCGCCTGGTCAATGGCGGTGTCCATGGCCTCGACCGCTTTGTGGATGCCTACCAGCGTGGCGACGCCCTGATTCCCGACTGAGCCGGGCAACGGTGGGTAGCGTCTCGCCCTGGATCACTGCCTATAATCGTTCGACTACCTTGCCGGGAGTCTATCGATGACCACTTCCGATCACTTCGACGCGATCCTGATCGGTACCGGTCAGGCCGCTCCCGCACTGGCCAATCGCCTGACCGCCGCCGGCATGTCGGTGGCGGTGATCGAGCGCGAGCTGGTTGGCGGTACGTGCGTGAACGTTGGCTGCACGCCTACCAAGGCGATGGTGGCAAGCGCCTATGCCGCGCGCATGGCGGCACGCGCGTCAGAGTATGGCGTGGTGTTGCCGGGTGCACCGCACATCGACATGCCCGCAGTACGCGACCGCGTGCAGGCGATCATCGCCAAAAGCCGCAACGGCGTCACACGCTGGATCGAGAGCATGCCACGGGCCACGCTGATCCGCGGGCACGCGCGTTTCGAAGGTCCGCATACCGTAAGGGTCGACCAGCGATTGCTGACGGCCGAGCGGATCTTTATCAACGTCGGCGGCCGTGCACTGGTGCCGGAAGCGATTCATGGATTGCCGGAGACCCCACATCTGACCAATGTCGACATGGTGGCGCTGGACACTGTGCCACGCCATCTGATAGTGGTGGGCGGCAGCTATATCGGACTCGAGTTCGCGCAGGTATTCCGCAGGTTTGGTGCCGAAGTCACGGTCGTCGAACGCGGGCCACGCCTGATTGCACGTGAGGACGAAGAAGTATCGACCCAGGTGCAACAGATTCTTGAGGCCGAAGGCATTGCCGTGCGTACCAACGCGAACTGCATCACGGTCAGCCGGCATGCGGACGGCGTGCAGGTGGGGGTCGACTGCGCATCCGGCGAGCCTGCGGTGGTGGGCAGCCATGTGCTGGTGGCCGTGGGGCGACTTCCCAATACCGACGATCTTGGCCTGGACAAGGCGGGCATTCAAACCGATGCGCACGGCAATATCGTGGTCGATGACCAGTTGCGCACCAACGTCGATGGCATCTGGGCGCTGGGCGACTGCAATGGCCGCGGCGCGTTCACGCATACCGCCTACAACGACTTCGAGATCGTCGCCGCCAATCTGCTGGATGGCGGACAGCGTTCCGTGGCCGACCGCATCCCCGTCTATGCATTGTTTATCGATCCACCGCTTGGACGGGTGGGCATGACCGAGGCCCAGGCGCGCGCCGCCGGATACAGCGTGCGAATCGGCAAGCGGCCGATGACCCGCGTGATGCGGGCCGTGGAGAAAGGTGAGGCGCAGGGATCGATGCGCGTGGTGGTCGACGCCAAAACCGATCGCATTCTCGGCGCCGCCATTCTTGGGCCCGGCGGAGACGAGGCTGTCCATTTCGTGCTGTCGGCAATGGCCGCGCAAGCGCCGTATACACAGCTTGCGCGAACCATGGCAATCCATCCTACAGTGTCGGAACTGATTCCTACGATTCTGGGCGAGTTGTCGGCGCCTTAGCCGCCTCAATCACGTCTCAGTTCCCCAGCAAGCTCGCCAGCGCTGCCGGCAACCCGGCATTCGATTTTTGCGGCGGCCGGGCAAAGCTTCCTTCGCGCGCGCTGCCGGCCTGCAATGCCACCAGCGATTCGCAATGGCGCACCGCGCTGCTGACGCCATCGACCACCGGCACAGGGATCTTGCCCTTGAGCGAGCGGGCCAGACCCGCCAGCGGCGCGCCGGCCACGATGATCACGTCGGCGCCGTCTTCGCGCACGGCTTGCAGGCTCAGTTCTTCGAGCCTTGCGGCATGATCCTCCTGCACGCTGCCGATGTCGCGCAGCGGCGACTGCAACGAGCGGATGCTCGCCAGGCGCGATGCCAGTCCATTGGCGGCCACGCATTCGCGATACCACGCTTCAATTCGATGCGAGATCGCAATGATCGAGAAACGCTGGCCCAGCAGGCAGGCACTGGCCAGCGCGGCCTCGGTCATGCCGACCACGGGGACATCAAACAATTCCTTGAGCCCGGCCAGCCCGGGATCACCGAACGCTGCGACTACCAGGCCGTCGAAGTTGCCTGCATGTTCGGCGGCCGCGCAGGCCGTGGCGTAGCCGCCCACCAGTGCCTCGAAGCGCGTTTCGATATAGGCCACGCCAAATGCCGCAGTAGCCATCGTGATGCGCGTGTCAGGCGCGGCGGTACGTTGCGCTTCCGCATGGATCAGGTCGGTTACCGATGCGCTGATATTAGGATTGACGATCAGGAGGTTCATGGGATTCAGAGTTCCGGTTGGCCCGCTTCAAGGAACTTGCCGCGGCCAGCGGCGGGCTCCAGGTATTCGCCGTTACGTACGATCATCTCGCCGCGCGAGAACGTGGTCATCGGCCAGCCGGTGACTTCAATACCTTCGTACGGCGTGTAGTCCACCGCATGATGCAGGTTGCTGTTGGCGATGCGCACCTTGCGCTCGGGGTCCCAGAGCACGATGTCGGCATCGGCGCCAATCGCGATGGTGCCCTTGCGCGGATACAGGCCATAGATCCGGGCCGGACGATACGACGTCAGTTCGACGAACTGGTGCAATGAAAGCTTGCCGCGCGTCACGCCATCGAACAGCAGCGGCAGGCGCGTTTCAATGCCGGGCACGCCATTGGGAATATGGTCGAACGGTTGTGCGCTGCCGCCGAGCTTCTTTCCCTCGGGGTCGTCGTAGTTGAACGGCGCATGATCCGACGAAAACACGCTGAACACGCCATTGGTCAATGCGCGCCACACCGCGGCCTGATTCTCGGGGTCGCGCGGCGGCGGGCTGCACACGCACTTGGCACCTTCGTAGCCGTCGTCACCGGGCAAGCCCATGTCCTCGGCGGTCAGGTACAGGTACTGCGGGCAGGTCTCCGCCAGGATTTTCATGCCACGGCCCTGGGCCCAGCGGATCTGTTCGATGGCTTCCTTGCCAGACACATGCACGATCAGGATTGGCACATCGACCAGTTCGGCGAACGATATCGCACGATGGGTGGCCTCGCGCTCCACCACGGCCGGCCGCGCCAGACCATGAAAGCGCGGGGCAATGCGGCCTTCGCCCACGAGCTTGTCTGTCAGCCACGAAATGCAATCGGCGTTCTCGGCATGCACCATCACCAGCGCCTTGTTCTGGCGCGCGACATCGAGCACTTCGAGCATTTCGCGATCCGACAGCTTGAGGTCGTCATAGGTCATGTAGACCTTGAACGAACTGTAGCCCTGGCGGATCAGCGCGGGCAGTTCATCCTGCAGCACGGCCGGCGTGGGATCGGCCACGATCAGGTGGAACGCATAGTCGATCACGGCCCGGCCATCGGCCCGGCGGTGGTAGTCGGTCACGGCCGCCTTGAGCGAGGCGCCTTTTTCCTGGGCGGCGAACGGGATTACCGTGGTGGTGCCGCCGCAGACGGCCGCGCGCGTGCCGGTGAAGAAGTCGTCGGCCATGCGCATACCGTCGGGCATGGGCTGGTCAAGATGGCAGTGTCCGTCGACGCCGCCGGGCAGGGCCAGCAGGGCCGTGGCGTCGATTTCCTGCTGCGCTGCGGGCAAGCCGTGGCCTAACGCCACGATCTTGCCGCCACGTACACCGATATCGCAACGAAAGCGGTCGGAGGCGGTGACCACGTCGGCATTGCGGATCACGAGGTCAAGATTGTTGTCTGCGGGCATGGTCATCTCTCTCCGATGCTGCTTGCTTACGCCACTTCGCGGAACAGACGGCCCCAGCCCTTCAGGGCGCTGGTGTCCACACCCGCCAGCCGCAGCGACTTCCACACCACGGTAGAGATCGTGTCGTAAAGCGGGATGCCGGTCTCGGCCTCAAGCTCCTCGGCCAGGTGCGCGGCGTGCAGGTTGGTGCAGAACGTGGTGATGGCCTGCACGTTTTCCTTTGCCAGTTCGCGCACCATCTTGCGAATGGTGTCTTCTTCCACTTCGGCGAAGCTGTAGTTCACATGCAGTTCCAGATGGCGTTCGGCCGAAGCGTCGAAGCCGCTGCGCTGGTAGTTGGCGACGATGCGCTGCTGTACATCGCTCAGGTAGGGTGTGGCCAGGCCAAAGCGGCGCGCGCCGGTTTTTTCGAGGATTTCGTTCAGCGCCAGTACCGAGGTGGTGGCGGGAATGCCGGTGGCCTCGGTGATCTGCTTGCACAGCGCCTGATCCTTCTCGAAGCCGAGCCAGCCCGACGATGTACCGTTCCAGGCAATCACGTCGACGCGGGCATCGGCCAGCAGGCGGGCCGCGGCCAGGATCTTTTCCAGGTCGAACTGGCCCAGCGCCTGGTCACGCAGTGAAATCTCGGTGACGGTAAAGCGCGAGAAATGCGCGCTGACGTTGGGCAGGCCGCTGACCATCGCGCTGGTAATGGGCTCCAGCGCAGTATTGGAAGAGGGCGTCAGCATGCCAAGGCGAATCTGCTTGCTCATGGTTGGTTCTCAAGAGTTGTCGGGCACCGTCTGGGCGCGATGCCTCGGGATGGATATTGGTTTTGTTGTCAGGAGTCGGCCTGGAGGCGGGGACCTCCAGCCGATGGTCATCAGACCGGGAGCTTCTTTTCGTAGTCGATGGCCGTGGATGCCAGCAGCAGGCCCACGCCGGCGGCCGCAAAGAACATCAGCGCCAGGAAGTACGAGCCCGTGAACTGTACGATCATGCCGACGATGATCGGCACGCTGATGCCACCGATATTGCCGCCAAGGTTCATCACGCCGCCCAGGAAACCGATCTTGTTGCGGGTACCGAGGATCGACGGGATGCACCAGAACAGGCCGCACCAGCGCAGGAAGAACAGCGTGGACGAGAGCAGGGCCACCACAACCACCGGGTTGGTCACGTAGGCCACCGAGAAGATCGAGACCGTGGCCACCACGGCGGCGATACCGAACAGCGTACGCATGACCACGTTGGGTCGGCCGCCGGCTTCCTTCCACTTGTCGGCAATCCAGCCACCGATCAGCTCGCCAATGAAGCCGCAGAAAAAGATGATGAAGCTGGCGCCGCCCATGGCCTTGATGTCGAAGCCGTGCACCTTGTTCAGGTAGTTCGGCATCCAGGTCAGCAGGCCATAGAACACGGTGTTGAAGCACATCCAGCCAATGGCCATGCACCAGACCGAGCGGTACTTGAAGAAGTCGAGCGAGCGGCCCGACAGGTTGGCCGGTTCGGCGCGGTTCTCGTTGGCCTGGGCTTCCTCGATATAACGTGCCTCGAGTTCGTTGACGCCGGCATGCTCACGCGGTGAATTGCGGATGTACCACCAGGCCACCGCGCCGGCGATCACGGTGCCGACGCCGGCCACCACGAAGGCCAGACGCCATGATCCGAGCGAGGCGATCAGCCACGTAATGATGATCGCGCCCAGTGCCGCGCCCAGCGGTGCGCCGCCATCGAGCAACGTGGCGCCACGGCCGCGTTCGTTCTGCGTCATCCAGATTGCATTGAGCTTGCCGCCGGCCGGGTAGATCGGTGCTTCGGCGGCGCCAAGACCCAGGCGCGTCAGCAGCAACGCCGTAGACGTGGTGCAGACTGCGGCCAGGGCCTGGAATGCGCCCCAGAACACGGTGGCGCACGCAATCACGATGCGCGGCTTGTACTTGTCGGCCAGCATGCCGCCCGGCACCTGCATCAGCGCATAGGTCCAGAAGAACGAACTCAGGATCAGCCCCTGCATGGTGGGGCTCAGGTCGAATTCCTTGGCGATCAACGGCATGGCCACCGACAGCGACGCGCGGTCGATGTAGTTGATGGCAATCAGGAACAGCATCATCAGGAAGATCTTCCAGCGGACGCCGCTGCGCGTGGCCGACATGGTGGTGGCCTGACTTGTGGTGGACATGACGGGGGGTCTCCTTTGCTCCTTGGTGCTGCGTTTCGAGGCGTTTCTGTTTGAGGTGTCGCGCAACTGGACGCAGTATAGGATACGTAATCTGTAATTACAACGCTTGTAAGTTGTTGATTTATATAGATAGGGTAAGCACCAATTTTGGGTGTGTTAGTCTTCGTTTCAGTGCAATTTCCCCATCCTGGTGATGTCCGTGACACAAACGCTGCCCAAAACCGCCCGACTCCGCACACTTGGCATGTCCGCCGAGATTGCGGCGCGGCTGCGGACGATGATTCAGGAGGGCGAACTGCCACCGGGGGTACGTATCGACGAGAAGGCGTTTTGCGATGCATTCGACGTTTCAAAGACGCCGCTGCGTGAAGCACTCAAGGTGCTGGTGGCCGAAGGGCTGGTGCTGCATCGCCAGTACATCGGCTATCGCGTGGCGCCGCTGGACCTGAACGAATTGCGCGAGACGTTCGAAACGCTGCATGGTCTCGAAGCGCATGCCGGAGAACTCGCTGCGCTGCGCATCGGCGATGCGGCACTGACAAAAATCGAGCGCAAGCATCAGGCGATGATCGACGCGCACGCCGCGAGCCGGCGCACCGATTACTTCCGCATCAACCAGGAAATCCATCAGCTGATCATCGATAGCGCGGATAACGCGGTGCTGTCGGGCATCTATGCCATGCTGATGAGCAAGGTCCATCGCGCCCGCGGCGCAGCCAACGCGGACATGTTGCGCTGGCAAGAATCACACGAGGAGCACGAGGCCATCATGGCCGCGTTGCGCGAGCCGGGCCGCCCGCGTCTGGCGCAGATCCTGCGCGAGCATTCCGAGAACACTGCCCGCGAAGTGCTGCGCGTCGTTGAACAGACGCTGGCCGAACCGGCGGCGCAGGCGGTCAGCACTCCGCGCCGCCAACTGGCCCGGGCGGTCTAATCGCTTACACCATCAGCCTCAAAGTCAAAGCATCGACTTGCCCTGCGCAAGGATCTTGTCGCAGACCTGCTTGGTGACTTCGGCTTTCAGGCCGCTACCGCTGAGATCGAGCTGCTTGCCGTTGCTCGTGGACAGGATGCCGCGTGAACCTTCGCCATAGCCACTGTCCTTGGTGCCGCCCGAAACCGAGCCGAGCAGTTTGTCTTTCACCGCGGAAGTCGCCGAGTCGGCATTCAGATAATTGTTCTTGACGCAGTACTCGATCACGCCGGCCGCATTGCCGGCGCTGCCGGAACTGAGCGAGGACACCGACAGCCCACCCAGATTGCCCAGCGCGCCGGTAGCGCTCTGGCCCGCGCTGCCCGACGACAGCGGCGACGATTTCATCAGGTCGCCAAGCTGGGCGTTGGCGATGCCGGTAAAAAGGATCAGGGACGCCGGTACGGCAAGCGTCAGCGTGCGACGCAACGTGGTGGAAACAGTGAACACGGCCATGGGAAGACTCCTTATGCGGTCATGCCATGAATGGCCTCCCCAATATACGCGCGTGGCGGCGCCGCAGATGTGAAGGTTTTTTGCATCGCGATGCAGCAATGTGAGACAAACCTGCCGTTCGCGACGCCGTGACGACGGTTCACGACATTTCCCCGATATCTCCCGACAATTTCCTTGACCCGGCATCGCCCGCCATCTTCAATACCTCAAACTAAACAGTGATCAGATAAATGGGGAGGCCGACGTGGATCCACGACAGGACGCCGATAGGGACACGGATAGGGACACGGAAATGCCGTTGGGCATATGGTCCACGGGCAACTACGCGCCGGTGCAGCGCGAGATCGAGGCTACCGCACTGCAGATCGATGGGGCTCTGCCGCCGGGCCTGAGCGGGACCCTGTTCCGCAACGGTCCGAATCCGCGCTTTCCGACACCGGCAACCCACTGGTTTGGTGGCGACGGCATGATCCACGCAATTTCCCTGGCCAAGGGCCAGGCCGCGTACAAAAACCGCTGGGTGCGCACGCCACGCTGGATCGACGAAGACCGCGCGGGGCGGGCGCTATTTCGCACGTTCGCCGGCAAGGTGCCCGATGCGCCCGAGTGGGCTGGCACCGACAGCGGCGTAGCCAATACGAATATCGTCTGGCATGCGAACCGCTTGCTGGCGCTGGAAGAAGGCCACCGGCCCACCCAAATGTCCGCGGCCACGCTGGAGACCTTCGGCTATGCCGGGTACGGTGCGCAGCAGGGCCCGTTTACCGCCCACCCGAAGATCGATACGCACACCGGCGAGATGTTCTTCTTCGGCTATAACGCCGACGGTCTGTTCACGCGCGGCATCAGTGTCGGGACGATCGATGCCGATGGTCACCTCGCTCGCTATATGAAGTTCGAAGCCCCGTATTGCAGCATGGTGCACGACTTCATGACGACATCGCGGCATCTGCTGATCCCGATCCTGCCGCTGACCGGCAGCCGCGAGCGTGCGGAGCAACGTCTGCCGCCCTATGCATTCGAGCCAGAACGGCCGGCAATGATCGGTGTGATGGCACGCGATACTGCGTCGCCGGTGCTGCGCTGGTACGAAGGTCCGCCGTGCTACGTATTCCACGTGTTCAATGCATGGGAAGCCGATAACGCGATCATTGCGGACGTGATGGCCTATGACGAGGCGCCGCTGTTTCCGCGCGCGGATGGATCGCCGGGCGACCCATCGCGCCAGCAGGCATTCCTGACCCGCTGGACCTTTGATTTGACGCCAGGCTGCAAGGTATTCACGAGCCAACGGTTGTGCGACATTCCGGGCGAATTTCCGCGTATCGACGATCGGGTGGCAGGGCGCAGGCATCGCCACGGCTGGTTTGCCGCGAGCCGGACTGGGGAAGACACCCTTGGCGGACTGGTGCACGTCGATGCGGCGAACGGTGAGCAGCGCGCGTACTGGTTGCCGCGTGGCGATATCACGTCGGAGCCGGTGTTCGCTGCGCGTGGCCAGCACGAAGGTGACGGCTGGATTCTGGCGGTGGTGTGGCGCAGCGCGTCCAATACCAGCGAGCTTCTGGTCTTCGATGCATGCAACATCACGGCCGGTCCGCTCGCTGCGGTGAAATTGCCACAGCGCGTGCCATTCGGCTTTCATGGCAACTGGGTGGCAGGGGAGCTTGCATGAGCAAGATGTTGCGTGTGGCGTGGCCAGTCATCCTGGATACGCTTGGGGTGCTGGTCTTTGCCGTGCTGATGGCGTTGAAGGTCGATCTACGGATCGCCACGCTTGCTGGACTGACCGTGGCGCTGGCCGTGGTGGGACGGGAGTTGCTACGCGGCCATCGCGTGGCCGTGCTGCAATGGATCAGCCTGGTATCGGTAGTGCTATCGTCGATCGCCACCTGGCTGACCTCGGATCCGCGCTTCGTGATGGCCAAGCCCAGCATCCTGTTCCTGATCGTTGGCGTGGTCATGCTGCGCAAGGGCTGGATGAACCGTTATGTACCGGCCGAACTGGTGCCCCGCATCCAGCCCGAAATGACGCGCTTCGGGTACGCATGGGCGGCGCTGATGCTGGTCTCGGCCGTGCTGAATCTGGTGGTGGCGGTCTGGCACACCACGCCATGGCCGGTATTTATCGCGATCTATCCGGCTGCGTCCAAGGCGGTGCTGTTCTGCGTGCAGTATGCCGCCGTGAAGATGGCATTGCGCAAGCGTCCAGCCACCGCGCCTGTTGCCGCGCAGCAGGAGACACTGGACAGCGGTATCGCCATGTAAGGCCGGGACTCTGTTTCCCTTGTTTCCTTGTTTCCTTGTTTCCTTCTGACCTTCTGACCTTTCGAAGCCGTATGTCACGCCGATCATCCAGGACCGCATCGGGCGGCGCCACCAAGCCTGAAGGGCAGTGGCACCATGGCGACCTGCGCGCTTCGCTGATTGCATGGGGCCTGCATCTGCTCGATACCGAGGGCATCTCGGCCATGAGCATGCGCACGGCAGCCAGGCTTGCCGGCGTGTCTTCCGGCGCGCCGTCGCATCATTTCCAGGATCGCAATGGCCTGCTCGCGGCGATTGCGGCACAGGCATTCCGTGAGCTCAAGGATTTCCGGAGCAGCAGGGCCGCCCGGTTGCCGAACCAGACACCGGCCGACCGGCTGCGCGGACTGCTGGTCGGCTACGCCGAGTTCGCGCATGCGTATCCGGCACGCTTCCATCTGATGTTCGGCCCCGCCATTGAGCGTCGCAGTGAGTATCCGGAGTTGGTGCAGGCCGCGGGAAACTCGTTCACGCGCGTACGCGAAGCGGTCTCGGCGTGCCTGGACGGACGGGCCGCGGCCAATCTGTCGGAAGAGAAGCTGGCCTTTGCGGTGTGGATCGCCGCCCACGGGTTGGCAACGATCACCGCCAGCAACGAGCGCATATCGGCCATTTCCGCGCAGCCGCTCGACGTCGACCAGATGGCCGACGTGGTGGCCGAATTCTGTCTGCAGGCGTTGCGTGCATGCTCGCAGCCGGCAAGCTGAGTGCCGTTGGTGCGTTGCATCATGTGTCGGCGCGACACCGACAGCCATATCGGACTCTGCAGGGTAGGATAAGGCGCTTCGTGCCGGGGATGGCCTCGCCGCGCGGGCCCCTCATCATTTCCGCTCCCGACCGTATGTATTCGTCCTCCATGCAACGATTTCTCTTCGGCGCCATAGTCGTTCCGGTCGCGATGGTGGTGGTATTCGGGATCGACGCGCTTACGCCGCTAGGCATTGCGGCGTGGTTGTTCTACCTTGTGCCGGTCTGCCTGACGCTATACAGCACCGATCCGCGCCTGCCGCTGATCACGGCCGCGGCGGGAACATTGCTGATAGGCATCGGTTATGCGATCTCGCCGGTCAGCAATTTCAGCACGAGCTTCGCCATCATCAACCGCTGCATTGGCGTGGCCATGCTGTGGTTCCTGGCCGTGGTGGTGTACCGGTATATCGTGGCCCAGCTTGCCGTGCAACGCGCGGTCTGGTTGCAACAGGCACAGGTACGCGTGCATCAGGCGGTCCGCAACCCGCAGTCGGCCGGGAACGTCGGCGACGCACTGGTGCGCGCGCTGGCACAGGCACTCGATGCCCACGTAGGCGTGGTCTATCAGCGCGATGGCGAGCAGTTGCGCCGTGTAGCCGCCTGGGCACTGGCCGACGACGCAAGGCTGCCATTGACGCTGGCACCGGGTGAGACGCTCGCCGGCCAGGCCGTGACGGAAAACCGGGTCATCGCGTTGGGCGGACTGCCTGCCGGTTATCTGCAAGTCGCCTCGGCACTGGGCCGTACGACACCCAATGAAATCATTGCCGCCCCGCTGACATCCGAGGGTGAGGTGATCGGCGTGGTCGAACTCGGCTTCGTTACCACACGACGCGACACCGCGGATGCGGTGGAATTGCTCGAACGGATTGGCGAATCGGTTGGCATGACCTTGCGCGCGGCCGCCTATCGCACCCGGCTCGAAACGCTGCTTGGCGAAACGCAGCGGCAGAGCGAGGAGCTGCAGGTCCAGCAGGAAGAGTTGCGCGTATCCAATGAGGAGTTGGAGGAACGCGGGCATGCGCTGATGGACTCGCAGGCGCGGCTCGAAGCCCAACAGGCGGAGCTGGAGCAGACCAATGTCCAGCTCGAAGAGCACGCCCAGCGCCTGGAGGCGCAGAAGCGTGAAATGCTCGTGTTCCAGGCGGACTTGGCAACCAAGTCGCGCGATCTGGAGCGCTCGAACCAGTACAAGAGTGAGTTCCTGGCCAATATGTCGCACGAGTTGCGCACGCCGCTGAACAGTGCGCTGATCCTGGCTAAGCTGTTGCAGGAGAACAAGGAAGGGACGCTGACTAGCGAGCAGGTGCGCTACGCCGCCACCATCCACGATGCGAACACCGACCTGCTGAACCTGATCAACGACATCCTGGACCTGTCGAAGATCGAGGCAGGTCACCTCGTGATCGAGCCCGAACCTGTCGAGTTGCGCAAGCTGGCCGGTACGCTGGAACAGATGTTCGGGCCCGTCGGCGCGCACAAAGGCCTGACGTTCCGTGCAGAGTTCATGCCGGGCCTGCCGGACGTCATCGTGTCTGACGGCCAGCGCCTGCAACAGGTGCTCAAGAACCTGCTGTCCAATGCATTCAAGTTCACCGCAAAAGGCTCGGTTACGCTGGCAATGGCAACGCAGGGCGAAGATGCGTTGCGTTTCGAGGTGCGGGATACTGGCATCGGGATTCCAAAAGACAAGCAACAGGTCATCTTCGAAGCGTTCCAGCAGGCCGACGGCACGACCAGCCGTCGCTACGGCGGCACGGGCCTGGGGTTGTCCATTTCGCGCGAGCTTGCGCGTCTGCTTGGAGGTGCCATCACGGTGGCAAGCGAACCGGGGCAGGGCAGCGTGTTTGCGCTGACCGTCCCGCTGACGCTGGTAGCCAATGCACCGGCCCCGGCGATGCCGGCGGTACAAGCCACTTTGCCGGGGCAGGGTGTAGCGCAGGTGCCGCAGGCCATGCCGCCAATGGCGATGCCCACCCCCGCAGCCACGCCGGCACAGCCCGAGCCGGCCGCGCATGGCTATCCGACGCCGATTCCTGACGATCGCGCCCAACGCACACGCGGCAACCGGCTGATCCTCGTGATCGAAGACGACATCGACTTCGCCGGCATCCTTTACACGCTGGCCCATGAACTCGATTTCGACTGCATCCATGCCACCACGTCGGCGCACGGCCTCGAGCTCGCGCGCGAGCATCAGCCGTGCGGCATCCTGCTCGACGTGGCGCTGCCCGACCAGTCGGGCCTGACGTTGCTGGACTGGCTCAAGCGCGATCCCGCCACGCGCCATATTCCAACGCATCTGATATCGGTCGGCGACCATGCCGAGGCCGCGCTGCATCTTGGCGCGGTGGGCTACACCTTCAAGCCGAGCGAGCGCGACAAGCTCGCCACGGTCATCCGCGGGCTTGAGGCGCGCATGACGGCGGGCCAGCGTCGCGTGCTGGTTATCGAGGATGACCCGACATTGCGCGAAAGCATCCGCGCGTTGCTGAAATCGCTGGATGCGGAGATCGTGACCACCGGTAGCGTTGCGGGCGCCGTCGACGCGCTGAACGGAGCGCCGTTCGATTGCGTGGTGCTGGACATGGTGCTCCCCGATGGCACCGGCCACGATCTGCTGGCCCGCATGGCCGGCACCGATACCGGCGCCATGCCCCCAGTGATCGTCTACACCGGCCGGCAGTTGTCGGCCAACGATGAGCGGCAACTGCGCCGGTATTCGAAGTCGATCATCATCAAGGGTGCCCGATCGCCAGACCGCCTGCTCGACGAAGTCACACTATTCCTGCATAGCGTGGAGTCGTCGCTGCCGCCCGAGCATCAGCGCATGCTGCGCGCCGCGCGCAGTCGTGACGACGCGTTCGACGGCCGCAAGCTGCTGCTCGTGGAAGACGATGCGCGCAATATCTTTGCGCTGTCGAAAGTCATCGAGCCGCTTGGCGCCACGGTCGAGATCGCCCGCAGCGGGCGCGAGGCGCTGGACCTGCTGCAGAAAGTCCATGACGTGGATCTCGTGCTGATGGACATCATGATGCCTGAGATGGACGGCATTACCGCGATGCGGCATATCCGCCAGATGCCGGAGTACGCACGGTTGCCGATTATTGCATTGACCGCCAAGGCCATGCAGTCGGATCGCGAAGCCTGCCTGCAGGCTGGCGCCAGCGACTACATCGCCAAGCCGATCGATGTGGACAAACTACTTTCACTGTGCCGTGTATGGCTACACGCAAACTGAAGCCGGGCGCCGCCAATGCGCTGGGCATGCCCGATGCTGACGAGGTTTCGTCGCTGCCCGACGCCAATTTCGAGATCGAGCTGGAACTGCTGCTGGAAGCCATCTTCCGCAAGTACCAGCATGATTTCCGGCGCTACTCACGTGCATCGTTGCGGCGCCGACTCCAGCAGGCGTTGCATGACCTGGGCCTGGACACGCTCTCGCAACTGCAGGACCGGATGTTGCGCGATGCCAAGGTATTCGGTCGCCTGCTGCAATACCTGACGGTACAGGTCAGCGAGATGTTCCGCGACCCGGGCTATTTCCGTGCGATCCGCGAGCATGTGGTGCCAGTGCTGCAGACATATCCATCGGTCAATGTGTGGGTGGCCGGTTGCAGCAGTGGCGAGGAGCTCTGGTCACTGGCCATCCTGTTCGAGGAAGAAGGGCTCGCGGCGCGCACGGTGTTCTACGCGACCGATATCAATCCGGAGGCGCTGGCCATCGCGCGCGCAGGTGTGTACGATGCTGGCCGCTTGCGCGGCTTTGGCGAGAACTACCTCGCGGCCGGCGGAAAGCGCTCGCTATCGGACTACTATCATGCCGCATATGGCAAGGCCAAGTTCAATGCGCAATTGATCCGGCAATCGGTGTTTGCGGACCATAGCCTGGCGACCGACAGCGTGTTTCAGGAGGCACAACTGGTTTCGTGCCGCAACGTCCTAATCTATTTCGATCGTCCGCTGCAGGACCGTGTGATCGGGTTGTTTCGCGATGCGCTGGCACGCCGTGGCTTCCTGGGCCTGGGCAGCAAGGAAAGCCTGCATTTCAGCGCGCATGCCCAGGATTTCGAGCCGCTGGTGCCGCAAGAGCGGCTTTACCGCAAGTGCTGAGGGAATGCCATGAAACCGGCGAAGCGAGCGTGTAGCGGTGTGGTGATCGGCGGATCGGCCGGGGCCATCGAGGCGTTGAATGCGCTGTTGCCGATGCTGCCGGCGCAATTCCGGCCACCGGTAGTGGTGGTCATGCATCAGCTCGCGTCGACCCCCAGCCTGCTTCCCGAACTGTTCAAGGCGCGCTGCGTGCTGCCGGTGCACGAAGCGGAAGACAAGATGCCGATGGAACCCGGGCACCTTTACCTGGCGCCGCCGGACTACCATTTGCTCGTGGAGCAGGACCCCGATACGCCAGCCACGATGCGCCTGGCACTGTCGGTGGAGCCACCGGTGCGGTTTTCCAGGCCATCGATCGACGTGCTGTTCGAGTCCGCAGCCATTGCCTGGCGTGAGCGCGCGTTGGGTATCCTGTTGTCAGGCGCCAACGACGATGGCGCGCGCGGGCTGGCCGCGATTCGGGCGGCCGGTGGCACCGCATGGGTGCAGACACCGGAAAGCGCGGCAGTGGAAACCATGCCGCAAGAAGCCATTGCACGCGGTGCGGCCGATCGCGTGTTGAACCTGGAAGCCATTGGCCGCGGTCTGGCCCGCATTACAGAATGACCATTACCATGCATGCTCCCGTCAAGATCCTCGCAGT
>VFQP010003260.1_pt1 | contig 16762 bp, 11 predicted proteins | sample 3512351 | NCBI WGS metagenome assembly VFQP01 (sample SAMN10412372, study PRJNA504923) | tailings metagenome | isolation source: Relicate 1 Philex TSF1 revegetated site | place: Philippines: Tuba, Benguet | collected 2017-08-29
AGAGAAGGGGGAGGCCCTTGCAGCAGAGGATGCCCAGGTGCCGCCCAGAGCTGACGACGCGAACGGATCAGCGAACGATGCCCAAACCGACCTGGTTCCACAACATTCGAGAGCAGAACGACGCCAAGCTCGATATCACCGCTTAGCACGCGCTCCTCGATGGCCCCCCGGTCCAGATCGCGGAGATCCAGCTCGACGTTGGGGTAGTTGTTCCGAAAGCGCGCGAGCAGGCCGGGCAGGAAATAGCCAAGCACGGTGTAGGTGGCTGCGATGCTCACACTACCTTCCAGCGCGTCCAGGCGAATGCGCGGCTGCCGGAGCGCATCTTCCACCGATTCGAGAATGCGGGTGACGTGCTGATACAGGTGATTGCCTTCCGCTGTCAGCGCCACGCCATGTGGAAACCGGTCAAACAGCCGAACCCCCAGCAGTTGCTCGAGCGCCAGCACCGCATTGGTAATGGCGGATTGCGATACATGCTCTTCGGTTGCTGCCATCGAGAACTGCCCCGTTGCCGCAGCCGCGCGGAAGTAGCGCATCTGCCGCAAGGTGATCTCCTTTGCAGCGGGAAAGGCGCTATCGATGCCGGCGCTCTTCCTGCGACCAGGCTTGGGTAATGGTGCGCTCATCGGTATCCGTTAAACGAATAACTGGTGTCTGAATTCGTGATTTTACGATGGGGTTGTCGATCCATACACTGGGGCAAACCTATAGAGAACAGCGTGCTGCCCTGGAGACTACATCGTGAATAGTCCGCTTTCCCCTCAATCCCAAAAGGCTTTCGCTGACGCACTCGCGTCGACAACCATCGACGACAAGTACACCTTGTCGAAGGGGCGCGCCTATATGAGCGGGACGCAGGCGCTGGTCCGTCTGCCTCTGCTGCAGAAGGCCCGCGATGCGGCGGCGGGACTGAATACTGCAGGCTTTGTCTCCGGATACCGTGGCTCTCCGCTCGGCGCGCTCGACATGGCGCTCTGGAAGGCAAAACAGCATCTCGCCGCCAGCGACGTGGTATTCCAGCCTGGCGTCAACGAGGACCTGGCTGCCACTGCAGTGTGGGGCACACAGCAGTTGAACCTGTTTCCCAAGGCGAACCGCGAGGGTGTGTTCGCAATGTGGTACGGCAAGGGGCCGGGCGTCGATCGTTCGATGGACGTGCTCAAGCACGGCAATGCGGCCGGCTCGGCGCAGCACGGCGGGGTGCTCGTCCTCGCAGGAGACGATCACGCGGCAAAGTCGTCTTCGGTCGCACATCAGTCCGAGCACGTGCTGCTATCGGCGGGCATTCCGGTACTGTACCCGTCGAACGTACAGGAATACCTCGATTACGGGCTACACGGCTGGGCCATGAGCCGCTACTCGGGACTTTGGGTGGCGATGAAATGCGTGACCGATGTGGTGGAATCGACATCGTCGGTCGAGATCGATCCGGATCGCGTGCAGGTGCAGATACCAACGGATTTCCGGTTGCCGCCGGAAGGTCTCAACATCCGCTGGCCCGACTCGCCGCTCGCGCAGGAAGCCCGGCTGCTGGACCACAAGCTTTACGCCGCGCTGGCCTATATCCGCGCCAACAAGCTCAACCGTATTGTGCTCGACTCGGACAGGCCGCGTTTTGGCATCATGGCTGCCGGCAAGGCATATCTTGACGTGCGGCAAGCGCTGCGAGATCTTGGACTAGACGATGACACCTGCAAGGGACTGGGCATCCGTCTCTTCAAGGTCGGGTGCGTGTGGCCGCTCGATGCACAGGATGCGCGCGAATTCGCGACTGGGCTGGAAGAAATCCTTGTTGTCGAGGAGAAACGCCAGATTCTTGAATACGCGCTGAAGGAGGAGCTTTACAACTGGCGCGAGGACGTGCGGCCCAAGGTTTTCGGCAAGTTCGACGAGCGGGGCAACCAGGGCGGCGAGTGGTCGGTGCCGCAGGGTTCGTACCTGCTGCCGGCGCATTACGAACTGTCGCCGGCGCTGATCGCCAAGGCCATTGCCAGGCGCCTCGACAAGTTCGATCTGCCGGCCGATGTGCGTAGCTGCATTGCTGCCCGCGTCGCGCTGATCGAAGGCAAGGAACGCGAGGCGGCCAGGCCGCGGCTCTCGGTGGAGCGCAAGCCCTGGTTCTGCTCGGGTTGCCCGCATAACACTTCGACCCGCGTGCCAGAAGGCTCGCGCGCCCTGGCGGGTATCGGATGCCACTACATGGCAATGTGGATGGACCGGAATACCGATACCTTCAGCCAGATGGGCGGAGAGGGGGTCGCGTGGATTGGCCAGACGCCGTTCACGGACGAGAAGCATGTCTTCGTAAACCTCGGCGACGGCACGTATTTCCATTCGGGCCTGCTGGCGATTCGTGCGTCCGTCGCAGCGAAGGTAAACATCACCTACAAGATACTGTTCAACGACGCTGTCGCCATGACGGGCGGGCAGCCAGTGGACGGTGTGCTGACCGTTCCGCAGATCACGCATCAGGTGAGGGCGGAGGGCGTGCGGGAAATCGTCATCGTGACCGACGAACCCGAGAAGTACGCGAAGGCCGATGCGCTCGCGCCCGGCGTCACCATCCACCACCGCGACGAGCTTGACGCCGTCCAGAAGCGCCTGCGCGAAGTCGAGGGTGCAACGATCCTCATCTATGACCAGACCTGCGCCACCGAGAAGCGCCGTCGACGCAAGCAGGGCAAGTATCCAGACCCTGCACGCCGCGCTTTTATCAACGACGCAGTCTGCGAAGGGTGTGGCGACTGCTCGGTCAAGTCGAACTGCCTGTCGGTAGAGCCGCTCGCCACGCCGCTCGGCACCAAGCGGTTCATCAACCAGTCGTCGTGCAACAAGGACTTTTCTTGTGTCAATGGCTTCTGCCCGAGCTTCGTGACGGCGGAAGGTGCGCAGGTCCGCAAGCCTTCCGCGCATGGCGGCAAGGACGGCAACGTGCTGGAAGCCACGCTACCCTTGCCGGTCGTGGCGCCCCTTGACAGCAACTACGGCATCCTCGTCACGGGGATCGGCGGCACTGGCGTGGTCACCATTGGTGGGCTTCTTGGCATGGCGGCCCATCTCGAACGAAAGGGCGTAACCGTGCTGGACATGGCCGGCCTCGCGCAGAAGGGCGGGGCGGTCCTGAGCCATGTGCAACTTGCGCCGTCGCCAGACGCGCTGCATGCAACGCGTATCGCCACGGGCGAAGCACGGCTCATTATCGGTTGCGATGGCATCGTGTCGGCTTCCGCCGAAGTACTGTCCAAGGTCCAGAACGGGCGCACTGCAGCCGCGATCAACAGCGCGCAGACGCCTACCGCCGAGTTTCTCGCCAATCCAAAGTGGTCGTTCCCGGGAACGTCGGCCGAACACGATATCCGCGCCAGCGTGGGCGATTCGTGCCAGTTTATAGATGCGAACGCCTGGGCTTTGAAGCTGCTGGGCGATGCAATCTATTCCAACCCGTTGCTGCTCGGCTATGCGTGGCAGCAGGGCTGGATTCCGTTGTCGCTGGAGAGCCTGACACGGGCGATCGAACTGAACGGTGTTGCTGTGGACCGCAACAAGCAGGCATTCACGTGGGGCCGCGCGCTCGCACACCTTGGCGAGCAGCGGGTGCAGGCGATGGTCGGCAAGAACACTATCGGCCAGAAGGTCGTGGCGACGCCGGACACGCTCGACAGTACGATCCACCATCGTGAGGCGCTGCTGACCGACTATCAGAATGCCGCTTATGCCAAGCGATACGCAGACGCCGTGGCCAAGGTTCGCGCGGCGGAAGATGCCGTCAGCGGCCACTCAAAAAACCGCCCGCTGACCGAAGCCGTGGCGAAGAACCTTGCGAAGCTCATGACCTACAAGGATGAGTATGAAGTGGCGCGGTTGCACGCTGATCCGTCCTTCCTGGACAAGCTCCGCGCCCAGTTCGAGGGGGAGCCCGGGCGAGACTATCAGCTCAACTTCTGGCTGGCACCGCCGACCCTCACCGGACGCGAGCCTGGTCCGCCGAAGAAGCGTCGGTTCGGGCCGCACATGATCACGGTGTTCAAGGTACTCGCGAAACTCAAATGGCTGCGTGGCACCACGTTCGATCCGTTCGGGCGTACGCAAGAACGCCAGGTCGAGCGAGCCCTCATCGATGAGTTCTTCGGCCTCGTTGACGACTTCGCGCGGTCTCTCACCGCCGAACGCCTTGCCGTGGCCATCGACCTCGCCAGTTTGCCGGACGACATTCGTGGATACGGGCATGTGAAGGCGGCATCGATTGAGCGAGCGGCGGCGAAGCGCGCTGAACTGATGCGCGCCTATCAGACCGGCGGCGGTTTGGTGCCTGCCGATGCGTGCATGGAGAACGCGGCACAATAGCGGCATGGCGCGATGAGACAGAGGGAGTGAGAATTGAAGGTCAAGCGTGTAATTGCCAATTTTGAAGCCGTCGACTTGACGCGCGCTCGCGCTTTTTATCAGGATGTTCTCGGCCTGGAACTCTTGATGGACCACGGGTGGATCCGGACCTACGGTTCACACTCCGAAAGAATGACCATTCAAATCAGCTTTGCCACCGAGGGCGGATCCGGAACGCCCGTGCCGGACCTGTCGATTGAAGTGGATGATGTAGACGACGCGCACCGGCGTATGCGAGATGCGGGATTTCCCATTGAGTATGGGCCGGTCGATGAGCCTTGGGGCGTGCGCAGGTTTTTCGTCCGCGATCCATTCGGAAAGCTGATCAATATCCTTGCTCATGTAACTCTCACGTCGACGTAGGTGGTCGGCGCGCCCGTCAGCAGGAACGCGCGGCTCGCTTGCTACTTCACCTTCTCCAATTCTGATACCCGTCCAGCACACCGTGCATGTATTGATTGCATCACGCTCGTGAGCGTGTGGACCTTGAAAACTCTTTAGGCGCACAAGAAAAAATTCACTTCTGCCATGTCAGATGTTGGGAGACCATTCGCTCACCTGGAGGGATTCTTAAGGGGATAACAATGAAGGCCGTACTCGTCTTGACTGGCGCGCTTGCCATGGCGTGGACATCATTGGGTTGGGCGCAATCTCAGCCGATAGGGGGCAAGCCGGCAACGGCGGCCACAAAGGCGGCAAATGCAGCAGTCCTGAACGAGTTGCCTTTCAATGACAAAGCAGATTTCGAAGACGCGCAGCGCGGTCTGGTCGCAAAGCCGGACACGCTGACGATACGAAACGCCAAGGGCGACGTTGTGTGGGATCTCGAAGCGTACAAACAATACATTAGTGTCGATAAGCCTGCACCGGACACAGTAAATCCGAGCCTGTGGCGCAACGCCCAACTGACCATGCAGAACGGGCTGTTCAAAGTGTCGGATCGCATTTATCAGGTACGGGGCTTTGACCTGTCCAATGTGACATTCGTACAAGGCAACACAGGCTGGATTGTCCTCGATCCGCTCATCTCAGAAGAAACGGCTAAGGCGGCCTACGCCTTTGTGACGCAGCACCTCGGCTCGAAGCCCGTGGTGGCCGTCATATATAGCCATTCACACATCGATCACTACGGCGGCGTGCGGGGCGTGGTGAACGAGGCTGATGTGAAATCGGGCAAGGTCAAGATCTTTGCGCCAGACGGCTTTACCGAGCATGCGATTAGCGAAAACGTCATAGCCGGCAATGCCATGGGTCGTCGCGCTGTGTACATGTATGGTGCGCTCCTGCCTCGGAACGATCGCGGCGGGGTAAATGGTGGCCTGGGACAAACGGTCTCCACCGGTACAGCAGGGCTGATCGATCCCACGGACATCATCAGCAAGACTGGCACCGAGGTCACCGTTGATGGCGTGAAGATGGTGTTCCAGATGACACCGGGCACCGAAGCGCCAGCCGAGATGAATACGTACTTCCCGCAGTTCAAAGGCATGTGGATGGCCGAGAACACGACCAACACGATGCACAACATCCTGACACTGCGCGGAGCGCAGGTACGCGACGCCTTGAAGTGGTCCAGCTACCTGAACGAAACCATTGATACGTACGGCAAGGACGTCGACTTCAAATTCCAGGCACACCATTGGCCGATGTGGGGCAATGCCAAGATCATCGACTATTGGAAGAAGCAGCGCGATCTTTACAAGTACACCCACGACCAATCGGTCAACCTGATGAACAAGGGCTACACCGGGGAAGAGATCTCGGAGATGATCAAGCTGCCGCCCGAGCTCGACAAATTCTGGCCGAACCGCGGTTACTACGGCACGCTGCGCCACAATTCGCGCGCGGTGTATCAACGGTACATGGGGTGGTATGACGGCAATCCGTCGGACCTGAACAACCTGCCACCCGAAATGGCTGCAAAGAAGTATGTCGAGTACATGGGCGGTGAAGCAGCCATCCTGAAACGTGCCAAGGCGGATTTCGACAAGGGCGACTATCGTTGGACCGCGGAGGCGCTCAAGCAGGTGGTGTTTGCTAATCCGAATAGCAAGGCAGGCAAGGACTTGCTCGCCGATTCCCTCGAACAGCTCGGCTATCAGGCGGAAAGCGGTCCGTGGCGGTCCGTGTACCTGATGGGCGCCTACGAGCTGCGCAACGGCGTGCCAAAGGCAGGTGGCACCGATGTGGCAAGTCCGGACACGATCAAGGCCATGCCGCCTGAAATGCTGTTCGACTACCTCTCGGTGCGTCTGAATGGCCCGAAGGCTGCGGGCAAGAAGATCGCCCTGAACCTCGATTTCACCGATCTCAAGAAACAGTATGGCCTGGCGGTCGAGAATGCCGTCCTGAACTACGGTAAGCCGTTGCCGCAGGCAGACGCCAAAATCACCTTATCCAAGGCGACTCTCGATTCCATCCAGCTCAAGGAAACCACGATCGAGAACGCTATTGCAAAGGGCGACATGAAGGTGGAAGGCCGCCGTGAAGCACTTGGCGAGTTCCTCGGTCTGCTGGATACCTTCCCGTTCTGGTTCAACATCGTGACGCCATGAAGACCAAACCGACTGCATTGGCCGCCGTGTTCGCAGCGTGCGTGCTAGCGGTTGCTCCGGCCACTGGTTCAGCGTGTGGGTCTGACTTCGTCCTCGGCGACGAAGTCGGCGCCGCCCATCCGGCGTCAATCGGCGTCGCTTTTGCGATGAACGACGCACGCTCGGGAGGCGCGCTGCCGACGCCGGAGAATCTCACGGGTATGGAAGCCCGATTACGAGCGGACGATGCGGCCCACATGCTGGAACAGCGGCTGACGTCGGTCAGATCAAAGCTGCCGCCCACCTCTCTGCTGCTTGTCGAAACGCGGCTTTGGACGCGCTATGTCCCGGTCGGGCAACGCAAGGCTGACGTTCATGCCAACCACGATGCGGGTGCCGCCGAGGGGGACGTTGTAGTGGTCACCGGAGAGCAGGTGCTCCGAGGTCTGCTGGAAGGAAGGATCTCCTGGCAGCAGGCAGTGGATAGTGGACTGGTCGTTGTGACGGGTGATCCGGCAAACCGGATGCGGGTCGCTTCGCTGCTTGCAGGTCGATTTGGGCAGCAACCCGGTGCTGCGCTTGCCAGCCATGAGCAGCATGTTCGACGCTAGCCTGATGCCAGCGGCGATCCGCAGCAGACTCTGGCTATGAGAGGGATTTCTCAAGGCACAGGATATCGCGGCATCGCGGATGGGCTGGAATTTTCCCTCATCCGCAACGACCTGCTGTTCCGCGTCCAGCGTCGCATCGGACTGATTCCGGCCGCAGGGCTTGGTATTGGACGCCGCGCCGTTCTCTACAGCATGCTGTGCTGGCTACCGCTGGTCATATGGGCATGGTCCACGGGGCGAATGCTACCCGGTGGGCCTGACGAGCCCATGCTTGGCCACTTTGGCATCCATGTTCGATGCCTGGTTGCCATCCCACTGATGATCGTGGGTGAAGCGCTTGCCCAGACACTGGTGCCACTGTGCCTGACCCAGTTCGTACGCACTGGCATTGTCGATCCAAGCCTGGCGCCCAGCTTCCGTGAGGTGATCTTGTCCGTTTCACGCTTGCGCGATCGCTTCTATCCGTGGGTAATAGTCGGTGGGTTGGTTATTGCCTGGACGGCCATAGTCATGGCGTCACCGAACCCCGACGAAATCGCGTGGACGGGCGATCGGTCGGCACGAACATTCGGTGCGTGGTGGCTCCTGCTGGTGGTGAGGCCAGTGTTCTCCGTGCTGCTTCTGGCATGGGTATGGCGACTCTGTCTCGCCGCCGTCGTCCTCGGCCGGCTTGCTCGGCTACCACTTCAGCTTGTGCCGACGCATCCCGATCGGGTCGGAGGACTAGGATTTCTGGCGCGCATGCCTGTTGCATTCGCACCGTTTTCGCTGGCGGTGTCGGCGGTTGTGGCCGCTTCCTGGGGCCATCTTGTTGCCTATCACGACACGCCCGTGCCGTCTCTCTACATTCAAATGGGACTGCTGGTCGTCGTGCTAATACTGTTGGTTGCCATGCCGCTGCTGTGCTTCACCCCATTGCTGATGCACATGAAGAAGCAAGCGATGCTCGACTACGGCGTCTTGCTTGCCGAACATGGTCGGAAGGTTCAGGGCCGTTGGATCGAAGGCAAGGATGGCATCGACGATGACGAGATGCTCAGTGCGCCAGAATTGGGCGCCACCGCAGATACGCAGACCATCTACGAGTCCGTGACAAAAATTCGGGTCGTGATTGTCAACAAGTCCGCGTTGTTCGCGATCGCACTTCCGGCGGCGCTACCCATGCTTCTGCTTGTCGCTGGTCAGTACCCTATCAAGGCAACGCTACTCAAACTACTGACAGTGCTTCTGTAGGCATGTGGAGCGCGCCGCTCGGAACATCGCCCGTTTGCACCATAAAAGATTCGATGTGATTGATTGTCGACGATTCAGGTATCGATGTCGATGGACCGCTAATGGCCGGAGCCGGACCTTGCCGAAGGCAGTTCATTCAGGGGCGACCGAGTAGGGGTGGGCTGCGATCCGCACTGGCGGTTCAGCCAGAAGCGCCAAGATTTCGTCGCGTAGTTCATCGGCGAGGGCGCTATTCTCGTAGTCATTCTTGGCGGTATGGGATCTGAACACCTCGATATTCCATAGCACGTCGGGGTCTCTGTCCTCACGAAGAATGATGAAGCGATCAGAAGCTCCAGACTTTTTCATGCCGACTGTAGCGAGTTCGAACAGCTTATTACCTGCCCCTGGCTTGGCGCGCATCTTGATGATATAGGCTGGTTGGTCTTGCAAGCTCATACTCCATCCCTCTGTTCAGCAACAATGAAAAGCGGTGTAAATCATGTGGTACCCCGTGGTGCCCTGGAACAAGACGACTTACTCACCTTCGGGCGGCAGTGCGCTACGGGACTTGGCGCGAGCTGTGTAGCGCCGAGGGATACTGCACACAATGTAGTTTGAATCTTCAACGACGGCTTCTGGCCGATCTGAGACATCGAACTGCGGCCGCAGGTCGCGGTGGCATGGTACTCCCGCCTTAGTCTGCTATCGGCCATAAGCCGTCATTTGGTAGCGGCGTAGAATTGCTCCCGAGACCGGTCATTGGCACCTAGTTATCATGAACACATCGTTGCTGGAATTGATTGACTCTGCCCTTCGGGAGATTCGACCGATGGCCGCTCAGGCGGTCCAGCCGGCGGTCAGCATCGAGCGTCAACTCAATTGGTGCCGCCGATTTGAATGTGGACTTCCTCGTGAGCCGGCGCCGGGACCATTTTCGATGGGCCTGATTGCGGTCCGTGAGTTCGATATGTACGGAGATATGCCTGAACTCGCGTCTCTCATAAACAAGGTGCAGCGACTGGTTGAAGCGAAGCTTGCCGGAGCGAACGAGAGAGGCTGATCGGCCAGGCGTCCGTCTTCCGATGGACGTCTGCTGGTGCAACATGGATCAAAGAAAGTCATCCGTGGCTTGCGCCGACATTCGGCCAGAAGCTGCCAGACGACCGTCACCGACCGAGAGTTCGCGGCAAATCTTGCGCCTGCTTCGGCGGTAGCTGTCCGAGGGCCCATCAGGCATCGGCAACCAGAGTGTTCATCGGTTGAATCGACGGTTGCCCGGGCCATCCTGTATGGCCTGCTGTGCGTCTTCATGTTCCCGTCGGTTGTCATGTACTACCTCGTCAGCCTATGGAGCCAGCAGCCCGCACTCCCTCCTTGCTTGGGCAAGCACTCTCCGCCCTGTCGTCTGCCGCGATGATGTCGCGCCACGACCACACCCCCCTTCAGCGCCAACAACCATCGACACCGGCTTGCTAATCTCCGCGTCACCGTCAACGTGCCGGTACGTCTGGGAGAATGGCTTGTCGATACATGCGATCGTCCGTAGCAAACGCGTCATCATTCTACTTCTGTTACTGCTGGCCTCGATGGCCACGTTACTTCCCAAACGGGCAGCGGCCGCCCACGGTTATGCGCAGTTTGGCGACCTCAAGTATCCGCCGGGTTTCACCCACTTCGACTACATGACGCCAGGTGTCAGGAAAGGCGGTAGCATCAAGCTGTCCAATCCCACGAGGATGACGAGCTTTGACACGTTCAGTCCATTCTCGGCTGGTAATCTCGCTCCCGGGATCGATTCGCTCATGTTCGAGACGCTGCTGCAGATGAGCGCAGACGAACCGGCCAGCGGGTATGGATTGCTGGCCGAAGATGTCACGGCATCGGCAGACCTGCGCTCGGTCACCTTTCGGCTTCGTCCGGAAGCGCGCTTCTCCAACGGTGACCCTGTACGCGCGGCGGACGTCAGGTACTCCTTTGAAACCCTGACAAGCGACAAGGCAGACCCGTGGTATCGCGATCTTTTCAAGGATTTGAAAGCCGCGGAGATTGTCGATCCACTCACGATACGATTCACCTTCCGGGTACCGAGCGCAGAACTTCCCCTGGTTGCGGGCATGGTTCCTGTCTTCTCGGCGAAATGGAAAATGGGCGATCTCATCAAGGGAGGCAACTTCTCGCCCCCCATTTCCAGCGGGCCGTACCGCATTGCCGCACACAATCACGGCACCAGCATCGCTTACGTACGAGACCCGGAATACTGGGGGCGCAACCTCCCGGTCAGGGCCGGAACCTTCAATTTCGATCGCATCGAGTACCGATTGTTTGCCAACGATCAGGATCGGGTTGCAGCCTTGCACAGTGGCTTGATCGACCTGACATTCGAGTATCGGACAGACTACTGGGCCGAGGGCTACAAGAACAAAACGCTTCACGGTGCCAGGCTGATCAAGCGGGCATTTCCCAGTGGCGGAATCGCGCCGACCCAGGGATTCGTATTCAATACTCGCCGCGCGCCGTTTCGTGACGTACGTGTGCGCAAGGCAATCGCCCTGGCGTTCGACTTCGAGTCCCGTTACGGGACGATGTATCGGCGCACAACTAGCTGGTTTCCCAATAGTGAACTCGCTGCAAATGCCAATGCCCGGGAGTTTTCGCAAACCGCCCCGCGGCTCTTTGAGGGAACACACGAGCAAGCCATCGCCGAGGCCAGAGAACTGCTGGCGCAAGCAGGCTGGCATCTGCGCAACGGCGTGCTACGCAATGATCGCGGCGAACCGCTCTCCTTCGAGTTCATGGATACCGCAGCCACTACCAATGTCCTGATCAAGCGATTTGCAGAGGACCTTGCGAAGCTTGGCATCGACGTTCGGCTGCGCGACGTCAGCGTGGACACCCGTCGACAGCGTCTGCGGGATTTCGATTTCGACATGGCGAGTAATGTATTCGCCAACTCGGAGGCGCCTGGCTCTGAACTGCGCAGAACCTTCGGCACGGCGGCGGCAAGCACCCCCGGATTCGAAAACTACATGGGCGTTGCTTCTAGCGAAGTCGATCAATTGATCGATGCCTTGGTACAAGCCAAAACCCGAAAATCCCAGGTGGAGCTTGCCCGAGCGCTGGACAGCAAGCTACTGAATCAATGGCTGATCGTACCCTTCGGCTACCTGGCGCAGTATCGCCTGGAATATAGGGAAGAACTTGCGCAGCCCAAGGTGATTCCCAGAAACTACACGGCAGCAAGCTGGGTTGTTACGCTTTGGTGGAGCACAGGTCGGAATCCGGCGGGCTCGACGATATAGTCGACCACTCCGCCGCCGGATATGCCATCCCGGGGGCGTTCGCGCTAACAGTTGGATTGCCGCAACTCCCAATGTTCAGGGGGTTGCAAGCAGAACCCGGACAGCGTCACAATAGCTGCCAGCATTAGTCATGCGCATGCAACGAGCAACCTTGCATGCGCCACCGCTCCCAAGGAGAGCCCCCATGCTTTACATCTTCCCTCTCATCCACTGAACACTCGGTTCCGCGTCCCGGCTGGATCGTGTGTGTTTCCGATTTGGTCTGGCGCAGATGCAGCCGCCCCCTCGTGGGAGCGCGCCCTGCAAAGCCCCGGCCCATCGCTGCCGGGGCTTTTTTGTTTTCAGGAACCGCACATGAGTGCCACGATGGAATCCCGTACCTTCGACGAAGGCCGGGCACAGGAAGCATTGCCGCTGGAAGCGGGCATGGCCAAACGCCAGCAGCGCCTGGCAGATGCAGCCGCTCAACTGAAACGTGAACTGCATGGCATCGATGATGTCATCGATCGGGTCATCGACGGCGTGCGCGCATGGTACGTGCTGCCGCAAATCATCACGCGCCCGGTAATCGTCTGTCTTTGGGGCCTCACCGGCACCGGAAAAACCCAGCTCACGCGCCGCCTCGCGCAATTGCTGGGGTTCTACGACCGGTTTGTCGAAGTGCAGATGGACGGCTTCAGCAATGGCTCAGGAAGCCGGAGCACGACTATCTCGGGCATGCTGGGAAGTTCGGACATCCCCGAAGGCGAGCCTGGAATTCTCGTACTCGATGAATTCCAGCGCTTCCGCACGGTCGACGAGCGCGGCAAGGACATGAAGGTGATGCGCTACCAGGACGTGTGGGTGCTGCTCTCCGACGGGCGCCTTCCGCCAGCGCTGGGCACGTTGCAGGATGTGGAACGCAAGGTGGCCGACATGCGCCATAGCGAGGAACGTAGTGTTCATGATGACGAGGACGACGATGGATCGCCTCCTGCGCGGGCGCCGTCGCGCTTTCGACTCGATGCATGGGATGCACAGGATCTCCGGCAGACGCTCAAGCTCAAGGCGCCACTACTGGAGATCATGGAATGGCCCGCCGCACGCGTCCATGAATTGCTGCAGGTCTTCCAGCGCTCGCAGCAATCGTGGGAGACGGACTATAGTCGCCTGCTGATCTTCGTCTGCGGCAATCTCGACGAGATGTACGCCCAGACCGCGCAACGCGTGGAAGACTGCGATACAGATGCCGACATCTTCCATCAGCTCACATCGCAACTGTCGATCATCGACGTCAAGAAGGCGCTGTCCAACCGCTTTCGGCCCGAACAGATCGCGCGGCTGGGGAATCACCACGTCATCTATCCATCGTTCAGCCGCGCTACCTACGAGTTGTTGATCCGCGAATCGGTACAACGATACATCGACGGCATTGCCAGCAATGTCGGGCTGCGCTTCCGCGTGGACGATGATGTGCTTGTCGAGATCTATGACAATGCGGTCTTTCCCGCGCAGGGCACGCGTCCGCTGTTCTCGTCGGTTCACGCCATCCTGAGCGCAAGCCTGATTGACGCCGCGCTCTGGGCGATCAACGAAGGCGTGGCGGCGCAGACGGAACTACCCGTCACCGTGTCAGATGATCGCCGCCATCTGGTGGTAAGTGCATCCACTCCCAGCGGAACAGTGCGCCGCCAGTTTGCCGTGCCGCTGGAACTCAACCGCATCAAGCAACGCGCCAATCGCGACTTCCGCGCGCTACTCGCGGTGCATGAGGCAGGGCATGGACTGATCTACAGCCTGCTGTTTGGACGCGTGCCCCAGGAAATCAAGATCAACATCGCATCGTTCGAAGGTGGTTACAACAGCTTCTGCACATTGCAAGCCACCACACGCCAGAACAGCATCGACATGATTTGCGTCGGGCTGGCCGGACGCGCCGCCGAAGCCCTCGTGTTCGGCGAGCTGGCCTGCACCTCGGGCGCCGAACAGGACTACAAGCAGGCTACGGAAGCTGCGTCACGGCATTTGCGCCACCATGGCTTCGGTGATCGCATCAGCCGTACCGACGTGACAAGCGATCCAAACGAACACCTGAACACCGACGTGGGTCCAAGCAACACGGCAATGGAAGCTTTACTGCGCGAACAATACGAACGCGCGGGCGAGCTGCTCCGTCACCATGCGGCCACGCTCAAGGCCATGGCCAATGCGTTGACACGCGACGGTCTGATCCTGCCGGCCGACATGGTGAAGTTGCTTCTCGCACATGGCATCGTTGCGACCACACCCGCCGGCCTGGCCGATGGGGAGCATGCCGCCGTGCTGGAACCATTTGCGGCTCACCTCGATCGTTTCGGAAATCATGCGTGAATGGCTTCATGCGGCTTGATGTCCCGGGGAGACACCTTCCTTTGGCGTGCATGGCCGAGATCGGCCCATTAGCCGCCGGTCGACATGCTCGCCTCGATTGCACACAATCCGGAGACAACGCCCGCGATGCCTGGGGCAGCGAACGCCGGCCTACTGCGAAGATTACCTCTTCCGGTGCTGTGATCGCTTTGGCAAGTGTGGCTGGAACCCTCCGTTTGGGGCATGCGAGGTTATAGTCCTCTCGCCATAATCGGCGGTCGGGCCTCCGGGCACCGATATCGCCAGCTAATGCGGCGCACAGAGCAAAAATATCGAGGGGTCATATGAAGGCATTGTTCGGCCTGGCGTTGTTCATGGCGCTCGTCTTTATCGTACTAGGCGCGATGAAGACGAAGCGTGGCGGGGACGGGTCTTCGCAGCGCTATCAGTTTTCCCGCAAGGCACCATTCATGCGCGACGACGAAATCCATCTCTACGAGCGGTTAGTCCTTGCCCTGCGAAACGCGCATGTGTTTCCACAGGTGGCCATGTCGTCTTTCGTGCAGCACAAGGGGAAGGAGTACGGCGCTCGGAGTCTTTTTTCGCAGAAGTATGTCGATTATCTCGTTTGTGAACGCGGGACAATGCGACCGCTGTATGTGATCGAGCTTGACGGCGCTTCGCATGGCAGCGCGCGGGCGAAGAAGCGGGATGGGCAGAAGAATCAGGTGCTGGAATCGGCGGGGATTCCGATCAGGCGGTACACGTCGAAGGACGTCGATTTCAAGGTAATTTTGTTGGATTTTGCATCGGTGGTTAGACCGGCGGAATCGGTTGTGACTTCCGGGAGTGTCCAGGGTGTTCTGAAATGTCCCTCCGTCCGCTAAATAGAAATGTCAGTCCGAGCGTGCTTTTTGTGCGGGGTGGGATGTGTTTTGTGGGGTGGCCGTCGGGCGGTGGTGCTGGCCGGAGGCGCCTGAGGCGGGAGCAGGGTGGGGCCGTCGGGTCCTGCCATCGCCCGCTCCAGATCGAGCCGGTTGATCAGCCGCTGGCGCTTGACGTTCGGCGCGGCCTGAACCGCGCGCGGCGGGCCGCCCGACAACGTGCGCGACGGCCCCGCCTGATGCCGGCTGTCGCGCAGCGCCTGCACCCGTGCCGCGATCGCCAGCACGTGTCCCAACCGCTTGTTCTCAACCACCGCCCCCTGGTCGATCTCTGGGAACCGGTGATAGGTGGTGTAGGGCAGGGATGCGCCCTCGGCCCACAGCTCGATGCGCCCGTCCGGATACTCGGCCACCTCGATGTAGCGGTGGATCAGCCGCCGGTGCTCCGGGCGGTCCTCCAGCAGGTACATGGTCTTGTCGTACTGCAGTGTCAGGCTCTGCGAGACCTTGCGCCATTCGCGCCAGCTGAAGATCCGTGCCAGATCCTCGTCGTCGCGCAGCGCCCGGTGCGCATCGAAGTCGCTGCGCGGCACCTTGCCAAAGCGCGCGTTGAAGTCTGCGATAAAGGCCGGCGCAAAGGCATTGGCGGCTTCCATGCTGGAGATCTCCCGCAGCCGCAACTCCTTGACCAGCCGGTCCTGCAGGGTGCCGTTCATCCGCTCCACGCGGCCCTTGGCCTGGCTGGAGTTGGCGCACAGGATGTCGATGTTCAGCTCGAACAAGGCCCGCCCAAACTGCGTATAACCGCGTTCCTCGGGCGATGGCCGCTGGTTCGAACGGAAGATGCCGGCCTTGTCCGAGTAGAACGCCATCGGCTTGCCGTGGCGCTCGACATAGGCGCGCGTGGACGTGAAGTAGGCCAGCGTCGATTCGGTCGGCACAAACAGCAACTGCATCAGTCGGCTCGTGGCGTCGTCGACGTAGACCAACAGCGTGCAGGCCGGTGCCCGGTCCTCGAACCAGGCGTGGTCGCTGCCGTCGATCTGCACCAGTTCGCCCAGGCAGGCCCGGCGGTTGCGCGGCTGATGGACCTTGGGTGGTCGCTGCTTCCGGGGCACCCAGAAGCCGGCGTCGATCATGATCCGGCGCACCGTCTCCGTGGCCAGATCGATGCCATGGCGCTCGCGCAGCTTCTCGGCGGCCAGGGTCGGGCCGAAGTCCGCATAGCTGTCGCGGATCAGGCCGCGCACGCGGGATTCCAGGCCGGGTGGAAGCTGATTGTTGCCTGGCTTACCTTGGTGCTGGTTGCAAAGTCCGGTCGCGCCTTGAACCTGGTAGCGCTTTAGCAGCCGCCGCGTCTGCCTAGGCGTCAGTCCGAGCCGTGCTGCGGCAATGCCGGTCTTCAGGTGCCCATCCGCCAGCGCCTGGATGATCTTGAGTCGGTCGAGTTGCCGCATCGTCAGGGTAACCGTGTCGGGGCGCATGGCAGTTCCTCGCCGGACTAG
>VFQP010003261.1_pt1 | contig 16758 bp, 16 predicted proteins | sample 3512351 | NCBI WGS metagenome assembly VFQP01 (sample SAMN10412372, study PRJNA504923) | tailings metagenome | isolation source: Relicate 1 Philex TSF1 revegetated site | place: Philippines: Tuba, Benguet | collected 2017-08-29
ATCCGCCTGCGCCTGCCCGCGCTGCGCGAGCGCCGCGAGGACGTGCCCATGCTCACGCGCTTCTTCCTGCAGCAGAGCGCCAAGCAACTGGGCGTGGAGCCCAAGCGCATTTCCGAAGCGGCCCTGAAGCTGCTGGGTTCGTTCGACTTTCCGGGCAACGTGCGGCAGCTGGAAAACGTGTGCCACTGGCTGACGGTGATGGCGCCGGCCCAGGTGATCGAACTCAAGGACCTGCCGCCCGAGGTGCTGTCCTTGCCGGGGGCTTCTGCCGCCGCCTTGTCGGCTGCCACCGAGACGCCGGTGGCCGCAGCTGCTCCGGCAGCGCCCGCTGGCTTCGTCGTGCCGCCTGTTGCCTTAGTGCCCGAGGCGGTTTACAGCAGCGGCTCCGCCGCGATCGCCGCTGGCGCTGAAACGGTGGGCACCACCGTCGCGCCTGCGGAGGTGGAGAGCGCTCCGGCCGGTGGCGCCTGGGAGAGCGGGTTGCAGGCAGAGGCCCTTGCGCTGCTGGAAGATGGCCGCACCGATGTGTGGGACGTGTTGAGCCGCCGCTTTGAAACACGCCTGATCCAGACCGCGCTGGCCAACACGCGCGGGCGCCGCATCGAGGCCGCGCACAAGCTCGGCATCGGGCGCAACACCATCACCCGCAAGATCCAGGAATTGAACCTGGAGTAGGGTTCAACCCACACGCTCCACCGCTGATGCGGCCGGATGGGGCTCAGCCCAGCGTGACCACCACGGGGGCGTGGTCGCTGGGCTGGGGGTTCTTGCGCGGCAGGCGGTCGATGTGGCAGGCCGTCACCGTGGTGCGCACCGCCTCGCTCACCAGAATGTGGTCGATGCGCAGGCCCCGATTCTTCTGGAAGCCCAGCATGCGGTAGTCCCACCACGAGTAGCTCTTCTCAGGCTGCTCGAACATGCGGTAGGCGTCCGTCAGGCCCAGGTCCAGCAAGGCCTTGAAATGCGCGCGCTCTTCCACCGTGTGGTGGATGGTGTCCTTCAGGCCCACCGGGTCGAACGAGTCGCGGTCTTCCGGTGCCACGTTGAAATCGCCCAGCAACACCAGGCGCTGGTGCACTTTCAGCTCTTCCTGCAGCCAGCGGTGCAGCGCTTCCAGCCACAGCATCTTGTAGGCGAACTTGTCCGAGCCGGGCGCCTGGCCGTTCACGAAGTAGCAGTTGACCAGGCGCAGCGGGCCTTGCGGTGTGTCGAGCGTGGCGGCGATCACGCGCGACTGTTCGTCTGCGTGGTTCGGGATGTTGCGCACCACGTCATCGATGGGCGTGCGGCTGAGAATGGCCACGCCGTTGTAGGTTTTCTGGCCGAAGACCGCCGCGTGGTAACCCGCCTCCTTCAAGGCGTCATACGGAAACTTTTCGTCCACCAGCTTGAGTTCCTGCAGCCCGATGGCATCGACCGGGTTGGCGGCGAGCCAGTCAAGCACCTGGGGCAGGCGCACGGAGAGGGAGTTGATGTTCCAGGTGGCGAGTTGCATGGTTCAGCGCTCTCGTGTGTAGGTGACGAATGCGAAGGGCAGGCCATTCGCTGCGGTGTGGCTTTCGCGCGCAGTGGCTTTCCACTCGGGCCCGAACACCGGCGCGAAGGCATCGCCTTCGAAGTCCTGTGCAATCTCGGTCACCACGGCGGTGTCGGCCAGTGGCAGGGCCGCGGCGTAGATCTGTGCACCGCCAATGACCCAGGCGTCCGAACCTTCGGGGCAGAGCGCGGCGGCTTCCTGCAGCGAGCCGGCGCGCGACGCGCCCTCGGCGTGCCACTGCGCGTCGCGCGTCACCACGATGTTGAGGCGACCGGGCAAGGGGCGGAACTTCGGCGGCAGTGAATCCCAGGTCTTGCGGCCCATGATCACCGGATGGCCGAGCGTGGTGCGTTTGAAGTGGGCCATGTCCTCGGGCAGGTGCCAGGGCAGGGCGTTGTCTTTCCCGATCACGCCGTTGGCGGCGCGGGCGAAGATGAGGTGCAGACGGGTCGAAGGCTGTGACATGCGCCCTATTGTGCCGCCGGTGGTGCCGTTGCCGCTGGCGCCACGGCGCGCGAAGGCCACAGCACGCTGGCGATGGCCATCATCACGAAGCCGATCGCCACCCAGTCCTGCCAGTGCGGCACTTCGCCCACGATGAAGGTCGCACTCAGCGTGCCCACCAGGGGAATCGCCATCACGCTCATCGCGCTGGTGGCGGGTGGCAGGTCGCGCGCCAAGCCGAACCAGATGAGCTGCGCCACGCCATAGTTGATGAAGACGCCATAGACCAGGCTGATCCACACGGGCATGGAGAACGTGCCGGGCCGGGGCACGGGTTCGAGCGTCAGGGCCAGCGCCCACACGACGATGCTGCCGAGCAGCAGCATCCAGACTGTGACCACCATGGGCGAGAGCGTGAGGTGGGCGCGGCGGAACTGCAGCGTGCCCACACCCCAGCAGAAGGCGGCGCCCAGCATCCAGGCGATGCCGGCCGGTCGCCCGCTCAGGCGCTGCAACTCGTGCCACAGCAGCAGGCCGATGGCGACGCCCGCGCACAGCACCGCCAGGCGCACGCGTGGCGTGATGCGCTCATTGAAGAAGGCCGCACCGAGCAGCACGGTGAAGATCGGCATGGTGAAACCCAGGATCGCTGCACGCCCCGAGGCGAGTTCCTGCACACCGAAGATCGAGAGCGTGTGCCAGCCCAGAACGTTGGGCAGGCCCAGCCAGATGATGGTGAGCCATTCGGCACGGCTGGGGCGCATGCGTTCGCCGCTGCGCGCCACATAGGCGAACAGCCACAGAGCACCCAGCAGCATGGTGCTGGCGCGGAAGTACAGCGGTGTGAGCTCCTGCAGGGAGAGCTTCATCATGGGCCAGTTCACGCCCCACATGAGCGTGAGGGCAAGCAGCGCCCAGAGCTGGCGGCGGGTGATCACGCGGTGGCGCGCCGCAGACTCAGACCGCCACCGGAGCCTTGATGGCCGGGTGGTGCTGGTAGTCGAGGATCTCGAAGTCGTCGAGCTCGTAGTCGAAGATCGATGCCGGGCGGCGCTTGATGCGCAGCGTGGGGTAGGGGTGCGGCGCGCGTGCGAGCTGCGTCTCCACCTGTTCGTGGTGGTTGCTGTAGATGTGGCAGTCGCCACCGGTCCAGATGAACTCGCCCACGTCCAGGTCGCACTGCTGCGCCAGCATGTGCGTGAGCAGCGCATAACTGGCGATGTTGAACGGAACGCCCAGGAAGATGTCTGCGCTTCGTTGATACAGCTGGCAGCTGAGCTTGCCATCGGCCACGTAGAACTGGAAGAAGGCGTGGCAGGGCATGAGCGCCATCTTGTCGAGATCGGCCACGTTCCAGGCGCTCACGATGATGCGGCGCGAGTCGGGGTTGGACTTGAGCTGCTTGACGACCTCGCTGATCTGGTCGATGTGTCGTCCGTCGGGCGCGGGCCAGTTGCGCCACTGCACGCCATACACCGGGCCCAGGTCGCCATCATCGCGTGCCCATTCGTCCCAGATCGTGCAGCCGCGTTCCTGCAGCCACTTCACGTTGCTGTCGCCGCGCAGGAACCACAGCAGCTCGACGATGATGGCCTTGGTGAACACCTTCTTGGTGGTGATCAGCGGAAAACCTTCCTTCAGGTCGAAACGCATCTGGTGGCCGAACACGCTGGTGGTGCCGGTGCCGGTGCGGTCGGTTTTCTGCACGCCGGTGGTGTACACGTGGCGCATGAAGTCTTCGTATTGCGAGCGGATGGGTCGGTCGGTCATGGGGTGGCGGCAGACAGGATGCCGGGCAGGGCTGGCGAGGGCGCGGTGATGCGCTCGTCAAAAGGATGTTGCTGCAGGGCAAAGATCTGCTGGATGCGCTTGATGTAGCCCTGCGTTTCGGGAAAGGGCGGCACGCCCCGGTAGCGGTCGACCGTGCCTTCGCCGGCGTTGTAGGCCGCCAGCACCAGTGGCACGTTGCCCTTGAAGTAGGCCAGCAGCCACTGCAGGTACGACAGGCCGCCGCGGATGTTCTGTTCGGGATCGAACGGCTTGCTCACGCGAAAGCGCGTGGCGGTGTCCGGGATCAACTGCATCAGGCCTTGCGCGTTCTTGTTCGACAGGGCGTGCACGTTGAAGTTGGACTCGGCCTTGATCACCGCGAACGCCAGGCCGGGCTCGATGCCGAACTGCGGCGCGAGCTTGTAGACGATCTTCATGATGCGCTGCTGTTCCGGCGTGTTCACCAGTGCCCGGTACTGCGTGGTCAAAGACTGCTGTTCGGCCACCTGCGCCACGCGCTGCAGTTCGGCGCGCTCGGCCTGCACCACGCAGTCGGGCTTGTCGGCCGGCACGTTCAGGCGCTTGACCATGTTCTCGGCGTATGCATCACCCAGCAGCGCTGCGCGGGCGAACCAGTGCACGGCGTAGCCATCGTGGCGCGGCGTGCCGCTGCCGTTGGCGTACATCCAGCCCAGCTTGTAGGCCGAGAAGAGATCGCCGGCCAGCGCGGCACGGCAATACAGCGCGATGGCGGCACCGGTGTCGCGCGCCACGCCAGTTCCCTGCTCCAGGGCGCGAGCCTGCTCGCGCCAGACCTCGCGCTCGCTCGGCTCGGCCGCGTGCACCGTGGCCGCGGCGCAGAGCGTCCAGGCCAGCAGGCAGCAGAGCAGGGGGCGGACTTTCATGGGCTGACGAGAACGCGACCGGGGTTCATGATCTGTTGGGGGTCCAGCGCCTGTTTGACGGCGCGCATCAGGCCCAGTGCGACCGGGTCCTTGTAGTGGGGCAGGTGGCTGGCCTTCAGGCTGCCGACGCCGTGCTCGGCGCTGATCGATCCATCGTAGCGGGCGACCGCATCGAACACCAGACCGTTGATGCGGCTCTCCTCCTCTTTGAGGAATTTTTTGGCATCCTGGCCGGCCGGTGCCTGCACGTTGTAGTGCAGGTTGCCGTCGCCCAGGTGGCCAAAATTCACCAGCCGCACGCCGGGGATCTCGCGCTGCAGCAAGGCGTCGGTCTCGGCGCAGAAGGCGGGAATGCGCGACACCGGAATGCTGATGTCGTGCTTGATGTTCAGGCCTTCCTCGGCCTGCGCCAGTGGAATGCTCTCGCGGATGTGCCACAGGCTGTGCGCCTGCGCAAGGCTTTCGGCCACCACCGCATCGCTCACCAGGCCTTGTTCGAAGGCGGTTTCCAGCAGGCGCTCGAACTGTGAGCGAGCGTGGGCCTCGGACTCGTTGTCGCTGTTTTCCAGCAGCACGCAGTAAGGGCTGTCGGCCCAGAGGGGCACGCGCAGCGCAGGGAAGTGTTTGTCCACCAGGCCCAACGCAAACTGGCCCATCACCTCGAAGCCGGTCAAGCCCGCGCCGAGGTTCTGGTGTGCGAGGCCCAGCAGGCCCACGGCGGCTTCCAGCGTGGGCACCGCGGCCCACGCGGTGAGCTGCGCGGCGGGCAACGGGTAGAGCTTGAGCGTGGCGGCGGTGATGACACCTAGCGTGCCCTCGCTGCCGATGAACAGGTCGCGCAGGTCGTAGCCGGTGTTGTCCTTGCGCAGGCCGGTAAGGCCGTGCCACACCTCGCCTTGCGCGGTCACCACTTCGAGGCCCAGGCACAGCTCGCGCGCGTTGCCGTAGCGCACCACCTGCGTGCCGCCAGCGTTGGTGGCGAGGTTGCCGCCAATGGTGCAGCTGCCTTCGGCGGCGAGGCTGAGGGGAAAGAGAAAACCGGCCTTTTCGGCCGCGTCCTGCAGGTTCTGCAGCACGCAGCCAGCCTCCACCGTCATGGTGAGGTTGGCCGGGTCGATGGCGCGTACCGTGTTCAACCGCGTGAGGCTGAGCACCACCTGCGTGCCGGATTCGTCGGGCACCGAGCCGACCACCAGCCCGGTGTTGCCGCCCTGCGGCACGATGGACGCGCCGGCTTCGGCGCAGGCGCGCACCACAGCGGCCACTTCGGCCGTGCTGCCCGGGCGCACAACGGCCAGCGCGCGGCCCTGCGCACGCTTGCGCCAGTCCTGTTCCCAGGCGGAGAGGTCGACCGCGGGGTCGTCGTGTGTGAGCACCTGGGCCGGCCCCACGGCCTCGCGCAGCGCCTGGACCAGTGCCACGCTCATGGCTTGGCCACCCGGGATTCGGCGGCCGCCGTGGCGTGGGCCACATCGGCCGCCACGGCCTCCCGGCCGGCAGCGCGCAGCCGCATGCGCACATGCAGGGCGCACGCCACGAAAAGGGCGATGCACAGCAGCACCTGAATGATGGCGAGCCACATCGACATGCCCGATTCGCTGGTGGCGCGCACCGCGCCTTCGGTGAAGTACAGCCACACCAGCAGGCTGACCCAGCGGTAGGTGTACATGCGGTTCTTCAGCAGGCCGGCCAGCGGCACCGTCAGCGGCAACACCTTGATGGCCCACCACGAACCGCCTTCGCGCAGGGGCGCGAGCCAGAGTTCCCAGGCCAGGCCGAGCACGATCAGGCCAAGCAGGCTGCCGACGGCGAGCCAGCGTGTGCCGCGCACGGCGAAAGGCGTATCCAGGGCGCCATCAGGCGAAACGGTGGGGGACATGGGGGAGCGGTGTGGGAGCGGGCGGAAAGCAGGTGGCATGATACCGGGATGACCCTGAAACAGCGCCTGAGGGCCCTAGAGACCCCGGCGCGCGCGCTGTGGCGCGACGCGCTGAATTTTCCGTGGCGCAACACGGCGCTCACCCTGCGCGAGCGCTTCCGCGAAGACCGCCTGGGCATCACCGCCAGCGCACTGACCTTCACCACCACCATTTCGCTGGTGCCGCTTTTCACCGTGGCGCTGGCGATCTTCAGCGCGTTTCCGATGTTCGACCGCATGCAGGTCACCCTGCAGCGCTGGCTGGTGCAGAGCCTGGTTCCGCCGGACATCGCCAAGCAGGTGTTCAGCTACCTCAACCAGTTCGCCAGCAAGGCCGGGCAGATGGGCTGGGCCGGTGCGCTCGTGCTGCTGGTGACGGCGCTCGCCCTGATCCTGACCATCGACCGAAAGCTCAACGACATCTGGCGCGTGCGCCAGGCGCGTTCGCTCACGCAGCGGGTGCTGGTCTACTGGGCGGTGCTCACGCTGGGGCCGCTGCTGCTGGCCGGCAGCCTGACCGCCACCTCGTACGCCGTGACCGCCTCACGCGGCATGGTGCCCAGCATGCCCGGCGGTGTGCGTTTCCTGCTCGATGCCGTGCAGTTCGCGTTGCTCACCGGCGGCATCGCCGCGTTGTACCGCTACGTGCCCAACACCCGCGTGCGCTGGACCGATGCCGTGATCGGCGGCCTGTTCGTGTGGCTCGGGCTGGAGCTGGCCAAGAAGGTGCTGGCGTGGTACCTGGCGCAGGTGCCCACCTACTCGGTGGTTTACGGCACCTTCGCCACCGTACCGATCCTGCTGGTCTGGATCTACGTCGCCTGGGTGATCGTGCTGCTTGGTGCGGTGGTGGCGGCCTACCTGCCCAGCCTGCGCGCCGGCATCGCGCGCCGTGGCGACACGCCGGGCTGGACTTTCCAGCTCGCGCTGGAGTTGCTGGCTGAACTGCAGACCGCCCGCGAAACCTCGCCCAAGGGGCTGAGCCTGGAGGGGTTGGCCCAGGCGCTGCGCGTGGACGCGCTCCAGCTGGAGGAGCCGGTGGCCGTGATGGTCCGGCTGGACTGGCTGGGCCGGCTGGACGAGGAGGGCGAGCGCTACGTGCTGCTGATCGACCTGGCCCTCACGCCCGTGGCGCCACTGGTCGAACGCCTGCTGCTGGCGCACCAGCCGAACACCGCGCGCTTCTGGTCGGAGAGCCGCTGGATGGACCTGTCGGTGGCACAGGCCGTGGCGGGCACGCTTGCCGAGCCGAACGTGGGCCCCTCGGTCGCCTCTGGCTGAACGCGATTCACGGCTTCTTGGCAGGCGCCGCCTTGGCTGGGGCTCGACCGCGCACGCCGGCCGATGTGAGCTCCTGAAGCACCGCATTGAGCAAGGCCTGCCGTTCTCCGGTGGAGGGATGACGATCCACCGGCCGCTCGATGATCTCGGCCACATCTTCCAGCTTGGGGCTCTTCACGACCTGGTAGGCCGGATCGGATGACTTCATCGGCGGAGGCAGCGAGGCGAGCAGGTCGCTCACCGCCGCTAACAGCCGCGAATCGTCGTTCAGCATGCCCTGGGCCAGACGCACGCCACACGCGTCCGACTGCAGCTCCTGGTCGATCTTGTGCCGCTCGAACTGCAGCTTGCTGCTCACAATGAGCTTGAGGATTTCGTTGGAGCCCCGGGTGATGTCCTGCAACTGGTTCAGCAGGTCGGTGACACCACCGGTGAGGGAGATGGTGTCGACGATGCGCGCCTGCAGCGCCCGGGTTTCGTGCCGGCGCAACACGTGAGCGACTTCATGGGCCAGTGCCAGATTCACCAGGTTCTGGTGCTTGGGGTTGCGCAGGAGGTTGGCATCCAGAAACAGGAATCCGCCCGGCAGCGCCAGTGCATTGCCATCGTTGGAGGCCCGGATGTGGATCTGGAAGTTGTACGGATGCGGTTCCTTGACGTTCTGCAGCGCCGACGCCAGCAGCGCATCGGCCTGCGCGTAGAGCTTGGCGCTCCCGCCGTCGCGTTCGAGCAGCATGCCGCCGTCACGCATCACGCCCAGGTAGTGTTCGCCGTAGGCGACTTCCAGCGTCATGGGCAACCAGTTCATGCGGATGGCGGCGGCGCGCACGGTTTCTGGCACCTTGTGTTTGCCCTGCGCCGCGCCGCCTTGCGAAAAGAGACTTCCCAGCGACTTGATGCCTTCGGTGGCGCCAACGCGCAGCAGTTCACCGAGGTTGCTGGTCAGCTCATAGGGCGCGACCATCTGTGTGCACTTGCCGTCGCCTTCGACGGAGGACAGCGTCACCATCTTGCGGCCCACGCGCACGGTGTCTGCGGCCTTGCCTTGCGCTGCGACCACCATTGGCAGCAGCAGGCACGCCGCGATGGACAGGGAAACGGTTGCCTTCTGCATCATTTCACCCCCGCCAGTCTGCGGGCCTCGTCCAGGCGAAGGTCGCGTGCCGAGTAGAGGCCTGCGGCATGGAATTGAGAAGCCTCCAGCATCGACCGCATGAGTGGGTCGGGCTCCTTCTGGATCGCTTCCAGCGCAGCGGCCTGGGCCGGGTCGCTGCGCAGGCTGGCGATTTCGCCTGCTGCTGCTCCCGCATCAGCCCCGCCCGCAGCCTTGAGCTGGGAGCCAGCGCGCGGTTTGTTCTTCACCAACTGGCTGACCACCGCGTTGAACGCATTGCAGTTGGTCGGACCCTGGGTTGCCGCACGCAGGGAGCGCATCAGGACGGTGACGATATCTGCCTCACCTCCGTTGACAGCCCGCGTGGTGTCGCAAGCGGTTTGTGCAGATGCCAGGGAGCCCCACATGTTCAGCATCAGCAGCAGGGGAATCAGGACGAGTCTTTTCATGGGGGCTCCTTGGACGAAAGTGGATCAATGGTGAAAAACCGTGGTGATGAGCACGTATACGACGACGCCCCACCAGATCAGTTGAGGCACAAGCATCAGGATTGACTCCACCAGCCCCGCCTTGTCAGGGATCGGCACGTACCTGACCACCCGTATCCACGTCCAGCGATGTGTCCGGACGATCAGGGCCTTGAGCACATCCTGTGTTGCGGTGGCGGGCGGTTCACCTTGCGCGTGATGCCCGTCCATCTTGTGGGTTGCCGCGCCGGTGCTGCCGAGCAGCATCGCGTCCAACGTCATGCCTATCACGAGTGGAATGGGTGACAGCCACAGATCCCCTCGCTTCAACAGCCAGATGGACACCAGAAGGGCCAACACGGTGAGGATGGCCATCACCACGATAAGTGCAGCCAGCACCAGCCAGCTGGTTTGTGGCCTGATGGTGAATTGCCACAGGCGGCCCTTGAAGAAGGTGACGCTGTCTCGCCGCGTGTCGAACCAGAGCCCCCAGAACCCGTGCGCCACAAGGCCAAAGATCAGCCCGAGCGCAAAGTCCGCCAGAAGGGCACCCAGATGGCTGTTCCTAACCGAGGTGGTGTAGGCCGAGATCCCATGCAGATAAGCGCCGGTCTTTTCGCCCACCGGTGTGGAGAACCGGTCTGCGAGGTCGTAGGCGCCACCCAATATCACCACGGATGCGCCTTGCCGGGTGCTTTTCTCGGCATGTGCGCCGCAGTTGCTGTATTCGAAAGGTCCGCCGCCTGGGCACCAGGAGAACTGGGTGAAGGACGTCTGGCCTTTGCCGAACAACAGCAGGCGTTGTTCTTTGCAGTCCTTCTTGCCGGCATACCCACACTGTTGCTGGGCAAGGTGATCCAGTTCGCGGTCCGCGAGCTCCGGCCTCAACAGATTTGCGGCGCGGACGAACTGTTCTTCCGTGGCGGGTGCGTCGGACTTCCCGAGGGAAGGCTTGTTCGAGCCTCCCTGCTCTGATAGTTGATTGCCCGTCCTGATGTAGTTGCACAAGGCGTGCAGCGGCTGCACTTCGCCGGCCCGGGCATCTTGCGTGGCGATCTGACGCACCAGATGTGCGAAAGACAGGTCCGCATGCGGCAGTTCCTGAGTGACCACACCGAAATTGAGCTCGATCCGCGGGTCGGCGAAATTGACTCCTGCCCTGCACATGTCGAGCAGCCAGTCCGCCTTGATTTTCCGGTTGGCTTCGTCCTGAACCGGAAAGGGGAGGATGAGAAGAAACTTGTCAGGCGTGGCCTTGATGTACCCGTACAGAGCGAGCTCGTCTTGACTAACCTGATCGTCCGATCCGGTCGTTGTCTTGTATCGGGGCATGGGCGAGATGTCGATGTCCAGCGCCACGGTGGCGCTGCCGAGCTGCCTGAGGTCCGCCAGCAATGCCTGGCGCGATAGCGGTCGTCTCCCCGCATAGACGGTTTCAAACCGCTCGGGTGAAATCAGCACCACGCTGTACGGCTGTTTCATCAAGGGCACCTCGCCACTCGGTGCGCTCAGGCGCTCCACTAGCAGTGCCCAGATGTGGGCGCCGGTTTCCAGAGGGGTCAGCAGCGTCTTCACCGTGGACAGATGAAGAAAGCACGCCATGAACAGCGCGACCCGCCAGTGCTGGAAGAGGTACCGGAAAAGGGTCAATCCTCCATGGAGCGCGCGCTTCCATTCAGTCGTTTCCGCCTGCGTTGTGGTCAACACTTCCCCCCGAGCGATGCGACATCGGCACATGGCTGCACCGGAGTTGTCACCCTCGCGGCTTACCTTTACTTACATCTATTTCATCATCGGGGAAGCAGGGTCGTCAACGTTTTTCAAACGTTTTTCTGGTCCGTTCGGACCTCAGACGCTGAACGGCGCGCGCAGAAAGCCGCGAAATCTCGCTCGTCCGCCGCGCGTGGGCGGTTCTGTCAGTCGGTAGCCCGGAAATCGCCGCAGGAAGCGGCCGATGGCGATGCGGCCTTCCAGCCGCGCCAGGCTCAGGCCCGCGCACTGGTGGATGCCGAAGCCGAACGCGAGGTGCTTGTTGCCTTCGCGCGCCAGGTTCAGCATCTCGGGGTCGGTGAACTGCGCCGGGTCGCGGTTGGCCGCGCCAATGCACAGGGTGACGAGCGTGCCGGCTGGCAGGTCGACGCCGCCGACGTGCACGTCCTGCAAGGCGCGGCGGTTGCCGAGCTGGTTGGACGACTCGAAGCGCAGGAACTCGTCCACAGCGCGGCCGAGCACCGCTTCTGCGGCGGCCTCATCGCCTTGCGTCTCTTTCATCGCCTTCAACAGGCCGGCCTTCGCCTCGGGGAACTCCTGCAGCGCGATCAGGCCGTTGCCGATCAGGTTCGTGGTGGTTTCGTGGCCGGCGTTGAGCAGGAAGATGCAGTTCTGCAGCAGCTCCGTCTCGCTCAATTGCTCACCCTTTTCCTCGCCGAGGATCAGGCGCGTGAGCACATCGCGCTCCGGGTCGCCGGGGCGCTGGCGGCGGGCCGCGACCAGTGTGCGCAGGTAGTCGGTCATCTCGGTCACGGCCTGGTTGCCGGCTGCCTGCTGCTGCGGGGTCAGCGTGGGTTCCAGCGCGCCCAGGATGGCGAGCGACCAGGCGCGCAGCGGACCGCGGTCGCCGTGTGGCACGTCGAGCAGGTTGCCGATGATCTCCACCGGAATCGCCGAGGCGAAATCCTCGATCAGGTCACCGCCACCGCGCGCGTCCATCTCGTCGAGCAACTGGTCCACCAGCGTGACAAGGCCAGGCTCCATGCCGGCGATGGCGCGCCGCGTGAGCGCGCCCATGATGAGCCGGCGCACCCGGGTGTGCAGCGGCGGGTCGTTGAAGACGAGGCTGGTGGTGTGGTGCTGGAACAGCGCGGACTCCGCGCCGTATTTGGGTGCGAACTCCACATGCTTGTCGGAGCTGAAGGCCTGCGCGTCGCGGTACACCGCCATCAGGTCGGCGCAGCGGGTGAGGAACACCGAGCCGTCGGGCATGCGGCGCACCGGCTGGCTTTCGCGCAGCGCGGCGTACACCGGGTAGGGGTTGGCGAGAAAGTCGGCGGGCAGGGCGCGCAGGTCGAACCCGGCGGCGATCTCCTGCGCGCGCGACGCGCTCATCGGCGGTGTGATGGACAGCATGGGCATGGTGCCCTCAGCGGTTCAGGAAATCGCGCACCGCGAACAGCGTGGCGTCGGGCGTTTCCGTCATCTGGTGGTGGCCCACCGGCAGCGTGGTCGTGCTCACCGCCTTGCCGGCCGACCGGGCCGCCTGCATCAAGGCCTGTGCGGACTTTGGATGGGTCATCTGGTCCTGGCCACCGAGCAGGAAGAGCACCGGGCATGTGATCTGGCCGATCGCCGCTTCGCCGCCCGCATAACTGTCGCAGGCCACGAAGCCCCGGTGGAACACGTTCACCTTCGGGTTGCTGCGCAGCACCCGCCGGCCCAGCGCCAGGCTGGAGCCGTACACCCAGGTGCCCGGGCCGAGGGCTGACGGCGGCGCGGCCAGCGTGCTGCGGCTGAACACGTTGACCATCGCGAGCGCCTTCTCGGGTTCGTTGAGCGAGGCCTCGATCAGCGCCGGAGACACCTTCATCGGGTAGGCCGTGCCCACCAGCACGAGGTGGCTCACGCGGTCTTTCAGGCGCGCGGCCGATTCCAGCGCGATCAGCGAGCCCCAGCTGTGGCCGACCAGCGCGGCGCGCTGCACGCCAGCCGCGTCGAGCAGGGCGGCCACGAAATCGGCCGCCACCTCCACCGAGGCCGGGGCTTCACCCTCGCTCTTGCAATGGCCGGGCAGGTCCACCGCCAGCACGTTCCAGCCGTGGTGGGCGAGGTAGCGGCTCTGCAGGATCCAGACGCTGTGGTCATTGACCACGCCGTGGATGAAGACCACCGTGGGCTTGGCAGCGTCGAAGGGTTTGCCGCCGGTGTAGCAGTAGGTGTTGGCGCCGTTGACTTGGAGGTACATGGTCAGGCCCCCGCTTTCTCGGCGGCCTTCAGCGCCCGTTTCAGATCGTCGATCAGGTCGTCCACGTCTTCCAGGCCGATCGACAGCCGGATCGTGCCGGGGCCGATGCCGCCGGCGGCGAGCGCTTCGTCGGTCATGCGGAAGTGCGTGGTGCTCGCGGGGTGGATCACCAGCGAGCGGCAGTCGCCGACGTTGGCGAGGTGGCTGAAGATCTTCAGCGCTTCGATGAAGGCCTTGCCCTGCGCGCGGCTGCCCTTGATGTCGAAGCTGAACACCGAGCCTGCGCCCTTCGCGCCGAAGCGCAGCAGCTTTTCTGCCAGCGCGTGGCTGGGGTGGCTTTCCAGCAGCGGGTGGCCCACGCGGCCCACCAGCGGGTGGCTGGCGAGGAACTGCACCACCTTCTCGGTGTTGCCCATGTGGCGGTCCATGCGCAGCGAGAGTGTCTCGATGCCCTGCAGGATGAGCCACGCGCTGTGCGGGCTCATGCAGGCGCCGAAGTCGCGCAGGCCCTCACGGCGCGCGCGCAGCAGGAAGGCGCCGATCGTGCTCTCCTCGCTGAACACCATGTTGTGGAAGCCTTCGTAGGCCTCGGTGAGTTCGGGAAATTTGCCCGATTTCTCCCAGTCGAAACTGCCCGCGTCCACCACCACGCCACCGATCACGGTGCCGTGGCCGCTGAGGAACTTGGTGGCCGAGTGGTAGACGATGTCTGCACCCAGTTCGAAAGGTTTGATGAGGTAAGGCGTTGTCAGCGTCGAGTCCACCAGCAGGGGCGCGCCGGCTTCGTGCGCGATCTGCGAGACGGTGGGGATGTCCAGCACGTCCAGCCCGGGGTTGCCCACGGTTTCGCCAAAGAACAGCTTTGTGTTTGGCCGCACCGCCGCGCGCCAGCCGTCGATGTCGCCGGGTTTGACGAAGGTGGTCTCGATGCCGAAGCGCCGCATGGTGTAGTGCAGCAGGTTCTGGCTGCCGCCGTAGAGCGCCGTGCTGGCCACGATGTGCGAACCCGCGCCCATGAGCGTGGCCACCGCCAGGTGCAGCGCGGCCTGGCCGCTGGCCGTGGCAATGGCGCCGATGCCGCCCTCCAGCGCGGCCATGCGCTGCTCGAAGACCGCGTTCGTCGGGTTGCTGATGCGGCTGTACACGTGGCCCGCACGCTCCAGGTTGAACAGCGCGGCGGCGTGGTCGCTGGATTCGAAGACGAACGAGGTCGTGAGGTGGATCGGCACGGCGCGCGCGCCGGTGGTCGGGTCGGGCGCGGCGCCCGCGTGCAGCGCGAGCGTGTCGAAGCCGGGGTCGGAGTAGCCGGACATGTTGTCTCCAGGTGGTGTCTGTTGTTCTCTGCCGCCGGGGCGCACAGGGTGGTCTTGCCGGTTATTGTGGGCTATATTGTCAGCACCCCAGCCCCATGGGGGACACACCAGAATCGAGGAGCACAGCCATGAAAGTCAGCGACATCCTGCGCGTCAAGGGAGGCACGCTCTACACCGTCCAGCCCCAGGAATCCCTGGACAGCGCCGTTGAAACCATGTCGCGTCTGGACATCGGTTCCCTGGCGGTCATCGAACACGGCGACCTGGTCGGCATGCTGACCTTTCGCGAAGTCATCCACACCCTGGCGGCCAACGGCGGCTCGCTGGGCGGCAAATCCGTGCGCAGCGTGATGGACGACCACCCCATGACCTGCACGCCCCAGACCGAACTCGAACAGGTGCGCCCCATGATGCTGGAGCGGCACACCCGCTACATGCCCGTCATGGACAGCAAGATGCTCATGGGCGTGATCAGCTTCTACGACGTGGCCAAGGCCGTGGTGGACAGCCAGAACTTCGAGAACAAGATGCTCAAGGCCTACATCCGCGACTGGCCCGAGGAAGAGTCGACCAAGAACGAGCCGAACTTTCCCTGATTGATGCGAGCCATTCAATAGAAAACGCCCCGCAAACCGGGGCGTTTTTCGTTTCAGCCTTCGCTCGCGTGAATCATGTCCCGCAGCCGCGGGTAGATCTGCTGGTTCCACTTGCGCCCGCTGAACACCCCGTAGTGGCCCACGCCGGTCTGCACGTGGTGGGTCTTCATGTAGGGGCGCACGCTGCGGCACAGGTCCTGCGCGGCCACGGTCTGGCCCACCGAACAGATGTCGTCGCGTTCGCCTTCCACCGTCATCAGCGCGGTGCGGCGGATGGCGGCCGGGTTCACCGTGCGGCCGTTCCAGGTGAGCACGCCGCGCGGCAGGTCGTAGGTCTGGAACACCTTTTCCACCGTCTCCAGGTAGAACTCGGCCGGCAGGTCGTTCACGGCGAGGTATTCCTCGTAGAACGCCTGGATCACGCCGGCCTCTTCGGTGCGGCCGGCCGCCAGGTGGTCGTAGATGTTGCGGAAGGACTGCTTGTGCCGGTCCGGGTTCATGCTCATGAAGGCGGTGAGCTGCACGAAGCCGGGGTACACGCGGCGCATCATGCCGGCGTGCGGAAAGGGCACGTGGCTGATCAGGTTCTTCTCGAACCAGTCGATCGGCTTGCTGGTGGCGAGCTTGTTCACTTCGGTCGGGTTGACGCGGCAATCCACCGGCCCGGCCATCAGCGTGAGGCTGCGCGGCTGGGCGGGGTTGTCGTCTTCCGCCATGATGGCCGTGGCTGCGAGTGCCGCCACGCAGGGCTGGCACACCGCCACCATGTGCGTGCCGGGGCCGACGGCCTCGGTGAAGCGGATCATGTAGGTGATGTAGTCGTCCAGCCCGAATGCGCCATGGCGCAGCGAGACGTCGCGCGCGTTGTGCCAGTCGGTAATGTAGACGTCGTGGTCCTGCAGCAGCGTGCGCGCGGTTTCGCGCAGCAGCGTGGCGAAGTGGCCCGACAGCGGCGCCACCAGCAGCACCTTGGGCTGGGGTTCGGCGCCTTCCTTGCGAAAGCGCAGCAGGGTGCCGAAGGGCAGGGTGAGCACGGCTTCTTCGGTCACCGGGTATTCACGCTCGCCCACCGTCACGTTGTGGATCTGGTACGGCGGGCGGGTGTGGGTCAGCCTCATGCGCGACACCACGTCGCAAGCCGCCGCGACCTTGCGCATCACGCTGCCCTCGGTGTCGCGCATCCAGAGCGAGGCGCTCAGGCTCTGGGCCATCAGGCGCAGGGGCGAGATCAGGTCAGACTGGAGTTGATAGGCCTGATACAGCATGTTTTTCTTTCCTGGGACAACGTGTCGCATTGCAGGCAAGTTGCGGGCCAGTGGGTTTTCGCACCGGGCCGGTGCGTGCGAGGTGCACAGAGATGGCACAGCCCTTGCTCTGAGCATGCCCCCAGGAGGAGCACATCCATGGCCAAAGCGGTACTCACGATCAGCAGCAAGAACTACGGTGCCTGGGCCT
>VFQP010003262.1_pt1 | contig 16756 bp, 27 predicted proteins | sample 3512351 | NCBI WGS metagenome assembly VFQP01 (sample SAMN10412372, study PRJNA504923) | tailings metagenome | isolation source: Relicate 1 Philex TSF1 revegetated site | place: Philippines: Tuba, Benguet | collected 2017-08-29
GTATGTGGGCATATGTGGGTGTGGGTGTATGTGGGTGTATGTGGGCGTATGTGGGTATGTGTATGCAATCCAAGCACGCACGCATACCAGATACAACACATATCCACAAAACACACACAACACCAAACACAACACCACCACACAGAAAAACACAGCACCACCACTACGACAACAAATCAACAACATACTCGTGGGTCAGGCCCCGTCACTCGCTGCAGCCCCCTGGCTTTGGTATGACTATCCAACAGCTGCAGAAAGTTTTGATACGCCTCAGTGGGCAAGTAGGAGAATGTGGTACCAGAGTCCAGCACCACACCATACCCTATGTCGTACAAGCCCTGGTGCGGTGGAGGGTGTGAGGGTGGAGGGTGTGGGAAAGGGTGGTGAGGGTGATTCACCGATGATGTATTGACTATGAATATGGTTTTCAATTGTATTGATTATGAACAACATGGTTTTCAATTGGCTATGAAATAAAATGGTTCTCGGTGACAACATAATCGCGGTGACAACATGATCAACAGCAACATAAACATGTTCCCCACCCACACATAGTACCTACCTGTCGGACGTTGACCATGTTCCCACTCAGTTGTATGCTATCAAGTCTGACAATGTAGTAGTGCGCCCGGGTGGGGAGCATGGGTGTGAATTGCAACCCAATGTCAGATGGGATGTCCACATCACCTAGTAGCAAGACACCATCACCCTCAACGCTGCCAAAGCACATGGAGAATACATCATCAATCTTTTTGGCAGCCACAAGCTGTGGTGAGAGAGGCGGATGATGAGGGGAGTATGATGCAATGGTGATGTGCTGATGATGAGAGGAGGCCCGGTCGTCAATACCATGGAGTGCTGCAGTATTTTGTGAGAACAAACGTCAGATATGCATGTGCACATCAACCCACAATACATCGCCTACCTGGTTGATAATGGACGCATCGCTGTTGCCCAATCCCATGATGCCATCTGCCTCTTGTCGAAATATCTCACCCGTCTCTTTTGTTTCACACCCAAATCGTATTGGAACAGCATCAGAACCATCATGTAAATGAAACAAGTCTTCAATGAGAAATCCCTCACTGCTGCTTTGTTCCGCTGTGTGGAGAAGAGATGGGTGATGATGGATTGTGATGTCGGCATTGTGCAAACAACCAGCTTAGCCTTTCTTGTTGCAACATACAATACAAAATACAATATACTATACCATTTCCCCACACCACATTCCATACTACATACCATAATGTCGTGCATAAAAGCACTTGTCCTGGTGGCACTGGCATGATGGGTTGCCACACAAGCACAAGGAATCAGAACATGAAACTGAGCGAAAGCTGCTTGATGTTGCAGGGTCGAATGCATCATCCTGGTGTACATGATAGTATGATGGTGGTGATGATGTGCGCATACACTGATGTACCAATTGTTGCCACATGTGTGTGTTTGACACAATCGTACACAGTACCTTGTGTTTGCCACAGTTGCTCCCACACGAGGCACACGGGACATAGGTAATAGTGCTTCCCGTATCTACAATGACTGCAAACTCTCGTGGTGGCGAACCCAAGTATATGGTTGCGTAAAAATACCTGTGTGGTTGTGTATTGCACAGGTGTCGCAATGGTACAGGGTCGCGCGCATACCCCCCACCAGCAGGTACCCTAGATCTTTGACAGTGCCATGTAATGGGTAGCTGCTATTGCGCAGGAGCATGCGCCCTTGAGTTGGTGTCTGGTGCTTGCGATGCAGGGGCAGTGCAAACCCGCCCTTGGTGGTTGCGCCTGGCAACCCCACATGGGTGTGCCTTTCCAACCCATTTGCGCCCAAAAATGCACAGCCGAGCACAAGCAGTGATACGAGGAGCATGTGCGCGGTTGTTGGGCGCAAAACGAAGGATGGAGAGAGAGAGAGATGCGAACCACGGCGTTGGTGCTACGGTTGGGCGCCTTGCTGCCACCGTCGCATTGCGCACGGTTTATATAGGCAATATATGTACCGCAAGGGATAGACGGGGTGTTGTTGTTGGCAGGCGGTGAATCGTGCAACCGGTGTTGATGGAGGGTGGTTGTGAGGGGAGCTAGGTAACGTGTTATCTGGGACGTGTTTATGCACTGCAAGCTGCTGCAGCAAGTTGGGGGTTACAAAATTTTGTAACCACACCGGGAACGACTTGACAGCAGTTGGTCTGCCAGTTGAACCCTGACCAGAAATTCTGAGTAAATGCGCAAAATCAACTCACATTCTCGAAAAAAAAACATGAAATCCCGAAACAAGACATGCACTTTAACAGATAGGGCCTGATGGGAGCGCAAATGGTGCTTGTCGATGGAGCGATAAATGTCATCGCAGGCATCGACAGAGTATACATCCACAAACAAAGCTAAAAACACAAGAAAAGAATTCAGACGGTGTGTTTGTATAATGTGTGGGTGCATGCCACTTTGTGGGAGTCGCCAGCAGGGTAGCCACCCAGCCTAGGACTTGCATTTTATTCAGGCACGTGCCCATGGGCACCAACTGGTATGAAATATGATTTTTATTCTGACAAACTGCGAATTTCGTACCATGTCATTAAAGCCCACACCTTTGTTACACCCATTGCAATCAATAAACACCGTTGGTCATTCCATCGCAATCAATCCATGCACGATTGACCAGCAGTCTACAACTCTGCTATTCTTACAAGATCTCACATAATCTAGCCAACGCCCGTACTCACTATCCAGCGCAAAAGAGAAAAGATGGCAGCATCCCCTCACCAATCCACATCCATATACGAACAACGCCCATGGACCCCACAAGAAGGTGATCGAGCGCACGAATCACCGAATGCATATCGAATATCAGGTTGTACACACATGCAAGTCAAACACACAGATGCTTGCTTGATGGCCTTGGTACAGGCCACAGCAAAGGAATGGGGTGTGGTTGGTCATTTGCTTCAGAAAAATGGCTATCCAGGGCGTTCCATGCAGAGCTGCCAAGCACGGTAGGTGTACACACTCATCAACCACCATCACACACTATACACACACCGATGTACCCCCAGGTGGTCCACCCTGCAACCCGCACCACACCCCAAAACAACCAACAACGCTGTGCTTGGACATATACGTACACCACTTGTGCCACCGTCCTCCTCCCCTGCACATCCAGACACAGCACAACCACACATCATGGGTGGGACACCAATTGTATCACTGGCACGTGTACATGCAGTGCTCCCTGCATTGTTGCAGCATGTGGTGGACCTGGCAAGCAAACAACACTACCCTGATGAGTCTATGCATTTTTTAGCGGGCTGCCTTGCTGCCAGCATACCACAGTTGCATACCTACCTAGACCACGTGCTGCTGGCACAGCCGAGGTGCGTGTGGGGATTGTTGGGATATTTGCAGTTTGCCTTGTCTTCAGTTTGCAAAGTATGCAGTAACAATGCTCCCCCTGCCCCCCAAAGGAGCACTTCATCAACACCAAGGGGTGTGGAAACCCCTCTATCATCTGTACCCCTACTACCAGCAAAAGCTGGTGGCAAGGTGGTGCGTGGGCAATCCAGACTCGCAGCACCATCACCACCATCACAGCAGCAACAGCATACACCCGCAGCAAAAACAGCATGGGGTGTGCGGGAACAAGGGGGGAGCCCACTGCTGGTGTGCATGACATTGGGCAAGATGTTGGAGCAGCGCAAGGCATACAAGGCTGCATTGGCAATGCAAGCAACCACACACAAGAGTGGTAAATAAGAAGAGCATTTTCAGAAAAGGCTGCAAGAATGTTGGGGATGCCCCATCATGCTACACATCAAAGGGTTGTTTTTGTTACACGAATGCAAGGCAACACAGCTTAAACGCGGCTAGGGTAGAGCATCACACGCACACGAGCGCCCTGTGGTGTGTATCAGAAGGACAAGGTGTGTGTTGGCGGCGTGCTTTAACCATGCCTCCCCCCCACACACAACATACCAATGCCTGGCCTGGCAAGTTTTTGCGAAACTTGGCACGAACCTGCCCTGCATTGCCGTGTGCAATTGTGATCTGTGTAGTGAGAATGTTGTTGTGTGGGCGTGGGTGTGCCTAATTGTGCCTGCGATTACCACCACCACCACCACCATGTCTGCATGTCTGCTCTCATCACCCCCCTCACAACACACTCCCCCTCACAATACACCACTCCCACACCACAATACACCACTCCCACACCTTGCCCCAGATCACACGGTAGGGAGAGCCCTTTTTCAAGGTCTTGGCACGGTAGATGTATGCGACACGCTTGCCGAGGTAAAACTCAGTCTCCTTGCGGGACACCACACCATCTATCCGGAGCAATGATGTATGATTCTTCTGTGTGCGCTTGTTCCTGTGTGATATGCAGTGTTTTGGGTGTTGAAGCATACAGCAGCCGGCTGCAATCAACACAACCATTGGCTGTAACACAAAAAGCAACCCCACGTGCACGCTGTTGGCTGGTATAGACACACCTTCGGTACCCCAAGACATTGCCGCCCACATAGAGCCTGTGATTGGTGCAACGGAGGGGAGTGTGAAGAATCTCATTGTGGCGGCTCGATGCTGTAAGACGTGCACTGCTGGCACATGTGCATACCGTACTGTCTCGCCACCCATGTTGCCTGCTGATTTGTGTATTGTATAATGGAGAAGGGACGGAATTGGTTTTTGTTGTTTTTTCACACCCCAAGGTACGGTGGCACTCGGCGTTTTCTTCGAAGTCCCTTCCCCCCGAACCAGAAATATCTTTTCCTACTCCCAACGTGCCCCTCGCTCAACACTCGCCTCTTCGCTCGTTGCAGGCATTATAAAGATGACAGGTGCGTTAGGGATGACAGTGAGCACGCAGGACCCCCGATCCTACGCATCCTCTCATTTGTATATCCTGTTGACAACCCCAACGTAATGCTTGTTTCGCACACCACCCAGCAACCACGTCGAAAACCACTCCAACATGCACCACACAGACACTCCCCTCAAATTTGGCGCTGATCAGCATACCCAACCCCTGATGGTGCCAACCCCACAGCAACAAACACCTGCCAAGGCACAGACACAATCAAATCCCAGCCAAGTCAGCCAGGTATCACCAGTGGGATCACCTGTGCTTCCCCAAATGCGATTTCCAAGAACACCTGCAGCATACTAGGGGGTGGCACGTGGCATGTGCCGAATTGGACCACAATGTGCTTGCGTGTGTGAGTGTATACATAATTTTCACATCATTGATGTTGTTTGATGGCATTACATATATTGACAATCCTTGTTTCCTAGGGGCACCTTTCTTGTACAGTAGCGTGCCTTTGCTATTGTGCAAAACCCCTGTAACCCAAGCTACACACCCAGAACATCGCCCCCATATACACACCAAGGTATTCCTCTCACCTTGCAAAGCACCTTGCAACAAACTCCTTCAATTCGCAAGTAAGTCTTTGCTAGCGGGCACAACAACAACCAACACCAGTCTGCCACCTAATCCCTGTTGCGGTCCCGGGCACGTTCCACCAACAAGATGCGCCCATTCCATTCCTGCTCATGGAGCGCCTTGATGATGGAATCCACATCCTCATCGCTCGCCATCTTCAAAAACCCAAACCCACGCGATTCACCACTGCGTGGGTGTCTCACTATGCGTGCATCCACCACCTTGCCATACTTGCTAAATTTATCCTCAAATTCCTAATAATTTGGGTTGGGGATGTGCTGGTGATGTTCTACGCAGCATCTACCATCCTGCGCCAGAATCAATGCCCCAGATACAACCACCACATACCCCCTCTGACAAGGCAAAATTGAGACCAGCCACAAACACATTGGTGCCCGTGGAAGGAGGAGGGGGCCGGTTGGGGTTGGGGCGGTACCCACCAGGGCTGCGTCGTCGTTCATACTGGCCTCTGGAACGGTTGCGAGAGCGAGAGCGTCGTCTGCGGTAGGGAGAAGGAGAGCGACGCCTTCTGTATGGCGAGGGTGAGCGGCGCCTTCTGTACGGGGAAGGGGAGCGACGCCTTCGATGTGGTGAAGGGGAGCGACGTCGTGGTGAGCGGCTGCGTCGTGGTGGTGGTGAGCGGCTGCGTCGTGGTGGTGGTGAGCGGCTGCGTCGAGGAGATGGTGAGCGGCTGCGCCTAGGGGAGGGAGAGCGGCTACGCCGTGGGGATGGGGATTTGCTTTTGCGAGGCGAGGCCGACTGCGAGCCCATCTTTTGTGTGATTAATCTGTTGTGATTGGGTTTGAGCTCTGGAATTGTTTATTTATGATAAACGGGCTAATAGCACAGCAACAGCACAAATGCTGCATCAAAGTTCAAAGTGGCTCACCAACGCACCACGTCGATCCTGTGACTCCTCCAATGACACGATTAACACGCAAGTACCGGGAGATGCAGCTTCAAGCGTATGCCAACAGCAGTTGTTATAAATTTGTTACAAAAGAAAACACAGCTATTACCCCCCATAATTACGTTTCATCTCCAACCTCATTCTCGTCACACAACACTCAGAAATTCATGCCATTATCATTCCGTAGGGTGGAAACAAATCAAGACATCATCATCATTTCCCTTTGCAATCCTCAACTCCCTCAAGCCCGTCATCCACGACATGCAATCCTGCTAACGCACACCCCATACAAGTCAGATGTCTCAAACTGAGGTCGATATGCTCGACCCTCAAAGCAATGAGCCCCCCATTGTTGCTCGAGCGCAACCACACAGTGCCAACGTTGCACCAGCACCTCAGCAGCAACAGGATCGCGGTATCCGCGTATCAGTAGGACCTACACGTCCACGCAATGCTTCTGGTGCGCGTCCATCCCCATCACAAGACGCTGCCAGCGACCGGTACGTGCAAGGCATGCACTGTCTTGGGAGCAACACCACACCCCTCTCATCCCCTATCTGTGCTCTCGACAGGCCCAGCAGCTCCCACAGTGGCCATTCATCACTGCATGATCATGGCTACCGTGCACACGGGAAAGTTTCTCCCGCAGAGGTGTGTGTTGCCTAATCGGGCCCCCAGTTGCTTGTCCCTCCCCTCTCCAACCTTCCCCTCTCCAACCTTCCCCTTTCCAATGCTCCACCACCAACAGGGCCTCATTGCACGTGTTGTGGACTGGGGCTCGGGTGCATCCAAAGCACATCACAAGTACAGGACACGTGACCCCTCTATCACATCAGGGCCACGTGATTTCACAGCAACTGCCGATGATCCAGATAGAGGGCGTCTGACATATGATGGTGGTGCAGTATCCCCACGAAACGGGCAACCAGGATCACGTATGTGGGGTGGGATATGTGGGGTCGGATATGTGGGGTGGGACTGTGAATCACTGTGTTGTTGATAATGGCGTTGTTGACAATGGTCAATATGTGCATTTCATCATGTACTGTATATCATGTATACAATGCATTGTATACTATGCGTTGTATACACACTACACACCAACACACACTACACACCAACACACACTACACACCAACACAGGACGTCGTGCATTGGAGGAACGATGGCGGCAGCATTGTGTACGTGCCATCAAGATGCGTGATTTGTCAGCTATAGAGGAAATGCGGGTGGTGTTTGCCCCCTCTGGTGTGTGTGATCAGGGTGGCCGGGCGGTGCTGGTGGTGGTTGGGGGGCATTATCGGAGAGGGGTGGTGGACACAGAGGACTTGCTTTTGCATGTGGTCAAGGTGTGGATTGGTTTTTGTTGGATTGCTTTTTTCCCATGTTGTCATTGTGGTGGTGGTGGTGATGATGGTGATGGTGCTGCAAGTTGTTGCTGTTCATTTTTTGTGTTTGCACGACAACAGCAACATACACACCCATTCACAATCACCATCATCTCGCGCTCCCCCCCAAATATCCAGGAATGTGAAAAGCTGCCACAGGGACAACCATTTGTGGTGCTCTATTTCCATGCAGACGCACCACTGACTACCCTCCCTGACTCTGACTTTTTCAGAGAGCTGCATGCCGCCCTCCCTCCCACCCACAGAGACCTGTGCAAGGTCATCTATGGGGTGCACCCCACACTGGGTGCCAAAACGTGGGCGTTCTGGTTGAAAAGCACCGAGGCGCGGGTGTATAATAAAGTGGCGTGGTTTGAGTATTTGCATGATGTGGCACCGTATTTTGGGCCTGTGTTGGAGCAGCTGACACCTGATTTTGTGAGGGATTATGATGCAGCCAAGCAGGCACGAAGATTGGGGCGATGATTGTTGGGGAGGGTGGGTTTGGAGGGCGATGATGGTGGTGATGGTGGTTTTGGAGGAGTCATGAAGGAGTTATAGTGGTAGCGTTGTATGATTGAGAAAAGTCACATTGTTTTGAAGAGTCACATTGGATGTCACCACAAGGCAAGGTTGGCGATTTTATGTTGCACTCCAGGAAGAATGGGTGAGGACGGAGAAAGAAAACACAAAACACAATGTGTGTGTACACATGTAGCACATTGCTGCTGTACGTCCTGCACATTGCAAGGACACTGTGAACAATATTGATGGTTGCAAACATTGAGATGGTACCACATGTGTGTGTAATAAAACAACATGCACACAAATAGTAGAAAAACGAAACTGGGCTGGCCCTCCCAGGCACCCCTCCAGATGATGGTGTTCAAACCAAACCCACCCCTTGTCCAACCAAACCCACCCCTTGTCCAACCAAACCCACCCCTTGCCACCACCATAGCCACCACCACCACCACCACAAGTTCCTCACAGACTAGGCATGCCCTCCATGCGCTGTCGTTCCTCTGCAGCCCTTTTCAAAATCTCCTGCACCTCTCCTGGCCTCAACTCCCCATGCTGCATCTTCTCAACAATGGCAGTGGCCTCTGGTCGACGCAACAACCCCTTGACGTTGCGCAGCCCCGTGCCAAAGCACACACCACACACGCGTGCACCACGGCCAAAGCACTGGGGACACTCTACAAACTCGTACGTGTCCTTGGCACGCTTTCGGTTGAGTGCACGCCACTTGCCGGTCCCACCACACATGTCGCAGGGTGTGACACCCACACCCAAGCACTCTCGGCATGATGGCATGTCATCTGTGTGTAGGAGTGACGGTAATAGTAGTGACGAGTAGTGTGCACACCCCCAAACGCCCACTACCTTGTGCGTATGCGTTGCCACAGCATGATGCAGCTGCTGCAAACCCTGTGAACGCTAGCATCTGTCTTCGTGAGCTTATGATGGGTGCTGCATCGTTGGTAGCACGGCCGTCCATGTTTTTGAGGTGCGCGTTGAGATTCTTCTTTTGTTGCGATCCTGTGTTTCGCGAGCATTTGTGTGGGTCAATGTTACCACTGAACACCACTGCAGTGTGTTTTACCCCCCCACTAGGTTCAAACCTGCAGGATCTGGAGTGTTGGCTGCCTGGCAACGAATACTGCAAGGTGTGCATGCCGAGCGACGGCTCTGCAAGCCCTTGGGGGTGCTCAAACACTGCTGCATTGTTGTTGTAATACTGTAATACGAGTTGCTCGTGTACAAAACTGGTGAGAAATGCAGTGAGAAAAAAGAAAAAACAAGTATCTACGGGCCATCGATGGTGAGCAAGTCTTCGTCCACTGCATAATGGCGCACACGTGGATCATACTGCACCAACGTATCTGGCACGTCACTCCCCACCAGCAACTCTTGAAACTCCTCACGGCTGATGCGCCCGTCCCCGTTGGAGTCTGCCTCTCGAAGCATGCGCTTGGCCTCCAGCATGCGCTCTGGTTTCTCATCCTTGCCCAACTGGCCCAACAATTCCTCTAGGCTGATGAAGCCATCCCCGTTGCTGTCAAAGCGGGTAAATGCAATTTCTACCCACTCTGTCCACAACTTGTCCTCTTGCAACTGGGCGTGGGGGGGGGTGATGTGTGGGGATGTGGGTGTGGGTGTGCAAGCGGATGTGGACGGATGTGGGTGGGTGCTGCCTGAACAAGTACATGCATACATACATACATGTTCATGACACACATGTACAACACACATGCACATGTACAAGTATACGTGCACACGAGCACCATCACCCAACCCTTAAGTCACACTTCCCACCCACTCCTTTCACCCCACCCCACCACCCCATCACAATTTCCCATCATCACACCCATCCCACCTGCTTCCAATCCAACAAACATGCAGCAAATTCATCAAATGTCACACTGCCATCATGATTTATATCCAACCCTAACAACAGCTGCTCCCCCTCACTATCATCAATGTTGTACCCCATTGTTCTCAACCCTGTGCGTGTAGTGTGTGTGTGTGTGTAGTGTACATTGTGTGTGTGTAGTGTGCATGGTGTGTGTGTTTGATATGGTCCACTTTCCAGAAAACCACCCCTACACACCACCATCTCAACACACCCCTACACCATCTTGTATTGTCACCATACCTTGTGCCAGCTCAAGCCCTGCAACCCTCCCTTGACCCAAGCTATCCAACTGCGTAAACAACGCCCTCATCTCCTTTAAATCAATACCCCCCCCCCCCACAACCCCCCCCCCCCCCTCCCTACCCCCCTCCCCCCCAGCCCCCGTTTGCTGCATGCTCTCGATTTCATCGGTAATCATACGCAATACCATTTGCTTCAAGTGACCATAGGTGGCAAATCGCTGCAGGCGTTGCACTACACTGCCACCCAGGCGTAGATCTGGGGCCGCACCATCTTCCTGTGGGGGGTTGTATGAGGGGGTGTGTTGCATGAGGGGGGGTGTCTATTGCACAGGAGGTACACCCCCCGTTATTATCTGTCTGTATTGCATGCCTGTCAAATAAACACACATACACACACATATGCACTCTTCTCCCCGCCCACCCACCCACCCACCCACCCACCTGTACCCATGGATGCCCCAGTGCCTCAGCAGCAGATGGTCTATCACATGGATCCCTAGACAGAAGCTGCCGCAGCAGGTCCCTCGCAGCTGGGCTCATGGCACCCTGCACAGCATCTGAATCCAAGTCGATGGGATCTGTGAGGATCGACTTCCACACTTCCTGTAGTGTATACTGGCGTACATTGTCCCAAAATGGGAATTTGCCCGTGAGTAATTGATACATGAGGATGCCAACAGACCACAGGTCGGCACGTTCATCGTATTCCTGCAGCACCACTTCAGGCGCCTGGTGTGTGTGTGTGTGTGTGTGTGTGTGTGTGTGTGTGTGTGTGTTGTGATATACATGATCATGCCCTGCCACATTGTCCCGCAATCACATGGTCAACACACGCATATGGTCAATTGCATATTGTCAACAACGCACCATGTATGCGGGAGTCCCACTTCGTGATCGCAGGGGTTCCTCTGTTGCCCAGTGCCTGTGAAATGAGAGGGAACATACATGCACAGACCATGACAAAACATACATGCACACTATACACGCATGAACACTACACACACACGCACACACTACACATACATCAACACCATTACCCGACACAAACACACACACACATACCGTATAGACAACCCAAAATCTGTAGCCTTGACAGCACTATCAGGATCATTGGAAACAAACAAAAAATTATCAGGTTTCACATCACGATATATTATACCCTTGGCATGACACTGTGCAATGAAGCGCAAGATGGAGCGAATAATGCTGGCAATACGCTTTTCTGTGTATTGCACAGTTTCAAGGCGTTCGAGTATGGAGCCCCCTGTGCACAGTTCCATCACCATGTGTATGTTTTCATTGTCCTCAAAGACATCCTAGTGAGAGGGGAGTACATAAAGATGTGTTTTTCATGAAGAGAAAGTGTGTGTGTGTGTGTCTGTGTGTGTCTCAATGGCAATATTGATGACAACCAACATCATGGGCGATGTACATATACACATATACACATATACACATATACACACCCCAACAAAACACACCTTCAAGTAGACAGCATCCAGCGATGTACCCAACTGCACCATGGCATCCACCTCTGACTGCAACTTCAACAAATACCGCGGAGTGCACTTGCCCTTTTTTGGTGCTTTTGGGATGGTCTTGCATGCATACTTGCGCCCTGTGACAATCTCTGTGCACTCACGCACTACCCCAAAGCTGCCTGCGCCAATCACAGGTCCAATGTTGTACCGTTCTCGAAGATTGCGTGCATAATTAAACACGTTTTGCACCTCAACAGGTGCCAATTCCTCTTTCAGTGGCTTGAGCAAAACACCTTCGTCATTGGCAGCAGGGGCATAATCTGTGGCAGCGAGTTGTTGATGGGAACCTCGATGGGGTGGGTGATGTATGGACGGGGGCGCTGTGTATTGGAGCGCACGCAGCAGCTGGTTCCGCAGGGCTACTGGGGTGGGTTGTGTTGGTATGTGCTGCAACCTAGTGAGGGGGGTGGGGGTGGGTTGTGTGTTGCTCGCGTGGCACGTGTGGTGGTGAACATACCGTGGTGGCCGAGAATGGATTGCGTGCTTGTCCAACATTTTACTGCTGGTTCAATCCGCAGCAGATACGCCGTGTGTTTTGTTAGTACTTTGTGCGGTCTGCGTAGAGTGGGGGTGGTACTTGTGGCGGGGTTGCGTTGCAATCGAAAGGAATTTAGTTCTGTGAGACCTAGCTCATTGAACTCATATGCTTTTTTGTACATGCAATATGCAACTTACAGTAGGTTATACAAGCACGTTGAGCAGACAAGTGAGCACGCAGTGCAGATGCACAAATCCCCAAGGCTGGGGATGTTCCTTCTTCGTGCAACAAAACTGCTGCTAGTGCTGCCTCACAAGCTGTACTCACACCAGTTGGTATTTTACATAGAGTATCACCACAACAGTTGTTGAACAAAAACATCCATATGAAAACACAACAATGATGGCGGTCAACAGTGACCGACATTGTGTACGGGAAGTAACAAACACAAACACAGCCTATTGTGCACCATTTGATTCTGATGACGACGGTGCTGCACCGTTGCTGCTGGGTACGCCATTGGTGGACACGGGAGATGCACCCTTATCAGATGGACCCTCATCAGTGGCTGTCGATTCAGGCACAGGATGTTCAGGTGTTGCCTGCAATGCAGCTTCAGCTGATTTTGACACAACCTCCATTGCAGCCTTGAGCTCCTCCACCTTGGTGTTGGCCTGCGTGTTTTGGGGGTGGCCATGATGTGGGCAGACCAAGGGGATGATGCAATTGGTGGGGCACACAGCACCCCACCACACACACCCCACCACACACACCAACCACACACCCAGCATGCACACCTCATGTGCCAGTTCCATGGCCACTGTGCATCCCTCGAGCAAATCCTCATTGACGCTCTCCGTCACACCGCTCACACTTGCCAACATGCTGCCCACCACATCATTATCGCGCACGCCTGCAGATGACATGGCTGTAATGCCCGCTGCTTTGATGGCATTGAGCTGTTGCTGTCGTAGTGTGGCGGCTTCGGCAGCCATAACTCCAGCATGTACGCTCAGGGTGTGTGTTTGTATGTCCTGTTGTTGATGAGGGGAATGCATGGGTACGAGGTGTACAATGTGTACAATGCACATCAACCATGAATATGCTGCACATGATGTTGATGGGGAAAATGCATGTGTACGATGTGCGCAACACATGCACACCCTACATACACCAACCATACACAACAACCCACCTGCAATGATGAGGTCAATGACAACACTGCTTCCATCTGCCTTCGAAATTGTTCCCGGATGAGTGTCTCTTCAGCGGTGATCCAATCATCCATGCGATCATCAGATGAGCGAACACCATCCTCTGCTGCGTTGCCCCGAGATCCCGCCAGTGAACGTGCAAGGGCACGCACCTCCTCCTGACGCCCTGCAAGCAACCGGGCACGCACTGTTTTCCAGCAATCCACATAGGGATGTGCTTGGGATCGTGCCCCCTTGACGAGCGCCAATGCACCATCGAGATGCATGCCGTGGACAAATGTCAAATACCCCACCACCGTCAGTGTGGCACGGTTGATACCGGCGGTGCAGTGTACATACACACGCTTGCCCATGGCCAGCAGCACGTGCAGCATCTTGACGGCCTCGGGGAGCATCAATGCCTGGTCGTTGTGATCAAAATCACGCACCGCCACACGTGTCATGACCACGTTGTGGGCAATGGCACGCGTGCGCAGGGTTGGCCAATCAATGCTGAGTGCGTCATGACAAAGGTCGCATTGCAAGCAGAGGATGGCGTCACAGCCACTTTGTGTTGCAATGGTATCAATGTCGCCCACGCTGCGGGGGCAGCTGCCAACCACAATGTGGTCTGTAATGCGATCCCAGTTGAGTGTCCAACGCCTGGGAGAGGGTTTTTTGTGTGTGTGCCATGTGTAATTACCGTTGTCATCTCTTGTCATCTGTACACACCATTCGTCAACATGGCCCTCATTGTTGCCTGATTCCTCCCAGCGCTTTTTGTTGGCCTCCTCCTCTGCATCAGATACAGGTGCAACACCTGAGTGATGGTGTCGATGGTGTATATGCATGGATGGGGTGCCCACACAATAACCAATGCGATGTATAATATGGATGTGTAGGGATCATACTAGGCACATAGTTGCGTTGATGTTGTGCTGGCTGCTCATATGGTGCACATGGTTGGTGCACCCCAATTGTACACACCAAACAACCACAACAATTTTGTCGCACCCGATGCTGAGCGAACAACAATCTGTCGTTTCAGGGACAATGGATGCGAAGTGCTGTGCAAGTGGTGAACTCGCGTGGTGGGGCGCCATACATGCACATGTGTGGCGTGTAGTGCTGTGTTTCGGAGCTGCATTGTTGGTATGGGTTTGGATAGGAGTGATTGAATGACCACTGATTCCATTACAATTCAATAAAATCTAAAAATTCCTAGAATAAACCCTTGTGATGGGCCCTCGTCATGAGGATCGTTGCTCATCAGGTGGGGCCAATGCAACCGCCTGCACCTCATCACCCTTGTTCAAACGCACCATGCGCACCCCTTGTGTCGCACGCGATCGCAACACAGGTGCACTATCCATCCCCGTGCGGTTGACCACCCCATTCTTCGTCCCCACGATAATCTCCTTGCTGCTCTCATCCTCCACCACGGCCAGCGCAGCAAGCTCGTCCCCATCACGCAGCTTCATCACACACACACCCTTGCCACCTCGTCGTTGCGGTCGGATGGCGCTCAATGGCACCCGCTTGCCCTTGCCCTGGGTACTGGCGACCAACAACCATGGGCCCCGCAAGTCCCCTGCATTGTCATCCTTGTCGTCATCCTCATCCATGGGGTCAATTGAAGGGCCAGCTCCATCCATGATTGCCTCTGTGATTACACCCATGCCCACAATGCGTGATCCAGGGTTGAGCTTCATTGCCTATTGTGATGGTGGATGGGTGGATGAATGTGGATGAACACATGGTAGTAGTATGGTATGCATGCGCTGTACTATGCACCGTGCAATACACACATAAGGATGCATGTTCATCAGAGGTCCATCATCATCATCATCATCATGTCATCATGTCACCAACGTACCGCAACACCACCATGCATACGGCTCATCTCCCTCAATTGCTCCTGTGTTGCTGTAAAACGTATACCAGTACCACATGAGGCACACACAATCACTTGACTATTGCTACAACACTGCGCTACTGCCAGCAACTTGTCCCCAGCCTGTGTTGGTGTGTACATGTGTGTGTGTGAGGGTGTGAGTGCGGGTGTGGGTGTGAGTGTGGGTGGGTGGGTGAGTGTGTGTGAGAGAGAGTGAGTGAGAGGAAATAGTCCCAATGCAACCACTGCCCCCAACCATTACCCCCCATGTACCAACACCACCCTCATCGTCCACCATTAAAATAAAAAATGATTGCACCTTCCGAAATAACCACACCCACAAAAAACAACAACAACAACACAACAACAACCAAAAACAACCACCAATAACACCCCCCCAAAAAACATCACCACATACTCGTAGCTTGATGGCACTCAACCCCCTTGATCTATTGTGATTGACAAATTGTGACAATGCTGTTTTCTTGATAAACCCCTTTTCCGTCAACATCAACAAGAACCCATCCTCCTGGGCATCAGGCAGCACCATCATGGCTGCTATCATGGCACTACGAGTACCAGGGAGAACCTGTGTGAAGAGATTTGTGGGGTGGAGGGGGGCTTTGGGGGAAGATAATTGGGGTTTGTGTGTGGAAGTGGGTGGGGGGGTGGACCATGGTGGGTGGGGTGATTGGGTAAATGTTGTCTGCGTGTGCCAACACACCAATCATATAATCTCGCACGCACACATGCATGCTCACACATGCAACCTCACATGCATACCACCTCACACACACACTTTTCACACCCCTCCCCTCTCCTTTCCTTCCCCTCTCCTTTCACTCCCCTCTCCTTTCACACTTTCACACACACACCTGGGCTAACGCAGTCCCCCCCGAAGCTCGTGATGCTTCTGGAATTTGATACGCAGGCAATGAGCGCACCACCCCATCCTGTGTGAATACGAGTACAGGATCATGTGCATGAGCACTCAACATGGCGTCTAGGACATCATCTTCCCTCATCTTGCCACCTTGCTTGCCTGTGTGTGTACAGAGTGGGGTGTGTGTAGAGTGTGTAGAGTGTGTAGAGTGGGGGTGGAGGTGGGTGTTGATGGCATGTACGTACACATTACCCACCTAGTCAAATGAGTATTGATGGGATGCATACATACACAAATGCACAACATATAGACATGCACAACACACACACACACACACACACACACACACACACACACACACACACACACACA
>VFQP010003263.1_pt1 | contig 16754 bp, 22 predicted proteins | sample 3512351 | NCBI WGS metagenome assembly VFQP01 (sample SAMN10412372, study PRJNA504923) | tailings metagenome | isolation source: Relicate 1 Philex TSF1 revegetated site | place: Philippines: Tuba, Benguet | collected 2017-08-29
GGAATCGAACCAGCGACACGCGGATTTTCAATCCGCTGCTCTACCAACTGAGCTACCCGGGCATCGGAGCGGGGCGTGGCGCCCGGCTGAAAGTGGGCGGTTTATAGGGGATGGATTCCGGGCGTGCAAGCCTGTTTCCCCGGCATCCGCAGGCCATTGTGGAATGACCCGGCGGCTTACGCCGGCTGGCCAGCGGCATGGCCCGAAAGCGGCCGCGAGCCGCCCCAGGGAGCGCACCGGGCCGGTGGCCGAGGCCGTTGGCCGACCCATGCAATCGGTTTCGGCGCGGGCGATCCCGCCCGTCGATGGCTTGCCTAACCGCCTCCCCTGCGCCACCGTCTCGGGCAACAACGGGAGGAATCGGGATGCTCGAGGATCTGAGGGGGAAGCGGGCGCTGGTGACGGGATCGTCGACCGGCATCGGGGCAGCCATCGCGCAGGAATTCGCCCGGCTGGGGATCGCCGTGGCGGTCCATGGCAACCGCAACGCCGCAGCAGCGCAGGCCGTTGCCGACGGCATTAGCAGCGCGGGGGGCAAGGCTGTGGTAGTCACTGGCGACGTCAGCACCTCGGCTGGCTGTGCCGCCATCGTCGCCGACGCGGTGAGCGGGCTCGGCGGGCTCGATATCCTCGTCAACAATGCCGGCGGCATCCTCGAACGCGTCACCAATGCCGATTTCCGCGACGACATGTTCGACGCCGTCTACGACCTCAACCTGCGCTCGATCCTCGCGACGACCAAGGCGGCCTATCCGCACCTCAAGGGCGCCGGCGGCGGCTCGGTGATCAACACCGGCTCGGTGGCCGGTCGTTTCGGCGGCTTCCTCGGCTCCACGATCTACGCTTCGGCCAAGGCGGCCGTGCACTCGGTGACGCGCAACGCGGCGCGCGAGTTCGCCAAGGACAATATCCGGGTCAACGTCGTGGCGCCGGGCTTCATCATCACGCCCTTCCACGACAGCACGCCGCAATCGGTGATCGACACCGCCAAGGGACAGATTCCGATGGGACGGCTCGGCACGGCCGAGGATTGCGTCGGCGCCTACGTCTTCCTCGCCTCGGCGGCGATGAGCGGCTACATCACCGGGCAGATCATCGACGTCAACGGCGGCCAGCTGATGGTCGGCTAGACCTCATCATCCTCGCCGGGCATCGCCTCGGGCTCGCTGTCGGCATCCGCCGGGATCACGTAGCTGCCCGACAGCCAGCGGTTGAGGTCGACGTCGGCGCAGCGCTGCGAGCAGAACGGGTGAAACGCCTGTGCGGACGGACGGCCGCAGATCGGGCACGGCCTAGTCGGGCGCAGGCGGACGATGTTGTCGGGGCTCATCCTGCCGAGATGGGTCGCGCCGGGTCGTCCGTCAAGGCGAAAGCGCATGGTGAACGGGTCGTTGCCGGGTCCCGTAAAACACGCATCAAAACTGCATTGCACTTTTCGGGTCGGGGCAATTGCCCGCGCCTAGCGTCGTCTCCGTCAGGGGGACACGCAAATGCTCGGCTTCAAATTCAACATCGTGTGGGCAGCCGCCATCATCATGGCGCTGTGGCTGGTGGCGCCGGCGTCGGCGCTGGACGTCGACATGGGCAATGCCGCCTTCGCCCGCACCGCCGGCAAGACCTCCATCCCTGTCGGCCACGCCGAATTCTGCGCCAAGCGCCCCGACGAGTGCGCGATGAACGCCAGCGTCGTCGACGTGATGCCGCTGACCGCCGAAGCCTGGCACCTGCTGCTGCAGGTCAACACGGCCCTCAACGCCGCCATCCAGCCGGCCGAGGACAAGGACCTCTACAACGTCGCAGAGTACTGGACCTACCCCAACGGCTACGGCGACTGCGAGGACTACGTGCTGGCCAAGCGCCGGGCCCTCATCGAACTGGGCTGGCCGGCAAGCACGCTGCTGATCACCGTCGTCCGCCAGCGCAACGGCGAGGGCCATGCCGTGCTGATGGTGCGCACCGACCGCGGCGACCTCATCCTCGACAACCAGAACGCGCTGGTCGAGGTCTGGAACGCCACGTCCTACCAGTTCCTCAAGCGCCAGTCGCAGATGAATGCCGGCGAATGGGTCGACATCGTCGACGACCGCCCGACCATCATCGCCGCCGGCTTCTGATTTCGACTTTCGGACCCGTCTCCCCTACGGCCCGAAACATCGGGGCCGGCTCCTTCCCCCGGAGCCGGCCCCAACTGTTTCCCTGCTCCGCGTGCCGCTTCAGTGCACGACGGCGATGTAGATCCCCAGCACAAGCAGCCCGGTGATGAAGGCCCAGCCGAAGGCGACGAGCGCGGCAATCAGCACGGAAGTCAGCGCGATCGAACCGTCCTCCTCCTGCTTCCACCCCATCTGCAGCATGATGTAGGGGCCACAGATGAAGCTCATCACCAGGTTGCCGAGCATGCCGACATAGGTACGGCCGTCGTAGCGCAGCATCGCCTGCTGGCGCGCCAGCCCCTGGTAGAGGTGCGTGGAGGCTGCGGAGACGCACAGTCCCACCGCCATGATGAAGGCCGCCAGCATCAGCTCCGACTGCATCGTCCAAGCGTCCCCACGCTTTGCTGCGGCCCGCCACGCCGCATTAACACTTCATTAAGCATATGGGGCCCCCAGTGGGGTGTCACGCATCAAAGGGGCGACTGGTTAATGGCGATCCCGGCCCAGTCCACAGGCGCGCGCACCGACCGGATGTCCGCGAGCCAGCTCGGATTCAACCTCGCAGCCATCGCCGTCGTCATCCTGATGGCGGGCCTCGCTGCGGCCTATTGGGTGGAAACGATGGTGCGTGCCCCGGCGGCGCGCGCCAATGCCGAAACGGTCGAGCGGACCATTGCCGGCCTCCCGCTCACCGTGCCGGTGGCGTGGTTCCGCACGGAGGGACAGGCGGTCGACGGCTTCGCGACGCAGATCGACCTGACCGTCGCTCTCGCGGCCCTGGGGGGTGCAGACGTGGACCTCACGATCCTGCCGCGGCCGCGCGTCCAGCCGAGCGCGGCGCTGCTGGACGGCGTCTATATTCACCAGTTCGTGGATGGCGAGGTGGGCGGCGTGCCGGGTCTCGTCGGCAAGCACCTGCGCGACAGCGGTGGGTTCCAGGGCGAAACAGTCTGGTACGACGCGCTCTCGGCAAACCCGTTCGTCGCCAAGTGCGCGCCGGTCCCGGCCGCCTCGACCGAGGATCAGTGCCTGCGCACTGTCGTCATCAGCAGTGATCTTGCAGTGCTGCAGTCATTTCCCGCATCGCTGCTGCCGCGTTGGCGGGAGCTCGATGCGGCGATGGCGCCGGTCCTCGCCGCTATCGGCGTGCCGGCGCCCTGAGACTCAGTCGACTTCGTCGAGGTCGATGTCGAGGATCGACATCGAGAATATGTAGGACAGGTCGCCGTCCTCGTCGTCCACGTGGATCAGGCCCACCGATTCCTCGCCGATGAAGACTTCCACCGAGTCGTCGAGCTTGGCACGCGGCCGCACGTCGATGTGCCGGTTGCCGAACTTCTTTTGCAGGAATTTCTGGAGCTTGATGATCTCGGGATGCTTCACGTCGGTCCGCCTTGGTTGGTGGCGCGCCACAATAGGCAGGAACGCGTCACGGGCAACCCCGAAACGCCGCAACCCAGCCGATCGCTCCCTCAGCCGGAACGGTCGAGCGCGCCGACGACGTGATCCATCATGGCCGCCGGCTGCGCGCAGCCCGCTTCGCCGACGATCTTGGCCGGCACGCCGACCACGGTGACGCGCGGCGGCACATCCTTGAGCACGACTGAGCCCGCGCCGATGCGCGAGCAGTCGCCGATGCGGATATTGCCGAGCACCTTCGCCCCTGCCCCGATCAGCACACCATTGCCGATCTTGGGATGACGATCCTGATGCGCCTTGCCGGTCCCGCCCAGCGTCACGTTCTGCAGGATCGAGACGTTGTCGCCGATCGTGGCCGTCTCGCCGGCAACGAAGCCCGTCGCGTGGTCGAGCATGATACCGCGGCCGATGGGCACGGCCGGGTTGATGTCGACCTGGAAGACCTGGCTCGAACGGCTTTGGAGGTACAGCGCAAAATCGCGCCGGCCCATCTTGTTGAGGGCGTAGGTGAAGCGATGCGCCTGGATGGCCTGGAAACCCTTGAGGTAGAGGAAGGGTTCGATGGCCCGCGGCGTTGCGGGGTCGCGCTCCACGGTCGCCATCAGGTCGGCGCGCGCCTCGGCTCCGATCTCGGGACGGAACTTCAAAGCGTCTTCGAACGCCTGGCGGATGAGGTCGGCGGAAACATCGGAATGGTCCAGCCGTTCGGCTACGCGGTGGGCCAACGCCTGCTCGAAGCGCTGGTGGTTGAGAATGCTGGACATCACCAGGTTGGCGAGCGACGGCTCGCGCCGGCACACGTCGTGGGCCGATGCAACGATCGCGTCCCAGACCGGATCGACGGACTTGATCGCCGCCGAAGTCGCGTTGCCAGACATCCTGGTTAGGCTCCCATCATCGTGGAATGCCGATATAGAGCATCCCCGTTCCAATTACAAAGCCATCGCAGGCAAATGGTTCACCAGCCCTCAGTGCCGCGGTGCCGCTCGAGAAAAGCCAGCGCGGCCTGCTTGAAGGCGCGGTCGCCGGTGGCCAGCATGTGGGTCCGCTTGGGAATGACGAACGCCTCGGCGTCCTGCAGCAGGGCGGCCAGAAGGGACGGATCGCCTGCCATGTCGTCCGCCTCGCCGACGGCCACCAGCGCCGGCGTCGTGATGCGGGCCACGTCCGCCGCCGGCATCGGCGCACGAGAGGTAACCATGCACGCCGCAAGTGCCTCGCGGTCCGACTTGGAATGATCGGCGAAAATGCGGAACTGCCGGGCAGTCGGGTGCTTCACGTCCGAGAGCGATGCGGCGCGCAGGCCCGCGATGATGTCTCCCGAGTCCTCGAGCCCGTCGATGAGGTTGCGGCCCATGCCGCCCAGCACCGCACAGGCCACGCGCTCCGGATGCGCCAGCGCCAGGAAAGCCGTGATGCGAGCGCCCATCGAATAGCCGATCACCGCCGCGCGCGGCACGGACAGCCGGTCGAGCAGGCGGCGAGCGTCCTCGGCCATGACCTGCGGCCAGTACGCCTCGGTGTCGTACAGCTTGGCGGAAGCGCCGTGCCCGCGATTGTCGAGCGCGATCACCGAGTAGCCGGCGGCCGTCAGCGTCTCGACCCACCCGGTGTCGACCCAGTTGATGCGCAGCGAGGAGCCGAAGCCGTGGATCAGCAGGATTGGCGGTCCGGCCCCGAAGGTCTCGTAGGCGATCTCAACGCCGTCTGAATCGAAACTTGGCATCGCCGACTCCTTTACCTCCGACCTACCAGCACTGCCCGCAACCGGCCAGCGCCGGCCGTTGCATCGGCCGTGCCGGCGTGCTTGCTTCAGCCACCCGGGAGGTGTCCATGAAATCGCACGTCGTCGCTGCCGCGGCAGCTTTCATTTTCGCTTCGGTCGCACCGGCCGAAGCCAACAGCTATTTCGAGGCGCTGCACGACCTCGACGGCAGGACCTACGATGTGAAGGCGCACTGCCCGCCGGCCGGCGAGGACCCCTACTCCATCAACTTCGAGGATCCGGACGACGAGTACACGTACTTCTACCTCTATGAGCCCGACGAGCCGTCGGACGACTGGGAGCAGCTCGCGGCAACCTGCGCCGAGGGCGGCGACGTCACCATCGGCATCGCCTTCGCCGTGGATTACGGCACCGACCCGACCATCCATTTCGTCGGCCTGTCGGAGGCGGACGATGCGCTGACGATGGCGGAGCTGGGCGAGGAATTCACCACGGTCTTCGCGAACGTCGATTCGATCGAAGGCTGGCTCGACACCACCAACCAGGACCTGACCTACGCCATGGTCCGCGAGGCTGACGCCGAATACGGCAAGTACGTCTACTTCAGCTCCATGCCGCCGCGCACCACCATCGATTTCCTCAATACCTGCTTCGAGACCTGCGAGTACGGCCGCTTCACGCTCGCCGACAACTACGTGACGCTCGGCGGTTTCTCGGTGATGCTTTACGCCAGCGGCTGGGAAGCGATCGATCCGCCGCAGGCGCCGCGCGACCACGGCGACGACCGGCGCAACGACAAGAACTGATAGCCGCCGGCCTTTTCTTGGGCCCGCCGCTTGGCTATGGTCCGGCCGATTTCAAAACGGCCGGACGGCAGGATTCCATGGCGCACGACAGCGTTCCGCACTTCCACAACTCCGACGGACTGCGGCAGATCGAGATCGGCGCCAAGGAGTTCCAGTGCATCGGCGCCCTGCCGCCGAACGACCATCCGCACGTCTACCTCGACATGGGTGCCGAGAACGAGATCGTCTGCCCCTATTGCTCGACGCTCTACGTCTTCTCGTCGCGCCTGACCCCGGGCACGTCGGCTCCGCTCTCGGCCACCTACCACCACTGATTGCCGGCAATGGCCGGCGAGCAGCGTACCGTCTACATCGCCGGCGCCGGCATAGGGGGGCTGACGCTGGCGCTGGCGCTGGCCAAGTTCGGCGCCAGTGTCGTCGTGCTCGAGCGCAACCGCACCATCTCGGAGGTCGGCGCCGGACTGCAGATCGGACCCAATGCCCGCAAGGTGCTCAACCACCTCGGGCTCGACCGCGCCATGGCCGCTCGCAGCTTCGAGCCGGCCGGCATCGACGTCTACCCCTACCGCGCCCGCCGGCCGCTCGTGCGACTGGAGGCGGCCGCGGCCATGCGCGAAACCTTCGGCGCGCCGTATGCGGTGATGCATCGCGGCGATCTCGTCGACATGCTGGCGCAGGCCTGCCGGCGCTTCGCCAACATCGACATCGTCTTCGGCGCCCGCTCGTTCGACGTCGCCGAACATGCCCGCGGGATTTCGGTGAACGCCGTTGAGGCGGATGGCCGCATTCGCAGCGCCCGCGCCTTCGCCTTCGTCGGCGCCGACGGCGTCCGCTCGCCGACGCGAACCGCCATGCTCGGCGGTCCTGCCGCCGACTACCGGTCGCGCTATGTCGCCTGGCGCATCCTGCTCGAATACGGCGCCCTCGACGGGCTGATCGCTCCGGATGCCGTCAGCGTCTTCATGGGGCCGGGTTATCACGCGGTCTGCTACCCGCTGCCTTACCGCCGGCGGCTCAACGTCGTGCTGTTCTCCAAGGAGAAGGCGAACCTCTTCGCCGCTTCCGATCCGCCGCGCCGGCCACGACTGCCGTGGGCCATGCTGCCCAGCCGGCATTTCGAGGCCATTCTGGGCGCCGCCGGCGACGACTGGGGATTCTGGCCCCTCGGCACGGTGGAGACGCCGGCCTGGTCAGACGGCGCAGTCGGCCTCATCGGCGATGCCGCCCACGCCATGACGCCGTTCCAGGCGCAGGGCGCCGCCATGGCCATCGAGGATGCCGCCATCCTCGCGCCGCTGCTGATGGCGGCGCCGGATGCAGCCACGGCCTTCGGGCAATACGAAAAGCTGCGCCGCCCGCGCGTGCGCCGTGTCGCCCGGCAATCGGCGTCCAACGGCAGCATCTTCCATATGGAGTGGCCGTTCACCCTGGCCCGGGACGCGACCATCGCGCTGCAGGGGTCGCGCGGCCACCTTCGCCGCCTGTCGTGGCTCTATGGCTATGACGCCGTGACGCCCGCGCCCTGAGCGAATTTGGCCGCGGCGCTTGCCTTGCCGCCCACCGCTGTGTCAACTGCCGCACCGTCGACGACCAGTATTCGAGAGCATGCAACAACCGATCCGCGGCCGCCTCGCCCTCACCTGCATCCTGATCACCATCCTCCTCGACATGATCGGCCTCGGCATCATCGTGCCGGTGCTGCCGGAACTGCTGGAGGAGCTGACGGGCGGCAGCGTTGCCGAAGCCGCCATCATCGGCGGCTGGCTGGTCTTCGTCTACGCGCTGATGCAGTTCGTCTTTTCGCCGGTGCTGGGCAACCTGTCCGACCGCTTCGGCCGCCGGCCGGTGCTGCTCGCTTCGCTGCTCGGCCTCACCTTCGACAACCTGATGATGGCCTTCGCGCCCTTCGTCTGGTACCTGTTCATCGGCCGTTTTATCTCGGGCATTGCCGGCGCCGCGGTGGCCACCGCGACAGCCTACATGGCCGACATCACGCCGCCCGAGAAGCGCACCCACCGCTTCGGCCTCATCGGAGCGGCTTTCGGCCTCGGCTTCATCATCGGCCCTGTGATCGGTGGCGAATTGGGCGAACTGGGGCCCCGCGTGCCGTTCTACGCGGCGGCGGCGCTCGCCTTCTCGAACTTCCTGTTCGGGCTGTTCGTGCTGCCCGAAAGCCTGCCGAAGGTCAAACGGCGGAAGTTCGAGCTCAAGCGGGCCAACCCGTTCGGTGCCGTGCTGTCGCTCCGCAAGTACCCCGTGGTGTTGTGGCTGCTGTCGGCGCTGTTCCTGTTCACGCTGGCCGCGCAGGCCTACCCCTCGGTCTACAACTACTTCACCATCGAGGTCTTCAACTTCAGCTCCAGCGCGATCGGGCGCTCGCTTGGCGCCTTCGGCATCGGCTTCGCCATTTGCCAGGCCTTCTTCGTCGGCCCGCTGGTCAAGCGCATGGGCGAAGTGCCGGTGGTGCTGATGGGCCTTGCCGCCGCATCGGTCGCCTTCATCGGTACGGCATTCATCCATACCGAACTGTGGCTCTACTTCTACCTCATGGTCGGCGCCTTCAGCGGCCTTGCCGCGCCGGCGATCAACGGCCTCCTTTCGCGCGAAGTGCCGGACAACGCGCAAGGCGAGTTGCAGGGTGCAGTGAATGCCACCAACTCGCTGGCGACCATCCTCGGGCCGCTGACCGCGACGCAGATTTTTGCCTACTTCACGCACGACCCGGGCTCGCCGGGCTACTTCCCGGGTGCGCCGTTCCTCGCCGCCGGGCTCGTGATCTTCGGCGCCATCGCCCTGTTCTTCTTCGCAGCGTTCAGCTTCGATCTCGTGCACAGGCCCAGCGTCGCCCAGCATCCAAAGGTCCCGGAAATGGCCCCGCCCGGCCAGTTGACCATCCCCAATGCCGACGAGGACGACGAGGACGGCAACGGCGAGGACCCGGAGCGACCGAAGAGGAGCTAGCGGCCCGCCGCACCTGCGACGTCGATCACCAGCTTCCCCAGCACGGCGCCCTCGCTTAGCCGCGTGAACGCCGCAGCAACGTGGTCGAGCGGATGGACCCCGTCGATCCGCGGATGGATCGCTTGCGAGGCGACCAGTGCGGCGAGGGTGTCCAGCTTCGCCCGGCTTGGCTCGAGCATCACCGGCACGACCCTCCGGCCACCTGGGTCGCGTCGCAACGGGTCGGTCGCGACGCGCAGGATGGCGCGGATAGAGCCGCCGACGATGGCGGCCCGCCCACCCTTCGAAGCAGCCGACAATAGTCGGCGGGACCGCCCCTCGCCACCATGTCGATGACGAGGTCGTAGGCACCGGCGATGGCCGCGAGCGGTGTCTGCCGGTGATCGATGGTCTGTTCCGCCCCGCAGGCGCGCATCAGGGCATGTTTTTCCGCGCGGTCCATGCCGGTCACCATGGCACCCGCGACAACCGCGAGCTGGATGGCATAGGTGCCGACACCGCCGCCACCACCCACGACCAGCACGCGTTTGCCGTCGAGCGGCGACTCGCCGACCGCGGCCAGCGCCAGGAGGCCGGCCTGCGGCAGCGCGGCACCGGAGGTGAACTCGATGCTTTCGGGCAAGGGCGCCAGCGCGACGTCCGGCACGGCGACGTATTCGCCGAGCCCACCCCATCCAGCCCCGGAAATGTCACCGAACACCCGGTCGCCCGGCCTGAACGCAGCCCCATCGGCGACGGCCTCGACGACGCCCCGAGGATACGATGCTGCGGCCGGAATGGGCTGAAGATCCGGGTCATCGGCACACCGGACAGGATCTCCCAGTCCCAGGCGTTCAGCGACGTCGCCATGACGTGCACGAGGACCTGCCCACGGCGGGTCCGCGGCTTCGGCAGATCGACGAGGCGAAGCGTGGGAGGCGAGCCGTAGCGTTCGGCAACGACCGCCCGCACGCTATTTGCCGAGCGTCGACGGCCAGCTTCCGTGCTGGTCGGGGCCGCGGCCCTCGATCTCGAAGCCGTGGGCGCCGAAGAAGTCGCGCAGGCCCTGGATCAGGTTGGCCGTGCCGCGCCCCTGCCGGTAGCTGTCGAAATAGGCGAGCGAGGCCGACAGGCAGATGAGCGGGAACTCGCCTGCCGCGCCGGCCGCAACCACCTTGCGCAGCGACTTGTGCGCGTCCTTCATGATGGCGATGAAATCCGGCACCATCAGCAGGTTGGTATTGCCGCCCTTGGCATAGGCAGCCGACATCTGGTCGAGAAAGCGCGAGCGGATGATGCAGCCGGCGCGCCAGATCTTGGCGATGGTGGCAAGCGGCAGGTTCCAGCCCTGCTCCTCGCTCATCCGGCTCAACACGGCAAAACCCTGCGCATAGGAGACGATCTTGCCCGCGAGCAGCGCCTGCTCGAGCTCGGCGAGCGTTACCGCCGCCTGTCCGCCCGCCGGCCGGCCGTAGACGGCTTCGGCGGCGATGCGCTCGTCCTTGCGGGAGGAAATGGCACGCGCCGCGACAGCGCCTTCGATGGCGGTTGCCGGCACGCCCAGTTGCTGGGCGGCAATGGCCGACCACACGCCCGTGCCCTTCTGCCCGGCGCGGTCGACGATCAGGTCGACGAGCGGCTTGCCGGCACCGGCATCGGTCGCTTCGAGCACGTAGCCGGCGATCTCGATGAGGTAGGAGTTGAGCGGACCTTTGTTCCAGGCCTTGAACACGTCGGACGCCGCCTTCGGGTCCATGCCCAGCCCGTCGCGCATCACGCCGTAGACCTCGGCGATCATCTGCATGTCGCCGTATTCGATGCCGTTGTGGATGGTCTTGACGAAATGGCCGGCACCGCCGACCCCGAGATAGGCGCAGCACGGCTCGCCGTTGAACTTGGCCGAGATTGCCTCGAGGATCGGCTGGGCGTTCTTCCATTGCTCCTCGGCGCCGCCGACCATGATCGAGGGGCCGTGCCGGGCCCCTTCCTCGCCGCCGGACACACCGATGCCGAGATAGCCGATGCCCTTGGGCTTGAGGTAGTCGAACCGGCGCTGCGTGTCGCTGTAGAGCGAGTTGCCGCACTCGAGGATGGCATCCCCGGCCTCGAGATGCGGCAGCAGGTGCTCGATCATCTCGTCGACCGGCTTGCCGGCCTTGACCATGATGATGATGGAGCGGGGCCGTTTTACCTCGGCGATGAAAGCAGCAAGGTCCGGGACGCCGATGACGCGGTCGGCAAGGCCCTGCTCGGCGGCGGTCGCCACGAACTCGTCGATGCGGCTCGCGGTTCGGTTGTGGGCGGCGACGGTAAAACCCTTCTCGGCGATATTCAGCGCCAGGTTGGATCCCATCACCGCCAGTCCGATGAGCCCGATATCGGCCGCTGCCATTCGTCTCTCCCGTCTTTTCGCCTGACGCGTTTGTTGCCGGCTTTGTGGCATGCAGCCCGGACGAGCGCCACCCCCAACCGGCCGCGCCGACAGCGCTCCCGGGGCTTAAAAAGCGCGCCGTCTTGCACTACGGTCCCGCTTCGGACGGAGGAAACCTTGGACTCTCTGAAACTGTTCTCGCTCGCTGGAAAGCGGGCGCTTGTCACTGGCTCGAGCCGCGGTATCGGCTTCGCCATCGCCGCCGCGCTCGCCGGCGCTGGCGCCGAAATCGTCATCAACGGCCGCGACCAGGTCGCCCTTGGAGATGCGGCCGCCCGGCTCGCCGCCGACGGCGCGACCGTCCGGGCCGTCGCCTTCGACGTCACCAGCCAGGACAGCACCGCCGAAGCCATCGCCCACATAGAGAGCGAGATCGGTCCGCTCGACATTCTCGTGAACAATGCCGGCATGCAGCATCGGTCGCCGCTCGAGGATTTCCCGCTCGAGCGCTTCGAGCAGGTTATGGCCACCAACGTCACCTCGGTGTTCATGGTCTCGCAGGCCGCGGCCCGCCACATGATTCCGCGAAAGTCCGGACGGATCATCAACATCTGCTCGCTGATGAGCGGCCTCTCGCGCCCCTCCATCGCCCCCTACGCCGCCAGCAAGGCCGCCGTCGCCAATCTGACGCGCGGCATGGCCACCGACTGGGCGAAGCACGGCCTCAACGTCAACGGCATTGCCCCGGGTTATTTCCGCACCGAGCTCAACGCCGCCCTCGTCGAGAACCACGAGTTCAACAGCTGGATCGAGAAGCGCACCCCGATGGGCCGCTGGGGGGAGACGCCGGAGCTCGGCGGCGCCGCCATCTTCCTCGCCTCTGAGGCCGCGAGCTTCGTCAACGGCCACATCCTCTACGTCGATGGCGCCTTCACGGCGACGGTGTGACGTGGCTCCGCTGACCCCCGCGCGCATCGTCGTCGCCATGGGCGTGTCGTCGTCCGGCAAGTCCGCTGTCGGGGCGGCGATCGCCCGGCGGCTGCACGCCCCGTTCCTCGACGGCGACGGCTACCATCCGCCCGCCAACAAGGAGAAGATGCGCGCCGGCATTCCACTGGTCGACGAAGACCGCTGGCCATGGCTGGAGACGCTGGCGGGCGCCCTGCACGAGGCGGCGGACAGGAAGGGCGTCGCCGTCGGCGCCTGCTCGGCCCTCAAGCGCGCGTACCGCGACTTCCTCACCGAGAAGGCCGGCGAGCCGATCCTGTTCGTCTTCCTCGACGGCAGCATCGAAACCATCCGCAAGCGCATCGAGGCGCGGCGCCACGAGTTCATGAACCCCAACCTCCTCGACAGCCAGTTCGCGACGCTGGAGCGCCCTGCTGCCGACGAGAACGTGCTCGCCGTTTCCATCCTCGATCCGGTCGAAACCATCGCCGGCAAGGTCGTCGGCCAGCTCGACCTGCCCGCGTTCAAGCGCAACCAGTAGCTTAGAGCCCTAGCGACATCTGTCCGTCGGGCGCGCTCGCGCGCTCAAGGTCGAGCATCCTGAGCTTCGCCGCAACCCCGCCCGGCGCGGAGAATCCGCCCGCAGAAGTCGCCGCGAGGACGCGGTGGCAGGGAATGATCAGCGGGATGGGATTGGCGCCCATCGCCGCGCCCACCGAGCGCGACAGGCCGACGTCCCCGAAGTGGCGGGCGATGGCGCCGTAGGTCGTGGTGACGCCCCACCCCACGACACGCAGGTAGGCATAGACGCGCGCGTGGAACGGCGGCACGGCGGACAGGTCGAGCGGCACGTCCTCAAAGCCGTCCCGCGCCCCGTCGGCATAGGCCGCGATACGATGGTCGAGCCCGCCGGGAGCTGCTGCCCGCTCCACGCCACCCGCCGCCGCCATGCACGTGCGAACGGCGCGTTCGCTGTCGCCCGGCAGCATCAGCCGGCATATGCCTGCCTCGGTCCACGCTATGGCGAAGCGACCGAGCGCCGTATCCAACAGCGCGAACTCCATGGCTAGCCGACCGTGCCCTCACCGAGCGCGTCGCCGGGGAAGGACCGCCAGGGCATGACCTCGAACGAGAAAAATCCGGCTTCCACGGCAGGGTCTTCCTTCATGAGCGTCGCCGTTTCTTCGAGCGAGACATTGAACACACCCATGCCGACGATCGGAGGGTTGGCGAGCGGTCCGACGAGACACATCAGGCCCTTGGCACGCAGCTCGAAGTTGCGCCGCCCGTGCTCCCATATGATCCGCCGCTGTTCCGAGCCTGGCGCCGCGTCGCGGTCGTAGCGGTCGGTCGCTCTGAGCAGCACGACCGAATAGACCCGGGATCGCCCGAGATGCTCGCGCATGTAGTCGTCCGTGATCGGACTGGCCATCGTCGTGTCCTCCGTCGCTGGCACCTCGCATGCTAGCACGCGCTGTGGGCGCGGACAGTCGGGCGCGCGCATGCGCTGGCGGAAGGCGTGCAATGCGACTGACCGAGGTAAACATCCGTTCACCAGTCGTTAAAGTCTGAGGGCGCTCAATGACCTTGGCCGGCCGTACCGCGCCGGCGCAGTAGGAGGACTTGCGATGACCAAGTCACGTCCCGCCCGGCTTCGGGCTCTCGAGGATCGCGTTCCCGGCCTGCCGGCCTGGATGATCGACAATCGCCCCACCGCTCCGCAGTTGCAGCAGCAGCCGGTGCTGCACGCTCCGTCTCCGGATCGCCGCGAGGATGACCGCGCGGCCGAGGAATCCGGCGACAAGGTCTGGGTCTTCCACTTCTAGTCGGCAGGCTGCCGACGCCGCGACAGCACCGCCTCGCCGCGCGGCGACAGCCTGTACCCGACGTCCAGGCTTTCGGTCAGCCCGAGGGCGCCGAGCTTGCGGACCCGCTCCTTGAACGGGTCGCGCTCCCAGCCGATCTCCGCTGCCAGATCCGCCGCAAGACGGCCCGGGTGCTGTGCAATGAGATCGAGCACCTGCGCCGTCCAGGGCGAATTCCCGTCGAGCCGCTCGAGCTTGTGCGTCAGCTCCGAAAACTCGCCGGCATCCGGTATCTTCTCGCGCAGGGCCTGACGCGGATCGTCGCCGATGTAGCGCACACGCATGATGCAGAGGTCTCCCTCCTTCATCGTCGCCAGCCACGCATGGAATGCCGGCAGCGATTCGAAGCCGGCACGGCGCGCATCGGCCAGCGTCACATCCTCGGCCGCGATAGGCTTCAGCGAGTCGATTGCGAGCACGCCGCGCGCACTGGTCAACGTTCCGCCGGCGCGCACCGTCGCCTTGCGCCAGCGCCGGAATACGGTGTCGACGGCACCGGATTTGATGGCCGCGAAGGCCTCGGCAGTCAGCAGCATTGTCGCCTCCGTCGATCTCGTCCCGAGGAGCGCCCGCGCAGTAACTGATTGTCAACCCTGCCCCGCGGTTCACTCGCGCCGAGCGGGACTTTGGCCGGCCGGCGTAAGGCCGGATTCAGGCTTTCACACAGACAATTCCGCCAGCGTCAGTGGAAAGCCCGTCCCATGCAGACACCGGTCCGCCGTTTCTGGCACGTCCTCGTCCTGTTCGTGGCCCTGCTCGGGCTTGCGCTCCCCGCTCACGCCGACGGGGGTGCACAGTGGCGTGTCGATCGCCTGATCGGCGGCGTGTTCGTACAGAAGCAGGGCGCCTGGGTGCCGCTGTCGCGCGGCGCCATGATCGACGCGGGCGCATCTGTCCTCTCCGACCAGACCGGACGCGCCGTCTTCATGCGCGGCAGCGAGAGCATCGAGCTGGCGCCGGGAACGGCCATTCGCATCCAGGGCGAGGGCGGCGGCCAGATGACGACTGTCATCCTTCAGCAGGGCCAGGTCGCGGTCAACGCCGACAAGAAGAACTTTCAGCACTTCTCGGTGCAGACCCCCTACCTCGCGGCCATCGTCAAGGGGACGGTGTTTGTCGTGCGCTCGGGCGGCGGTCGCGCCAGCGTCGACGTCATCGAGGGCCTGGTGCAGGTTCAGGACGTCACGCACGGCCTCGTCACCGACGTTGCGGCAGGCCAGTCGGCGGCCGTCAGCGAGAGCGAGCAACTGGCCGTCGCCGGGCCCGGCAAGAAACGCCCGGTGGTCGATTTCTCCGGTGCCGTCGTCGGCCCCGCACAGCAGGCTGCGGCTCCCGCGCCGGCTCCCGCTGCGGAGCCCGTGAGCCAGTGGGAGGAAGCACCCGCAGTGCTGGGTGAGGACGCGCCGCCGCCACCGCCTGCCCCGCCGGAAGTTGTGGTTCCCCCGTCCAGTCCCGGCACCGGAGGCGGCACTGTCACGCCGCCGGGTGACGACGACGAGGACGACGAGGGAGACGATGACGGCAAGGATGATGACGACGAAGACGATGACGACAATTCCGGCAACGGAAACAACGGCAACGGCAACAACGGCAATCACGGCCATGGCAACAACGGAAATGGCGGCAATGGCCACCACTGGGGCTGGGACCATGGCTTCGGATCGCCGTGGGGTTGAGGGCGACGCCTGAGCGACGTCACGACATCGCGTTGAACGGAACCTTTGCGGTCGAGGCGAGGGCGAGGCCGGGGCGGCCATAGAGGTAGCCCTGCCCCAGGTCGCAGCCGGCGCCGAGCGCCAGGTCGTGCTGCCGATCGTTCTCGATGCCCTCGATGATCACTTCCTTGCCGAGGTCGTGGGCCAGCGCCGTGACCGCCTCGACGATCTGGCGGCCCGACTTGCGTTCCAGCCGTACAGCGAACGACTTGTCGAGCTTCAACCGGTCGAAAGGAAGGTCCGCGAGGTAGCTGAGGCTCGAATAGCCGGTGCCGAAATCGTCGATGGCGATGAACACGCCGCACTCGCGCAACTGCTTGAGCGCACGCACCGTGCCGGCGCTGTTGTTCACCAGCGACGACTCCGTGATCTCGATTTCGAGCTGCGACGGCGGCAACCCGGACTTGATCAGCGCCCGGCTGACGACCGAAACCAGGTCGCCGAAGAGCAGCTGGCGCGGCGACACATTGACCGACAGCCGGCCGCGCCACTGCTGAGCGCTCGCCGTCATGCAGGCCCGTTCGAGGATCCACTCGCCAAGCCGAAGGATCAGGCCGGTTTCTTCCGCCAGGGCGATGAAATCGGCAGGTGACACGGCCCCGAGCTCCCCGTGCGTCCACCGCGCCAGCGCCTCGAAGCCGACGACCGACCCGCTCGCCAGTTCCACCTGCGGCTGGAACGCGAGCGTCAGCTGCTCGCCCTCGATCGCGCGGCGCAGTTCGGCGTCCAGTTTCTGACGCTGCACGACGGCGTTGCGCAGTGCCGGGCTGAAGGTCTCCACTCGGTCCGTCGAGCCGTCCGAAACCTGCAT
>VFQP010003264.1_pt1 | contig 16745 bp, 27 predicted proteins | sample 3512351 | NCBI WGS metagenome assembly VFQP01 (sample SAMN10412372, study PRJNA504923) | tailings metagenome | isolation source: Relicate 1 Philex TSF1 revegetated site | place: Philippines: Tuba, Benguet | collected 2017-08-29
GTGAGAGAGAGAGAGTGAGAGTGAGAGAGAAAGGGGTGTTCAATACAACCACACACAATCACACATACAATCACACATACAATCACACATACAATCACACATACAATCACACACAATCACACTCACAGTATCAATATGGCTGCAGACTCCCCCATCATTGTGCTCTCCCTTGGTAAATCTATACTGAGGGCAACCACAGACCTCACACTGCCCCTCAATACACATAGTGATGTTGGTATGTGGGTGTATATGTGGGTGTGTATGTGTGGGTGTGTATATGTGGGTGTGTGTCTCGTTATGCATACATAATGCCCCAATTGTTGTATCTCAGACAAACATATCAACATCTTGTACATGCCTCCTACACACCTTGTACACCCCCCCACATCTTGTACATCCACCTACACCTTGCTCACACCCTCCCACACCCTCACCCACACCCCCACTCCCACATACACACAGGTGATGCCTCAGCCCTCCTCTCTCAACTCCCCCCCCACGCCCTGGCAACCATACGCAGCTACCTCTTCACAGCACGCACCACCAATGTACACATCAGCACGGAGGTGGGAGCTGCTGTGGAAGGTGACATAGTTGCTGCTCGAAAGGCTGATCCTACCCTGGAGCCTAAAACATTGCATACATGGCTCTCGGTATGTAGTGTGGTGTGTGGTGTGGTGTGGTGTGTGGTGTGGTGTGGTGTGTGGTGTGGTGTGTGGTGTGGTGTGGTGTGTGGTGTGGTGGTGTTTTGTGGGGGATGTGTTATATGGTGGTGTTTTGTGGGGTATGTGTTATATGGTGGTGTTTTGTGGGGGATGTGCTGTATTGTGGTGTGCAGGGATGGTGGTATGTTGCGTATGTGTTGTATGTGGGGTAATGGGTTGCATCATCATCATCATCATCCCTGCAACAAACACAGTTGGCTCGTGTGGTGGCAGCAAGCGGTGGGGAGGATCAGCTTACCCTGGAGCACTGGGCCACTGCCAAACAACTAGAACACCAACGAGCAAGCAGGATCCGTGCTGTGCCGTAATGAGAGGGGAAGCCAGAGAGGGGAAATGAGAGGGGAAGCCGGAGAGGGGATTGGAAAAAGGGGAATTGGAGGTAATGGCGGGTTTGCAAGGGGAAATGCATATGAAGTTGAATATACACAGTGAGCAGGAAGACATGTGGGCTTGTATGGTTGGGAGTGCACGGCAGTGTACAGCGTGAATACACACAATGTGTTCCAAAAGTAGCACTACGTTAGAAAAGTTGAGTTTTTTTTCTTTCTTAAAACTCCAAGGGTGATATTGGTTTTGTGAACATGGCTGGGTAATACACAAGTGGGGGGGGGCGTGTCATATGAAACACAAGGTGTATTGAGTAAGTTCAAATACAAGTGAGTTAGTATAGTATGTATTACACGGTCTATAGAAACCCCAGTGTTGTGTAGCAAAGCAAATGAAGCAGTCTTTGTAGCTGTGTGCTACAAAAAAAAGTGGTTGGTTTCAGGACAATATTCATCAAGTAGCTGTATGAACAACATGCGGCTGTGAACAACATGTGCATGCCTGTGCGTGTTTTGCATAGCCAGCCACACATGCCTGCAGTTTCACAATACAATGCAAACATAGCAAGCAGCGCCTGCAGTCCCCTGCCACACAAGCGCTCCCCACCCACAAGGTGCCTGTCCACTGGTGCATGCCCACCCGGTCAACATGCTGTCATAGTCAACCTGCCACCAGTCAACCTGCCACCAGTCAACGTGCTACCAGTCACCCTCATGCTCATGCCACCACCCACCAGCAGCCTGCATGGATCTCCCCACACTCCGCAGTGCTGCTCGTACATGATGTCGCCTTTGCTTGCGCTTGGGGGGCGCAGCAGGGAGTGCGTGGACACCTGCTTGTTGTGCCATGCTCGACTTGAGGCAGTTTTCAATGGGGCCACTGCCACATTCGGGGACCTGGAAATGAAACGAGAGGGTGGTGATTGTGTGGTTGGGTATCAATGTGCTGAGTATACACCCATATATACATTCTTTGTTGTATACATTCTTTGTATACAAAAAGGCACGTACAACGCACCTGGTATGCATCTGGCACATGTCTACACTCTTCATGGTTGCTACAGGGTAGGTTGTAGGCCAGGGAATGTCTCCCCTCACGCTTGTATACCTTGAAGAGCTCTTGAGAAAATGTGGATTGCACAGTCCCATAGAATGCACGCGCCCTGTGTGATGCGTGTATGTAATGTGATGCGTGTATGTAATGTGATGCGTGCGTGTAATATGATGCGTGTATCAAGTGTGATGATGTGTCAAGTGTAATGCATGTATCAAGTATGATGCATGTAACACACCATCTCCCAACAAATACCCACAAAGCACACACCGACAAGAAAAAGAAAAACACGCACCGACCCACACACCTGAGTGCTAACAGGTAGTCAAGGAATGCACGCGTCTCCCTGCCCAGGTGCTCTACAATATCTGGGTGCCTGTTACTCCACACATCATCCCTCCTGAAACATCGATAATTTGCACATAGTGCTGGCATGGTGGTGCGATCAGAACACACAAACACCAGTGACCCACTGTGTGGGGGGGTGGGGTGTGTATGTAATATGTGCATGTTGCAGGGGTGTGTTTTGATGCAAGTGTGTGTATGATGCACAACATGTGGATCTGGTACATGCACATGCTTGAGGTTCCTCATCATCATCACCTACCTGGGTAGCCGCGCAGTGTGTTGCAAAAACCACCCAACCTCATCATCATCCATAAAGCAACGTAGGCTGTTGTCAATCAGTGTGGGTGCCCCTCTGCAGTGTATTACCCAGTCACCCTCTGTACGAAGATGCAGTGCCACAAACTCCCTTGTTCCATAGCGTTCTGCAATCTGTGTGGAAAGGAGTGGGGGTAAGAGGTGTGGGGGGTGCGAGCATTTGTTGTTGTTTGTAGTTGTGGTTTCAATCATCCGTATTGCAACCACTAACAACACAGCTTTGCACATACACAATGCATATACACACACCCAAGCACACACCCCAAACCCACCTCTTTCATAATGTTTTCTACTTCATTTGCAAACAAATCACTGGGTTCCATAGCTGCATCCACCTGTTGTGATCAAGCATGTGTGCATGGCATTGTGTCAAGGATATGTGTACATAGCATTGTGTCAAAAACATGTGTACGACACACACACCCAACATACACCCAACACACACACCCAACACACACCTCTGCCACTGTCATCAGCTGAGATTCCGGAACATGTGTTGGAATGGCTTGGGCGATGGACATCCCATGATATATTGCTGCCAAATCATTCATGCACACAGTGCGGGGTCTGTGTTCTGGTGGTGTTGCTATGAGCACCTGTGTGTGGTGAGTGTGGTGTTACATGTGTACATTTTGTATGGGTCTGTGTATCAATGAGTGAATATGAATGAGTGCACGTGTTGACTACAAGCAACCCCCCGACCTTGTGCCAAAAGTAGCCCTGTGTGGTGACTGGATCGTGCGGCATGTCATAATGACGCCCAAGCTGCTCCATGCACGACGCCATGAGATCCTCTGGTACTTGAGTGGTGGATTCTATGACCATGACACCATGTCTTGCAGCAAGCTCACGCAGCTTGTCCACCTGTGAGGTGCCAAGGACGGTCTGGCAATGTGTATGTGTCCAGTGTGATCAACATCATCCCACCCACCTTGAACAAGTAGGAGAATGGAACCAAACCACGATCTGCATCACTGTTGTCACCCAAAAAGTCCAATCGCCAGTATGGCTGTGTGTGTGGGTGGGACATGTGCGGGCATCATCTCCCACATTATCTCACCACCTTTACGTACCAACAAAACTCCATATCCGAGCCTTTCAGCCATGAGAAATGATGGAGTGACACACAAACGCTGATTGTTCAATCCCTGCCACATCCCGTATGAAACGAGACCCTCGATGCCATCAATCGTTACGCCTTGATCGTCACCATGCAAAGTTACTAAATACTGCGTCATAATGATCACTAGCATGATCATCGCCCACCATAGTGAACGTAGAAGTGACATGATGCGGGGGGGGCCAACAGATCACATCGGTATATGAACAACCCCTTGCACGATCCCTGTTGAATGTGATGCTGTGTCACGCATTATACGTGTTGTGTTGATTAAGAGTAGAGAATTAAGATTACGTAGGCTCGGGATAATGCACGGTCAACACCATTCGAAAAAGGAAGCGCATGCGACAATATGTTTCTGCACAGTATGTTGCTTTTTATCGGGTGTGTATACCTAGTCATTTTCGTGTACACATAAAACATTGATTGCGATACATACCGTGGACGCTGGTGAGGTTTATGAGGGTTTTGAAGATCTTGTCCCATCAGACACTGCAGTTGCAGTGTACATCCTGCTGCATGTATATCGATGATTTGCAATTAGTCCTCACGTGATGATGGTAGCATAGACACACATAGCACACAAACACACAATGTCGGCAGCGCCATTGAAACATCGGCATGCATTGGCACTGCTTTTCCTCTGCTACACTCTCCCTGCTGCAACATGGGCAGCACCATTGACTGGGTTTATGCCCTTACAACGGTCTCACCCTTCACTTATATGCATTGGCGTGGGCAAGGTAGGGTGCTGTTGGGGTGCGCCTCATTTGCTCAACACACCAACACTGGAGTGCGGGAGTTTTCAAGTGCCCAGTTCCGACCTCCCCAACTGCTACAAATACACCAACATGTACATCTTCCATCACAGGCTGGCACCAGTGACCTGTATGAATCAATTTTGCTCCAATATCCAACACTATTCAACCGACCGTTGACCAAGGAGCCATATGGCTTGCTCAATGTATGTCGCAGTTTACACGCATTTGTGTTGACAATACTTGCTAGCACACCATTTACAACACACTCATGCACCCCACCACACACACACTCATGCGCATCCCCCACACTGCAGGAGGACCTCAAAGCCAATGCAACAGAATACACCATGTACATGCAACAAATCAACATGAGTGGCCCCTACCCACACACATTGGATTTCAATCCCCTGCATTTTCGTGCTGTTTCTGCTGCACGCATGGCACAACGGGTGCTCAGAGGTGTGTCAATGGAAAAAGGATTTTTTACATGATTTGTTGGTGCAAGATGTGTCTCTGTGTGTATCAACCGTCTCATACTTACCTGACATCCACCTGACATTCACCTGACATTCAACTTGTCACACAACTACACACACACACACACACACACACCGCACCTCCCCCCCCTTTACACACAGATGGCACACATGTCCTCCTCCTATTGCGCAACCCAGTAGACCTCCTCGTGAGCTCCCTCAACTGGCACCTGCAGCAGCTCATGCAGCGACTGGGACATGACCTTTATGACAGCTTTGACCCCAACCTTGTGCTGATGCTTGAGTTAGAGTTGCTCATGCAGGAGGACGTGTATACACAGCTGGTGGAGGCGGTGCAACAGCGGAATGGGGTTGCTTCGTTTGAGGGGTGGTTGCAGCTGGCGGATGTGGTCGGGTATGTGATGGCAGGCGGGTGAGGTGGTGTGGTTGGTGTATGTAGTGTACCATCACTATTATCATCATGGGTATCATCATGGTTATTGTCATATAATCATTGACCATAACCATGTATACACAGTCAACATCACCATCATCATCCACCATCACTCGTAGGCATGCTGTGACAAGTGTATTAGGGGAGCATCATGCACGCCCCACTGCACACCTGATGTATGGCATCTACCTACCAGCACTCAAAATGTGGACAGATACGTTTTTGAAACCTAACAAGACACTGGTCATCATGTCAGACGCATACTTCAAGGTTTGTGTGTACCAATGATGTTTTGTCTATGAAATGTGCATGGCAGTTGATGTGTGTACCTGTCCCATGGACAGTATCAGCACCCAAACCCCTCAACACACACACACACACACACCACTTCTCAACTACAGAACCCCCACAAGGTATTCAGGGAAGCACTCGACCCCTTTTTCTATGGCAACCACCCTCCCCAGGGTGGCCTCCCACGCACCCGGGCCCTCCTGTGGGACCCCCACAACCCACATGTGGGTGGCACAGGGGGGCCCATTGTCAACCCCACTGTGAACAAAAAACGCATCTCCAGGGGCTTGTATTGTGCACTGCATACATTCTTTCACCCATTCAACTGCATGCTGTCCTCCTGGCTTGCTGCGCATGCTGCGCATGTGCGGGTGTACCCAGCAGAGCGGGTAGGGACGGTTGGGTGTGACTTGTGGGGCATCGATTCTCGTGTGGCCACCAGTTGTGGGTTGGGCAACTACTCTGGTATAGTGCAGACGCTGTTGCACAAGACGGTGGAGACGTTTAGTGCGCCCGTGTGATTGTGGGTGGAAAGTATTGTATTCTGTCTTTGCGTTGCACAAGCTGCAAGACTTTATACATTTTTTTTGTGTGTGTTACAAATGCACAACAATGGTACAAGCTCAAAACAATGGCATACACATCTCTGCCAATACAATGATGGCAATTACCCTGCAAAATGCACTCGTATGGAATGGCATTGCAATCTGCATGGTAAAATACTGCCACCGTGAAGCGGTGAGCAGTTAATGATGGATGGTTGCCTCCTAACATGGTGATTAGAAGCAACAACTTGCTTCCAACCAACCAAGCTAGCCTCCTAACCCTTCCTAACCCCCTCCCACCCCCCCTCCTAACACCACCTCACATCTTCGACACAGCCTGCACCAGTGCCTGCAGTGGTGTCCCCAGGTCATCCATCACAAAGATGTCACTAGTGATGGAGGTGTTGCTCACGGAGGGGGTGGTCCAGTTCCCGTCCGTGAGCTGCATCAACACAGGCAAGTCCTCCACGCCCTGTTCACTCATTTGCTGCAGGTCCTTGCTGATGAGCACAGGGGTGGCAGCATCTCCCACAGCATTCCCCATGGCAGCAAGACTGCGGCCACCATGCCGTGTCACTTCCATTGATTCAGGGACCGGTGACAACGGAAGAGCAGGCAGCAAGGTGGCGGGGTTGTTGGCCATCAATGTGGTATTGCTTATGTCAAAACCCACCACCACGGGAGAATTCTTTGGTTGCTGTGTTGTGTTGTCCTCAATAATTGTGTTGTCTGCGATAATTGCATCAAGCTCCCCCATGACTGTGTTTTCCTCGATGATGGTATCCAGCTCCCCCATAAATGTGTTGTCCTCCATTATCATCACGTTGTCCTCAACAACCGCAGTCTCCTCCTCTTTGTCAACCACAACACCAGCAGACATGGTGGTAAGCCAGTCACTCTCGCTGCTCTGTGTATCCATCAAGAGCTGGTGGTCCACACCGAGGCTTTGGTCACCCTGGAGCAGGGCGGGTGCCTCGTTGGTTGGTGCCTCATTGATGGGTGCTTCGTTGGTGGGTAGATCAAGAGTAGTGTGTGTGGAGTCAATTGTGTTAGTGGGTTGTTCTTGGGCAGCCATGGTGGGCATTGCATGGAAAAAGTTGTTTGGTGTGACCACCTGTGTTTTGTGGTGGGTGTTTGTGTAGAGGCAGATGTGGTGACGGCAATGACAACACACATACACAAAGCATACCCAACACATCCCACCCATCATACCCAAACCCCACCATACCTCGATACGAGCACTGCCAGCAGTGGTGCCAGCAGAGTAGGTGGTTCCTGCTGTGTAGTAGTCCCTAGGTTGTGCTGGGGATGCTGGGGCCAGCAAAAACCGTGCAGGGGGTGGGGGGATACGGGTGGGCGTCTGCTGGATTGTGGTTGACTGTGTGATGGTTGAATCGTCAGCAGACTCGTTTGTATCAGTCACAGTGTTGTCATCTGTTTGGGCATCAGCAGTGGCGGTTTTTGCAAAAAGGGATCGGGGAACACGAGTAGGGGTGGACCTGTGTGCATGGAGAAACAAGGACCTATTGTGATACACGGGACCAGCAAGGCACAGCAACACCCATACACTCACGAACACGAACACACACCAACACACACACACACACATACCGTGCGCTTGCTGCCCGTGGGATGGCAGTGCCGCCTGGTGAGCTCACAAGTGGGAGGCGCCATGGTGACGCGGGGGCATCGATAGGGGTCAAGGCCACGTAGGCGACAGGGCACTCATCGGGGATGTCCACGCTGAGGCTCTGCTCAGGCACTGCGTTGTCGAGGGGTGTGACTTCGCTAACGATTGCTGTGCTGATACTTTCTGGCATTTCAGAGGAAGTCATCACGGGATCCAGCTCGACGTCATCTACAGAAGGTGACCTGATGCCCTCCATAGAATCGGCACGGAAGCGGCTCCCTGCGTGGGCGAATGTATATTGGAGGGTGAATTGTATATTGGACGATGGGATTGCAAATGCGTTGACTGGTCCGATTTCACTAGCAAATGATAAGACTTGTTGTGTTTGCACACACCGTTGGGTTTTGCTTTGGTTTTGGGAGCTTTGGTGACCGCCGTGTTGCTCATGCTCGACACGATCTCGCCGTGACCTGCGCCTGAACACAAGCAGAAGCGCGCCAAGACACGCTTGAGCTTGGTCCTAGTGTTCAAAGACCTTGAACGTGTTGTGCTTTGCATGGTAGTGGCTAGACCAAGGTGTGATCGGATTGCTAGGGAGGTGTTGCTTCGGACTGCTACGAGACTGCTACGAGACTGCTACGAGATTGTTAACTGTGCACGGATTTTAAATTGTGATGGAAGATAAAACAAAACACGAATAAGTAGACGTTTTTTTTCACAACTTGTTTTTATCAGACCTGTTTTCAGTGGCCAGACACACACCACCACCACCACCCAAAAATCACTTGTCACACCAGCTGTGTGGCATCTCAAACCGCTCCCCATCCATCAACAGCGTCACGTTCAAGTAGATAAAGTCACGACAGTAGAACTGAATGACGGCAGGCAAACACGACGACGCAGGGCCCGTATAGTGCGCCGCAAGGTCCACAGCGCCTGCAGATGCATACAGCCTCGCGGCACCTGTGCATGGCACCTGCAGGCCCGCATGCTTGTTGATGGCGTTGCACAGTTGTGCAATATCCTGCTGCATGGCCTCCATACGAACAATGTGGTCTAGTTGCAGGGCCACGGTGGGTGCCAGTGGATCTGCAAATGCCAAATACTGCGGCAACACCGAATCCACCAGTGCACGCACATTGCACCCGCATGCTTGTGCACCATGCTTTTGTATACACTCGTAGCACGTGCGGGCAAGCACCTGGGGTTGTGTGATGTACAACAACGTGTAGGGGGGAATGTGTTGTTCTTGTGCTGTTCTCATACCATTGGATCGTGGCAAAACGTGTCCCATGGCACTGGTTGCGTACCCAATGCAGCAACAGCAGCTGCAGTGTGCTTGATGCCACGTTGCCAGCTGCGCACCACTCGTGTGAGGGGATGCCGCACTGTTGCAAACACAAGCGATGTCTGCCACAAGCTCGACCACTGACCAGGGAGCATGGTAGTGTCCCTGAGTGAGGATAGTACACAGGGGTGTGTGTACACAGGGTTGTGTGTGTACAGGGCATCAAATGCACACAAATACAAGTTATACACATCCAGTATACAGCAACACCATACTCTTGTAATGGTACACCAGCGCGACAGGTGGGGTTTTTGGCAATTTGTATAGGACCCGTCTCACTCTCTATAGTTACAATGTCCTCTGGTGAGTATGAGTGGTGATGGTGGATGATAATGATGATGGTGTATGGGATTGGCAAGACCCAATCTACGTGTACACACCTGGTGAACGTGCAGGGCACAGTGCAGGCTCCAACCATCCATTCCACAACGATAACCCTGCTGTGTGCATGGGCTTGAAAAACAGCAGGCGGTAATCAACGTTAACCAATCCAATGTAGTGCTGTGCCTATATAGTTTGGGGGGAGTTTGCAAATTGAGTACAATTGCTGCATCACAAGATGTTGTGCAAGCAGACACTTCTGAGTATGAGAGTATGCTCATACTTTGAACGGGGGAGCCATACGCCCGGCCGGTGTTCGCCCCTGTGTCCAGCGAAAGTAACCTGCCATATTGCCCTTGGCTTCATCAGATGTGCCCTTCCATTGCTGACCAGCAATCATTGGAGGATGTATGTGCTTTGCAAGTGTTGGGTTGTACTCGATGTGTTGTACGTTGATCCGTCCCCAAAACTCCACTTGTGGGGCTGGATGTGGTTGCTGCTGCGCACGCACGACGCATACTAGGGTGTGTATCAAAAATAAAAAACGCAATGCAGGTGTTGTGACGGGCATGGTTTGTTTGATGCTGCAGCATCAAGCTGCATCGAATTGGATGATGATCAAACGAGGTTGCATGCTAGCTCATAGCCAGTTCTGGTATGTCACTGCAACATTACATTGAGTTACACACTGGGAACGAAATTCGCAGTTGGTCAGAATAATATTCATATTTCATACGAGTTGGTGCCATAAAATTCATGTCCAGTTGATGGCCCAGTTGATCAACTGCGACCAACTGGGCATCAACTGGGCTACAACTGGGCACCAACTGGGCACCAATTGGGCAAGTTATATCTGATTTTTGACTCAGGACGAGCTCAGTTGGTTCCAACTGGGCACCAACTGGCTCCGTGCCCCTACCACCCCAGTTGGCGGGCCCTGCCCTGCGCTTTCGCTGCCCACGCATGCTATTCCACACCTGGTTTGTTACCTGCACCAAGTCTACACAAGCATACACGTAAACACACTATGCATTTACCCAGAATTCCTGGTCAGGGTTCAACTGGCAGACCAACTGCTGTCAAGTCGTTCCCAGTGTGATTGCATCTCAATCGAGTATAAACGAAATGCGTTGATAGCCAAAGAAAACAGCCATCATCCATCACCCAACCACACGTGCTGCGGCTCCCATGTGTGTGTCCCTGTGGGGGGTTGTAGGGGGTTTATCATCACCGTGTTGTAGGAGGGACCATGCACACATACTGCATGGAACCATGTGCAAGAGCACCCCCACATACAATATGTGATGGCATACGCGTCGGGAAACAACTTTTTGCATGCTACGGGATCAAATGCTGCATTTTCAGGTCTGCACAATTCTGGCAGGGCTGCTTTCAGTGACCAATCAATGGGATAGACGGTGCCTGGCTCAAGCAGCACCACAGGTTCCCCAACGCCCCGCGCGTCCTCTGTGTGCATTCGCTGCCATGCATTGTATGCATCAAACAACATTATGGGACCTGTTTTGTATTCCGTCAAATTAATAACTGCACCATGCAAGCGCTGCTGTATCTGTGTAGGGTGTGGGGCCTGTGATTCAACCCAGGTGTGTGATTCAACCCACCTACAACCTACCAGGGATGCTGCAAAGAGCCAAAATCCATGACCAGGTGTACTCGCCATCCATGCATTTGGAATGGAATGATCAAAGGTGGGGCGGATCCCCATGCGGCCCAGTACAGCCCCCTTTACATCTGATAACAAGTCTGTCATGCTTCGCATGCATTCAAAGTCCAGGTCTGCATACATACCGCCAAACCTGGTGGTATGGAGTCCTTGTCTCATGCATATACGTCGTACGCTGCGCTAAGGACCGCGCACCCCATACCTATGCATGTAAAAGAGACGAGAAGCGTCTGCACGCATCACCCCAGAAGGCAGGGCATCATAGGTCTTCAAGAACCAGGGGTAGCTGTGCTGGATCAGTGCACGGTTGTCCTCATCTGTCCACAAGTGGTAGTGCCACTCGCTGTGATGGGTACGCCAAGTGCTTGGCCAGTCGTGAAAGGTGGCAGGTATCGTTTCGTTTTTCCATGACTGATGTATGAGACCAGGTATACCACCAGGCAGTATGGGGGGTTGAGGGAGCTTGATCACCGTGTCCGATCGATGGAGGGAACAACGGAGATGCTCGTGCGTATGAGCCATTCCGGAACTTTCTTTATGGTGAACGATCTTATTCGTGGCTACGAAAAACGGATAGAAAAGTAACAATAGTAACAATAACATCATCGGGGTAACAAGCATGTCGCGTGGCATTTGTGGCATTTGTGTATTTATGATTGTACGTGAGTAATGCTGTTGGGAGGGATATTGTTCTATATTGATTGATGCGTCTTTTTTGTTGTACTATTGTAAATAATGGTGATGTTTGGTGTAGCAGGTGGTCGCTCGCAGTGGGTGGTGAACAGACACCTTGCCCCAGAGATGACAGTATGATGCTGCTCCTTGCAGGCTTGGCAGCATGGCACATATGACACAGAGCACTGCTGCTCCCCCATTGCTGGCGCGGTTGGCTGGACATGTCAGCGTGTGTTTCCCCATGCAATGAAAACTCAAGTATACATACATAGCCACTCCAGGACACTCCACAACACACAATACAGATCCTACGTTATAGAACCAATTCCTTACAGCCCATATACGTAATACAGCAACCCCAACGAATCTGGGGTCTCAAATCACAATGTTGATGGACAGCACCAGCAAGATAAAGGCGATGTATTGATGCATCAGCATGGCATCTAGTAACACTGTATTTATTTGAGACCAGCTGTGTTCCGTGCAGGTATGCTCTCCAACACAAGCATCTGTTTCGTTGGCAATTGCACGTATTGTCAAGCCCCCCACGTCTTTCTCATCCACAATGTGACACAATGCAGCACTTGCAAGATCATGATCTAATTGCACATGGTTGTTCTGAAAGCACACCATCAACACATCATCATCCCCTTGTCACCACCCCATCAAGCGCACAACCCCATGCAGATTGCAATGGCATCGTCCTCGTGGAGCCTGTTTGGTGGCGCAAGTGATGCACTGCCTGCACGCATTGAGCCAGTCAAAGGCAAGGACGTCAACCTGGCCATCTTTGTGGATGGTGCAATCACGCGCATCTACAATGAAGCCAGTGTCCGATACAAAGACCAACGTGCAGTCAAGGAAGCATGCAAAAAGCTGCTGGGTATGTTTAACGTGGTGTAAATATATATGCCAACATATATACACCCAAGTTGTGCACATCCACACCCATGCCCACCAACATACACAATCACTCACCCACAGATGTGCTACGGAGCGATGAAAATGACCATCCGTTTACGTTTAGTGTGCCGTTGGGTGAGGCAGAGACACAGGCCATCTTGGAGCCCATTCGATTGGCATGTGCGGTGGATGTGCCCCGTGTACAGGAGCCAGCATTGGGATGTCTACACAAACTGGTGCGTTTTTTGGGTGATGATGGTGTGCTGGGTGTGGTGTGATGTGTGTAGGCATCATGCATGGTGTACACGCATATATTTACGTGTTTTGCTGTGTACATGCGTGCACATGATCAAACATGTATCGAACAATATCACACACATGTCCATACATATATGCATGCACACCCACACACTCCCTCAGGTTGCTCACACATATCTGCAAGGGGAATCTTCTCACACAGGTTTTCTCACAGATGGCAGCACTGTATCCACGGTATGCATGGAGAGCTATACATCACGTACACAGTGACACAATTATGCAGCACATGTCTACACAAACGTCATGTACACAGTGACACAATTATACAACACATGTCATACACATATGATACCCATCCTCATCATGTATCATACACATTACACTCACATGCACACGCATCAGACATACCCACACACATCACGCACACACACACACACACACACACACACACACACAGGTGACTGCCCTGGTGTCAAAGTGTGGGGAGCACACCAATGAGGCGGTGCAGCTTGCAGTTGTGAGAGCATTACTCACATTTGTCACAGCCGATCATTTTGTACTACATGGAGAATCGTTGATGCAGGTGCGTGATGGTGTGCAGGGGGGGTGTTGTGTAGGGGGGGTAGGGAGGTGGGCGGTATGCACTGCATCAGACTGTGCAGTACACAGTACACACAAGACCACACTGTGCCCACTATGCTACACACCATGTGCACCACCATACTCCTTTTTCCCTCCACCCTCACACGCACCATCCTTACACGCAACATCCTTACACGCAACATCCTCAAACGCACCATCCTCACACGCACCATCCTCACACGCACCATCTCACAACACAACACCCAACAAACACATAGGCTGTGCGCACCGTCTTCAACATTGCTATAAACAGTGACAGTGCTACCATTAAACGCACTGCTGTGAATGCATTGTTGCAAATGCTCAACACAGTGCTCAAGCGTGTCACACAGGGGATACACTATGTATGTTATGTGTTGTGTATTGTACTGTATTGTGTATTCGTTTGCAGTTTGTGTATGTAGTGCATTTTAGTGGGTGTTTTGTTGTGCATCTCAGTGTGTTTCACATACACACCATAATATCATGCTTGACACCACCCACACAACCCCCGCACACAACCCACACCCTCCCCCCCCCCACCAACCCACCATCCCCAAACACACACACACACCCACAGTTGCGCAGTGCATCCCACTCATGGCAGTCCCTCCACAGCCACCACAGCGACATACCACGCACCAACAGCTCCACACACGTACCACACCCCACCCCCACCCTGCCCATGCACACCCAGCCACCCACCCCACCTCCCCTGGAGCCCGAGCAGCTGCGACCATCCACACCCCAGGTGCTTGAGGTGCATCACGCCACCCATGCTGATGCCAATGGGATGGCAGGGGTGGGGAGGGGTGAGGCAGAAGAGGTTGAGATGGGACATGATGGGGAAGTGGTGGCGGTCAGCCAAGGGAACAGGGCACATGCAGATGAGGGACATGGGACTGATGCACAGCATGAAGCAAACCATGAAGATCCTCAGCATGAAGCACAGCATCAAGGTTCCCAGCATGAAGGGCCCCAACCTGAGCAGTCACATGGTGTGGTGTCTTTTCATGAGGGTCGTCCTCCAGTGCCTCAGGAACATTCCTTTGCCTATATGATCAATGGTCAACATGATGGTCAACGGGAGGAGACTGCGAGTCCTGGTGGGGCATGTGATGGGCAGGGGGGTGCGGATGTTGTTGGAGGTACTGATCATGTGGTGTCTGCTGAGATGCATGTAGCCACATTGGCCTCCCTGGCTGAACAAGTAGACATCAGGTATGGGTGGTGTGTGTGGTGTTTACTGTGTGGGTGGTGTTTTCTGTGTGGGTGGTGTGTGGTGTTTGCGCTGTGTGTGTTTTTCTTGTCTGTGTTCCTCCATGTTGTCTGTGTTGGTTGTTGTTGATGATGGTTGTATACATACAATACCACACCCACCCAATACGCAACACCTACCCAATACAACACCCACCCAACCCTACAGGGGCATTGAGCGTGCACTTGAAAAGGATGGCTTGGCCAGTCCTGGTGAGCGTTCAGGTCCCCCAGGGGGCATGTCTAGACCCTCCTCCGCTGGGGGCAATAGTGTGGCAGGGGGTGGCACGGTGTGTTGGTGTTTAGTGTGGGCTGGGTGTGGACGTGTGGGGTGGGTGTGGATGTGTGGGGTGGGTGTGGATTTGGGGTGGGTGTGGATGTGGTACTTGGGTGTGTTTGGTACTTGGGTGTGTTTGGTACTTGGGTGTGTTTGGTACTTGGTATTGCGTGTGTGTATGGTACCTGCTGTCTTGCTGCACATATTGTATGTGCATTTTTCCCCCTTGTTTTTTGCCACACACCATGCACACATCCCTTCACACCCCACCCCAATAAAACCACAGGAGTCTGTGTTGGGTGACTCAGTTGCTCCTAGTGACCTAGGCATCAATGATCCTACTACTACAGCCACCACCTCGTGTAAAGAAGGTGTGCGGAGAACCCTCATGCGTGATGGTGCGGCTCGCAAGTGGAAGCACTTGAATGTGTTGGAACGGGATGTGCTGCTGGTGCTCAACGCAATATGCAAGGTGAGGGGGAGGGTGGATGGGTGGGGTGGGGTTGTTGGTGGTGGTATGTTTGCATGGGGTGGTTGGGGTGGACCGGGTGGATGGGGTGGAGGGTGATGTATGGTTGTGTATGGTGTACCAGGTGTGATACAGTATACAGAGTACCACTGTGATACTTATGCCATACGTGTGTACACAATAAATACCTTACTATACAATGACAAAACACACACACAAACAAACACACACACACACACAAATCACACAGATGGCTGCACGTGAAGCAGTGACAAGCAATGATAATGGGTATTTACTAAGGGGCAAGTTGACTGCACTTGACCTGCTGGTGAGGGTGATGGACAACCCACTGCACCACTGGGAGGTGTGTTTCTGTATGAGTGTTTGTGTTTTTGTGTGTGTGTGGGGGGGGGGGGGCATATCACGTGTGTATGTGTACACACAGTAGAACTTATGAATGGCACATACACACAACAATCACCTCCCAAAACAACCACATTGCACCCTCTGACACGCACTCGCGCACACGCGCACTGTCTCTCACACACGCACTCTCTCTCTCACACGCACTCTCTCTCACACACACCCACACCCACACACAGACGGTACGACAGGAGTTTTGCAACCAGCTCCGTCAGCCCCTATGCCTCGCCCTCCTACGCAACTGCACCTCCAGCAGTGGGGAGATATACGCCCTCACTGTACGTCTGCTGGGCATTGTGCTGCTCAAACCAAAGCTCAGAGCAAGTCTCAAAGCTGAATTGGGTGCATTGTATCCCCTGCTGGTGTTGAGGCCCATTGAAGCTGAACGGTGTGTAGGGTGGGGGGCTTGGGTGTGTGGGGTGGGGTGGGGTGGGTGGGTGTTGGGGGTGGGAGAAATGGTGAGG
>VFQP010003265.1_pt1 | contig 16743 bp, 21 predicted proteins | sample 3512351 | NCBI WGS metagenome assembly VFQP01 (sample SAMN10412372, study PRJNA504923) | tailings metagenome | isolation source: Relicate 1 Philex TSF1 revegetated site | place: Philippines: Tuba, Benguet | collected 2017-08-29
GGGGGGGCGAGGGGGACGACGACGAGGAGGAGGAGGACCGAGGGAGGAGCGAGGAGGGCGGCGGCGGCGAGGCCACGACTTCGCCCGAGCAGCTGCTGCTGCGGGAGCGGCTCGAGTCTGGCGTGGCGGGGGGCCGCGGCGGGCGAGAGGAGGAGGCGGGAGAGAGGGAGCTGGAGGCTTCGCGGCTGCTGCTGCGGGAGCGGCTCGAGTCTGGCCTGGGCGAGCGGGCGCGGGTGGCGGCGGTGCCGTCGCAGTGGGCGGCGGGCGGCGGCGGCGGCGGCGTTGTCAGCAGCGCGACGGTGGGGCGGCTGGCGAGCGCCATGCTGTCGCGCTTGCTGAGCGGCGACGACGACGACTCGTCGGCGTGATCATCTGCGGTTTTCCTTGATACTTGCTGCATGCGAGACTGCCGGACTGCTCCTTGCCTGAGCGTGACTGGCCGAATGAATGGGCAAACAGAGGAAGATGAAAAGATGAAAGGGGAGGCCAGGGGTAGTAGCCACGGGTTCACAGCGTGCCGGGGATGCGCTGCTTGAAGACGAGGCTCATGCGCTCGTCCACCTGGCCGTCCGGCTCGGTCAGGATGCTGTGCTGCAGCCTGCGGCCGCAGCAACGCACACATACATGCAAACGCACGTGTCCTTGGCTTTTGGCAAGCGTTCTCTTCCCCCAGGCTGCAGCTGGGGAGCCCCGCGCAGCGTTCCCGTCCAACTCCGTCAGCTCCCTCGCTGCCAAGAAAAGCAGGGGCGCGAGCCAAGGCCGCGCACCGGTCCTGGCAGTCGCCAAACATGACCACGGCGTCCCCGTTGCGCACGGCCAGGCGCCAGCGCGCCGCGTGGTTGCCCGTCTCGCGGAAGACAAAGGCGCGCGTGTGGCCGACCGACACGACGCTCGTCTCGGGCGTCCAGCACCCGTAGAGAGGATCGGCGTGGAACCGCATGCCGCACCTGCGGGACGAGCGCACGGAGCGCAGCGGTCTCTTTTCGTCGCGCCGCACGCACGGCGGCCGCGCAACAGCGCAAGCGAGACCTTGCTTGCCAGCGCTTTCGGCACCGCATGCGCGCGCGCGCGCGCCGCGCTCAGCGGTTGTGCTTTGCCGCGTGTGGATGTGCTGCGGTCTGTGTCTGGTGAGTGGGCGCCGTGGTGTGCCGCACAGCCGCGGCAGCAAAACTGCTCCATGCCGGCCTGGCACTGCCAGCGCCGCCGGCACAGTGGCACACGGTTTGGCGGGGGCGGTGGGTGCAGCTCCTTGGCGACGACGACGAATCGGAGGCAAGCCGCATGGCGCCGAGCCCTCACCTTCCGTCCGGGTAGAGGTTGATGAGCACGCTGTCGTACCGCACGCCCACCAGGCCCTCCAGCACGTTGCGCACCTGCGACGCACCCACCCACCGCAACAGCAGCGCCAGCGAGCAAGGCCAAGCGAAGCGTCAGTGTGCGCCGAGCGGCGAGCGTGCGCTGAATGCACGTGCGTGCAGGCTGCTCCGCGCCCCGCGGCGCAGAGCAGCTGCGCCCCACCCACCGCAGCAGCACCACCAACGCGCACGGCGCAGCACCCACATCGGCATGCAGGGACCAGCAAGCATGCAGACGCGGGACAACTGCAAACTGCGCGACAGGCCCGTGGGCGGAGAGCAGCTGCGCCCCACCCATCGCAGCGGCAGCAGCACCACCACCACCAATGCGCACAGCTCAGCACCCACGTCAACGCACACAATGTGTGCGTGACCGGCAAGCAAGCGCCAGAAGTGGGACATGGGACAACTGCAAACTGCGCGACAGGCCCGTGGCGGAGAGCAGCTGCGCGCGCAGTGCTAGGGCGGCAGTGGGGGCGCGCGCGCACTCGCCTGCGCGACGTGCGGCGTGAGGCCGCGCGGCGGGTCGGGCTGCATCTCCTTGCCGCTGTAGGCAAACGTGGCGCCCAGGTCCGACTGCCACCCTGCGCGAGCATGCAACGCGACGCAGGCAGCGGCCACAACCGCACTGCCCTTGGGTCCGCCGGCGTCGCGGGGGGGCCGACGCAAACACCGCACGCGAGGAGCAAAAGCCGGCCCTCGCCGTGACCCCCGACGCTTCCACCACCTTGGCGCCGGCCGGGCAAACCCCCCTAGCCCTGACCCTAAACCCTAACCACCCTAACCCCATGTGCATCCTCACCCGTGAACCTCGACTCGTCCACCACCTTGGCGCCCCCCTCCAGCGCAATCCTGTCGCGCCGAAGCGCCACCTCGCCCTTCAGCTCGGGCAGGCTCAGACCAGGCAGCAGCAGCGGCACCGCCAGAAACGGCACGCACAGCCGCCGCCACAGCTCCGCCACGCCGCCGCGCAGCTGCCCCGCGGCGTCGCCGCCGCCGCTGAACCAAAGGTGCGCCGCCGCCCACGCCACGTCGACGTGCTGCTGCCGCGACAGCCACTGGCGCGCTTCGTGCCGCCGCTGCTGCTGCTGCGGCGGCGGCGAGGCCTCTGGCGCCGCCCGCCGCCGCCCGCCCGCCTGATCGCCTGCCCCGCCCGCCGCGCCGTCGACGCTTCCGGGTCCTCCGCTGGAAGCTGGGGTGGGCGTGCCGCCGTCGCCAGCAGTCCCCGCCGCCGCCAAAGCAGCGCCGTGCCTGCAGGCCGCGAGCACGTGCGCCATGGGATGCGCCCCGCTCGCCGCCTGGCTGATCGACGGGTCCGTTTGAAGGCCTGGCGGTGACGCTTGCGGGTGCGGGGCTGCTGACCCGTCGGCGCGCCCCTCCGCGGCAGGGGGAAGCGAGGGCGGCAGGCGGAGCAGCGCCTCGCGTGCCAGCGCCGCCACGTTGCCGAGCGCGCGCCGCCGCGCCGCGCCGTCCAGCCGCTCCCACCACGCCCGCCCGGCCGACGCGCACCGCTGCACCGCGCCACCGCCGCTGTCCGCCTGCTTTCCGCTGCGCCCTGGCTCCGCCCGCACTAGCCGCTCCTGCTGCTGCTGCTGCTGTGCCTGCTGCTGCTGCTCCTCCTCCTGCTGCTGCTGCGGCACCGAAACGTGCCCAGCCGCGTCCCCGTCCTCTCCTCGCCGCCGCTGCCCAAGGGACGCCGTGGCGTGGCGGTTGACTGCGTCGGAGATCTCCTGAGCCCAGTGCAGCGCCAGGTCAGACAGCTGCTGGGCGTCGAGCGCAGCGAGCGTGGTGGCGGCGGTGCTTGGAAGCCCGCTGCTGCTGGCGGCCGGGGGGGAGGAGAAGACGGACCAGACGTGCGCTGCGCTGGTTGTGGAGGTGGCAGCGTGTGGCTCGGCGGCTGTGGGGGCCTGGGAGCGGCGAGGCTGGGCGGCGCTCTTGCCGCGGGCGGGCGCTGCGGGTGGCGGGCTGCTGCTGCTTCTCGGGGGGGGCGGCGGCGCGGGCTGCTTGGGCGCTGCAGGCGAGGCCTGCTTCCTGCGTGGCGCGTGCCCCATCGAATGAATGGGTGGCGGCGAGAGTCTGGCGCGCGGCGTGGGGACCGGCGGCCGGCGGCGTGTGCACGCACCTCTGCATGCGCTTGGCCGCCAGCTTGCGCTGCCGCGGCGACAGCTGCTGTTGTGGGCGCTCTGCCGGTGCGAATGGCTGCTCCGTCGGCGCCGTTGATGCCGCGCAGCGCACCACGTGCCTCGCCGCCGCCTGGCGCAGGTGGCGAATAGGGAGGAGCCGCATGGTCATGATGGTGCGCCCCGCTGGTGCTGCACAAGCGCACAGCGCAGCAGCTGCGCTCTCTGCTCTGCTCTCTCCAGGGTTGCGTTTCTTTCGCGTTGCCAAAACTGTCGCAGGACGATGTCCATTCGCGCAGAGACGATGATCAGCGACGTGAACCTGCCCGCGGGCGCCCTAGTGGCGGCCGCTGGCGTCGGCGCGCTCGGCATCGCGGCCTACGCCTTCACGATTTCTACCCCACCGGGCAGGAAGCCGCTCAGCGCCATCCCAGGCCCGCCTGGCAAGCTGCTGACGGGCCACCTCCATGTCCTCCAAACTCCAGACGTCCACCGCACGTGAGAACGCGCTACAGGGGCGCTGGGAGGGCTCGAGGGGCGCTCCCGCGCGGCGCGTCCCCGCTCCCACCCCAAGAAGCGCAGATCCCGCTCACCTGCCAGCTGCCAGACCAGCGGCACCAGCGGTCCATCCAGCTCCAAGTGCGATCTGCTGCTTTGCCAGCGGGCGCGCTGGTTTAGCGTCACCCGCGCCCGACCTTTGCGACCTACGCAGGCTCACCCAGTATGCGGTCGAGTACGGGCCCATCTACCGCATCAGCCTGCTGGGCACCACCATCGTGGTGAGCCCTGCCGCGTGGGCGAAGCAGGTTGTGCACGTGCGCGCGGGGCCATCACCCCCACATGGTTGCTCGTGGCAGGCCTGCCGCCGGCCTGAGCAGGCACGTCCGTGCACACCGCGCCACCACGGAAACGCAGCAGCAGGAAAATGTGTTGTCCGGCATCGGCGTGCGCCGCGCGCTACGCGCAGCGACAGCCCTAGTAGACGGCCAGCCTGGCTCCAGCGCCTGTTCATTCTCAGCCAGAACTCATCGCAGCGACGCACAGCTCACGCCCCCGCACCCCTGACATGCGCCCCCGACTGACCCCAGCGGCCACTTCCCTGGTGCTGTGCGACCCCCCCCCTCCCGCCCACACACGCACACACCATCGAACACGCCTGACCGCAGGTGGTGTCTGACGCGCCCACCTCTTTGGCGATGTGCGCCACTGCACGCAGGTGGTGTCTGACGCGGCCACCTCTTTGGCGCTGTGCGACACCCTGCCCAAGTACAAGCCCGCCTACGACGCCTCCAACCAGCTCGGCACCAAGCAGCGGCAGCCGGGCCTCTTTTCGGCGCCGCACGCCGAGTCCTTCAACTACGTGCGCAAGGGCGTGCTGCCCGCCTTCAACTCGGCGCAGCTCAACAAGAACTTCCCCCGACTCAAGTGAGCGCGCGGTGCTGCGCTGCGTGCGCTGCGCCGTCGCCGCCGCCGCCGTTTCGCAGATGAGCCGTCGTTTGCTTTGTCTGCGCACGGTAGCGTTGGAAGGAAGCATGCGCTGCGCGGCGTGCGTGTCTCGGCGGGCGGGCGCAGCGTGCGCCTCGCCCGTCTCCTCGACGGGCGCCAGCCTGCGTTTTGCTCGGCGGAAGTAAAGAAAGAGGATGCCGGTAGGCGTGGTTGTGGAAGACTAGGGCGTCATGCATCCCTCTGGTACCACTGTGTGATGCCCTAGCCACCTGTGCTTGGCGGTTTGGGTGCGGCGCGCACCGGGTCCTCTTCCCAACGCTGAGCGCGCCTTTCGCTCGGACGCGGTTCTGCCTCGAGCATGCCGCCGCTGCTGCCGCCGCTGCTGTCGCCGCTTCGCCTAGGACCCACGCCATGCGCCTGGTGGAGCACATCAAGGGCCTGGCGGCCAAGGCGCCGGCGGGGGCCGAGGTCAACTTTTTGGACGGCATCATGGCCTCGGTGTTTGACGCGGTGAGGATCATGAGGAGGAGGAGTTTGATGCCGCCACCAAACGACGCGCTGTGTGTGCTGTGCTGCGTGGCTCTCGCGCCGCGCCGGCGACGTCGCCCGCACTCTGCTCTGCCCAAACTGAGGATCCTCGCTGCTTTTCGCGTGAGCGGCGGCCAGTCCTCCCGCGTGGCCCGTCGGTGCCGCAAGACGACGCGTTTGCTTCTGTGCGGGGCGCTCCTGCAGGCGGCGGACGTGCTGTTCAACGTGCAGTTCAACTCGCTGGTGAACCCGCTGGAGAACCAGGCGCTCAAGGTGAGGGAGGGAATGGGGGGAGAACCAGGCGCTCAAGGTACGGGAAAGGTTCAGGGGGAAAGGCAGGAGTGCCAGGCGCTCAAGGTGAGGGAGGTGTGGGGGCAAGCGAGGGAGAAATCAAGGAGGAGGAGGAGGAGGAGGAGGAGCAAAGAGGAGAGGTGCTCTTTCGTACTGGTACCTGCGCACCGCCTCAGCAGCCCCCCCCCCCCCTGCACGAGGAGACGTCGTTTGGCCTTTCCTGTGGCACGCGCCATCGGCGGGTCAGGCATCACCCCGGCCGCCTGCTGTGGCTGTTGCATTGTGCACTGCTGACCGCGAGCGCAGTCGCTGCTGCAGGCGCGCCTACAGGGTGCTGTTGTTTTGACGCTGCGCTGTGCCGTGCTGCTGACCGTGAGCGCAGTCGCTGCTGCAGGCGCGGCTGCAGGGTGCTGTGTTGTTTTGCCGCTGCGCCATGCGGTGCTACTGACCGTGAGCGCAGTCGCTGCTGCTGACCGCGAGCGCAGTCGCTGCTGCGGGGGCGCCTGGAGATCAGCGCGCGCGTGACGGACCCGCTGCGGGAGCAGCTGCAGATGCTGCTCTGGTTCACGCCCGCCAACCAGCAGGTGAGGCCAAGGAGGGGGGACGCTGCGCGCGCCTCTCCTAGCATACAGCGCCCCCTTCTCCAACCCACCAGGGTCAGGCTGCGGCCCAGACGGATTGTGTCCTCCACCTCGAGGCCGCCCCGCCCGTTGCGCAGCTGCCCGCCGACGGTGGCTCAGCAGCCGAGGCTCAGTGGCAGTGGCGCGCGCCGCTGAGCTTTGCGCCTGGGGGGCGCACCTGGCGCAGCCATCTCTGGCCATCTCGCGTTGCCGCGTGCTCGTCGCAGATTTTCAAGATGTTTGACGAGCTGTATACGGTGCTGTACCACCGCATAATCGACGACCTCAAGTGAGCGCCGCTTTGCTCACTTGGGGGCGCAGAAAGCGACCCCTCTGTCTGCGCTGTGCGGGTGCCTCCGCGTGATCGACGACGTCAAGCCAGCCCCGGTTTTGCGGGCGTCACAAGGCGTCAGTGGCCGTCGTTGTCGAGGGCGTCGTTATCGGGGGGTGCGGGTGCACCGCACCTGTCTCTGGCAAGGAGAGGAGAAATGGCGGCGCCGCGCCCGCCCTCGTGCCCGCACCGCAGGGCCCGCAGTCCCCGACTTGCGCGGCTAATCAGCGCGTGCCTCGCTGGTCGTGCCGGCGCTTGCGTTCCTCATCCCTGCACCGCAGGGCGCGCGGCGCCCTGCCCAGATGACTGGCCGGCAGTCGCGTTTGCCCTGCCCCTGCCGCCCGCGCCGCAACCCTAACCCGAACCAAAACCCTATGCATGCACCGCAGGGCCCGCAGCCCGCTGCCCGAGGACGACCTGTCGGTGGGCGCGTGCCTCATGCGCCTCATCGACCCCAAGACGGGCAAGCGACCTGACGACGTGACGCTGCAGGCCAACATCTCGGCGCTGCTGATTGGCGGCATGGAGACCACGGTGTCGGGGTCGCAGGTGAGGTGGGTGGGTGGGTGACGGTGCTGGTGGCGCTCCACAATTGGTGGGGGAGGTGCGAGAGAGCCGCTTTCTTTTGCTCCTTTTGCTCTCTCCCTGCCGAAAAGAGGGTCCGGTGGTCAAGCACAGCACGGCACGGCGCGCCCGCCTGCGTCACTGGTGGGTGCTCGCAGTGGGTGCTGTATGACCTGGCCCGGCAGCCTGACGTCATGGCGGGCGTGGAGAAGGAGCTGCAGGAGGCCGGCTTGCTGACCAAGGACGGCAAGCCCGGTGCGCCCATGCGGGGTGTCAGGTTGGGGTTTGGGGCCGTCCTGCTGCCCGACGTCATTGCCGTGCGACGGCGCAGGCCGCCCGCTCGAGCGCAGCAATCACTTGGCCCATGCCCGACCCTAACCCTAACCCAGCCCTGTAACACGCCGCGCAGGCCGCCCGCTCGAGTACAGCGACCTGACCCGGCTGCAGTACTTTAACGCCGTGTTCAAGGAGAGCCTGCGCGTGCACAACATTGTGGGCTGCACCGCCACGTTCCGCGTCGCCGACAGGCCCCTCGAGGTGTGTGTGGGATTTGCATCCGTCCCGACGCCAGGCGTGTGAGGAAGAGGCGGGTTGGATGGGTTGGGCGTCGCCGACCGGTCCATCGAGGTGTGTGGGACGAGGCAGCGCCCGCAGTGTGGCGTGGGTGTGTGGGTGCGTTGGGCGTCGCCGACCGGCCCCCTCGAGGTGCGGGAGGGAGAGGGGGGAAGGCCCGCGGTGTGGCGGCGGTGTGTGGGTGCGTTTGGCGCGTCCCCTGGGTGGGTGGGCACGCGCTTGGGGTGGCTGGCTGGGTGCACTGCACGTTGCCGAGCGGCCCCCTCGAGGTGCGAGGAGGTGGTGCGCTGATGTGCGGGTGGCTGTGTGGGTGGGCGCGTTCCGTGGGTGGGTGCACTGCACGTTGCCGACCAGCCCCTCGAGGTGCGAGGGGTTGCATATGTTGCAAATGAACTGTTCAGACACCAGGTGTGCGGGGCACAGTCGGCGCCTGCGGTGCGGCGTGCGTGGGTGGGCCCGTTCCGCCGTCGCCGACGGCCCTGCGGCTGCGGCACCCTCACGCACCTGGCCTTCACGCACCACAGCCGCGTTGCTGGCTTCGCTCGCCGGCCCCGCTGGCTGCGGCCAGCGCACGGCCTTGCGCTCGCGCCGCGCCGCGCAGAGAGCGCGCGCAGCAGCACCGCTGCGTCGCCATCCCGAGTGCATCAGAGCACGTCAGACCGAGCCCGCATGCTAGCCCGGATGTCCGTGTCCTCGGGTGCCTGCGCGTGCGTCTGCTCGCTGCGCCCTCCGCCCGTCCCGCCCGCCCTCATGCCCCGAACAGCCGTCCCGGCTGAAGGCATGCAACATCAACATCAACATCATGCGCCTGATGCGTGCTTCAACCCGCCTGCACACACAGGTGCTGGGCTACCACGTGCCCAAGGGCACGCCCATGCATGCATCCGCCCCCCGCGCTGCACCCTCTGCTCACCTCGCCCCTCACGAAGCCCTGATGCGCGTGTGCACGACCCACCCTTCCGTCCTGCACACAGGTGCTGGGCTACCACGTGCCCAAGGGCACGCCCATGTGGATCCCGCTGCACTCGGCCACCAACTCGCCCGTCAACTTCCCCAGCCCCCACGAGTTCCGCCCCGAGCGGTGGCTGGGCGCCACGGGGCCCGACGGCAAGACGCCCAACCCCTGGCACAGCACGCAGGACTGGCACGGGCTGATCTTCTCGCACGGCCCGCGCTCCTGCCCCGGCATGCCGCACGGCCTGGTGCAGGTGCGAGCTAGGGCTAGGGCTAGGGCTAGCCCGAACCGCAGCCCACCGGAGGGATGGCGTGGGGGAGGCGGTTGGAGGCCTAGAGGTAGCGCAGGCTTTCGCGTGGGGGGGGGCTGCGGTGGCGGGCAGCGCGCGGTTTGCGATGGAGAGGTTGCGCGCTGGCGCCGCGTCGGTGGCGGCGCGCCCGCCTGGCGGCCCGCAGGCCACCGGCGAACGGTGCGCCTCGCTCGTGCGGCGGCAAATCGTGGGAGCGGCGCGCTTTTCGCGCGCCGGGGCCGGCGCCCGATGCGCCCTTGCCTGCCTTCAATTCTTGCGGGACGCGGGACCGGTGTGGCCCACTCCGTCGAGGCGAGGTGGACACCACGCCTGGCACGCCCTGTGGCTCATCTCTGCCGCCCCGCACTGCCCCCGCAGCTCAAGACGTTCCTGCTGGTGCTGCTGACTCAGCTGCGCCTGTCGCTGGGCCCCTCGCTGTCCGACCCCGCCGACGTGGAGGCCTCCCAGGTGGGTGGGTCGGTGGGTGCTGCTGCCTGACCTGCATGCCTGCCTGCCGCATCATCTGGGCCCCTCGCTCTCCGACCCCGCCGACGTGGAGGCCTCCGAGGTGCGCTTGCACACACAAGCCCTGCAGGGACGTCGGCCTGCCGGGAGGAGGTCCTAGTCATGCTTGCGCGCACCGCGTTGCCAAGCGAACAACAACAGTGGGCCAACGCACTGCTGCGTGCGTGCGTTTCGTGTGGTGCCTATAACGCACTGCTGCGTGCGTGCGCTTCGTGTGGTGCGTGGGGCGCAGGTGATGGCCCTCACCATGATCAGCACCAAGGGGTTCCCCTACGTCGTCTCGCCGCGCTGATAGGAGGAAGCAGCTCCTGGTGCTGGCTCCTGGTCTCTTGTCTCTGCAAGGCCTGAAGATCTCGCACTGAGGGGCTGAGGGGCACAAACTCTGGGGCACAAAGCAATATCGTCAAGAAGGGGTGGGCAGGAAGGAGGACGCACGCACACACTTGCAGGGGGGCGCAGGAGGGGGCGCTGGTGCAGCAGCGCCTGTGATGAGGGTTGGCGATCGTTACGCGTGTCTGCTTGGTCTTGTGTTGCTGGGGCGTCATCGCGTGTGCGCGCGTTCATCTCGCATGACGGGGGGCGGTTCGCCGCCTGGGGCGTGGGGTGTGGGTGGTTGGAAGGCTTGCGCAACGTTGGTGGCAGTGCTGAGGGCGCGGCTGGCCGCAGCGTCCTTCTGGTCCCTCCTGGTCCTTCTGGAGCTGCGTGGCAAGGAGATGATTGGCTTGGCGGCGGGATCTCGTCGTGGCGTGTACCTCGACAGTGACTTGCAAAGTCTAGAGCCTGAGGAGAGAAGAGTGCACGATGACGGCGCGACGTCTCGGCAATGTGGCAGTGCAGAGCGGCAGAAAAGGGGGGCGGAGAACTGGAGCAGTGCGTGCACATGTGCGGCAGGGCGGCAGTTGGTGAACAGTGCAGGTTGACTCTCCAAAACTTGAAAGCACGGGAGAGAAGCCAGGGGACCAGAGGGAGAGGCGGGAGACAAGCCAGCGCACGGCACGGCTCAGCACGCTTTAGGAGGGAGGCTAAGGACGGAGACGCTGTGCGGCTGTACAGCTCTTTTCACAACTGAGCGATGAACGGGAGACCAAGTGCCGGTGCAGCAAAGGCTACTTGCGGGCGATCCAAATCAGCTGCTGGCCGTGTAGAGCTTGATGCTGGAGAACCACGCCTCGCCGTAGCTGTGGTGCTTGTCCCACTTGGTGTTGGTCTGTGCGCGCAAGAGGCAAGCGAAGGGAGAGGAGGGTGAAGCCCCAGACGCCGCGCCCCGCGCTGCGCACGCTGCGATGAGAAGGAGGGGAGGGCGACTCACTTGCAAGTAGAGGCCCGCCTTGTAGTAGTGTAGGCCCGAGCTCTGCAGCTTGAGGTCGAACTTCTTCTGCCCGTTCCACCAGACCTGAGAGGGAGGTCGGCAGCCGGCCAATGCGTGGTCCTGAGCGAGCACGCATGCGTGGTCGAGCACAAGAGGGAGCGAGCACCTGACGCAGCTGCATGCAGCAGGCAAATGCCAGGCCTCTGCGCACCTGGATGCCGCCCCGCCCCGCCGCGATCTTGAGCTTGAACGGCGTGCCGGGCTTGTACGTGGTGGTTAGCGTGCCCACGCGCGGGCCCTTGAAGTTGACCCAGATCGTCAGCCCTTGCTTGGGCTCCGGGTTGCCTGCATCAGAATGTGTGAAGAGGAGCACCACGGCAAGGTGGGTGGGATGCGGCATGGCGCGCCGTCCTGAGCTGGGGCGCACGCACGACCGCAGCACGCGTGGCGTGAGACCGCTCACCCGGGACGGGGGAGAGCACGCGGATCATGAGTGGGATGAAGGGAGAGGCCTTGCCTTGCGCGTGGATCTGCGTGGGCAGGTGGGCAGAACAGCGCGCGCCTCCCAACAGGCTCATGTTGTGATGTGGGGTGCCTGGCCCTCGCTGCGGACACTTGGGGTGCTTCCACGGCAGCGCATCTGCCCATGGAGCAAGCAGCGCATGGACAGGAAGAGCGTGACGAAGCCACCGCTGGCGCACCTGGGCGATGACAATCTCGGGCTTGCCGCCAGGCAGCTGCGTGACGGCGCCGTCCAGCTCCAGGACGCGCAGCGTGCTGCCGCGCAGGGACCAGCCTGCGGCGGCGCGGGCGGTAGTGAAGGGAACGTGCTGGAGGCGCACACAAGAGGTGGCCGCAGCGATGCAAAGGCGCGTGCGGCCTCAGCGCACGCACCCGTCTCCTTGCCCTTGCTGTCCACCTCCCGGAGCTCGGTGCGGGGCGTCTTGCTGTTCCCGCCCTTGTAGCCGCCGGCGGGGCAGCGGAACACCACGCGGTTGCCTGCGCCGGTGTGGCAAGGCGTGGGCGTGGTCGTGGCGGCGTCGGATGCGGGCACATGCACGTGGACGCAATGTGCAGCAGGCACACACCCCGCTCTGGTGCTGCACCGCCCGCACCTTGCACGAAGAAGTAGTTTGCCAGTTCATAATTCGCCAGTTGCGGCTGAGTGACTTCTTTCCGGCCGCCAGAGCCGCTAGCCACGGGCAACTGGAGCTTCCACTCACGCAAGTCCACAACCTTCGCGGGCGGCACCGCGCCGACCTGCGGAGCGGATGCAGTGGTGGAGCATCAGAGTGCATCAGAGAGCTCTGGGCCTGCGCGGCTGACTGCACGCGAGCTGATGGCATGCGGGTCAGACGCGTGCGTGCGCGCGGGGTGTGCCGCCCGCACGATTGGCGCAGGGATGCTGCCCCATTGCAGGTGTACGCTTGCACTGTGCGTGTGCCTGAGTGCTGCTTGGAGGCGCAGCTGCTCGCGCACTGCTGCTCCCTGCCAGCGCTGCAAGATACGGCGCTCACCGTCGCGACGTTGATCCAGGCGATGAGGGTGACGAGGAGCACGAGGACGCACGACGACGCCACCGCTGGGGCCATTGCGGCTGGGAGGTGCGTGTGTGTGCGCGTGTGGGCGCTGCTGGCGGCGCGAGCACTTCTGCCGTGCGGGGAATGCAGGACGGAGGGAGGCGAGCAGGCTTCTGAGTGCGTAGCCCGAGAGGCGCTGGCAGATGATGAGTGACTCGCAAATGACGGAATTCACGCGCCGAAGCTCCTTAGGAGCACTCCGAGGCCTCACACAATGCGTTCAAACGCGTCTGACTCGGCTGTCGGACTGGGAGGCCTGGCCCACCCAGGGATCTGCGCGTCGCTCGAGCCGCGATTTTAGCCTCGCGCGTGCCATGGGGTCCCGTGGCGCGAGACGAGGCTGCAAGCGGGGCCGGCGGGGGCGTTCACGAGCCGCGGCGGGACGAGGAGGTGCTCAAACGCTGCGCGGCGACAGCTGGCGCCTCCTGCAGTGCTGAAGGCGGTGGCGCCCTCAGGGCGGCGTGCACGAGCGGGCGCTGCTGGTGCTGCGCTGTGCTACAGGAGGTGTGGATGAGGTGTGGATGCTCCTGCTCCCCTCGCCACGGCGGCGCTTGACCCACGCGTTGCACGGCGACGCTACAGCACTGTACACGTCCACAAAAAGGTCATCCAAGGGCCACGGGCAGCAGCTGCCACGTCACTTCTTCTTCCCCGAGCGGGCGGCCGCCTTGCTCGCCGCCGCGGCCGCCGGCACCGCTGCTGCGCCGCCGCTGCTCTTCTTGCTCTTCTTGCTCGGCGGCGGGACCACCGCCTGCTCCTCCTCGTTGCCCTCCTCCTCCTCCTTGGCCGGCCGCGGCTGCTTCTTTTTGCCGCCCTGCGCACCACCCGCCGCCGCCGCCGCCGCCGCCGCCGCCTTGCCGCCCTTCTTGGGAGCGGCCTCGGCCGCCGCCGCGGCACCGCCCTTCTTCTTGGAGGCGGCGGCGCCGCCCCCGGGCAGCGTCGAGGTGTAGCCCTCGCGCCAGAGCATGAAGGCCAGGTTGAGCGCCTCGCCTTCCTCCCTGCGCGCAGCACCACCACACGCCCGCAATGCACACGCCGCGTCCGATCAGCGCCCTGCTGTCCCCGCCGGCATAGTGCAAGCTGCCTCTCGCTGACTCTCTCGCTGCCCTCAAAACCAAACGCATCGGAGGGCGGACGTCAGCACCTGCCCGGCGCCAGGTGCTGGACGAGCCCGCGCACGCCCCCCTTGCTCCACGCCCCGCCACAGCTCAACACACACACGCACACACCTGTGCGGCACCAGCTTCACCAAGTCCCGCACGGCCAGGCCCGGCGCCTGCGTGGCGTTGAACACGGCCGTCAGCGCCGGCTCGTAGCTGATGCGCACGGCGGGGCCCAGCGAGGCCACCACCTGCTCCTCGTGCTCGGCCTCCAGCAGCTCCTCGTCCTCCTCCTCGTCGTGGCCGTCGTGGTGGTGGCCGTCGTCGTCGTTGTCCTCAGACGAGTCGCCTGCGCGCGGTGCAGACGCACAAGCGCCGCTTGCTCCAAGCGCCTCGATGGGCCAGAGGCAAGCCAAGGAGGGCGTCAGCGCAGCGTTGGCCTGGCGCGCCGCGCACTGTGCGAGAGAGCCCGCGCGGCGGCGTGCCGCCGCCAGTCAGTCGGGCTGCGCACGCACCGTGGTGGTGGTGGTGGTGGTGGTGGTGGTGGTGGCAGCACGATCCGTCCTTGTGGTGGTGCTGGTGGTGGTGGTGGCCGTTGGCGTGGCCGTCCTCAGCCGAGTCCTCCTCGTTGTCCTCCTTCTTCTCCTCGCCTGCCGCCTTGGGTCCGGCGCCCTCGCCAGCAGCCGCTGCTGCGGTGCCCATCGTGGCAAGCGTGTGGCAAGCGGCAGCCTGAGCTCGCGTCCGCGTGAGCTTTGTGAGGCGACCCTTTGCTCACACCTCCACCCACACGAGCCGCACCTGGCTTGCCGTTGTTGCCCTCGTCCTCGTCCTTGACGCCGCCCTCCTCCTCCTCTTCGCTGTCGTCGTCGTCCTCGTCGTGCAAGTGCGCGGCAAGGTGGTCGTCGTCCTCGTCGTCCTCGTCGTCGTCGCTGTCGTCCTGCTCGCGCGACTGCACGCCCGGCATCATGTGCTCCAGGCGCCGGTTGTACAGCGGCGTGGCCAGCACCAGGTGCGTGGGGCCCTGCACGTGTCAGCGCGAGGGAGACAGCATCGCGAGCGACGTGTGCGAGCGAGGGCTCTGAGCCGTGCGAGGGCGCGAGGAGCACGCCGCAGCCCTCGGAAGCACGCTCACTCACGTCGTACGGCCCGTCAAAGTCGTCCTCGTCCTCGTCGTCCTCGTCGCTGGACGACTGCATGTCGAACGTGGGCAGGAGCGCGAAGACGCCCTTGGCGCGCAGCACCAGCGCGTCGTCCAGCGTCGGCTTGGGGCCTGCGAATAAAGGCGCCGCACGCTCGCGTGGGTCGCGCGGTGGAGCAAAGATAGGCGCGAGCGAGCACCAGGGACGCGCCCCGCCACGCACCGCGCGGCAGCAGGAACGAGGGCGGCGGGCGAAGCCGCGTGCTCATGAAGCGCGTGTTCCACGAGCGCACCGGCGCCGTCAGCGCCACCTCGGGCGCCTCCTCCACGCGCGCCGCCAGCGCGCGCAGACCCTCTGCGCAACAGCAGAAATCGCGTGACAGTCGCTTCGACAGGCCGCCGCAACCCCTCCCCTCGCCACTCCTGCTCTGCCCACAGGGCGGGCGCATCACCAGAGGCCCCCCGCACGGCGCACACAGCGCCTGGGGCCTGCCCTAGGGCCGCATCTGGGCTCCCCGCAGGGCGGACGCACCAGCGCCCGCGACCACTCACCCGCCAGGGCCTTGCCCGTCTTTGCCCAGCTGCCGCCCTTGCCCGCCGCGCCGGGCCCCGTGGCGCCGGCCAGGCCCAGGTCCTGCAGCAGGCCCGGCGGCAGCGTGCGCTGCAGCGCGTCGGGCAGCACCGCCAGCTCCTCGTCAAACCCGGGAGACGGCTGCTCCTTGCTCGCCACCTGCGCCACGGCCACGACAGGAGCGCGCATCCAATCACAGCAGTTCAAGGACGTCGCGCAGGGTCGCGCGCGAGCGCGCCGTCGCGCTGCACGCGGCGTTCCTCAGTCCAAGGTGTCTGCGCCGCCACGGCAGCTGGAACGGACTGGAGGAGGAAGGCGACGCTGCGGGCCCAATCCCCCCACAGCCTTGCTTGTTGAGAGTGCCCGACCCCGAGCCACGCACCACCACCCTCAGCGCCACCCTCCCCGGCCCACTCTGCACCGCCGGCGACAGTGCGGGGGCCGGGGGGCGCGCACCTGCAGCGTGTTGAGCGCCAGGTCGCCCCAGCGCCAGTGCGCGTGCGACTGCACCGTGAGGCAGGCCGAGCCGGGGTTGGTCAGCAGGCGGAAGTGCGCGCCGGGGGGCACGTACACCACGTCGCCCTCCTGCAGGCGTCGCACGTGTTGTGGGAGGGCCAAGCAGCAGGCAAGTGAGTTGTGTCTGTGTGGCGGGGGCGTTCCGTGCTCCCCAGGCACACTGCCTGCCCACGTGCTGCGCCTGCGCCTCCCAAACGCGGGCCTGCGCGAGCACACTCGTCTGCCGCAACGCCCGCTCCGGCCACTCTCCCACCGTCACGGCGCGGCGCGTGCGCTGCGCCCGCCAAGGCTGCCACCGCGCCGGCCGCCCCCCAGCTCGCGCAGCGCGCCGGCATGCATGCATCAGGTTAGGTCCCCCTGGAGCCTCCAGGCAAGCAAGCAAGAGCGAGCGCAACCTCGGTCTTCTCACCTTGAGGATGCCCTCGAACACGGGCATGTCCACCGGGCTGCTGCCGCGCCGCCACACGGCGTACTCCGAGTCGCCAGAGGTCTGGCAGAACCACGTGTGGCCGCTGAACACCTGCGCGCCACGCAGAGGAGAGCGGTGCGGCGCACCAAAGAGTGGTGCTCAACCGCGCTGCGAGAGGTGCTCACGCGGAGCGTGCTTCCCCGCGGACTGGACGCGGACTGGACGGCGCAACAACACCAGCGCGGGCCCGTTTCCACCCAACTTGCGAGGCGTCCCGCCGTCTAGCCGTCTAGCCCCCCCCCTCCACCTGCATGTCGTCGTCCTGGGATTGCGCCGTGGCCCCGCCGAGATGCGAATCCCAACACGCGCACGCAGACTGCCCCCCAGCGCCCCGCCCCCCGTCACCTGCATGTCGTCGTCCATGGCCGTCTCGTCGGGGTCGTCGTCGTCAGAGTCAGACAGGCCGCCAAACTCGTCCTCGTCGTCCTCGTCGTCGTCCTCCTCCTCCTGGCCGGCCGCGCCC
>VFQP010003267.1_pt1 | contig 16738 bp, 17 predicted proteins | sample 3512351 | NCBI WGS metagenome assembly VFQP01 (sample SAMN10412372, study PRJNA504923) | tailings metagenome | isolation source: Relicate 1 Philex TSF1 revegetated site | place: Philippines: Tuba, Benguet | collected 2017-08-29
TCGCGCCGATCTGGGGAATTCGGCCGCACATGGGCGTCGATGCCGTCGTGCCGGCGTTCCTCATCATCGTGCTCGGTGGTGTCGGAAGCTTCTGGGGTGCAGTGATCGCCAGCCTGCTGGTTGGGCTCGTCGTGGGCGTCTCCGGCGCCTACGCGTCCGAGTGGTCGCTGCTCTCGATGTACCTGCTGCTGGTGGCGGTCGTGTCGTTCAGAGCGCGCGGCCTCTTCGGCAAGAAGAGCATGCTGGAGGCTTGAGAGGGTTCATGACCGGTTCTTCCAGCGATGCCCGCCTGATCACGCCGACCATGCTTGGCGCATGGCTCGTGCTTGCCAGCGTACCGCTTTGGATCAACGCGATCGGGCTCTATCCGTATATCGGCGTCGAGATCCTCATCTGGTCGATCTACGCACTCGCCTTCAATCTGGTCCTCGGAACATCGGGCCTTCCATCGTTCGGCCATGGCGCATTCTTCGGCATTGGTGCCTATGCGTTTGGCCTCACGCAGTTCAACGTCGCCGCCAATCTGTGGGTCTGCCTCGCGGGCGCCTTACTCGCCGGCGCGCTCGCAGGCCTCCTCGTCGGCCTGTTCATCGCGCACCGGCGCGGCATCTACTTCGCCTTGATGACGATCGCTTTAGGCCAGATTTTCTGGACGATCTCCGTGAAGTGGCACAGCGTCACCGGCGGAGAGGACGGCCTCCTCAATATTCTGCGGCTACCAGTAAACTTCGGGCTCGTCTCTTTCGACATCTCGGACAACGAGACCTTCTACTATTTTGTCCTCGCTGCATTCGTCGTCGTCGTCGTGCTGCTGTGGCGGCTCGTCAACTCACCCTATGGACGCATCCTCGCGGCGATCCGCCAGAGCGAAACCCGCACGGCACACCTCGGCTACAATGTCTGGCTCTATAAACTCAGCGTCATCGTGATCTCCGCTGCATTCTCCGGCTTTGCAGGCGGTCTCTTCGCGATGGCGCAGCGCTCGGCCTTTCCCGACGTCATGAACCTCGCGCAATCCGGCCTTGTCGTGATGATGACGCTGATCGGCGGAGGTCTCGTGAGCTTCTGGGGCCCGGTCATCGGCGTCATCGTCTTCCTCATTGCGCGCGATGTGATCGGCGCGGCTACGAACGCCTGGATGCTCTACTTCGGCACGATGTTCGTATTGCTGGTGCTCTTCCGGCCTGAAGGCATTGCAGGCGGATTCAAGTTGCTCATGGAGCGCTGGAGATCGCGCAGCGCACCTGCCGAGGCGCTCAGCTCTGCACCTCGGAGCGGATGATGGCACTCATTGAGGCCGAGGGCGTGCATGTGCGCTTCGGGGACCGCGTCGTCCTCGAGGAGATCAATCTCTCCGTCAAAGAAGGCGAGCTGCACGGCATCATGGGGCCGAATGGCGCCGGCAAGACGACCTTCTTCAACACGCTCACGGGAAGTGTGAAGCCGAACCGAGGCCGCATCCGCCTCGATGGCGCGGACATTGCGGGCCTCGCCCCCCACGCCATTGCGCGCAAGGGCGTCGCACGCTCCTTCCAGATCATGACGCTCTTCAATGATTTCACGGCGCAGGAGAACGTCATGGTGGCGCTGCCGGCCTTTCGCGCGCGCGGCTTCGATGCCCGGCGCGCGGTGGCTGGCGATGCCTCCCTCGCCGATGAAGCAAATGCAGTACTCGCCTCCGTCGGCCTCGACGGAAAAGCCGCAATCTCGGCGAAACTCCTTTCCTACGGCGAGCGGCGCGCACTCGAGATCGCTGTGGCGCTGGCGCAGCGGCCTCGCGTGCTGTGCCTCGACGAGCCGACCTCGGGCCTCGGCACGGATGGCACGCTGCGCCTTGCCGAGCTGATCCGAGGTCTCAAAGGCAAACTCACGATCGTCGCCGTCGAGCACGACATGCGCTTCCTGTTCTCGCTCGCCGATCGCATCTCGGTCATTCACTGGGGACAGGTCGTCGCGCGCGGCACGCCGCGCGAGCTCCAGGAGAATCCGTGGGTGAAGCGCTCGAACCTCGGGAGCTTCGGATGATCCTCGAAGTTCACGGCATCGACACGTTCTACGGCGAGACGCAGGCGCTCTATGGCGTATCGCTCGGCGTGGCGAAGGGCGAGGTTCTGGCCCTGCTCGGGGCCAATGGCGCCGGCAAGACGACGACCATCCGCTCGATCCTCGGCCTGACGCGGCCGCGCCGCGGCTCAATCCGCTTCGACGGTGGCGACATCACCCGCGCGCCGACGCACATGATCGCACGCGCTGGCATCTGCTGGGTGCCGGACGACCGGCGGCTGTGCCCCACGCTCACCGTCGCCAAGAATCTCAGGATTGCCGTCAAGAAAACGCCCTTCCGCGCCTGGACGATCAACGAGACGTTCTCGATTTTCTCGCCGCTCGAATACCTCATGCACCGCGAGGCGGAGAACCTCTCGGGCGGCGAGATGCAGATGGTGTCCATCGCGCGCGCACTGCTCGGCTCGCCGGGGCTCGTGCTGTTCGATGAGCCGAGCCAGGGCCTTGCACCAAAGATCGTCTCGGACGTCCTCGCGACCGTGCGCCGGCTGAAGCGGGAGGGGATTGCCTCCGTTGTCGTCGAGCAGAATGCAGAGATCGCGCTCTCGGTTGCAGATCGCGCCGTCGTCCTCGATCGCGGCACCGTCGCATGGTCGGGCGATGCCGCGACGCTGCGCGACGACGGCGCACTTCGCCAACGGCTGCTGGGAGTCTGATCATGACGACGACCGCTGGCACACCGCTGATCTCGCTGCAGAGCCTGCGCAAGGTCTACACGCGCGGCCTCGTCGTGCGCCAACCGACCTTCAAGCTCGAAGCGGACCTTACGATAGACGGCCCCGGCATTGTCGGCGTCGTCGGCCCCAATGGCGCCGGCAAGACGACACTATTCGAGATGATGACCGGTTCTAACGTGCCGACCAGCGGGCGCGTACTCGTCGCCGGCACAGATATCCACCGCGTGAAGTACGCCGAGCGCGACCGCCTCGCGATCCACTATCACCAATCCTATCAGGTGCGTCGCTTCCGCAAGCTCGTGCCCTCCGCGTTCCTCGCGCCCTCTCCTGTCGCGCGGCCGGTCGTGCATCTCTTTGACGAGCCTCAGTTCAACACGCAGGACGGCTACATCGGCTTCATGCTCGATTTCTTTCGCAAGCTGCGCGCGGAGGGCCGTCTCGTTTTTCTCTGCCTGCACCCGACGGCGAGCTACCACCTGGAAATTCTCAACGAGATCGCCGAGCGCTTCCTGTTCGTCGCCGGCGGCACCGTGACGCAATTGCCCGACTTCGGGTCGCTGATTGCGGAGGAGCGTATGCGCGCCTACCTCGGCCCCGAGATGACGCGCTCGGCGGAAGACCTGATCAAATAGCGATACCGCTCGTGGCACCCTGCTCGACGCTCAGCTCGCCTTCGGTGCCGCTTCGTGCATCATCCCGCTGCGCGCTTCGGCCATCAGCGCGGCCATCGCGGGCTGCAGCGGATAGCGCTTCGACACCACGAGGCCGATGGGGCTCACAATCTCCGGATCGACGATCGGCACTGCGCGCAGGGGACCGGAGAGATCGATTTCGCCGAGAACCAGGCTCGAAACGACGCTGACCCAATGTCCCGTGCGCACGTGGGTCGTCAAAGCCAGGATGGAATCGGTCTCGATGGCCGGGCGCACTTCCACGCCCCGGCGGCGTAGCGCGTCGTCGATGATCCGCCGCTGCTGGAGGCTCGGCGCAAACAGACAGAGCGGCAGCGCCGCGAGTTCCGCCCACGCGATCTCGTCGCTATCGCCGACGCGGCCGTCCCTCGTCGTCAGCAACAGATAGCGCTCTTCGCAGAGTGGCAACTCGTCGACATCGGCGCCGGGCATAGCGCCGATGTAGCGGACACCGGCATCTATCTCGCGCTCGTGCAGGAGATTGATGATCTCGTCGGACGTGCGGGTGAGCAGAGTGAACCGGACCGTCGGATTGCGGAGCTGGAAGGGCGCAGTCAGGGAAGCGACGAGCGGCATTGCGGCGGGCATCACGGCAATGCGCAGCTGGGCGCCGTGCCCATGCTGTATCGCGACGATCTCCTTGCGCATGGCCTGCACGTCGCCGACGAGCCGCCGCGCCCAGATAAGGACCCGCTCGCCTTCCGGCGTGAAACCGAGAAAGCGCGACGAACGCTTCACGAGCGGGACATTCAGCATTTCCTCGAGCTGCTGGATGCCCTGGGAGAGCGTCGGCTGAGCGACGCCACAGCTCTCCGCGGCGCGCCCGAAGTGCTTCTCGCGAGCGAGCGCGATCATGAACTCCAGCTTATCCAGCACCGGAACCTCCCGAGTACTGCGCGCACGGCAGCGCGCATTTCATTCCACCTTAGCGCCGCCGAGCCACTTTCAGAACCGTGCGCCGCGATTATAGCTGCCGACGAGCTGGTTGTAGTCCCTCGCGAGCCGGGCGGGCGAACCCTCCACCATCCACGCGCCGCCGCCAGTATCCAGGATCATCTTCTCACCCTGGCTGTAGGGCACCTTGTCGCGAACGCGGCGCATGAGCTGCTTCGCCGTGGTCAGGTAGGACTTCCCCGAGCTGACGAAGCTCGATCCGATCTTGGCATCCTTGTTCGCGTCGGCATACGCCTCCGTTGCCTTGAGAATAGCCTCGTAGTCGTCGAGCGCTTTCGCGATGGCCTTGAGATCCTGCTGAGAGGCAGTCTGGGCCCGCATGAGCCGCTTGGCACTCAGCATCACCGCCTCGACATGATAGCGGGCGTTGACACCCTCGGTGCGCTCGATCTCGGCAATTCGCTGCGCAGCCATGGCATCCTGCAGCTCATCGATCCCCGTGCGCAGTTTCTGGTCCGCGGCCGCGAAGGCATCCCAGGCCGCAACGAGACGCGGGTGGAGCGCTCGCCCCTTGGCCATCTTGTCGTCTTTGTAGTTCTCCTGGGTGTAGTAGTCGTCGGCCTCCTTCAGCAGCACTTCGAGCGCGCCCACGGCTTCGGAGTAGTTGGATGCAGCCGTCTCGAGTTCCACGTCGCGCGGCTCGAGCTCATTGGCCTTCTCGACATTACGTTTGCAGTCTGTCGTGTCGTAGATGGTGTAAAGGCCGTAGATGATCCGCTCTTTGCCGGTCGGGCCGTTCTTTCCGACCCAACTGAAGTAGCGCTGGCGCGACGCGTGTGAGCGCTCGGAGAGGCGGTTGATGCATCCGATATAGGCGTTGATCTTCTCGTTCAGCGAAGCTTGAGCTGCGGCAGGGACTGCACCGGGTGGCCCCTGCAGGACGATTGCGCCTACGGCCAAAACGAGCGTGTGGAAGAATTTCATAGCCCTCTCCCGTACCGAAATGTTCCGACCACATTATTGGATCATCAGGCGCAAGGCACGAGCCTCGATAGCGGGAGGCGGCGCAATCGGAGCGGGATTGGCACGCGAATACCTGATGCGTCAAAAGCACACGTCCGCCTCAACTGTCTCTGAGACCATCTTGTTTCCTCAAACCCGAGGCCAAATGCGCAAGTGCGATTCGCTCTGGGTCGCCGCCAGCAGTGAACCTTCCAGGAAAGGTGCTCCATGAGGATTTCATCGGTCCTTCGCACGGCGCTGATTGCGCTGGTTGCCATCTTCGCCATGTCGCGCGACAGCCATGCCGACAGCGGCTCGGTCACGCTCACGATCTACAAGGCAGGATGGATCATCGGCGGCTCGGGCGGCGGCGGCACGCTCTACTTCCACGGCCGGCGCTATTCGCTGTCGGTCGGCGGGATCGACTATGGCCTCGTCTTTGGCGGCTCCAAGACTGTGCTGCGCGGGCGCGTGAGCAACATCAGGCGCCCGTCGGACGTTGCCGGCGTCTACGGCGCCGCAGGCGCGGGGCTCGCAGTCGGTCGTGGTGCACGCGCGATCATCCTGACCAACCAGAAGGGCGCCGTGCTCGAGCTGTCCGGGCGCCAGGTCGGCCTCATGGCGAATGCCGATCTGAGCGGGCTCGCCATCTCGTTGAGATAGGCGAGCGCTCGCGCCAACAAGCCCCGAGCATCGCCTAGCGCGGTGCCGGGCCGTTCCTGAGATACAGCGTGCGCAGCGGCGTGCCCTTCGCGGCTTCTCCGATCGCATCTTCATGACGCGGGAGGCTGATCCATTCACCGTTGGGGAGCCTCCGCTCCGCAGTGTATTGCTGACCACAGGCATCGACGTCGATGCGCAAGCGAATTTCTCCGCGCAGTGATGCCTCGACGAGCTCCACGGCCTCGCCCGCGAGCACGAACTCATCGCGCCATTTTCCGAGGCGCACGACATAACGCCCGCGCTCGGTTTGGATGGACATCGGAAAGCCGTCGGGCACTGCGGACGGAATGGCGATTCTGTTCTCTGTCAAAATGAGGGGGAGAGCTGGATAGATCTGCGACAGATGAGCGATCTCCTCCAGCACGCGCATGTGGAACGCGCGTCCGATCGCAGCCTCGAGCGCAATTCGTGAGGCGCAACCGGATGCATGGGGATCTCCACTTCCAAAAGGCGCACTTAGGTCGCCTGTATCGAGCCACTCCGCGTCGCCTCTGCGCTCATAGTCGAGGGAATGGTCGCGCATTGTCGCCTCCGATCCGCATGCTTTGTTTGAGCGATGCGGAGTTTAGGCGAATTGCAGGGACCGAATAACTGTCGATCCAGCCAGCTGTCGGATTGGCCAGTTGATTAGGGCACGAAGAGATGCTGAGAAACGGCTTTGGCGACCGCCTGCGTCGTGGTCGTGCATTGCAGCTTTTCGCGAGCGGCATTCAGATGGAAACGCACAGTCCTCTCGCTGATGCCGAGAATTGCACTGACCTCCCACGCTGTCTTTCCGGCTGCCATCCATCGGAGGCAATCGATTTCTCGAGCGGAGACGATCATCGCCTTGTCGCTTCCGTGCCCAAAAATGCGGAGCATGTGCTGATGGAAATACTGACCGAGGGCACGGAACTCGCGTGCGATCATCGCTCGCCGGGCCTGCCAGTCCTCCATGTCTGCATTGGGCCGGATGACCAGGGCCGCAACCTCGCCGTGGTAGGCTGTCAAAGCAACTGACAGCTCGCGCGCATCCTGTTGGACGCCATGCTGGACGGCCGGAGAGCTTTCATCGCCGACCGCCAAGAGCTCGCTGAGCCCCAGGCGTTCGACATTTGCGCGTTCACGGCTCGTAGCGTGCTTGGCCCAAGCGTCGGCGTACGTGCAGTGGACGTAGCGCTCGTCGTCCCTACTCGCCATTGGGATATTGAGCCCAACGTAGGTAACGGACGACAGCGGATAGGCCTCTCGCGCGACGCGGAGGAACGCGGCCCCCTGGGCTCGCGCTTGCGCGTCGGAGACTGGGACGTTCAGGTTCTCCAAGAGAGTTTCGAACATGCACAGCTACTCCCGGCAATGCCATTTCTAGGCCGGGAACGCCCTACGCCTCGTAAAATACATCGATAAAATGCGAAGCGGTTTTCGCGTCCGATTTGCAAAAATGCCGATTGACTGGCTGGCGGAGCCCTTTCCGTCACCCATTAAACAGTCGCCGCAAGCCCAAGCACAGAAAAGACATTTGCCGCCTGGGATCGCCCTGAAAGGCCGTATTGCCCCAATATTATTGTCAGCTGGAGTTGCGCTCTTATCACAGATGCGTGTGCGGAATAATCGCGAATCACCGTAAATTGGCTTTCAAGAGCATCCTCGTTTGCCTGGATAGAGCTTCTTGGGGGAGAAGATGCGGGATTTCCTGATCAAGTGCGCCGGTCTCTTGACTGGCTTGAGCATATTTGGAGCGATGCCGGCGGTCGCCGACGGCCCCTATCGCGTCCCCTATATGCACGAGGCGATCGCCAACTGGAGCGGTATCTATATTGGTGCCGCCATCGGCTACAGCTTCAGCACCTCGAATTTGTCGCACGACTACTCCGGCGGAATGACCGGAAGCCACCGCTTCGATATAGATCAGGATGGCATGAACGGCACGCTCACGGTCGGCTTCGACGTCCAGCGTAGCGGCCCGTTTGTGTGGGGCCTCTTCGCCGACTACACCTTCGGCACCATCAAGGACAGGGTTGTTTTCGCGACTTCTCCTCTCGCCATACAGAGGTTCAAGCTCGAGGATAGCTGGGCCGCGGGCGGGCGCCTCGGCCTCGTCCACAATGGCGCGCTGTGGTACCTGACGGCAGGCTATACGGGGATCAACGTTTCGCTCGCCGGTCTCGATGAGACGCTGCACGGGTATTTTCTCGGCGCCGGCCTCGAGAAAGACATCGGGTACAATTTCCGCCTGAAAGCTGAATATCGCTTCGCGGACTACGGCAAAGAGACATTGTTCGACGGAACGATCGGGTGCTGCGACTCGCGCCTCAGGGTCGACACCAGCGTCCATTCTGTCCGCTTCGGCATGTCCTACGTCTTCGGCCAGCGCGAAGCCTACTACCACGAGCCGCTGAAATAGTTCGAAGAATATAAGTGTTTTAAGGAGCCGCGGCGCAGGCCGCGGCTTTTTGTTTTGGTTGCGCCGATGGCGAGACAATCCCGCCTTCCTGTCCTATGCGACAGTATCCGCAACCAAGCAATTCCGAGATGAATTTACTATCAGCGGACGGCGATACGCTACTCCGCGCTTTCCGCAAAACAAACAATTGTTCGTTTTGCTGAAACAAAATCGAAAGCCCCACACCGTAACCTGACTATCAGAGGAGTACCGCAATGGGCCATAAGCCTTACTGTCCCCCTCCCGAGCCGGAACATCCCGTGCAGCCGCCGCCTCCGAACTGCGAGCCGGGCGCACCCGGTGAGCCGTCGCCTACTGGACCAGGCGGCCTGCTTGGGCTGCTGCCGAACATCAGCATCACCGGTGATGCCGGCTTGCTCGCACCCCAGCTTGGTCTCGACGCAATCGCGCCAGTGGATATATCGCTGATCAGCAACGAGCCCTCTTCGGCAGGCCTCAACATTGATCTCTCGCCTGTGAATGTCGCGACGCCGGAAGGCGGGCCCGGAGGCCTGATCAACGTCGGCGATATTCTCGGCGGCGCTGGTGGTGGTGGTGGTGCCGGTGGCGGCGGTGGAGAAGGCGGGCTCCGCGTGCTCAGTCTCGACAGTGAAACGGATGCCGTCATCAACGTGCCTGTCTTCGGGGAGGATGGCGTGCTTGCCGGCTCCTCGAGTGTTGGCGGCGTGATCGGTGGCGGCGAGGATGGTCGCCCGCTGATCAGCCTCGACGGTGAAACCGACGCTGTCATCAACGTGCCCGTCCTTGGTCGGGACGTTCCACTAGGCGGCGAAACCGGCGGTGGTGGCCTGCTCGATATCGGTGGCCTTCTCGGCGGTTGCGGCAGTCCTGCCGACGTCGGAAGCCTGCTCAATGCGGCCATGCTCGGTGTCGGAAACAGTGGCTCCTTCAGCGCGATCGCGGGCGGCGAAGCCTATGACGGCAACGTTGCGCTCGCCGGAAATCTGAACTCGGCTCTCGACTCCACACTCGATCTGCTGACAACGACCACATCGCTGTTCGATGTGCCGGCGCTCGACGTGCTCGGGGGCGACGGCCTGGACGGCTGAAAGAGGCCAAACTGAGTTTGCCGCGCGGTCGGGCAGGGCCGCGCGGCACAACAAGAGGGGGGATGGCGCGCACGGAGGCGACGCGGCTGCCTTGTCGTTCTCCGCCAATGTTGGAGGAGGAACCATGCTGAATGTAGATCGCGTTCGCCATCTCTCAGCCGAAACCGAGGTCGCAAACAGCGGCACTGGTCTTCAGGCACCGCAGCGAGAGCGTGGCCTTTGGAGCTTCCTGACCTGGTCGTTCTTTCTCTCCCAGCTTGCCGTCGGCAACGCGTTCACTGCTGGTGCAGCGCAGGCAGGCAGCGGTGTCGACCTGAAAGAAACGGGCGACGCGAGCAATGCCGCGAAAGCCTCGAGCGCACTTGGTACGCCTGATTTTCGAGCGATCAGCATGGCCGAACCGCAGTTCGCCGCGCCGCCTGTTGCTGCCCAGCCGATATTGGGCGAGGTTATTGCCAGCCCCAAGCCCGCCGGTGTCGAGCAACTCGATCTGACCAGCGACGCTGGTCTAGGCGTCCAGGCCGCGCTTGCGCAGAGTTCCGCTGCTGCTGAAACTATGCAGCTCGTTGGGGACGATGATGGCGTTAGCTTGGCTCCTGAAGTGCCACCGGGCGTGATGCCCGGCGTCGAGCTTCCGTCAACAATCGATCTTCCTCCTGTACTTGGTGGCGTGCTGTCTCCAGTGCTCGAAACGGTCGACAACCTCGTCGATAGCCTCGGCTCGACGCTGGACGGCCTCCTCGTGCCGGTCGTCCAGACGCTCGGCGACGTGGCGAGTGTTTTCGGGCCGACGCTTGATCACGTGCTCGCACCTGTCGATACGCTCGTCGATGGCGTCGGCGGCGGACTGCAGCCGACACTAGATTCGGCTCTGGGGCTCACGGCAGGTGTACCAACGGTTCTTGGCGAGCTCGTCGAGCCGATCCTGCAGCCTCTAGCGCCCGTGACAGAGCCGCTTCTGGAGATGCTGCCACTGAATATCGGCAATGGTGGCCTGCTGAGTGGTCTCTTTGGCAGCAACGGCGGATCAGATGCGATCGCGTCTTCGGGCTCGCTCGAGTTTGCGGCACAGGCTGAAGTGACGAGCCATGACCTCTTTCAGGCCGGCACGTACACCGAGTTCGGCATCGCTCTGCACGAGACGTCCGCCAGTAGCGAAACGGGGAATGGCGATCCGCTCGCAAATGTGGGTGACACCATCGGCTCGCTACTCGGCGATGATGCTGACCAAGGCTTGCCGTCGCTTATCGGCAACCTCCAGCATGAGGTCAGTCTGCGGGGCTTGGGCGAAGGGCTGATCTGATGACTGGCGGGGGGAGGCGCGTTTTTGACACTGACCCGGCCGTTGCTTACCGGCAATTGTCGGGGAAGCTCAAGCAGGGAATTGCGACAACGCGCGAAATTTGGGCGCGCGTCGCAATTCGTTCTGTCAAAGCTGTAGGTGCGGAAGACGCTCCGGATCAGGGCGGCGATCCGCTGACGCGCTGGCGCGATGTGGCTCGCAGGAACCTGATTGCCGTCGGCATCTTCTCGGTATTCGTCAATCTGCTGATGCTGACGATGCCGATCTATCTCTTCCAGATCTCGGACCGCGTTCTCACGAGCCACAGTCTCGACACGCTGCTCATGCTGTCGCTCGTCGTCATGGGCTTGATCGCGGTGCTCGCCCTCCTCGACACAATCCGGCGCCAGGTGCTGAGCCGGCTCGCCACCCGCATGGAAACGATGCTCGGCGGCCCCGTCATCGCTAGCATCATTGCGCAGGCTCCGGCGTCCGACGGCGGCAACGTCCAGCCCTTGCGACATCTGCATCAGGTTCGCAGCTTCCTCTCCGGGCCAATCATGCTGATCCTGTTCGACGCGCCCATGGCGCCGCTCTATTTTGCGGCGATCTTCCTGATCCATCCCCAGCTCGGATACCTCGTATTGATCGCCGGCGTGATGCTCGTCGCTATCGCGCTCCTCAATCAACGCGCGACTTCCGTGCCGCTCGGGCAAGCCGGTGCCTACGGCGCAAAGGCCGATGCGCAGGCCGAAGCCCTCGCGCGCAATGCCCAGGTCGTGAATGCCATGGGCATGCTGAATGAGAGCGTCGCGCAGTGGGGACGCGAGCAGGCCGCGGCGCTGACCATGCAGGCGGATGCGCAGGACCGAAGCGTGTGGATCAGTGGCTTGTCGCGGTTTGTGCGGCTCGCCACGCAAATCGCCATTCTCGGCTGGGGCGCCTATTTAGCGCTGAATGGCCACCTCACGGGCGGCATGATGATCGCGGCTTCGATCATCGCAGGGCGTGCGCTCCAACCACTCGAAGGCATGATCGAAGGGTGGCGCAGTGTGCTGCAGGCGTGGACCGCCTATGGCCGCTTGTGTGCCGCAGTGCAGGCCCTCCGCAGCGAACCTCCACGTATGAAGCTGCCGAAGCCGAAGGGTCACCTTGTGGCGGACAAGCTTCTCTATCTGCCGCCCGGCACGAAGGAGCCGGTGCTCAATGGTGTCAGCTTCGAGCTGCAGCCAGGTGAGTCGCTCGCCATCGTCGGGCCTTCGGGGTCAGGGAAGTCGACGCTCGCGCGAATGCTCGTTGGCTGCCTCCATCCGACCGCGGGAAAGATCCGGCTGGACGCGACGGAGCTGCGCAACTGGGACCGCCGCCAGTTCGGCGAGTTCACGGGGTATCTGCCGCAGGAGGTGGAGCTCTTTCCGGGGACGATCCGGGAGAACGTGTGCCGAATGCGGGACGACTTGCCCGATGAGACCGTCTACCGCGCCGCCCAGCTCACCAGCGTGCACGAGATGATCTGCCATTTGCCGAGCGGCTATGAGACCGTGCTCGAGCGTAGCGGCGCACCACTTTCCGGCGGCCAGAAGCAGCGCATTGCTCTCGCGCGCGCCTTCTTCGGTGATCCGGCGCTCGTCGTTCTGGACGAGCCTAACTCCAATCTCGATGCAATCGGCGAACAGGCGCTGACCGAGGCGATGCAGCGGGCCAGGAAGTGCGGCATTACGGTCGTCGTCGTCACGCAGCGTCCGGCGCTCCTCAACATCGTCGACAAGGTTCTGATCCTGCGCGCTGGCCGCGCCGACGCGTTCGGCACGCCTCAAGAGGTGTTGCGCCGCCTCTATGCGGCTAAAGGCGCAGAGGCGCCGGTCGCGTCGTCATTGCCGCCAGTCGAAGCAGCGGAATAGTCAGGGCAGGAGGCAAAGCGATGAGCAACAACTGCCCGAGCATCGACCAATGGCACAAAGGCGTGCCGGCGGACAGCCGTGGCCCTGTCCGCATTGGTGCTGCGATCCTCATCCTGTGCCTTGGCGGCTTTGGCGTGTGGGCATCCGCGGCGCCACTGGAAGGCGCTGTCGTGGTGTCAGGATCATTCGTCGCCACGGGCCAGAACAAGCAGGTTCAGCACCTCGAGGGTGGCATTGTCCGCGATGTGCTCGTGCGCGAGGGGCAGCTCGTGGATGCGGGCCAGCCGCTGCTCAAGCTGGATCCGACGGCCGCCGAGGCGCGCCTGCGCCGACTCGTTCTTCGGCAGCATCGCCTCATGATCCTCAAGGCGCGCCTCGAAACGGAGGCCAAAGGCGCGGAGCACTTCGAACTACCTTTCAATGCGCGCTCCTCCGAGGAAAGCAGCGAGCTTGCAGCGATCTATGCTCGCCAGCTCATCGAGCTCGAGGCGCGGCGCGCGAAGATTACCGATGAAGAAGCTGTGCTCAGGCGTGAGATCGCCGGACTGCAAGAAAGCATCTCGGGCTATCGGGCCCAGGCCAAGGCGACCGAGGAACGCATCGCGCTCTTCGCACAGGAGCTCAAGGACAAGTCCGCGCTTCTCGAACGCGAGCTCGTACGGCGGTCGGAAATTCTCGCCCTTCGCCGCGCAGAGGCCGGCCTCGCCGGCGAGCTTGCCAGTCTGCAGGCGCGCGCCGCGGATGCGCGCGAGCGCGTTTCGCGCGCCGAGCAGCAAATCTCTCATCTGAGGTCGGCGGCGCTGCAGAAGTCACTGGAGGAGTTGCGCGCGACCGAAACCGAGCTCGACGATGTCAACGAGCAACTCCGCGCCGCGCGTGATGTCATGGACCGCATCGAGATCCGCGCGCCCGTGGCAGGCATCGTGGTGCGCCTCCTGCACAATACGAAAGGCGGTGTCGTCGCTGCCGGTGCCGTCGTTCTGGAGCTTCTGCCGGTCGACGATGAGCTGATCATCGAAGCGCGGCTGAACCCCAACGAGGTCGTGCACGTCAAGGAAGGGCTCGGTGCCATGGTGCGGCTGAGCGCGCTGAACCAGCGTCTGACGCCCATGATCGAGGGCACAGTTGTCTATCTCTCGGCCGATACGGTCTCGCAGCGCGAACTGTCCGGGGGGAAGGAAACGCCACGCCGCGACACGTTTGTCGTGCGTGTCCAGCTCGATGAGCGCAGCGCGCGCGGCAAGATCGAAAATTTTCGCCCGACGCCGGGCATGCCGGCTGACGTCTTCATCAAGACGGACGAGCGCACGTTCCTGGAGTACATCCTGAAACCGCTCTCCGACACGTTTGTTCGCGCCTTCCGGGAGCAATAGAGCAGCGTAGATGCGCAGACATGGCCCGATTCGCCACTGAGACATGGGCGTCTTAAGTGATTGAAACAATTGGTCGGAGCGGCGAGATTCGAACTCGCGACCCCCAGTCCCCCAGACTGGTGCGCTAACCAGGCTGCGCTACGCTCCGATCCGTTCTTCGACCCGGCGCACCAACGAGGGCCCGACCGGGTCCCAGCCGCTTGATCCGCCGTGCATTTCACGGCGCCACTGGCTGGTGGCCCCCGCCCGGCCAAAGGGCCGGCAGAGGACCGCGCCAACGGGTACTCGACAGGCCGCACCCCGTCAAGGAACTTGGCCGGCCCGGACAGGTTGCACTCGCAAGAGGCTTCCGATTTACCCCGTACGGATAAGCCACGGCGCGAGGCTAGCGGCAGAACGCCATACGCGGTAAATCGACGGACACCGAATTTCGCGGCCCACCGCGGCCCCAGCATCACGGAGGAAAACCATGACGATGACGCTCGAACAGGTTGCAGAGGCCATGGTCGCCCCCGGCAAGGGCATTCTCGCCGCCGACGAGAGCACCGGCACCATCAAGCGCCGCTTCGACAGCATCAAGGTCGAGAACACCGAGGAGAACCGCCGCGACTACCGCGAAATGCTGTTCCGCTCGACCGATGCGATGAAGACCGCAATTTCCGGCGTCATCCTTTTTGACGAAACCCTGCGTCAGAAGGCCAAGGACGGCACGCCGCTCGCGAAGATCATCGCCGATACCGGCGCGCTGCCGGGCATCAAGGTCGACGGCAGCACGAAGCCCCTCCAGTTCTGCAAGGGCGAGGTCGTCACCGAGGGCCTCGATGGTCTCCCCGGCCGCGTGAAGGAGTATGTCGGCCTCGGCGCGAAGTTCGCCAAGTGGCGCGCGGTGATCGACATCGGCCAGGGCATGCCCTCCTACACCTGCATCAGGGCGAATGCACACTTGCTCGCGCGCTATGCCGCGATCTGCCTTGAGGGCGGACTCGTGCCGATCGTCGAGCCGGAAGTGCTGATGGATGGCGCGCACGACATCGACCGCTGCGCCGAGGTCACCGAGTGGGTGCTCAAGGAGGTCTACCAGGAGCTCTACTACAATCGCGTCGTGCTCGAGCAGACGATCCTCAAGCCCAACATGGTCATCTCCGGCAAGCAGTGCGCCCGTCAGGCGAGCCGCGAGGAAGTAGCAGAGAAGACCATCAAGGTCCTCAAGCGTTGCGTGCCGACGGCGGTGCCGGGGATCGCCTTCCTCTCCGGTGGTCAGTCCGACGAAGACGCGACGGCGCACCTCAGCATCATGAACGCTATGGGCAACCTGCCTTGGAAGCTCTCGTTCTCGTATGGCCGCGCGCTGCAGGCTGCAGCACTCAAGGCATGGAGCGGTAAGCCTGAGAACTTCGCCGCGGGCCAGCGCGCCTTCAGCCACCGCGCGAAGATGAATGGCCTCGCCTCCCTCGGTAAATGGAGCGAGAAGCAGGAAAAGGCTGCCGCGTAAGGAAAGGGCTTCAGCACGGAGACCAGCGCGCGATGCGGGGACGGCTCTCAAGCTTTGCCGCATCGCTCGCGACCGTTCTGGCTCTCGCGGCTGGATCCATCGCGAAAGCCCAGGGGCTCGTCGACCGCAATTCCATGAGCCGTGACGAGATCGTCGCGGCTTTTGTCGATCAGCAGCTCTCAGGCGTCTATCCGAGCGGCCTGCCGTGGAGCGAGCTGATCCGCTCCGACGGCACGAGCGACTATCGCGAAGGCGGCAACCGGCGCACAGGGCGCTGGTGGATGCGTGGTCACCAATTCTGCTTCCGCTATGAGCTGCCAATGTCGGGCGGCTGTTTCCGCGTCGTCCGCATGGGCGCGAATTGCTACGAGCTTTATGCCGTCACTGCGAGCGGCGATGCGCCGCCCGCCCCGCCGAATGCCGAAGGCCAATGGAATGGCCGCATGTGGCGCGACGATGCTGCGCCGACGTGTGAGGAGCGGCCGACGAGTTGATCGGGACGCTGCGCGCATCCAGCAGTTGGCACCGCCGGCATAGCACCACGATTGCGGAGAAAGTCTCTTCCCAGCAGCCGGCGGACTTCACATCAATGCGGCTGGAGAAACTTCGCGCGGTAGCGGCCGTCGGCGCCGGCGACGAACAGCTCCTTCACCTGCGGATGGCGCAGCGGCGTGCCCGTCGTATCCGGCAGCAGGTTCTGCTCCGAGACATAGGCGACGTACTCGGTCTCCGCGTTCTCTGCGAGCAGGTGATAGAAGGGCTGCTCCTTCTTCGGGCGGATCTCCTCGGGGATCGACTCCCACCACTCCTCGGTGGAATTGAAGATCGGGTCCACATCGAAGATGATCCCCCGAAACGGATAGATCCGGTGACGCACGACTTGGCCGAGCTGGAACTTGGCCAGTCGCATGCCGCGGTCTGCCCGGCGCGATTTCGGAGATTTTGCTGAGCTCATGGCCCGAGGTATCGCCAATCCGTGTTCGATCTGTCAATGGCCGCCTGCCCGCAGCAGCTGCGCTGCAATGGCGCCCGTCCACTAAAGGACTACCCCGGATAGGCGCGCCGTCCTAGATTGCGCGGCTAGATCAATGACGCGCGCCAATTTCCCTGGCGCTGCCGAGCCCCAACCAATCCCTAGGCGAGGAA
>VFQP010003269.1_pt1 | contig 16731 bp, 16 predicted proteins | sample 3512351 | NCBI WGS metagenome assembly VFQP01 (sample SAMN10412372, study PRJNA504923) | tailings metagenome | isolation source: Relicate 1 Philex TSF1 revegetated site | place: Philippines: Tuba, Benguet | collected 2017-08-29
CTGAATCACTTCATCAATGGTTCTGAAGGTTTGAATTGTAAGTACCGGTCCGAAAATTTCTTCCTGGGCAATTCTGCTCGACTGCGCCACGTCCGTAAATAAGGTAGGGCGAATAAACAACCCGTTCTTCGGCAGGGAACATTTGCTTTCATACATTTCCGCTCCTTCTTTATTCCCTATTTCGATGTATTTTTTGATCGATTCGTATTGTTCTTTTGAATTGATCGCCCCAATGTCCGTATTCTTATCCAAAGGATCTCCGACATACAGCGTATCCAAACGATCTTTCAACTTCCGGATCACTTCATCTGCCACAGATTCCTGGACGAATAATCTCGAACCCGCACAACACACATGTCCCTGGTTGAAAAAGATTCCGTTTACAATTCCTTCTACAGCCTGGTCGATCGGTGCGTCTTCAAAAACAATATTTGCCGATTTTCCGCCCAGTTCCAGCGTCAGTTTTTTTCCTGTGCCGGCAACTGCTTTCTGAATGATCTTTCCAACATTCGTGGAACCGGTAAATGCTACTTTATTCACATCGGGGTGGTTTACGATTGCGGCTCCGGTATCACCATAACCTGTCAGAATATTTACAACTCCGGCAGGAAGTCCGCTTTCGTGAATAATTTCTGCCAGAAGCATCGCTGTAAGCGGTGTGGTTTCTGCAGGTTTCAGTACCACCGTATTTCCGGCTGCCAATGCAGGAGCAATTTTCCATGCCGCCATCAACAAAGGGAAATTCCATGGAATGATCTGCCCGGCAACTCCCAAAGAGCTCACTTTCCGGTTTGGAAAAGCATATTCCAGTTTATCTGCCCAACCGGCATAATAAAAGAAATGATTGCACGCCAAAGGAACATCCACATCGCGGGATTCGCGAATTGTTTTCCCCGCGTCCAATGTTTCCACAACAGCCAGTTCCCGGGCTCTTTCCTGCATCAAACGGGCGATCCTGTAAATGTATTTTCCACGCTCTTTTGCCGACAATTTCGACCAAACTGTTTCGTAAGCCTTTCGTGCGGCTGAAACTGCTTTTTCGACATCCGCTTCGTTTGCATGAGCTACTTCAGCGAGCACTTTTTCCGTAGCCGGATTCGTCGTCCGGAAGTATTTTCCCGAATCAGGAGCAACAAATTTCCCGTCGATGTACAATTCGTAACGTTCCTTCAGTTTCACATGACTCGTACTCTCCGGACTCGGACTGTAGTCCCATCCGCCGTTGAAGTCGAAAGATTCCGTTTTTTTATGCTTGTCTTTTGCCATTCTAAAAAGATGTTTTTTACCATCCCTCTTAATCCCCTTCAAAGGGGAAACGACCTCCTCCCTTGAGGGAGGAATGAGGAGGGTAGCTCAATTTACCTAATCTATTGAAAAATAATCTGCGCTTTGATAATGTCCGGTTTGTTGTTTCACCAACTGCATCAACACATCATTTGCCAATGAACTTGCCCCGAAACGGAACCATTCATTGTTCAGCCACTCGTTTCCAAGTGTTTCCTTTACCATTACCAGGTTATGCAAAGCCAATTTGGAAGAGGAAATTCCACCTGCCGGTTTCATCCCCACTTTTACCCCGGTTTTTAGGTAAAAATCCTTGATGGCGCAAAGCATCGTATATGTTACCTGCATGGTTGCAGCAGGCTGGATTTTCCCGGTCGATGTTTTGATAAAATCTGCTCCGGCATACATTGCGATATCACTCGCTCTGCGCACCTGATCCAAAGACGCCAGTTCTCCCGTTTCCAGGATCACTTTCAAGCGTGCTTTTCCGCAAGCTTCCTTGATTGCAGCAATTTCATCGAATACGAAATCATATTCTCCGGCCAGGAATTTTCCTCTTGAGATGACCATATCGATTTCATCCGCGCCATTTTCAACTGCAAAACGGGTATCAGCTAATTTGATTTCACGTGTTGATTGTCCGCTTGGAAATGCTGTTGAAACCGATGCTACCTTGATTCCGGAATTTCCCAATGCTTTTTTTGCTTCGGCTACCATTGTCGGATAAACACAAATTGCCGCAACGGTTGGTAACCCCGGGTAATCATCGTGCAGATGCTGTGCTTTGTAACACAATTGACGAACTTTTCCCGGAGTATCTTTTCCTTCGAGGGTTGTTAAGTCAATCATATTCAAAACCAATTTCAATCCCTGTATTTTTGCTTCGTTTTTGATGCTTCGCGTCTGAAAACGGGCCACACGCTCTTCTACCCCTACTTTATCCACGGAAGGAGAGAGCTTAAAATCAGGGATGTTTTTGACTATTTTGTTTTTATTCATGTATTATGAATGGGATTTAATCAAAGATACTTAGAGGAAGTTAATTGACCGTTAATTTTAGGAAAGAAATCCTGCTAAAAGGAATTAGTTTTTACAGAACAAGCGCTTTCAAAATTGTTACCCGGGTATGTTGTGGATAAGCGCACACTTATCCACAAGACACTTATTTCAAGTAACCACTGATGCTCCTCTAACATCTACTGGGAAATAATATATAAAAACACATCGATTTATACCCTTCATCCTGATACCTTAAAAAGTAAAGAATCAGCACTTATTCTATCCCAAATTACCTTCGCACTGACGTTTGTCGTAATTTAGTCTTCAAAAGCTATCGCTTTTTCTTACTTTTAACCAATGGTTATCTCAGAATTTCACGCATTTATTCCAGCTGTCCTGAAGGCTTGTGTTGAAGCCTCTGAAGCCGTTATGCAAATCTACCAAACCGATTTCGACCCGACTATCAAGCTGGATGGAAGTCCTGTTACGAAAGCCGACTTACTCTCAAACGCCATTATCAAAAAGGCGCTCGACCAAACAGAAATTCCAAGTATTATGGAGGAAATCCATAATTCTTCCTTTGAAGACCGGAAACAATGGAAAAGTGTCTGGATTGTTGACCCGCTGGACGGTACCAAAGAGTTCATTAAAAAGAACGGTGAATTTGCAATCTGCATTGCATTGGTTCAGGATAATCAGCCGGTATTGGGCTTTATCACTTCCCCGGTGAATGAAGAAATTCTCATTGGTGGAAAAGGAGTTTCTCCGGCAGTCGTTCCTTTTGATGGAATCAGCAATCCGGAAAAATGGAAAGCGATTTCTCCCAAAACGGAAGTCAACAAACCACTGCGGATAGCCGGAAGCCGTTCGCATCATTCGGGAACAGAACTGAAATTCAACCAGTCGATGCGGGAATTATTCGGAGAAGTGCAATTTGTAAAGAAAGGTAGTGCTTTGAAATTTTTCGATATTGCTTTGGGAAAAGCGGATGTTTACCCGAGATTTGCCCCGACGATGGAATGGGATATTGCAGCCGGACAAGCCATTGTGGAAGCACTCGGCGGAACCATTGAACATGCAGAAACGGGAAAAGCTCTCATCTATAACAAGGAGAATTTATACAACCCGTATTTTATTGTAAAATCAAAAGCTGTTATCGACCGACTGAAAAAATGAAACTACTGCTGAACATTCTTTTTTCATTGATTTTTACGATTCCCGTTTGGGGACAACAATACCGCGTTCTACCTATTGAAAGTTATTTCAGGGACGTTTCGTTTTTCACCGACTCTTCGTTCGCACCGGTTTTCCCGGTAAATGATTTGCAGGTAAACTATTACAATACCGTTAAAGAACAAAAGAAACGCTATTCAAACGTCGGCTACTTTGTTTATCAACGCGAATTGATTCAACTCGTTAAAAAAGAAGGTGCCATCTGGATCAGCCCGATTCTCGACATGCAGCTTGGAGCAGAACGCGGCGATACGAACATGCGCCAATACCTGAATGTACGCGGAATCCGGATTGAGGGGAGCATGAAAAACAAAATCTTCTTTTCCGGGGCTTTTTACGAAAACCAGGCGGTTTTACCCGCCTATTTGCAGCAATACGTCAACAATCGCGGGGAATTTTACCCGAACATATCCGATTCCAGTTATTACCAGGTTAATGCCGTGATTCCCGGTGCAGCGCGAACAAAACCTTTTAAAACAAACGGCTACGATTATGCATATGCAACCGGGATGGTTCAATGGCAGGTATTGAAAAGTTTAGCCGTTACGGTAGGAAACAGCCCCATTTTCATCGGAAGCGGTTATCGCTCGGTTCTTTATTCCGATAATTCCTTGCCGACCATGAATTTCCGGGTTTCCTACTCGCTGGGAGAAAAATGGAATTTTCAGCTGATCCGCATGCAGGGCTTGAATATGTTACGGATTCCTTATTCTACTAACGGAGAAGCTTTATACGAACGCAAAGCACTCAGCCTGGGAGCAATTTATTACCAACCGACCAAACATCTCCGGATCGGGCTCATTGAAGGCGGAACCTGGACACGAGGTGATTCCATCCAAAAACAAGCGGTAGAAGGTAGTTTTTACATCCCGATTCCGGGTGCCGCAACGATCCAGGAAGGAATCAACGGGAAAAGTTATGCGTATCTCGGACTGGATTTCAACTGGAGAATCTGGAAAATGCTTGTTTACGGGCAATACGGCCGTAATCCGTACTCCAAATCGAGTGATGTGGGACAAATTGGTTTGCGTTACTGGCCTTTCAAATCGCACAATTATCTCATTCACATAGAATACAACCACACTTCTGCGAATGCCTACAAAGCTGCAAATCCGAGAATTCATTACAGCAATTTCAACCTTCCGATCGGTCATCCGATGGGAGCCGGAGTCGATGAATTGGTTCTAAGACTGAGAGCTGAATGGAACCATTTATTTATCAGTTCTTCCACGAACTATTATTTCAATCAATCCGATAATTACAGGCAATTGCTGCCGGTTTATGAAAATAATTCCGGGACAAGTCAGACTGTTTTCTATGAAAACCTGGAAATCGGTTATAACTTCAACCGTGCTTACGGATTGGAAATCTTCGGTTCCGCAAAATTGCGCCTGCTGGATCATCCGCTGCAAAAAGGGCAATCTTATTGGTTTAACATCGGGCTTCGAACGGCTCTCAACAATCATTATTTCGACTTCTGATGCGTTTTCCATTCCTCATAGCATTGATACTGATTGGGAACCTGAGCTTTTCCCAGGGAACGATCGACCACATCCGTCATTTCAACCTGAAACCGGCGATTGCTTCTTCCAGCACCATCCATCATTCGGTTCAACCACTGGTTCGATACAACCCGTCCAAAACAACCAAAATCCCAAAAGTGGACACACTCGTTTTTGACGGAGACACTTCTATTTTCGACGCACGCTTCAGTCCGAAAGGAAGCCACCGGAGTTTTGCGATTCTTCCGGCAACGGACAGTTATCTTCAATACGACACTGCTCTGAGTTACCGCGCCGCAATCGGGTTCAACTTTGAAAAAACATGGGGAAAATGGTATAATCGTACTTTACTGACTTCCGGCTGGAGTTTGAGAGAAGATTACACGCAAACACACGTGGCATTTTCTCCTTTGCAGGACCGAAGTTCCTTTTGGTTCACCGATATCCGCACCCGCCTGGGTTATACACCAAATGACATGCTGCACGTAAGTGCGGGAATCGACAACCAGTTTTTCGGGGAAGGTTATCGCTCATTGATCCAGGGCGACCAGGTTGCTCCGAATCCGTTTGTGCAATTCCGTGTCAATTTCTGGAATCTCGAATACGGGCTTTTGTACCAATTCATGCACGATAATAATTACACTTCCAAAACCCGCGACTGGAAGTACAATACGACCCATTATTTAAGTCTGAATATCGGATCGAATTTCAATATCATGTTGTTGGAATCGGTGATGTTCCAATCGAAAGACAGTACTTACAAACGCGGCTATGAAGTAGAATACCTGAATCCGTTTGTTTTCTTCCGGCCACAGGAATATAGCCTGGGGTCTACCGACAACGTGCTACTGGCTATTCAGTCGTCCTATTACTTCGGGTCTAAAAAGCATTGTGTTTATTTTCAATTGCCTTTGGACGAATTCGTGCTGAAGGAAATCAAAAACCGTTCGAAATGGTGGGCAAATAAATACGGTGCGCAATTGGGGATCAAAGGGCAATTCAAAAAGTGGTCGTATTTACTGGAAGGAAACCTGGTTCGTCCGTATACGTTCTCGCACATTTCAAGCGGGCAAAACAACGGCTCTCTCGGCTTGCCTTTAGGTCATTACCTGGGAAGTAATTTTGCGGAGTTAATCGCGACGGCACAGATTCCGTTCAAGAATTTCCAGCTCACCTTATTCTCGTCTTTCTTTTTAAAAGGCTACGACGATTCGGCAATCAGCTATGGCGGCGATATTTACAAAAGTTATACGTCCCACCCAAAAGAATACGGAAATACCATCGGGCAGGGAATGACACAACGGGCTGTTTCGCTTCAGGCAAACGCTTCTACGGTTTTGGATAAAATTCTCCTGGAAATTTACATCCAGGCAGGAATGCAATACAGCTGGGGCGAATTAGGCTCAAGTACTACTCCTTTAATATGTATCGGTTTCCGGAACAACCTGTTCAGCGAACGGAAAATACGCTAAAAAGAGTTCACGCATCTTTTTAAATAGCTCAAATAAAGAAATCCTCATTCCGCCTGGACAGAACAAGGATTCCTTTTCAACCTTCATCTCTACAAAATATCACATTTGAATCGTTCCGAGACTTTTAATTTGTCCGTTGGAAATTGTCACATTTTGTATACTCTTTTGAAGAAGCGCAGCATCACCGAATGATTGCTTTCCTTCAATTTTCAGCAGGTAGGTTCCATCCGGAACTCCGCGAATCATAAAATATCCATTCTTATTGACGTAGGTACTGAAGCTGTTTGATCCGTTGCTTAAAATCACAGCTGCCTGTGTCGTACCGTCCAAATGTCCCTGAATTCCTGTATTCGGATCCGCAATTTCAACCAATACCGGGTTCAATTCATAACCATCGTTGTTTTGCTTAACCGATAAAGCCACATTGAAGTCCAACAGAACGCTGGAAGTGATTCCGCTGTTCACCTGGCAGTGAATCGGAATTTCCACCTGGTGCGAATAATTTGAGTTGAATGATAAACCAACGGTATTCGGTCCGCTTGCTCCGTTGATCGTCAGGCTGTTTTGCCCACTGAATGTCAGGCGCAGTTTCGTATACAATCCCGGCTGAACAGTTGTTGCACTTGAAATGGTTACTTCAGCACCGTTTGTTAAGTCAAGTACATTGATTTCTTTCGTTGTTTCATTTAAAACCACCCATCCCGAATTGTCCAGGTAAGCTTCGATCTTCATGATCTGAACATTCAGGGCTACAAAATCTCCGGGAGAATCGGTCATCCGGACTTCCATTTTCCCTTGAGCCACTTCTTTGTTTTTCTTACATGCCTGCATGGTCAACCCAACACATCCCAACAGCATCAGCAATAGCATCCTTTTCATAACCGCGTATTTTAAATCCGGAAGTGCTTTTGCCAAGCGCGTGCCAAAGGGATCAAACTCAAAAGCATGTTTTTGCCGATCCTTTACGGAACGGGAATTTCTATCAAACTACTGCGCGAAATTGTTGAGGTAAAAACCGGAATTGATTTATCAATATGGAAAGGTCATTTTCAATATGAAAATACGGGACAAAAAAAGAGGGAGGCTTACCACTTCCTCCCTCAAACTAACACACCTATGACCCGATTTTTGAGTTTCACAGATAGAAACTCATTTAACCTGATACATAACAAAGGTATCTTTTAAGTTAAATCTACGAAGCCAAAATTAACAGGCGGTAAGAACGAAGTAACATTTGGGTGATTTTAAAGAATAGTTGAAATAATCTTTATCTAAAATCAATCTAATTTAAGCCCGTTTTGAAATTTTGAATTGGAGTTGGGTACGATTTCCAACTTGGATGCGTACATTTGTGCAGTCTTTAAAAAGAATAGTTATGGGGATCGGTAAAAAAGTGAAGATGTATATGAATTTCACCAAATTCAGACTCTCTGCCCTTGTTATTCTTTCTGCTCTTTCCGGATATTTATTTGTTGGCGGTCATGACGGACTGGAAATGATTTACTTAATGCTAGGCGGACTATTGGTTACTGCTGCATCCAATGGTTCCAATCAAATCTGGGAACGCGAGTTGGATGTACTCATGAACCGCACGGGGAAAAGGCCTCTTCCGATGGGAGAAATGTCCGTAAACGAAGGATTAATTGTCATTGCGCTTTGTTTGCTTCCGGGATTGTGGATGCTCTACCAATTGAATCTCGGTTCCATGTTACTCGGTTTAGCTGCTTTTGTTTCTTATGTATTTATTTATACTCCTATGAAGCGCATCTCGACATGGGCCGTGTTTGTAGGAGCTTTTCCGGGAGCTCTTCCTCCAATGATCGGAGCTGTTGCCGGATCCGACAGCTTTGGCTTGGTTCCGGGAGTGTTATTTTTCGTTCAATTTGTATGGCAATTCCCGCATTTCTGGGCAATTGCGTGGGTTGTTTACGATGATTACCAGCAGGCAGGTTTCTCCTTGCTTCCTTCCAAACAAGGAAGAACAAAGGGTTCTGCATTCCAGATTATGATTTATTCCCTGGCAATGATTCCTTTTTCCTTATTGCCGTGGTTGATGGGCTGGACGAACAATTGGTCTTTGGCAATTGCAGGAGCAAGTTCCATGTTATTCTTCCTTCAATCCTATAAACTATACTTAAGTCTGACGATTGCAGATGCAAAAAAACTCATGTTTGCTTCTTTTATCTGGCTTCCAGTAGTTCAATTTTTATACGTGTTCACCAAAGTAGATTCTAAAATTTTAGAAGCTTTGTGGAAACACGGCACACTTTTTTAAACAATTATGTCGCAAATCGATTACAATCAGGAATTAACTCCCGAGGTTCGGGAGAAAATGCGAAAAAACCTTATTTATGTAGGGATCTTCAGTATTGTAATGTTATTTGCCGGTTTGTCTTCCGGTTACATTGTAAGTTCCGGGGATTCCTTTTGGGTGAAATACAATTTTCCGCCGGCTTTTTACATTTCTACCGTTCTTATTCTCTTAAGCAGTTTGGTGCTTTCCATCGGGATTAAAATTGCTCAAAAAGGTAATGCGGACATTTTAAAGAAGATCGTTCCGTTAACTTTTATTCTCGGTGTAGGCTTCGCATACTTTCAATTCGTTGGTTATTCCGAGCTCTTCAGCAGCGGTTCACACGTTGTTTCCAAAATAACGGTTGCCGAAGGTCGTTACGGTACTTATTATGAATTGCAGGTGAACGGCGATTATATGGAAGTGGACGGAAACGATTACCTGCTTGGCGGGAAAGTGGTTTCCGACAAACAAAAGAAAGAAATCGGCACTTTTGCGAAGCAATTTGTTAAAATTGACACCGAAAAAAATCCGAAAATCGCAGATCTGAACAAATACACCCTTTTGTATAAGCACCAACCGCTTACTTTCAAGGATGGAAAATTCTATGTTCAGGATTCGGTACCTTTAACAGAGGTTGACCTGATCCGTTTGAAACAGTTTTCTGTTCACCTGGCAGACGGTCGCGGAGATTTCTTCCACCGTGGAAAATTCGGAAAAGACTTTAAAATCTATTACAAGAACCAGGAATTGGAGTATAAGAACAGAACCCTTTTCTATAAAGGAGTTCCGTTAAGTGCGCCTCTGCAATTAAAGATGGAATCTGCTTCAGATACAGCCACTTCCTATTTGTTTATTCTAACCTTCTTACACCTGCTTCACGTCATTGTAACTCTGATATTTGTATTGAGAGCTTCAATTCGTTCATTCTCAGGTAAATTAGCCGTAGATAATTTCCTTCCGGTGCGCACACTTGCTATTTTCTGGCACTTTTTAGGCGTATTATGGGTTTATTTATTGCTTTTTTTGCTTTTTATTCATTAAACTTGCACAAAAAATTGTAAAATGGCAGGACACGCTACAACACATGTCGACACTGCAACCGCTTGGGGCGGTAAAGTTTCTCCGTTTAACACGAGTTACGGAAAACTAATGATGTGGTTTTTCTTGGTATCGGATGCTTTGACATTCGGTGGATTGTTAGTTGCTTATGGTTATACGCGTCACACAACGCAGAGCGCATGGCCAATCGGTGAAGAAACGTTTGATTCTTTGCCTTTCTTAGGTCACGGGTATCCGTTGATGTATGTGGCATTAATGACATTTATTTTGATCGTATCTTCCGTAACAATGGTATTGGCGGTTGAAGCTGGTCACCGAATGGATAAGAAAGGTGTTATGAAATGGATGATCGCTACGATCATCGGTGGTTTCTTCTTCCTCGGGTCTCAGGCTTGGGAATGGTCTCACTTCATTCACGGATCTCATTTCGGAAGTGTTGAAATCATGACCGGTGAGCACACAGGTTCCCGTGCTATCGTAAAAGGACATTTCGGAGATTTGGAAAGCTTTACAGTTGTTCAGGCAGGAAGCCATCACAAAGTTGGTGACGTGATCAAAGAAACTCCGGATGAATTGTTCCACCATTTCCGTACTGCGGTGATGAACGGACAGGTGAAAGACGGAAAAATTACTTTGCATGACGGTTCTGTTGCAACCTGGAAAAAGAAAAATGATGAGCACATGGAGTTGATCATCAAAACAGACGGAACGGGTCATTCTTTAGCTAAAGTGACTAAAATTCACGGAAAAGAAGCTGAAGTGAAATATTGGGAGTCTGTTAACTCAGGAAAGAAAGGTGCTATCATCTACGGAGCTGATTTGACAAACAACGAATACGGTCCAGCACAATACGGACAATTCTTCTTCTTCATTACAGGTTTCCACGGATTCCACGTATTTTCAGGGGTAATTATCAATATTTTGATTTTCTTAGGAGTTGCACGTGGTACATACCACAAACGCGGACACTACGAAATGGTTGAGAAAACAGGTTTGTACTGGCACTTTGTCGATTTAGTTTGGGTGTTTGTATTTACATTCTTCTACTTAGTTTAATTATTTTTTAGAACAAACATATCATGGAAAGAGACGATATTATTGAATACTCATTAGATACGCACCATAGCGAAGAAGCTGGTAAAAAGATTCGTCGCAAGATTTGGTTAGTAACCGCAATCTTAACTGTTATTACAGCTTTTGAAGTAGCAGTTGGAGCATTGGTTCACCAGGACAGCCCGTCATGGTGGATCGTAAAACTGGTTTTCATCGCTTTGACTTTATTGAAAGCAGGTTACATCGTATTGGTGTTCATGCACCTGGGAGATGAGAAGAAGATTTTGAAATATTGCATTTTAGTTCCGTATTTTATTTTTATCATTTACTTGATTTTCATAGCTCTGACTGAAGCTAACGCAGTTCATACAGCTTGGGAAACATACGGAGGATAGTTCTCATTTAAACGATTTATAGCCAATGGCTAAGTCAAATTCTAAGGCCGGTTCGTTAAAATCAGTGTTCGCACTACTGCTTTTATTCGGACCGGCTCTTATTTTAATATTTATCTCCACTCGGGGTTGCGAACACAAATTCAAAGAGCTGGATGATTACGGAGCAATTCCACAATTCTCCTTTACGGATTCGAAAGGAAAGGTTTATACCAATAAGTCTTTCAAGAATCAAATTGTCATTTATACAACGATTCAGCCTTCATGCCCGGATTCCTGCGGAATTTCGATCTGGCACCTGGATCAGTTGATTTACCAAAGACTTCGCGAAAACAAGAAACGACTGGGCCACGTCAAACTGGTTTCAGTATTGACGGATGGTTACGGAAAAGCCGATAACCGCATCCAGGATGTTGAATTCATGCTGAAGGACCGCGTAGAAGGTTTCGATCCGAAAATCTGGATCATTGTTACCGGTGATGCGAAATCCATTTACAACATCAAACACAATGGACAAACGCTTTTGCAGGAGGACAAAAAATACTTCGGCGGAAATGGTTTCCAGGAGTTGATGTTACTGGCTGATAAAAGCAATCATTTGAGAATGGTTCTTCCGGGAAAAACCGAAAGCACCATTCGTACGATGCGCGATCACATGGCGCTACTGGAGAAAGAATACGATATCAAGGCATATAAGCTGAAGCATAAGAGCCAGCACTAGCTGGCGAAGACCGAGTCATGATCCCGGAGATCCGGATTAGTGCGAAAATGACGAAGGAAAAGATGCTTTTGATAACTGAACAAGCGTTAGCGCGGTTCTATAGAGAGAATTAATTACAAGAACTATGAAACAGGCAGCATATCTCGCACTGATTCTAATCCTACTTACCGGTTGTAAAACAGAGCCGGAAAAGAAACCGAAAGCTCTTCCTTATTTTGGAAACTACGACATTGTTTTTTCCGAAACGAACGGCGTTCAATCGGTAGACACCGTTTTCCCGAAAATTCCCGCCTTTTCTTACCTGAACCAGGATTCGGTGATGATTAATTCCAAATCCATGAAAGGAAAGGTTTGGATCGCTAATTTCTTCTTCACAAGCTGTCCGAGTATTTGTCCGCCGATGATTTCCCAAATGAAGCGTTTGAATACCCTGACACAGGATTTGGCTTCTGAAGTTCAATTCATGTCATTCAGCATTGATCCGAAAACGGACCAGCCGCATGTTTTGAGATCATACATTAAAAACAACGGCATTCAGACTAAAAACTGGTATTTTTTTACCGGAGATGAAGCCAAAACTCATCGCCTCGGAGTGATGCACTTCATGGTTCATGCCGACAAAGATCCGATGGCCGCAGGAGGCTTCGCCCACAGCGACGGAATGGTTCTGGTTGACCGGGAAGGTTATGTTCGCGGAGTTTACCGGGGAACACAAACAGAAGAAGTAGACAAACTGAATAAAGATTTACGCAAATTATTAGATATTGAATATGGAATCAAATCAAAGTACTAAGCCCGGAATCCGCAAGCTGATTATCGCATTGTCGATCATTATTCCCGTAGTTGTTGCAGTTCTTTTCAAAGTGAAAATTGCAGATACGGACTTGTCATTTCTACCACATATTTATGCCGGAATCAATGCAGTAACGGCTGTTTTGCTCGTTGTAGCTTTGGTTGCCATCAAGAAGAAAAAAATCAAAGCGCACGAAACGGTCATTAAAATCTGTATGGTTCTTTCGGTTTTGTTCCTGGTTTGCTATGTCGCTTATCACATGACTTCTGATCCGACACTTTACGGTGATGTGAATGGGAACGGGGAATTGGATTTGTATGAAAAAATGACGCTTTCTACAGCAAGCAAATTCACGTATTATTTCATCCTGATCACCCACATTATCCTAAGTGTTGCAGTGATTCCAATGGTTCTTTTCTCGTATTTGTATGCCTGGGAAGGAAAATTCGACAAGCACCGCAAATGGACAAAAATTACCTGGCCTTTGTGGTTCTATGTTGCTGCAAGCGGGGTGGTGGTTTACCTGATGATTTCTCCGTATTACATTCATTAAAATTGTTAGCTTAGTAAATTGATCCTGAATCAATTTGTTATGAAACAAGCACTATTTTTTGCCAGCATCACTACTCTTTCATTATTCTCTTGTAAGGAAAAGAAAGTTCATTCCCGCGAAAAGCCAATGATCGGCTCTTCCGTTAAGCACTGGGACCCCAATGCTATCAAACAAGAGAAAAGTCCTTATCTGAATCGGTTGGAGTTGGGAGATTATCTGAAAAAAGCTCCTAAAATTATTCCGACGACTTCCGCCGGTACTCCATTTGATACCCTGAATTACAACCAGGTTGTTGCCTACAAGTATTTTAATACGGGAGAACGCAATCCACGAGTATACAAGAAACAGCTGAATTCCCTCATAGATGTCATTGAAAACCAACATGCCATGAATCAGTCCGAAGCTGATCAATTTCTCCGGCTTATTTCAGTACGATCAACTTATGGAGGAATGCGGATGGCATGTTTCGAACCCCGATTGGGAATCGTTTTTTACAAGGATGGCAAATATGTTGATCAAATCAGCATCTGCATGGAATGCAATTACATGGAATCCTCTTTATTGATTCCTGCTTACGAGAAACAAAAGAAAATTAGCGAATCGGGAGAATACAATAGCGATAAAGACTACGGCTTTTCCAAAAAAGGAAGAAATGGCATAAACCAGCTTTTGAAGGAGTTTAAATTTGTCGAATAAAGATTCTGGTTAACGGAAATCCGAAGGACAACTTCCCTTTCCTCCCATACGGATCATCAATCCGATTCCGAAAAAGGTATACCAATCACGGGTAGCACGGTTTCCACGTTGTCCGTAACGGTTTCCATCCAGGCTTCTGTTACTTAATGCTGCAGAAGTCGGTCCGTTTGCAGCAGCCAATAAGATCGGATCTGCGTAGCGGTATCCGCCGACATCATCCAGGTAATCCGTGAACATGAAACGAATTCCGTACTCGAAATTCAAACCAATATTCGGAGATAGTGAAACACGTGCTCCAATTGCAAGCGGAATTCCCAATTGGACACGGGAATATTTTCCCCGATCTGCCAGATCAGTTCCCTGACCTTCTGTTCCCAAAGGTTGCAATTCGACCAAAGTACCGTTGTAATCGGCTCTCGGATTGATGCGTGTTAAAGACAATTCTGCCAACAAATACGCTGTTCCCTTGTATCTTTTATTCCCGATCTCAAAAGGGAAATAAGTCACCTCTATTCCGGATCCGAGTTCAAATAAATCTGTTTGAAAAGACAAATTCCTGTTCTGATAGAATGCACCTTTCTGTTCGCGATCGTATCCTTCGATTTTTCCGTAAGTGAAATTCAAGCGATAAGCCAGCCTCGCATTGATATTGTAGCGATAAAGTAATTGTCCGGCAAGATTTGTATGGCGGAAATGCTGCTGATTCAGGTCTCCGATGTAATAACTCCCGCCGACCATGAAGCCGATTTCGGAGCGTGACAATGCATTATGGCGGTGCGCTTTTTGAGCCCACGACCATGCCGTCATTACGCAAAGAAATAAGACCAGAATACGTTTCTGCATAGCACTATAACGGAATAGAAAGCGATTAATTGTGTGTTCCGACTGCCATCGGGGTCAAAATCCCTTTTTTAATCAACAACTCAGCGATCTGAACTGCGTTTGTTGCAGCTCCTTTTCGCAGGTTATCCGCCACAACCCACATGTTCAATGTTTTCGGCTGTGTTTCATCTCTTCTGATCCGGCCCACAAACACATCATCTTTTGCTTCCGCAAAGCGAGGCATCGGGTAGGTATTCGTTGTCGGATCATCTTTCAAGGTAATTCCCGGTGTTTCATGCAGCATTTTTCGAACATCCGCCAAATCGAATTCGTTCTCAAACTCCACGTTTACCGCTTCTGAATGTCCACCAACAACCGGAACTCTTACTGCTGTTGCAGTCACCGAAATGTTCGGATCCAATATTTTCTTTGTCTCATTCGACAATTTCATTTCTTCTTTGGTATATCCGTTATCCAGGAAGGAATCACAATGCGGAATACAGTTTTTATCGATCGGATAGTTGTATGCCATTTCCCCGGAAACTCCTGCACGTTCATTCTCCAATTGCTGAACAGCTTTTACCCCGGTTCCGGTAATGGATTGATACGTCGAAACAACGACTCTTTTCACTCCATAAGCTTTATGCAAAGGCATCAATGCCATAACCAACTGAATGGTGCTGCAATTCGGATTCGCAATAATCTTATCCGCAGCGGTTAATAGATCTCCGTTGATTTCCGGAACGATCAGTTTTTTATCCGGATCCATTCTCCACGCCGAACTGTTGTCAATGACAGTTGTTCCAACCGCTTCGAATTTCGGAGCCCACTCCAAAGAGGTTTCTCCTCCTGCAGAAAAAATAGCTACATCCGGTTTCATGTTCACAGCTGTTGCCAAATCCACAACCGGGAATTCCAATCCACCGAATTCAATCAGTTTACCAACTGATTTTTCAGAAGCCACAGGGATTAATTCTGTAATAGGAAATGAACGTTCTTTCAACACTTCTAACATGACATTTCCAACCATTCCTGTCGCTCCGACAACTGCTACTCTCATAACTAAAAAACTTTTGACAAAAATAATACTAAAAGTTCAAAAGGTTAAAAGTTCCGATAGTTATCGGAATGAGAAATTGAAAGAAATTGAAAAGCTAAACTTAAGCTGCACTTCCCGATATGCTTCATTCCATTTCGCCACTCGATGGGACAGCTATGAGAAATCCGCAGAATGTCGTATCTTTGCATCTGAAAATTCATTTTCACCGATTTGAAGTGAGGAAAAGTTCATCACACGTGACAATCAGTTCGGACCATTTTTACAGAACATTTTCATGCAATTTGATGAATTAAACCTGCATCCGCATTTGTTGGATGCATTGAAAGAATTAGAATACACTACGCCAACCCCGATCCAGGAACAATCCATCCCCAGTTTATTAGAAGGAAAAGATCTATTCGGTTGTGCACAAACAGGAACCGGTAAAACCGCTGCTTTTGCGTTGCCGATTTTACAACACCTGGAGCCGGAAGGTCCGGTGAAAGGAAAACGACCGATTCGCTGTTTAGTACTTGCTCCGACACGGGAATTGGCAAACCAGATCAACGACAGCTTCAAAGCTTACGGAAAGTTTTCCAAGCTACGTTCGATGGTTATTTTCGGCGGAGTGAACCAGAACAAACAAGTGAACCAACTGAATGCCGGAGTTGATATTTTGGTTGCTACCCCTGGGCGCTTGCTGGATTTAATGAACCAGGGACATATTTCGCTTTCGAAAATCACGCATTTTGTACTGGATGAAGCGGATCGTATGCTCGACATGTGATTCATTCACGACATCAAGAAGATTCTTCCG
>VFQP010003270.1_pt1 | contig 16730 bp, 16 predicted proteins | sample 3512351 | NCBI WGS metagenome assembly VFQP01 (sample SAMN10412372, study PRJNA504923) | tailings metagenome | isolation source: Relicate 1 Philex TSF1 revegetated site | place: Philippines: Tuba, Benguet | collected 2017-08-29
GGGGGGCAGGCCGGGAGGAGGAAGGGAGGCGGGCAGGGAGAGGGGTCACAGCGCACGTACAAGGAGGGGGGAGGGGGCAGCGCGCCCATGGGCGGCGGGGCGACGATGAATGCGGCGCGCCGCGGGCGTGGTGGCCCGCCGCACGGGGGAACGCCGCGCGGGGCCAGGGTCAGCAAGTCTCTCGCCGCGTCTCGTCGCGTGTGTAGGGGGTCGCCGTCGGGTAAGGTCAGGTCGAGCATGCTGCGTCCCACAGGCCCGCGCACCCGGACGGAGCGCGGCAGCGCCCGCGCGCCGCCAGAGGGGGGAGGTGCGCGCGCTCCGTCCCCCCAGCGGCGGGGGCTGGTGTGCCAGGCCCCCCAGCCTCTGCAGCCGCGGCACCGAGGAGAGGCGCAGCGGGGAGGGGGGGGCAGGGCGGGTGGGGCGGCGCAACGGGTGGGGCGGCGGGGGCGCGCGGCCTGTACTTGCGCCCCCGCGCCGCACCCAAAGAGAGGCCGGCTGGGGGCGATGGAGCCCCGCGCCGCAGCAGCGCTGCGTCGCTTCCCCTCACACTCTCGAGCGCGAGCCGCCGGCGGGGGGCCGGGAGCGGGGAGGGAGGCGGCGGCCGGCCGGCGTCGCGCCGCGCTGCCCCGCCGCCGCCGCCGCCGGGGCCGCAGAGTCAGCCAAGGCTACAAACCGTGCGACGGCCCCCGTGGATCCGAGGCAGGACGTCTTCTGCGTACGTAGCGGCCTCAAACACCCCCCGCCCGCCCCTTGGGGAGCAAGCACATCGTGCCGTCTTCAAGCGCAAGGGAACGTTGGCGGCCGCTGGGGCCCCAAGGGAGGAAGGGAGGGAGGGAGGGAGGGAGGGCGGTCCTCCATGCACGAGGCGGGGGGCAGCTGCCAGCAGGGCCCGCAGCTCCGCGCGGCCGCCTCCTCCGCCCGTGCGCCTGCCGCCCCCCGCACAACAGCCGGAAGGGCGGGGTCGCCGCTGGCAGAGGCGAGAGGGGCGCGGCGGCTGCCAAAGGCGCCGCGCCGCCCGCCCGCCCGCCGGGTGCTGGCCGGGAGGGCTCTGCCCTGCCCGCCATGCGTGCGTCTCCGGCCAGGGCACCCCATGGCGCCGCTGCGGGGCCGCGGGGCTGCTGCCGCCGGCTGGTGCCTGGCCTCCTGGCTGCGGCGTGAGGGCGCGGGAGGGAGGCTCCGCTCCGCCTGCCGCCCCACGCCGCGCGGCGCGGCGCCGGGAGCAGCTCTGCCCGCCCCGGTGCTGCGTCGCCGCCGAGCGCGCGCGCCCGGGCGCCTGGGCGTGGGGCCCCGCCAGCCGCGTCGCAGCGCTGCACGGCGGCCGCGCCGTGCGTGGCGTGGGCCGCCCGCCGCTGCGCGCCACCTGTAAGAGGCGCTGCCGCCGGCCCTGTCCCTCCCGTGGCCACGCGCCGGCGCCGCCGGGCCGTGGCGCCGCACGCTCGCCGGCCCGCCCCACCGGCGCTGCCGCCGCCGCCGCCGCCGCTCCTGCCGCTGGGCAGCACGCGCCGCGCCGCCATCTGAGGCGCGCTGCTGGCGGAGCTCTGGGCTGCAGGGGGTGGGCGGGCGGGCGCGCGGCCGGGCCGGTACGCGGCGCCGCTCACATCTTGAAGCCCGCTGCCTCCAACGCCCGCCACTCGGCAATGGTGTTGTCGAGCTGCTTGAGCGCCATCTGGACGAACGAGGGCGCCGCGCGCTCGTACGCCAGCAGCGTCGGCTGCGAGTAGGCATGTGTGTGTGTGTGTGTGGGTGGGTGGGTGGGTGCGGGCACGCGCCGAGGTGGCAGAGGCGAGGTGAGGCGCCGAGGTGGCAGAGGCGAGGTGAGGCGCCGCGCAGAGGTGGGCGGCGGCTGCAGCCGCTGCGCGCGCGCGTGTGCTGTGCTGCGGTTCGTCCTGTGGCTGAGGCAGGGGGGGCGCCAGTCAGAGCGCTGCTGCTCACCTTGAGGAAGACCTCGATGAAGCCGAGCTGCGCCTTGGGCATGTTCATCGTCGCCCGGATGCAGAAGGGCGAGAGCGGCAGGTTGCCTTGCGCCTCCTTGTCGCCCTGCGCGCGCGGGGAGCAGCAGCAGCGGCGCGCGGCGGTCGTCGGTTCGCGCGCCCTTGCGCGAGCGGCGGTCGTTGCACCCCTGTCGGGCGCGAGGGCTGCGACTCGCGCGCGAGGCTCACCTGCTCGCAGAACTCCTGGATGACGCGCTCCGCCCACCCGCGCGCCAGGTGGAACGGCCGTGAGGGGTTGGCGATGTCTGCCAAGTGCAGCAGCATCATGAAGAGCAGGCTCTGGTCCGTCCAGGCCGAGAGGTCGGGCTGCTCCTCTGACTGCGCCGCGAAGCGCTTGAGCAGGTCGAAGTGGATGGCCATGTCCGTCGCCAGCACCATGTCCACCATGAGCTTGCGGCACTGCAGGAGGTGAGTGTGAGGGAGGCACGGCACTGTGCACTACGGCAATCTCTGCCGGACGCTCATCACCAGGCCCCCACACGAACGCAGCAAGCTCGAGAGCCACCAGCGACGCCACATCGCCCCCATCGCCCCCATCGCTGCACAGCCCCTGCTTCGCCTTTCTGCTCCCCCCCTGCTCCACCGCACCTTTTTCTGCTCGTCGAAGCTGAACTGCTCGAAGATGTCGCACCCCCGGCAGGTGCGCGCAATCTCGAAGGCCCGGCTGATGTGGTAGGACTCGTTGACGGACTTGTCGTTGTAGGTGGTGGCCCGGGGGTGTCTGCTGTTGATCAGGAAGTCATTGTTCACGCCGAGGTGCCCCAAGTCGTGCACGGCCGACGCCATGATGATGCAAAACGTGTCCATTTTCGACACGGCGCCGACGTGCTTGCTGAAGCTCTCCATGATGATGGCCGACGTCTGCGTGACATCTGCCGCGTGAATGTTGTTGTGGTACGCGTTGGGCCGATACTCGGACTCGACGTGTAGCAGGAAGTTCTCCACAGTCTTGCGGTTGACCATCCACCCGTCCTGCGCGCGCGGATGGGGCGGGGCAGACGGCGCGGTGAAGCCCTGGTCCCCGGCGCACACAAAGGCGCCCCCGGCTGGGCAGCGCCCCCGGCTGGCCGCCGCATTGGGTGCGAGCCGCCCGTCTGCCCCCTCTCGCCGCGCGCCTCACCAGGAGCTCGTAGTGCTCGAGCAGGGAAATGGTCATAGTGATCAGCGGGTGGCCCCTGGTGAGCAGCCCGAACTCGAACACGCTGAAGTTCCACGAGAAGAGCTGCGGGCGCACGCGGCAATACCAATGGCGTCGTCGTGGGCCGCTCGGGCGGCGTGCGCCGCGCTGTGCGGCCCCCCCCCGCCCCTTGCTGTGGCTCTCCACGCACGTTCTCCTTGGCCACGCTAATCCACTTTCGCCGCTCCGCGCTGAAGTCGTCGTGCGGCCTGGGCGGCGCTGCCGGGCCCTTGCTGCCGGGCTGCTCCTCCCCGGCCATCACCAGCGTCGTGCTCATGCCAAACTGCAAGTTGGGGGAGGGAGCAACCAGCAGGAGCGAGTCGGCCCCCTGGCGCGCAGCGGCAGGCCCAGCGACGGCTCGCGCAGGGAGCGGCGCTGCTGCTGCTGCGCCTGCGCCTCGCACCTCGGGCGGGAAGCCATTCTGCTTGCTGTGCGAGTCGTCCTTGTGTGCCAGACTTGGGTGCTGCTGCTGCCTCGAGCTCGGCTCAACCAGAGCGAGCCAGCGCCGCGCCAGGAACGTCAGCCATGAGGCCGGGTTGAGAGCACTCCGCAGCAGCCGCAGGAGGAGACGCATCAGTGTGGGTGCGTCCACCTGGCCTCGGCATCCAAATGCGGCATGTCCGCTGGCGCGCGCGCGCTCTCGCTCCTGCTCGTCCTCGCCTGCTCCTGCTGCGCTGGGAAGGGCTGTGCGACTGCGCCGCTGTCTGCTGCCTCTCCTCCGCTGCTGGCCGATGTGGCGCTGCTGGCCCTCGTGTGCGGCAACGGCCCCATGAGGCCGTACACCCTGATGGCCGCACAGCACGCGCGTGCAGAACACCGAGTGCAAGCGTGCGCGGTGGGTGCTGATGCGGGTCCGGCTCCGCTGGGGAGCGCTGCGCGCACAGACTCGGAGGTCCCTCGTGGGTGATGATTGATGAGCGGGGCCCGAGCGCCCATCGCCACTGCGCGCTTCGGCGATGCGAGAGAAGTGACGCCGCGCGAGCACTCGCACACTCCCGCTGGCAGAGCAGGCCTCTGTGGGGCGCCCGACCCTTACCGCGCCGAGCCGCACATCGCGCAGTCCGCGCGAGGAGCGCACGCGCACAGATTGCCAACACATTGCCCACGCACACAATCATGTGCACAGCGGCGAGGAGGCAGCAGCAGGCTCACGTCAAGTCGTCATCACTCGCCGCCGCCGCCGCCGCCCGCAGGCGCGCCAGCGCTGCCGCCCCCCCTGCGCCTCCTGCAGGAGGCTTTGTGCCGGCGGCCCCGGTCCCTGCCTGACGCCGCGCGGCAGGCTGCTCCTCGCCGCTGCTGCCGCTGCCGCTGCCGCTCCGGCGGCCCCGCAACGCCGCCAGCTTCGCCGCCACCCGCCCGCGCGCCGCCGGCGCTGCGCCTGGGGGTCCCTCGGCAGGCGCGCGCGCTGCTGTGCCCGAAGGCAGAGTCGCCTCAGGCTGCCCTGCCGGACGCTGCTGCTCTGACCCGGCGCCTGGCCGCGGCGCTGCTGCTGCATCCGCCGTGGAGGCCGCAGAACTCGAAGACGAGGAGGACGCCGCGCGGCGCAGCGCCGCCCGCTTCGCCGCCAGCGCCGCCGCCACCTTGCCGCCGCCCGCCGCCCGCCCGCCTGCGCCGCCGTCCGCCTCTGGTTGCGGACGCGCCGGCACCGCGCTCGGCGCGGCCCCTGCCGGACCCCCTGCTGCGCCTGGCGGGCGCCGCAACCCGCCACCGCCCGACGCGCCGTTGGCGGCCTTTGGCGCGCCAGGCGCCTGACGGCTGGCAGGCTCAGGCAAAGCCCTGCCTGAGGGCCCAGGCGCGCCGCCCTGGCGGTCCTCGGCGCCGGACGACGACGAGGAGGAGGGCGACGCTGCGGGCGTGCTGCCGTCGTCGTCACGGGCGGTGGCGGCGCGGCGCTTGGCCAGCAGCGCCGCCCTGGCGCCGGATGCCGGCGGCGGCGGCGAGGGCGAGGGAGCAGGCGAGGGAGCGCGCCGCTGCGCTGCAGCGGGGGCGGAGGTGGCGGGGGCGGATGGCACTGCGCGCCGTGCCGTCCCCTCCTCCTCCTCCTCCTCCTCCTCCTCTGTCTCATCCCTCGATTGGTGACCGAGGCCGTTGTGTCTGGGCGCGGCAGGCGCGCCCGTTGACGACCTCCCAGCTGCCGCCCCTGGGCCCGCTGCGGTGGAATTTGTGGTGGCTTTGGCGGGGGCGGCGGCGCCGGCGGCTTCGCGCTTGGCGCGGAGAGAGGGCGGCAGGGTCGGCGACGGCGGGGACGACACGCCGCTGCTGCCAGCGCCGCCGTCCTCGCCGCCGCCGGCGCTGCGGCGAGCCGGCCCGCCGCCCGCCGCCCTCGCCGCCGCTGGCGCCGCAGAGGAGGCGGGGGAGGCAGGCGGCCGCCCGGGCGCAGCCGTGGCGCGGCGCGATGGCGGCGGCGGCGGAGGCGGCGGCTGCAAAACGCTGGCACCACCTTCCTCTTCGTCCTCCTCCTCCTCCCCGCTGGAGAGGTACACGGGCCGGGGCAGCTGCTGCACCCTCCGCTCGTGCCCCTGCCCCGCCCCGCCGCCCGCCGCGCCGCCGCCCTCCAGGCGGCCGTTGCTCTCGCGCGCCGCCGCCGCCTGACCCTCCTCCCGCTGCTGCTGCTGCCGCTGCCGCCGCCGCGCCGCCAGCGCCGCCGCCGCCGAGCCCCCGCCCGCGCCGCCGTCGCTGCTGCTGCCGCCGCTGGACGCGCCGTCGCCGCCGTCCGCCGCGGGCTTGCTGCTGGCGGCGGCGGCCGCCAGCAGCGCGCGCCGCGCCGCCAGCGCCGCCGCCGCCGCCGACGGCACCGGCGCTTTCCCATCGCTCGTGGCGTCAGCTGCTCCCTTGGAGGCAGGTGAGGGCGAGGCGGCGGGCGGCCGCGATGCAGCACCCGGGGGCCGCGGCAAGGACAACGGCTCGCCAGGCGTGGCGGCGGCGGCGCTGCTGAGGCCATCTCCGTCCTGCGGCTGCTGGCGGCCCCGCCCCGGCCCTGATGGCGCTGCCGCCGTGCCGGCGCCCCTCCGCCGCTGCCAACTCCCTCCCTCCTCCCCTTCCTCCTCCGGGACCTCTTTCGTGTACGTTTCCGCGGTGGGCCGCCGCCGGCCCGCGCCCGCGCCCAAGCCCTCGCCACGCCCTGGCGGCCGCACGGGCCCGCTGTCGTCCTCCCCACCCTGCCGCCGCCCCGTGCGCGCCGCTGCGCCTCCGCTGACGTCCTGCGCGCCCTCCTGTCCTCGCCGCCGCTGCCCCAAAAGCGCCCGCCCTCCCTCTTCCTCCTCTACCTCCTCCTCCTCCTCTTCTTCCCCCTCCTCAATCGTGGCAGCAAAGCCTCCCAGCGTCCCGCGGCGGGAGCGCCCAGGCGTGGCATGCCTGCTGCCGCTGCCCCCCGCCGCCGCACGCGGACCCGCCGCCGGCCGCCCAACGCCCCCGACGCTGACATCCTCCTCCTGCTCCTGCTCACCCTCATCCCCGGCCGCCGCATGGCTGCGGCCCTGCTGCGCCCTAGGGCTCGCGCTAGGGCTCCCTTCGGCCGCCACCGCGCGCCGCGCCGCCGCCGCCGCGCCGCCGCTGCCGCCGGCGGAGGCTGACGTGGCGTTGGTGGTGGCGGCGGCGCCGCCGCGGTCCGCCATGACGGAGGCGAGAAGCTGCCCGGAAGCCAGCGCCTCGCGGGCGGCCCGCACCTCGCCGCGGAGCACCTCCAGGTCCAGCAAAGCCCCGCATGAGGGCTCCAGGGGGGACAGCGCCTGCAGACAGCGCCGGCGGGGCAGTCGCAAAAAGCACGCCGCGCACCCAGTTGCGGCGCCGCCCGCTGCCCGCAGCCCCCGTGGACGCTGGTGCGCTGGAGGTGCCTCGAGATGCAAAAGCCCCAAACAGCCTGGCCGAAAGCATCAAATCAGCAAGATTGCCTTCACAATCAGCGCACCTGCGCCAGCGCGCCCTGCTCCTCCAGCAGGCCTGCCACGTGGTCCATCACCAGGCAACCCACGCGAGCCACCTCGCCGGCGCCGCCGCGCCGCTGCGCCCGCGCCTGCCACGCCGGCGGCGGCGCCCGGCCGCCCGCCGCCCGCGACGGCGCGCTGCGCTCGGGGCCGCCGCCGCCGCCCTCCACCTCCTCCGCCGCCTCAAGGGCCGCCGCCTGGGCGCAGCACACGCACGCAGCACGCACGCAGCGCGCGGGCGACGTCGGCACACGAGCCAAAGCGCCGTGCGCCACGCCGTGATCAAGGGCTCAGCATGAGGGCGAAGGCTTCTAGACGCCGTGCAGATGCGGCGCCTGGCCCACACGCAGGGAGAAACAAAGTGCAGAGTGGGGCGAGCCGTCGAGGGCTTGGGGCTAGGGTTGGGTGCCCCGCTCGCACAGAGTAGCTGGGCTCCGGCCCCGCCGAGGTGTCCAAACAGATGCAAAATCCAACGCACACCCCCACCTCGTGCAGGGCCGAGGCGATGCCGTCGAGCGCCGCCGCCGCCAGCGCCAGCAGCCCCGGCTTGAGCACGCCGGCTAGCCGCGGCCCTGCGCACCACAGGGCGGGCGGGGTCAGGGACGAGCAAACTTCGTCAGGGCAGGACGACCACGGGGGGGACGACGCAGCACCGGGCACGCCCGCGTGGCGCCAAGCCTCCTGCGCCCCCGTTCCTCTTTCACACCCTAGCCGCGTGCTGGTGGCCACGCGCACACCCGCAAGGCAGGGACGGAAGCACGGCGGGGCGGGACCAGGGTCGGCGCGCACAGCCGAATCCACCCGCGGCGCTCGGGACCTCACCGGCTCCCTTCCCCACACGGCATAGGGAGAAAAAGGCGCACGAAAAGCAAAGCGCGCGAAGCGCGCGCACCGGCGAAAGGCACGGCGAGGCGGCAGACGTGCGCCACGTGCTCGACCAGCGCCGCCGTGCTCCGCAGCGCCACCTCCTGGGCGCCAGCCGAGGCGGCTCTCGCGCGGCCGCCCGCCGGCGGTTGCGGCGGTTGCGGCGGTTGGGCCAGCAGGGCCGCCACCTCGAGATGCACCTGGCGGGACAGCTCGTCGGCGGCGCGGCGCAGGCTGCGGTCCAACACCTCTGCGGCCGTAGGGGCGCGCGTAGTGTAGTACTTGCGGGCGCGGGCGCCATGGTCAGCGCGCGACGGTGGAAAGGTGCCGCGCTGGCGTCGCAGGGGTGCGAGCGGGCCTGGTGCGGAATGCGGCAGCAGCAGGCCCGGCTGTGGCCGGCCTTCTAGCGCGTTGTGAGGAGGCCGCGGCACGTTGCGGAGTGCGGTGTGAGCAGCGCGCACGCCCGGCGCGCCCTCCCCTGCCAGCCACTCACCTTCGAGGTGGAACCAGAGCTCGGCCATGAAGGGCGCCGTCAGCGACAGCGCGTGCGATATCTCGAGCGTGCCGCACGCCACCAGGCCCACCTGCACGTGTGGGTGGGTGGGCGCACGAGGGCAGAGCAAGGGCGGCGTGAGGACAGGGCTGCTGCGCACGCGGCAGGCCCCGCGCACCTGGGGGACAGCTGATGCGCGCCTGGGCTGAGGCGCAAGTCCCACACGCGCGCACACCTGGATGGAGACGAGCGTGGTGGAGAGCGAGGCAGAGTCGGCGTAGGGCGTGAGCGCCTGCCGCCGCATGGCGCGCGCCGCCGCCCGCGCCTCCTTCTCCGCCCACCTGCGGCGCTCGTCCACGCCACGCAGCGGGCGCTCGTCCTCCTCCACGCACCAACCGACCCGCTGGCCACTCGACGCGCCACCCACCACATGCTGCCCTCCCGCCCGCCCGGTGTCCCTCCGAGCGGGCACGGTCGGACACCGCCACAAGTCCACAGCGCACGGAGCAGCGCGCGCCCGAGGAGAGCGAGGGGGCAGGCGCTCACCTGGCCAGCAGGGGCCCGGCGGGCGCAGAGGCGCGCCCCCAGACCGCCGCCACGTCGTCGGCCGCCGCGCCAATGCCCAGGAAGGCGCGCTGGCACAGAGCCGCCGCGAACTGCTGCGCGTCCGCCTCGCTGCCCGTGCCCGCTGCGCAAGAGGTCCAACGCAACAAAACGCACACGAGCAGCCACGCACAGTGAGCACTGAGGGTCGACGAGCAAACGCTGAGGGCCAACACTTGCGGCAGCAGCAGCTGGACACATGGCAAGCACACGGCCAGTCGCAGAATCGCCGTGCGCCAAAACTCAGGTTACAGGGCCCACGGCGCGAACGGCATCCTGTCTTTGCTGGTGCCTGGTGCTTCCGGGGCATGCGCATCGGCTCGGGCGAGGACGAGGCCCGTGGCGCGCAGCAACTCCCGTCTTCGCAGGCGCCTCGGTCTCCCGCCGCAAGGCGCGCTCTCACCTGAGAGGTGGTACCTCAGCAGCAGCCTCTGCACGGCGCTGAGGCGCGCCGAGTGGCAGGCCAGCAGCACCGACGCCGCGTGCACGTCGCCAGACAGAGCGGCCAGCGCCGCCGCCGCGCCGCGCATCTCCACCACGGACAGCGAGGCGCCGCCGCGCGTGAAGAGTGACTCGAGGTCGGCGGCCAGCGCCTGCGCCGCATAACGCGCAGCGTGCGGCGTGTTGCGAGGGATGAGACCAGCGCTGGAGGAAAGGAAGAGCGCTGGAGGAAAGCCACGCCTGCCTGCCTGCAATGGCTGGGCAACGCAAGGGCGCTGAGCCAGCGCCTGCGCCGCACAACGCGCAGCGCATCGCAAGGAATGAGAAGCAAGCCACCCCTGCTGCGATGGGGGTGGGCAACACACGGGCGCTGAGCCAGCCAGCGCCTGCCCGGCCCCGCCACGGCCTGCCTGCCCCCGCGCCCCGGATGCATCTCTTCCTGAGCCCGAGCCAGCAGCGCCTCACCCTGTGGTGGTCGGCCACCGCCGCGTCCCACGGGTGGCGCCAGTGCGTCACGTCGCCCACCTGCACACGCGCAGCGCACGCGCAGCGCAGGCAGCAACCCACCGCACTTAAAGCCGCCGCTGCCGGCGGCGTGGAACACCAGGCCCCAGGCAGCACTGCTCACGCCGCCACCGGCACTTGTGCCTTGCGCCGCGCTGCCGCTCGCTGGGAGCAGGGCACACACCGGCCACGACGGCGGCCGCGACGGCGGCGGCATCAACGCCAAGCGCGGCGCTCACACACTGTGCCGCTCGCAGCGCATCGGACGAGAGTGTCCGCACATGCACGTGCCCTGCTCACCTCGCGCACGAGCACGTCCGAGTCCCTGTCCAGCACCCTCAGCACGTCCTTGGCCAGCGCCAGCAGCGAGACGGCGGCGCTAAAGTCGCGCTCGGCCACCGCCACGTCCAGCTGGAGCAGCACGCCGTTGATCTGGGCCTGCGGGCGGGGCAGCACACACACGCAGACGCATGTCAGCACGCAGCACGCTGTCAGGGCGAGCAGTGAACACCACGCTCAGCAGGCACTCGATGTTCATTCCCGCCTGCGGCGGCACGCCACGGCACCGCCATCGCCGCGGCAGCGGCGCGCGTGCGCCGACCAGGAGAGCTGCCGCTTGCTGGTCCCGCGCCACAGATGAAACGCAGGCGGGCCGCGCAGAGAGCGCCAGCCTTGTGCGTCCACGGCAGACCGGTGCACCGCACGCATGACTGCCCCTCGCAGCCGCACCTGCAATGCGTCAGAGACGGGCGTCACGGAGCCCTCCGCCTCCGCCGCCGCCGCGCTGCCGCCCTCCCCGGCCGCCGCCGCCGCAGCAGCAGCAGCCGCCGCCGCAGTCAGCGTGCTGGCCCGCGACAGCGTGGGCGCATGCGGCAAGGGCGGTGCGCCGCCGGAGGGGGGCCCGCCGCTGCCCTGGCTGCTGGCCGCCGCCCCCAGCGAGGAGGCGGCGCCTGACGGGGGCGCGGCGCCGCCGGTCAGCAGAGGGCGCGCGCGGAAGGATTTGAGCGGGACGGCGGCGCTGAAGAAGGCGGGGCGCGGCGTGCCGGGCGCGGCGGCGGCGGCGGCGGCGTTGGGACGGCTGGAGGAGGAGGCGGCGGCGGCGTGGGCTGAGCGCTGCTGCAGGTGCTGCGCCCTCTGGAGGTGCTGCTGCGCTTGCTTGAGCGCCGCCACCAGCGCCGTGGCGTCCTGCCGGTGAGGAGAGGAACGAGGGGAGAAGGAGAAAGGCGGGATGGCGACGGGGGCTCCACACACGCACGGCGAGCGTCCTCCCTGGTGCAGCGGCCACGCACCCGCACGTGCGCCCTTCCTGCCTCCCTCCTGCCCTTCCCCCGCGCCTGCCCCGCCCTTCGATACGCACCACGCACCACCCGGTAACCACCCCCAAACCGCACCCGCACGTGCGCCCTCAGCTCCCTCCTTGCCCTGTCCTCCCTCCCCTCCTCCCTCCCTCCCTCCCTCCCTCCCACGCAACGCACCTGCACGTGCGCCCTCAGCTCCGTCACGCCCTCGTCCATGGCGGCACGGCCCCGGCAGCACTCTAGGAAGAGCCGGTAGTGCTGCAGCACCACGCCCTGCACCTGCTGGTGGCAGTGCGCCCGCAGCGATGTGAGCTCGTGCGTCGACTGCTCCACCGCCTTCTCGCCCGCGTCCTGCGCAGGCAGCACGCAAGCAGCAGGGAAGGGAGCACACACCGCGCTGGTTGAAGCGCTGCCCCCCTGCCGCGTGGCGGCTGCCTTGCACCTTGGTGCGAAGCTTAAAAACACACACGTGTCTGGTAGAGGGTCAGGGCAATGTGCACCGGGGCTACAGGCTGTAGTCCCGCGAGGCAGAGCCACCAAGTGCTGCGGACGACGCCCCTCACGCCCAGTGCGCACGCACCTGGTAGACCAGGGCCATGAAGCGGTCCAGGCCAAAGCCCTCGTCCTGGAACACCCCCATGACCCTCCGGGGGTTGCGCAGCAGCCGCAGGCCCTGACCGCCCGGCCCCGCGCCGCCGGCCGCACCACGCGCGGCGCCGCCCGCCGCCGCTGCCGCTGCCGCCGCAGCCGCCGTGCCCTTGCCCTTGGCTGGCTTTGGCTGCTTGCCGCTGGAGGGCGCCGCTGCTGCCGCTGCGGCGGCGGCTGCGGCGGCGGCGGCGCGCTTCCTGCTGCTGCTGGACTGCAGCAGGGGGTTGGTGGTGGCCGGCGGGGCAGGTGGGCCGTCCTTGCGCCTGCGGGAGCGCCACGCAGAGCCACGTGCAGTCCTGGGCCTCTCCATCAGGCCACACGTCTGCCAACGTGGGCACAGGCAACCGTAGGCCGTCCACGGGGGACGAGCGACACGTATGGCAGGACGCACCTGCCGTTGGTTTTGCCGCCGCTGGCGGCCGCGGCGCCCGCCGCCGCCTTGCCGGCGGCAGGCGCCCGCTTGCCGCGCTTGCTTGTGGCCTCCCAGGGCGGCTCCTCGTCAAAGGCGTCGCGCGCCTCGCCCTCTGCCACCCCGTCATCGTCGTCATCAACCTCGGCATTCACGAGCTCGTCGCCGTCCTCATCGCCATCCCCAGCGTCCCCAGCCTGGCGCCGCCTGCGCGTTTGCTGCTGCTTGCTGCTGCGTGCCTTTGCCGGCGCTGGAGGTGCTGTGGCGGCGGCGGTGGGCGCCTTGTCCGACGCCTGGCTGGTCCGCTCGGGCGCGCTGGTGCGCTCTGCCAGCAGCTCATTGTTCTTGTAGATGGCCTGGGCGTAGAGCTTCTGTTTCCACGCCGGCACGGCCTTGTCGCCCATGAACAATCAAGCGCCGCACGTCGCCACGCAGCTGCGCCTGGGCACGCTGGCCCCGGCGCCGCCTGCGCAGCCCTCCACCTCCACCGACGTCACCACAAGGCAGTGATGCTGCTGCTGCTCCTGCTGCCGCGAGTGCTGAGTGCTGCTGCCGGCGCGCCGAGCAGCAGGTGGCCCTCTCTCGCCAGGTGGAAGGTGCACAGCCCGCGCAAGAGCGCGCCGTCAGCTATCACGGTGTTCGGAGGCGATGGCGTCGAGGCGACTCCTCCATCTCAGGCTTCGCTGCTCGCTTTTTTTCGCGCGTGTGTGTGGGGCACGGGCTTGCGCTCACGCGGCAGGAAATCTACAGCGGCGCGCACCGCGAGATGTACAGGACAAGCACAAGCAGCACTCCATGTGCACAGGGCCGCAGAGACAACTTGAGAGTTCACCAGGCGGGGCGGGCAGGCGTCGCCCTACAGACGCAAAGCGTGCAGGCCAGGCAGATGTACAAGCTCACCGCACACGCACTCAGCCGTCGAGGCGCTGCTGCTCCACAGCAGGAGCGCGGAGATCCGCGCCCGCACGCAGCCGCTTGGGCAGCTCACCCTGGCCCCCCGCGACGCTCGCGCCCATGAGCTGCAGCGACGGGAAGGCGGCCTGCCACGCCTCCACCACGCCGGCCTCGCTGTCCGGCGGCAGGCACACCTTGAGGCTCCGCTGCTGCGTGGACGCACGCGACGCAAGCCCGCTGCTCCGCTGCGCCTCGAGGCGTGGCCCCCGTGGCGTGAAAAAGGACGAGAGGAACGACGACGAGCGGGGCCGGGCCATGCCGGCCTGCCCCTGGCCACCGCTGCCGCCGGGCTCGCCGCCCGCCTGGCCGCCGCTGGCTGAGGTGCTTCTGCCTGCGCCGCCGCCGCCGTCGCCGCCGCCGCCATCCAGCTCACGCTGCAGGGCGCGGAGAAAGGCGGCGCTGGGGACGCAGGTGGACAGGTCCAGCGTGAGCAGGCGCGGCGACAGCGTGAGCAGGTGCTGCGCCAGGCGGTCGGTGGAGGCCTGGGGCGCGTCCAGGTCCCAGGCCTGCATACGCATTGCGGAGAGGCAGGGCTTCCGTGTCGGGAGCTTCACATGTGGTGCAGCCGCCTTGATGCGCACACGGCTTGGGCGCGGTGGGTCACAAGTGGGCACCCACTGCCGCCCTTCCCCTGGGACCCTCCTGGCCTTTGGGTGCAGCACCGGCCCCAGCGCGGGCCATCTACAACCCCCTGGGAGGTGCGCCCTTTCACAGCCTGCCTCACGCACACGCACCTGCAGCGAGATATGGGTGACGCCTGCCAGCAGCTGGCGCGTGGGCAGGTCGCGCAGGGCGGCCTGGCAGGCGGCCAGCAGGTGCCGCAGCGCGGACTGGCGCTTGAAGAAGCGCTCGATGGACGCCGCCGGGAGCCGCTCCACGTCGTGCAGCATGCGCGCCCTGCGGACGCCCACCGGCGGCTCTCCGAGCAGCAGGCCGCCCGCCGGCGTGCTCTCGGCCGAGCAGCGCGCCACCCACGTCACCTCCGCCGTCAGGCATGCGCGCGCCCGCACGGCCTTGCTGCAGGTGAACAGCGCGCGGCGACCTTTGGCGTCCAGGCCCTGGAAGATCAGCACCAGCGGGTGGTCTGGCAGGTCCAACAGAGGCAGCGCTTCATGCTGCTGGTGATGCTCGTCGTCTTCCAGCTCAAGGTGGAGCTGAGCTGCTTGCTCCATCGTCGGGAGCTCAGCAAGTCAGCGATTCGTGCGCCAGGGGCGCTCGCGATGGAGGCGCTAGAATGCGCGCATCTCATGCCCACGCTCGCACGGGTGCTGCCCCTCGCTGCGCCGCTGGCTCATCGGGCGCCCAACCCTGCGCATTGCCACCACCCCACCGTCGAGCAGCGCGAAAGAAGAGGAGAAGGACGAGCGCGCTCAGCACACACGCTGGTGGCCGCAACAGCAGCGCACACGCATCCACTCGTTCTCGTGCAGCGCTTTCGAGCTTCTTCTCCTCCAGCAGCGCTCTTCTCGATCGCTTGGCCTCAGCAGCACCAGCGGAGAGGAACACCAGCAGCAGGTGAACATCAGGCGAGTGTTGGCCTGGTGGTAGCACCAGCTGCGTTGCTGAGGGCGGGAGCCACCGCAGGCCGTTGTACATGCGCGCACCGACCCTCCCAAGCTTTCGCACCGTGCTGCGTGTAGGAGAGCGTTGCTGACCTTCCTGATGGCCTCCTCCTCCTCCTCCAAAGCGCTGAGCCTGGTGTCGCTGCCCGGCCCCCTGCCCACGCCCACCTCGCTGATGGGCCTGCCCGAGCCATGGCTGCTCAAGCTGGCCACGTGCAAGGGGCTGGGCGGGCAGCGCGACACGCTGCTGGCCCTGTTCCGCACCTGCACCTTCTTCCGCGACGCCGTGGCGCGCCACCGCATCGCCCAAGTCACCTTCCACGTGCCCATCGCTGCCGAGGACTTCCCGGCTGAGGTGGAGCGGCTGTGCACCGTGGCCAGGCGCAGCAGCAGCGTGCGGCTCTGGTTTGAGGGGCAGCGGCGTGAGGAGGATGAAGAGCCGCCGGAGGACGGCCCCATGCACCCCTGGACCGAGACGGAGCCGCGCATCACGCACCTGCTGGTGTGCGCCATGGCCCAGCTGGAGGGCGAGCGGCCGCTGGCGTGCGTCAAGGAGATCCATCTCTGCGTGAGTCGAAGCAGTGTGCAGCGCCCAGGTGCCTCCGCATCCGCAGCATCACACGTCCCGGTCACCACTCCCGTCCTGTCGCCTTTGGTTGCTTTGCACGCAGGCCATGGAGCAGACGTCGCTGGTGCCGCCGTGGGTCAAGGTGCTGTGCCCCAACGCCACCAAGCTGGATCAGACGGAGAGTACCCTCGTGCCTCACCCGCTGCACCAGCCCAGGCCGCTCCAGCACCTGCAGCACCTCTCATTGGAGCAGCCTTGGAACGTCGACGGGGACCCACCCCTGGCGGCGCACATGCGTGAGCAGCTGGCGGCCCTGCCGAGCCTCACCTCCTTGGCCTTTCGCGACATGGGCTGGGCAGCAGAGGAGGAGGACGGGGAGCAGCAGCAGGAGGATGAGGAGGACGAGCAGCAAGCCGGGCGCCTCATCAGCGGCGCCGTGATGCGGCTGGAGCTCACGTTCTTCGAAACCTTGGAGGACAGCACTCAGGTGCTTTGGCGGCTGCCCACGCAGTTCCCCAACCTGAGGGAGCTGCGTGCTCCGCGGTGCATCGCCGTGGACGACGACGGCCTGGAGGCGCTGCTCCGCCTGCCGCACCTGCGGCGCCTCCACGTGCTGCGCTTCAGCCTGGAGCGCGACCACTCGCGCGTGGCACCACCCTGGGCTCACCTCAGGGTTGGTGAGCTGGACGTGGGCTCCTTCGCCCGCCTGCCGCTGGACGGCATCCAGGCCTGCAGCGGCTGGTGGAGGGTGGTGCCCAGCGCTGACGCGGCGGCAGTGGCGCGGGTGGCGCAGGCCATGAGGAGGTGGGGCGGCGTGCGGCGCGTGGAGACGCCAGACTGGTGGTTGGACGGCAGGAACGCCGCGGCGCTTGTGGCCACGGTGGGACCCCTGGTGGCGGCGCTGCCGGCCGAGCAGCAGCGGCACGTCACCATTCGTCACTTGGAGGACGCCACACCGCAGCAGGTGCAGCAGCTGGGCCAGGAGTTGCCCGCTGGCGTCGCCAGGCTGCGCTTCATGAGCTCCACGCTGCCCCTAGACGCGTGCTCTGCCCTGCTGCCTGGCCTGCCCGCCACCGTGGAGGAGCTCGGCTTCCTGTGCGCGTATCCTCACCTCACGGAGCAGAAGGTGCTGGCGCTGTGCCGGGCGGCGATGCGGCCCATCCGGGTCGTGGTGGACAGGCATTCGGGCCTGTCTGAGCAGGACCGGGAGCGCATCCGCGCCTCGCTGGTGGGGCCTGACGGGCAGCCTGGCCCGGTGACGCTGGTGGGAAGCTAGGATCTGCCCAGTGACGCCT
>VFQP010003271.1_pt1 | contig 16724 bp, 10 predicted proteins | sample 3512351 | NCBI WGS metagenome assembly VFQP01 (sample SAMN10412372, study PRJNA504923) | tailings metagenome | isolation source: Relicate 1 Philex TSF1 revegetated site | place: Philippines: Tuba, Benguet | collected 2017-08-29
TTAGCGATACTCTGCGTCTGCACGCGAATACCGCGATTGCCCTCGCGGCTGCAACGACTCAATCACCTGCCTACGCTCCGCTTCGCTGATCTTTCGCTCTCCCGTCACGTCCAGATTCTCGCGCAGAGGCATTTCGACCGCTCTGTATAACACCTGCGAACCAATCAATGCCGCACCGAAACAAAGACCCAAGGCGATTACCAAATCGCTCGGAGCACTCAACACATACCCGAATCCTGGGAACAGAATCATCAACATCACTTTGGTGATGGACCCATGGAGCAGCAAAAAGGAATAGCCGGACTCGCCCAGGCCGCGCAGCGGCAGCAGGAGCTTGGGAACATCCGTCAACGAAGAGCACAAAACGGAAGACTGTATGAGCAACATCGCCAATACCTGCCATGCCATCAGGCTGTACGCGGAGCTATCCGCATCCCAGGCAAGCCGCAATGCAATATGGACTGCTAGCCCCAGCCCTGCCAGCAGCATCGCCAAGGGGATCCAAACCCCCACCACCTTCGTCTCGATGGCGCGTGCCAGGAAATAACTTGCCGCGCCCGCCGGTAGAATCAGCCACTCCGTATTCCACCCTCCGAGTAAAGTCAAAAGTGCCATTCCTACAGTGCTTGCACCCCAGTACGCAGCCTTCTTCCACACATTCGCATCCCGTACCGGCCAATTCCACAAAGGAAACAGAACGATCGCCATCGCAATCCAAGGCAACACCCAAGCTACCGTCAACATTGGCGCTTCGGGAAAAAGTCCGGGCGCTATCAGCAATTGTGCGATCAAATAGGCAACCGGATTCACGCCCTCTTCAAATTTCGATAACCCAGGAGCCAGCAAGCTCACCGTCGTGGCCGCCACCAGTGCGCAGGCATAGGGCCCAAACAGGATCGCGAAGCGCCGCCGGAGATAGGGCCGCAGAAAGAATTCATTCGCGCTCATGGAGCGCGCCACGAAGTACCCACAAAGGAACAACAGCGCAGCATAAGCCGTAGGCCCCGAGCGCTGGAAGAAATTGCTCAGCGCATTCCATTCCTGCCACTCGGCGGGCAGTTCTCCCACCATGCCGAAGAAATGACTGAGGAAGAGCAGTAGCACCGCCCCGGCCCGCAGCAGGTCGTATTCATAACGCCGCCCAAGTCGGGCCGCGCGATCGGCCGTCGCCGCTGCGTCATGCAGTGCGATGAGAGACGGAGTAGGTAATGTGGCGGCCACGGCTATCTGGTCTATCGCCCCCTTGATTCCGTATCCGCATCCAACGACTACTCCGCTTCCCCAGGAAAAGCTCCTTAGTACTGAAACATGTTTTCGTCCAGGCCAAACTCTCAGGCTAGAACCGGAGTAACGGCATCGGGACTTGGTTCTAAGCACAAACCCTCAGCCCATGGGCCAAACTCACACGGATCGAAAATTCAGGCGAGAATAGAACCAGCATGTTCCGACTGCTTCAGGTCTTCGTCTGTGCGTCGATCCTCGCACAGGCCGAGGATGGAATTGTCTTCTACTCCAAGTCCTTTCCGGGTTCCAAGCCTGAATACATGGAGATTGAGATTCAGCCCACTGGCGACGTTCAATACAAGGAATCCGCCGCCGACGATCTCCCCATCAAGTTCAAACTCCTGGAGGAAGAGCGGACGGCCATCTATGCTCTCGTGGAAAAGCTCGAGTTCTTCCGGCGCAAACTGGAAAGCGGTCTTCCCGTTGCCAAGATGGGTGAGAAGACGTATCGCTTCTCCAAGGGTGACCAGAAGCACGAAGTCAAATTCAACTACTCCCAGGATCTCGACGCCCAGGCTCTGCAAGACTGGTTTGAAAAGATGACCGAGACTGTGAATCTCTTCTACGATCTGGATCGAACCGTTCGTTTCGAACCCCTGGGCGTCAATCGCGCTCTACTCCTCTTGGAATCTTCCTGGGATCGCAAACGCCTCATAGGCTATGAACTTTACTACCCGCTCCTCAACCGCGTCATCAAGAACGATCGCTACTTGAAGATGGACCGCGAACGTGCCGCTCGTCTCAAGACAGCCTTTGAAGAATCGCGAAAGAACGAACCCTCAAAATAATGAAGTTCCATCGCATCGTCTGGATCGTTCTCGACAGCGTGGGTATCGGCGAAATGCCGGATGCCGCCGCCTATGGTGATCTGGGTTCGGACACTCTTGGCAACATCGCGCGTCAGCGTCCCATGCAACTCCCCAATTTCACGGCTCTCGGCCTGGGTAACATCAAGCCGCTTGCTGGCATTCCCGCCGTGGACCGGCCCCTTGCTAGCTATGGCAAGTGTGCTCTGCGCAGTCCCGGCAAGGACACCACAACGGGCCATTGGGAAATGGTCGGCGTCATTCTAGAGAAGCCTTTCCCCTTGTTTCCCCAAGGCTTTCCGCAAGACTTTCTGGATGCCTTTGAGGCTCGCATCGGCCGCGGAACCCTCGGGAATATCGCTGCCAGCGGTACGGAGATCATTGCACAGCTTGGCGATGAGCATGTGCGCAGCGGTAACCCCATCGTTTATACCAGCGCGGATAGCGTCTTCCAGATCGCCGCGCACGAGGATGTTATCTCGCTCTTTGAGCTCTATCGCATCTGCGAGGTCGCACGAGAAATGTTGAGTGGCCCGATGGAAGTCGGGCGCGTCATCGCCCGTCCTTTTCTAGGCGCCAACGGTCAATACACCCGCACTCCCAACCGGAAGGACTTCGCTGTCCCTCCGCCCAAGGGCATGCTACTCGATGCCCTCGACGACGCCAAAGTTCATGTCCACAGCGTGGGTAAGATCTTCGACATCTTCCTTGGGCGCGGTATTCGGAGCTATGAGAAAACAAAATCCAACGCCGATGGCATGGCCAAGACCATTGCCGCACTCGGCGAATTCGAATCCGGCCTGATCTACACGAACCTCGTCGACTTTGACTCGCTCTATGGGCACCGCAATAACGTGGAGGGCTACGCTCAGGCTCTCGAAGAAGTCGACGCTTGGCTCCCCTCACTTTGGGAAAATCTTAGGGAGCAAGATCTCCTTCTCCTCACCGCCGACCACGGCTGTGATCCCACCACTGCCTCTACCGACCACAGCCGCGAATACGTCCCGCTATTGGCCTACGCAAAATCTCAAGTCGGTCGGGCATTGGGTACCCGCGCTTCCCTGGCCGATATTGGCGCATCCGTCGCCTCCAACTTTGGCGTAACCGTTCTGGCCGGCCAGAGCTTTCTCTAACTCACTCCAAAATTTTCACGCTCCAGCGGAAATTATTTTCCACCTCTAAGTTCCTGATATCCAGAGCTTTGTTTGTGTTGACGGTCCTGCATCCGCCAACCTTTCAAGCTTCGCTTCCTATTTTGAATTCGAGCTGAGTCGAGCCCCCCAGGCTTGGCCCGGCCAACCCATGAGGAAGAAAGGATCAGGAGTTCTCAAGTGATTCAAAAATTAATGGCGATGGTAATTCTGCTTTGGAGTGTCGTTCAATTGAACGCCCAAGTGCCCTTGACTACCATCCAAGATACGGTTTATTTGGCGGACGGCAAAAAGTTTAGCGGTCTCGCATTTTTTGATTGGAAGAGTTTTGATGCACCGAATGGCGCGGTGATTGGTCAGTTCAACAAGGTGGTCCGGATAACGGATGGCATCCTTCGTGTCCAGCTTGCTCCGACTACGAATAACCACAACGCCTACTACGCTGTGCGCTATTCCAGTGGGGGCCGCATTCTGTTCTCCGAAGTGTGGGCAGTCCCACAATCGGGTAGCGTGCTCCGATTGCGCGATGTGCGCGCAACGCTTCTCCCGGGCGGCTACGTAAGTGCCCCTCTGTCAGATGGAGGAAGCGGTGGCTCGGGTGGTTCCTCGCCACCGCCGCAAATCGGAGAGAGCACCTCCGGCAATTTTGTCGACGGAGAAACGCCTTCCGGGTTGATGAATGGTTCCAATACTACCTTCACGCTAGCCTCCATTCCCAGCCCCGCAGCCAGTCTTGCGCTTCACTGGAATGGCATTCTGTTGAGCCCCGGCGTGGACTTTACTCTGTCTAGCAGCACCATTAGCTTCATCAATGGCGTTGTGCCCCAACCCGGCGACACCTTGAAGGCTTATTACCGAACCGGTGCGATTGGCAACAGCGTACATTCTCTACTGAGCGCTACGCACACCGATACAACCGCCGCCACAGTCGCTCGCGGCGACTTAATCACGGGTCAGGGTTCTACGGCTTCTTGGACCAGACTGCCCCTGGGCGCCGCTAACCGCTGCCTGATTTCAAACGGTGCCGACGCTGTTTGGAATAGCTGTCTCTACACGGGATTCACTTCGGGTACCATCCCCTTCACGAATGCTGGCGGTTTGCTTAGTCAGGACGCGCTTTTTAGGTTCGATGCGGCCAACCGACGCCTAGGCTTGGGAACCGATGCACCCAGCGCGAACCTTACGATCCAGGCAAGTCCCTCCCAAGGAGCGACACCTCTCTCTCGCTGGTTGAATTCAGGCGGAACCGAACTCGCCCGCCTCGAAAGCGATGGGGCTTTGGTCGTCCAGCGATTGACCACTTCAACTACGAGTTCGAGATCCGCCTGGCGCGATTCGGGAACCAATATTGACCCATCCACCAAGCAGAACGGCGACTTTTGGTTCAATAGCACCCAACAAGCGCGCAAGAGCTATGAAGCGGGCCAAGTGCATCCGATGCCTCAGGTGCTATGCAGTTCCACTGGTGGAACGACAAGCGCCACGGCATCCGCATCGCTTGCCACCTGCAAGGTGCCATCATTCTTCTTCGACGCTGGTGACCGCATCGAGATCATCGTGAATTATGAGCACACAGGCACGGCAAGCGGCTTCGTCAACGAGATCCGTTTTGGCGGCGAAACTCTTTGGACCCGGACCCTTACTTCAGGAAGTTCCCATGTATCCATCCGCGCAACCGGTGGTCTGCACGGAACGGGTACTGCCTGGGGCATTCAAAGCTTTACCAACGCCGGCTCCCTGGAGGCGAACGCGTCCAATACCAACGGCTTACCTACCAACTCCTTCATCATTGACTTTCGAGCCAACCTGTCTTCGGCGTCCAGTGATACCGTGATCCTTCGCAACTTTAGCGTAGTCCGTTATCCCGCGCAGTCGAATCCGCAATAGGATTCACGAAGCTACGGTTGTTTCTTTCGCTTGGAGAGGCATTTCATACCTCCTTTCTTCCTCTCCCTAAGCAAAACGAGCGCCGCTGCCCTTCCGGGCGCGGCGCTCGCTTTTTTATGGAATGGGAGCTTCGAATCTAGAAGAAGAAGCGGAGTCCACCCTGCAACTGGCGGGGGTTGCCCAGTTGCTGGTTCTGCGTGAAGTAGCTGCCGTCGGCGTTGCGCAGACGCATGAAGTCCGCCGCCACCGCCGCCGTCGTTCCGTTCGCCTGGAAGCCGTTACCGTAAATCGAGGTCGTGCCGCCGAAGACTACATTGTCGACGTCGAAGATATTGAAGGCTTCCACGCTGAACTGAATGCGAACACGCTCACCTTTGATGTTGAAGTTTTTCAACAGGCGCATGTCCGTCGTCGTGAAACCGCGATTGCGGAAGTAGTTTCTCAGGAACGGCTCGCCGGCCGAGAAGAACGGACGGTCGTTGTTGTTGCCATCGCGGTTCAGGTCGGTGCCGGCGCGTGGATTCAGCGGTACGCCGCTGCGCGCGCGCAGAATGCCGCTCAACTGCAGGCCGAAGGGCAGGCTGAACACCGTGTTGCCCGTGAAGTTGTGGCGGATGTCCATCGCGCTCCAGCTATACTCGCTTCCGAGGTTGAAGCTATCCATGTAGTCGAAGCCGCCGGCGGAACGCTCGCTGTCGTCGTCGGAGTAGCTTTGTGCCAAGGTGTAGAAGGCCTGGAACTGAAGCTTCTTCGTGCGATATTGCGCGCTTAAGCTCATGGCGCGGTACATGCTCCGGGCGGACGGCTCGCGCACGGTGAGCGCGCCCACGGTCGTGACCGGACGCGTTACGCCACCGCCGACTAGACCGTAGTCCGGGCGCTGCGAAACGTCCCCGGCCAGCAGCCGAGGAGCGGGCAGGTTATAGTCGCGGTTGCGATTCAAGCCAACCGTGTTGACGTAGTTGAACTGCACGCCAGCCACGAAATTCTTGAACCACTCCGTCTCTGTGCCCAGGCCCATTTGGAAAGAGCGGGGGTTCCGGAAATTCGGTGCCGTTGTCGTGTATGCTGCGCCCACATAAGGATCGCGAGCCGTACCACCAAGAGCGATCGCCGCGGCGCGCTGCACGGTCTCCAAGGGAATCACGGGTAGCGCGTTCAACGCCACGCGGTTCAAATCTACGCCAGCTTCCAGGAAGCTCTGGTATACCGTCTTCACCGCACCGGCTCCGCCCACGGTGATGGAAAGATCGCCCGGCGGGATGCGGAAGTTATTCGTGGGGCTCGAGAAGGTCAGCAACGGCGTCGCGGCATAGAAGATGCCCGTATGCCCGCGTACCACCGTGCGGAAACGATCCGTGATCGGCGTATACGCAAAGCCAAAGCGCGGTGCAAACTGCGCCATGGAGTTGTTGATGCTCCGCGGGCTAACTATATTGCCGATCGGGAACAGAACGCCTTCCACGCGGCCCAGCGCCGCGGTGTTGTTGGCTTCCACCTTCGGGTTCACCTGACCGTCCCAACGCAGGCCGAAGTCCAAGCTCAATTTGCGGTTCACGCGATAGTTATCCTGCACAAACGCCGCAATTTGCTTGATATTGTATTCGGCCAGCAGGTTGCCGATCTGGCGCGTGTACGTAACGTTCGCATTGTCAAATCGGTTCGTGCCGTTGGCCCCATTACCCGAGGCTAAGGTCAATACGGACAGCGGCACGCCATTGACGTTGAACTGGCCATACTGATTGAAGCCGAAGGCCTGCCCCGTGGGCAGGTAGCTGAAATCGAATCCCGCCTTCACCGTGTGCTTATCTCTCGTCATCGTGACGGAATCGACGATCTGCCAGCGATAGTCGTATTGCGTGGTGGGAAGGAAGTTCCGGGCGCCGAAGGTGCTCACGTTTTGCAGTACTACCGTCGGTGAATCGGAGTTCGCGACACGCGGGCGAATTTCATAGGATCCCGTGAAGCGCAAGTCGTTCACTACAGTCGGAGAGAAGATGTGAGTGTACTGCATCGTCCCGTTGTGAATACGATCCTTTTCGATGCCTTCGTTGGAGACCAGTAAATTTGTGATCGGGTTGATCGCCGCGCCGGTCGTTACGGCATTCACTTCGTTGGAGTCGCTGAAGTTGTAGCGCATCGTCAGGCGGTGGCCCTTGTCGAAGGAGTAATCGGCCTTTGTCGTCAACGCCCAAGCCTTGTTCGTCTGTAGGAATCCGCCCTCGCCGGCCCGCAGGAACGTAATCGCTTCCTGCGTCGCGGGCGTCACGGCCACGTTGTTCAAAGACGGAACCACCACCTGACGGGGAGTCTCCGCGTATTGGCCTTCTGCCGCCGCAAACCAGAACAGTTTGTTCCGCTTAATCGGGCCGCCCAAGCCACCGCCGTACTGTTGCAGTGTTTCGGAAGGGCGAATGTTGAAGATCGGGTTCTTGGCGCTCAGGCTGCGATGGCGAACTTGATAGAAGCCCTCACCATGCACTTCGTTCGTGCCACTCTTGGTGATCGTATTCATGATGCCGCCAGTGGAGCGGCCATACTCTGCCGAATAGCCTGTAGCCACCACTTGGAATTCCGCGATTGCCGTCTGCGGCACCGTAATGATGCTTGTCGAACGTTCGCCGCCACGAATGCCTCCAAAGAAGGGCTGGTTGTAGTCCGTGCCGTCCAACATGATGTTCGAATTGATGCCGCGCTGGCCGGCAAAGGAAATCTGATTGCGCGAAGCGCTCTCCACCACCGCCGTCGGCGTTAATAGTACGAAGTCCTGAAAGCGCCGCCCATTGATGGGGAGGTTGGTAATTGCCGTGGTATTCACCAATTGGCTAGCCACCGGCACGGCGTCCTGCAACAAAGTTTCGCCGACGTCCACCGTGGTCGTCGTCGATTGCAAACTCAAGCGGATATCCACCGTCACCGTCGATCCAACGCTCACGACAATTCCTTCGAGCTTCGCTTCCGCGAAGCCGCCCGAAGTGGCCGAAATCGTATACGTGCCCGGATCCAGCAGGACCGCGCGGTAGTTGCCGTCGTTGTTCGTCGTCAGGTCTCGGGTGATGCCCGTTCCCGAATTCTTGATGCTGAGTTTGGCGCCTGCGATTGCGGCCGAGTTCGGGTCGAACACCGTGCCAACAATCTGTCCTTTGTTTGCGTCCGCTTGTCCATAGATTGAGGACACCGCGCACACAAGAAAAGCAGCGATGCGTAGTTTGTGGTTCATAGTTTCCCTAAAGCGGGCCACACTCCGAGCCTGGGGGTGGCTCTGCGTGGCCAAATGATGAGACATTTTCATGTTAGCCGACCTCTGTTACAAATTGAAAACGGAACTTTGAATGGCCCTCATTCGCCAAATCATTGAATCCAGGCACGAAACGTAGTATTCTCTATAGAGATTAGGAGTATTCTGTTGCAAGCGTCCGTCGAAGCGCAATTTGACCAAACCGTCCACGCCGATATCGAGCTTTTCCGCTCCCAAGTCAATGATTTCCTTGCGGGAAAGCTCACTGACGACGAATTCCGCGGCTTCCGCCTCCGTCGCGGCGTCTATGGCCAACGCCAAGCCGGCGTCCAGATGATCCGGACTAAAATTCCTGGCGGCTTGGCCACCTCCGCCCAGTTCGATAAACTCGCCGACATCGCCGACAAATACGCCGGCGGCAAAGGCCACCTCACCACGCGCCAGAACATGCAGTTCCACTTTGTTCCTTTGGCTCGCTGCGCCGATGCTCTCACCGACCTCTCCACTGAACGCCTCACCACGCGGGAAGCCTGCTACAACACCGTTCGCAACGTCACCGGAGATACGCTCGCCGGCATCGCGGTGGATGAGGTCTTCGACATTTCTCCCTACGTGCGCCAGGTCGCCTTCGCTTTCCTGCACAAGGAATTGACCGATAACATGCCGCGCAAGTTCAAGATCAGCTTCTCCGGCACCCCCGCGGACACCATGGTCGGCGGCATCCACGATCTTGGCTTCATCGCCAAGATCAAGGACGGCCAGCGCGGCTTCAAGATCGTCGCCGCCGGCGGTCTTGGCCCCCTCCCCAGCGAAGCGCACGTTCTGGACGAATTCCTTCCCGTGGAACGCATCGTGAACCGCTGCGAAGCCGTGATCCGCGTCTTCGGCCAATATGGCAACCGCAAGAATAAGCACAAGGCCCGCCTCAAGTTCATCGTGCGCGAACGTACCTGGGACTGGTTCAAGGAACAAGTCGACAAGGAATACGCGGACATCCTGGCCAACGGCGGCATCGAAGCCCCCCTGGAGATTCCCCGCGACTTCGGCGCCCACTCCATCGAACCCCGCAAGCTCAACCGAGTCGAACTACCCCCCGTTCTCGGCGAGCCCAGCCCGGAATACAAGCGCTGGCTCGAAACGAACGTCAAGCCGCAACGCCAAAGCGGTTACGTTGTCGTCACCGCGAAAGTGCCCCAAGGCAACATGGTCTCCTCGCAGATGCGCGCCGCCGCCGATCTCGCCCGTAAAGCCGGCGACGGTTTGGTCCGTGTCACCATCGACCAGAACCTCCAATTCGCCTGGATCCCCCAGGACCGCCTCCGCGAAGTCTACGCCGAACTCGCCAAGGCCAACCTTGCCGATTCCGGCGCCAATGAAATCGACGACGTCGTCACGTGTCCTGGCGCCTGGAGTTGCAACCTCGGCATCACCAAAACGATGAACCTCGGCGATGCTTTGAGCGCGCAACTGAAGAACTACCCCGATCCTCTGGTCCGCAAGCTCTCCATAAAAGCCAGCGGCTGCCCGAATTCCTGCGGCCAGCACTGGCTCGGCGACCTCGGTTTCTTCGGCAACGTTCGCAAGTTCAACGGCCTCGAAGTGCCCTACTACCAGATGCTCGTCGGCGGCGGCCCCGATCGCGAAGGCATGTTGAAATACGGCTTCACTGTCAACAGCATCCCCGCCAAGAGCGTGCCCATCGCCGTGCAGCGCGTCCTCGATCACTACATTGCCAACCGCCAGGACGGTGAACACTTCCGCGATTACGTCCTCCGCTTCAAGATCGAAACCTTCCGCGCCATGACGGCCGATCTAGCCAAGCCCGTTGAAATCGACCCTGATCTCTACATGGACTGGGGCGACACCGAAAAGTTCAGTCTCCAACTTGGCCGCGCAGAGTGCGCCGCATAGCGGCCAAACTCAATCCCAGTCCGCTCAGCAGACTCATCCACGCAAACCAATCGCCGTATCGCGTATACGGCGTCGTGTCTCCCGGGTACGCCGGCGAATAGGGAAGCCTGCCCGTAGCCAGCACCTCGACAGGAAACTCACGCACCACGCGCCCCGCCGGATCGATTGACGCCGATATCCCATCGTTCGTCGGTCGCAACAGCCAGCGCGCATTCTCAGCCGCCCGCATGCGCGCCACGCGTAAATGTTGCAGGCGCGCTGCGTCGCTTGAAAAGTATCCGTCGTTCGTCAAATTCACTAGCACTGTCGCACCTTGCTTTGTGATGTCGCGTACATAATCCGCAAAAACACTCTCATAGCAAATGAACACACCCAGCTTCCCTGCGGGCGTGGAAAAAAGCCGGATCCCCTCTCCCGGTTGAAAGGTCCCCGCTTCATTGGAAACCTTACTCACAAACATATTGAAGATCGGCGGCACATATTCGCCAAAGGGCACCAAATGCACTTTGTCGTATGTCCCGGAGGGGTCGCCATTGGAAGTCAGCATCTGCGCCGTGTTGAAGGGATTGCCTTGTTTGTCGAAACGCACGGTGCCAAACAAGAACGGCGTCGCGCTCAATCGAGCCAGACTCGAAGCCATCTCCCGGAATTTCGCATCGCTCTCGAAGTACAAACTCGCCGGAGTCTCTGGCCACAGCAGCAGACTCGGCCGCTCCCGCGTGGGGTTCATGGCCATCTCAAGCGTCTGCTTTGCATAGGCGCCATAAGCGGCATGCAACTGCTCGTCCGTCAGAATCCTGTCCTCGGGAATATTCGGTTGCAGCGCCACGGCCTCCAAATCTGCCGCCTTCGGTTCCGGCAGCGTGGGCAACAAATACAAAGCCAGCAACGGCGCACACCAGGCGAGCTGCATCCTCTCCCGCCGCAAATACCAGCACGCCAGGCTTGCGCTCATCAGCGCAAAAACAAAACTCACGCCATAAACCCCCGTGATCGGCGCTAGCCGCAGCGGCACACCCATGTCCTGCGCGGCATTGCCCAGTAACAGCCATGTAAAGCCCAACTCGCCGTGCGTTCTCTCCAGGCCTGCCCAAAGCAACGCAATCACCGGCGCCGCATAGCGCACGCCAAACACCGGCCCCGCCAGCGACGCAAACACCGCCGCATGCAGTCCCTTCGCCAGCGAAAAGCCCACAAAGAGCGTTATCGCCAATGCCTCACTCATGCCACCATGCCGCGCGAGCGTTCCCTCGATCCAATGGCAGGTGCCCCCCCAATGAATAATCCCCGCCAGCCAACCCAGCAGGAATCGCTCGCTCCACTTTGTCTGATCCGCAATCGCCACCAGCAAAGGGAATAGCGCAAAGGGCGCGAGAAACGTAAAGGACGGCGCCGGTTGAATCAACACCAGCAGTACACCACTCAGCGCTGCCAGCGGAAAACTAATACTGCGCTTCATGAGCTACCAAATCCGCCATATAGCTGGAACGCACGAAGGGCCCCGCGAAAACCGCCTTGAATCCCAAACTCTCCCCATATGCTTTCCACTCCTCGTACTCCGCCGGTTCAACGTATTTCGCCACCGCAAGATTCTTTCGTGTCGGTTGCAAATACTGGCCAATCGTTGCAACATCCGCCAGCCCCTCGCGTCGCACGTCGCGCAAGAGTTCGTGCACCTCTTCGTGGCTCTCCCCCAAGCCCACCATCAACCCCGACTTTGTCAGAACCTCTGGCGCATGCTCCTTCGCATGACGCAAAACCCGCAAGCTCTGCTCGTAATCCGCCTGCGGACGTACCTTACGATAAAGCCTCTTCACGGTCTCCATGTTGTGGTTGTAAACATGAGGTCCCGCGCTCAACACACGCTCCACGGCCTTGAGGTCCCCATTAAAGTCCGGCGTTAAAACTTCTACCTGCGCCTCGGGCATCCGTCTGCGCACCGCCGCCACCGTCAACCGCCAATGCTCCGAACCACCATCCGGCAACTCATCGCGATTCACGCTGGTCAGCACCACGTAACGCAATTTCATGCGCTCCGCCTGCGCCGCCACATTCTCCGGTTCGTCCGCATCCAGGCCGAATTCTTTCTTCCTGGGGTCCCCCTTGGGCACGCTGCAAAACCCGCACCCGCGCGTGCAAATGTTCCCCAGAATCATAAACGTCGCCGCGCCCCGCGAGAAGCACTCATGCAGGTTCGGACAGCGCGCGGACTCACAGACTGTATGCAAATCCAACCCGCGCAATTCGCGCTTCAACGCCGTCACCGCCAAATACTCCGCTTGCGGCTTACGCAAAAATTCCGGCAGCCGCGGCGCCGCCTTCTTCTCGATCTGTACGAGCACTACGCTCTAGGGTAACGGGAATTGCTCTAATCTAGCGTCACCAATCCATCGGCGGCTTTCTTCGTCGCCCCCCGCTGCCCCCGCAGATGCTCATCGAAGAAAGCCTGCAATAACGCTCCGGTCTTTTCCAAAACCTGCTTGGGATCCGCCGGTCCAAAGCGCCTGGGATCCTTCACTCCGGCCAAGGCAAGATCCGAGAAATTCATGTGCCCCGTGCCGGGAAACCGCAAACGCAATCGATAGGCGGCCAGCGACGACACCGCAGCCCAGTCCGCCGTCCGCCTTACTTCGCTTCGCTCCCATCCGCTTCGTTCCAAAAAGGAAGCGTTCGCGCGCAAGCTCTCGCCGTTGCTCACGAGCAGTACAGCTTGCTTGGGACGAACCTCACGCATGCTTCCCATGAAATCTCCATCCAGGTTCGCTGCGGCAAGAATCTCGCTATCGCGCGCCGCCGCTCCGATACTCGCCGCGCCACCCAGAGAGTGGCCCCAAGCGCCCACTCGCCGCCCCTTGCCTAATTTCCGCTTCGCGGCCAGCAGATCTTCCACCCAGGAATCCTGATCCTCTATCGCGTTGTTCCGTTGCGGCTGCACCCCAATCACCTCATAGCCCGCGCTCCGCAATTTCTGGGCGATGCTGCTGTAATCGGCGACACTGCGTTTCAATCCAGGCAGGTACAGCAATACAGGCTTTTGTTCTTGTCCCGCGCATAGCAGGCACAGAGCTGGAAAGATCATCCAGGCACGCATGAGTGCTCTCATACTCTGTTTCGCGCCATAGACGCATCTTTCAGCTCAACTGAGGAAGGGAGAACTCCCGGCCGCTCAGAACTTCCGGGGGAATGGGCTAAAGCCGAGCGTAGTCAACTCGCCGCGAATCTTGCCCATCTCGGATTGTTCCATCGGGCCCACCAGTACGCGATGCGTTTTTCCATCGCCCACTTCCGCCAGAGTTACCTTGAAGCCTTTGGCCCGCAGCACCTTAGAAACCACTTCGCCCTCGGGTTTCCCCACAGCGGCAACCTGAAGATACAGTGCGCCTTTCGCGGGTGTTCCCGTCGCTACAGTCTCGGATTTCGGCGCAGGTGGCGCAGTGGCTACTGCTGTCGGCTTTGGCGTTTCCTTAACAACCTCACGAACTGGTTCCTTCGCTTGTTCCTTGACCGCTGCGGGAGTTGCCGCTGACGTCGAGGGCGGGGCCACAGGGCTTTGCTTCACTGCGGGCGGCGCCGCGGAGGGCTTCTCGCCCGTCTTATCTACGATCAACGGCTCTGCGGTTGGCGGGAGATCCGTCTTCCGGGCGCTCGCCACGTCCACCACTGAGGCAGGATTCGCGTTCTTCCCGAGGATGTATCCCATGACAAAGAACACCCCCAGCAGCACCACTACGATGAAGAAAACACTCAGCAATTGGCGATTGCCGAGAACTAGCTCGAACTCACCTTCGTCGGTACGCGGCATATGTCTCAGGTCTAAGGTAGCAGACTATCGAAGACCTTTGGGTGTTGCGCGGAGGATACACTCACGCGACAATCGCCAGATATGAAGTTTACTCGCCGCGGTCTCAACACCGCGCTACTGTCCCTGTGCTTGGCCGCGTCCGCCTCTGCCCAGACCAAAATCACCTCGCCCAAGGAACAGTTCGGCCACAACATGGGCGACGACTACTTCCTGGCCACTTATTCGCAATTCGAAACCTACGTCAAAAAGCTCGCCACTGAGTCTGATCGCATCAAGCTCGTCTCCATCGGCAAATCCGAAGAAGGCCGCGAACAATACATGGCGATCGTCTCCGCCCCCGAGAATATCAAGAAAATCGACCGCCTCAAGGAAATCTCCCGCAAACTCGCCTACGCCGAAGGTCTGTCGGAAACGGAAGCCCAAGCCCTAGCCCGCGAAGGCAAAGCCGTCGTCTGGATCGACGGCGGCCTCCACGCCAGCGAAGTCCTCGGCGCCGCGCAACTGACGGAAATGATCTACCAGATGCTCAGCCGCAACGACGAAGAGACCCTTCGCATGCTGCGCGACTGCGTCATTCTGCTCGTCCACGCCAACCCCGACGGTATGGAACTGGTCAGTAGTAACTACATGCGCAACCCCGACCCCACCAAGCGTCGCTACACCCCCGAACGCCTCTACCAGAAGTACGTCGGCCACGACAACAACCGGGACTTCTACATGAGCACCCAGGCGGAAACCAAAAACATCAACACCCAGCTCTATCTCGAATGGGTGCCGCAGATTCTCTACAACCACCACCAATCCGGTCCCGCCGGCACCGTGCTCTTCTGCCCGCCCTTCCGCGACCCCGCCAGCTACCTCTACGACCCCCTCCTCATGATCGGTGTCGACCAGGTCGGCGCCGCCATGCACGCCCGCTTCGCCGTCGAAAACAAACCCGGCGCCACCACCCGCGAAGGCGCCAGTTTCTCTGTCTGGTACAACGGCGGTCTCCGCACCACCGCGAACTATCACAACATCATCGGCATCCTCACGGAAATGACCGGCAACCCAACGCCTATGGACATCCCCTTCGTGCCCTCGCGTATGCTGCAAAACAAAACCACGCCCTTCCCCATTGCCCCCCAAAAGAAATGGCATTTCCAGCAATCTATTGACTACTCGATCACCGCCAACCGCGCCATCCTCGATTACGCCTCCAAGCACCGCGAAGACCTGCTCATGAACATCTACCGCATGGGCAAAAACTCCATCGACAAAGGCAACCGCGACAACTGGACGATCCTGCCGAAACGCCTCGACTGGCTCAATGCCGAGATCGCCAAAGAACAACGTGGTGCCGAGGCGGCCGGCGGACGCCAGAGCGGCGTCGTTTCCATGGACCACTACCAGAAACTCTTGAAGCCCGAGTGGCGCGACCCCCGCGGCTTCATCCTCTCCGCCGATCAACCCGACTTCGGCACCGCCGTCAAATTCACTCGCGTACTCCAATCCACGGGCATCGTCGCCCACAAGGCGACGGCTGCCTTTGAAGCCGCTGGCAAGAAGTACCCCGCCGGCTCCATCGTCTTCAAGGCGTCGCAAGCCTTCCGCCCCCACTTGATCGATCTCTTCGAACCCCAAAACTATCCGAACGAATTCCGCTATCCCGGCGGTCCTCCCATCGCTCCTTACGACAGCGCCGGCTGGACCTTGGCGTATCAGATGGGTGTGCAGTTCGATCGCGTTCTCGACGCCTTCGACGGCCCCTTTGAAAAACTTCCCAATCCCGCCCCGATGCCCGCCGGCAAAATCGACGGCTCAGGCGCGGCCGGCTACAAGCTCAGCCACAAGGTCAACGACAGCTTCAAAGCCATCAACAAACTCCTCGCCAACGGCGAAGAAGTTTACTGGCTCAAAGATGCCGAAGGCACCGTCTGGGTTCCCGCCAAGGCTACGACCCGCAAGAACATCGAAGCCGCCACCGCCGCCGCGAATGTCACCGCCACCGCCGTTGCCGCCAAGCCCTCCGGCGAAGCCTTCAAATTGAAGCCCCTCCGCATCGGTCTCTGGGACAACGTCGGCGGCTCTATGTCCTCCGGCTGGACCCGCTGGCTCATGGAACAATTCCAATTCCCCTTCGAAGTCGTCTATCCGCCAACTTTGGATAAAGGCGATCTCCGCTCCAAGTTCGACGTTCTCGTCTTCGTCACCGGCGCTATCGGCAGCCGGGGTGGATTCGGAGGTATGGGCGGCGCCGCCGCCGGCGCTTCGAACCTCCTCCCCGAATGGCAAGCCCGTCAAGGCCGCGTCACCCGCGAAGCGACGCTCCCGCACTTGAAGAAATTCCTCGAAAGCGGCGGCAGCATCCTCACCATCGGGTCTTCCACTTCGCTCTCCGAAATGCTCGGCCTCCCCATGGCCAACCACCTTGTCGAGCGCACGCAAGCTGGTCAGGAACGCAGCCTCCCGAACGAGAAGTTCTACGTTCCCGGCTCGATACTTCAGGTTTCCATCGACAACACCAATCCACTCGCCTACGGCATGGACAAGAAGGCCGACGTCTTCTTCGACAACAGCCCTGTCTTCCGCCTGAAGCCGGAAGCCTCCCTCCAGAACGTCAAGCCCGTCGCCTGGTTCGATTCCAAAGAACCTCTCCGCAGCGG
>VFQP010003273.1_pt1 | contig 16721 bp, 33 predicted proteins | sample 3512351 | NCBI WGS metagenome assembly VFQP01 (sample SAMN10412372, study PRJNA504923) | tailings metagenome | isolation source: Relicate 1 Philex TSF1 revegetated site | place: Philippines: Tuba, Benguet | collected 2017-08-29
GTCAACACATAGTCAACACATAGTCAACACATAGTCAACACATAGTCAACACATAGTCAACACATACCTTGAAAGGGTCAAACCCTAACCCATGCACATCTCTCTTTGGTTGCAACAGATACAGCGGTGTATTCTCTGTCCCCACCCCCACCACATCACCCCACCGCGACCTACCCCCCCCCCCCTGCTGCTGTTGCTGCTCTCGTGCTGCTGCTTGTGCTGCTGGGTCATGTCCAACACCCCTCCCTGGCCGCCAACCCATTTTCTGCAACAGCTGCATGCCTGTGGGTGTGTGGTGTTCTTTTGTATGTGAGTAAGTGAGGATGTGTAGGAGAAAGGGAGAGAGAGAGAGAGAGAGAGTGTGTGTGTGTGTGTGTGTGTGTGTGTGATTGAGTGATTAAGAGAGAGAGAGAGAGAGTGCATACAGGTGCCCACCATGATGCCAATCCCCCCTCCTCCCTACTACCCATATAGATACATAGGTTGATACCAATAGATGTATGTACAGGCATAAGTAAATCTTCTGGTACGAGTTTCCCAATGCCACTGGCACGTTCTCCAGCAGCTTCCGCCAGTGCAGCTCGAGCAACTGCTGTGGCGTCTGCCCCAAATGTGTCATAGCTGTGTGTTATGGGAGGGGTTTTGTGTGTCATAGCTGTGTGTTGAGTGGGTTTTTGTGTGTATATGTGGTGTGTGGAGGGAGGGGTTTTGTGCGTGTATCTGTTCTGTTGAGGGAAGAGGGTTCCACACAGTACACACACACAAACACACACACACACATATTAGTACACACACATCAACACACACACAAACACACACACACATGAGTACACACACACACACACACACATATATATATCCATACACACACGTTTTTGTACTCTTGAGTGCCCCTGTTTGTGCCTCCTCCAGTTCATCAGCGTCTAGGAAATCAGACACTGTTTGCTGCCTAGCACCTGCCCGTTCACTGCGAGTTGACCTGCATAGTGTGTACATGTGGAGTATGTGAGCATACGTATGCATGTGTCGTATATGTGGGTATATGTGGATATATGTGTGTATATGTGTGTGTATGTGTGTATATGGGTTTATGTGGGTATGCTGTGCTCTATGCTGTGCTGCTGATGTATTTCAACATTAACACCCACTGTCCCCAGGCTGTAGTGAGGCATGCGCCCTCAGTCACTGCGCTCAACCCATACCGAAATGTGGCTGGGGTCCAGCCTTCTTTGCTGCCAACAGTATTGTAGTATCCTGCTGAGAAGCCACCAGTAAAGGCACCGTGAAAACGTCTGCGTCCTTGCTCATCAGTGACCTCCTGATGTGATGGAGGAAAGTGTGTGTGGGTATAAATCCCTCATAAAGGTACAACGGCGTGAGCAGCAAATAAAACACCCAACAGCATGTGCATTGAGGTACACACGCTGCTGTGTTGTGCAATGGTTAACCAATCCATGGCTACATACTTGCTTGTGCAAAGGCTGGGCACGTGTAGCAGCAGGATCTGATACGGGCTTGTGCCTCTGATTACCCCTGCTTTCCTGTTCGTCCACCAAACGCGTTCCAAACACGACAAAATCGTCATCATCATCTGCCATGTTTGTCTGGGTGCACTATGCAGTGCTGTTGGTGGTTGTTAGTGCATGACTGTATCCTGCTTGCTGCCCATTGTTTTATAACAAAATAGAACATCAGTACGTGTTACCTTTGTAAGTTGACCGTATGGTGTTGCCAAATATGCACCCACAAAAAGCATCATCACTATCATCATATCATCATGGCGCAATGTATGCCATACATTCCCATCATGTGTCCCAGTAAAACGGAAGCAACATGTGGCTATAGCGGGGTTGTGTGGGAGAATTGTATAGACCAAGAATATCTGTTGATTGGGTTTTTCCTTGACACCAAGAAATGAGTATAGCAGTGCACTCGCCCCGTATACCCTCTCTCTCTCTCTCTGGTGTTTTATGTTGGTACATATGGCGGCTGGAGCACAGCATGCCACTCGGGCATGGCACCCCCTCTCGCCCCCCTTGTGGTGCGTGCAAGTGCAATTGCACCACCAATACATCATCGCCTCCAGAATGACTGAGGCATCATCATCATCATCGCTCGTAGAATTCTTGATCATCATCATCCAGCACACCATCATCATCAAGCATGCCCCCAATCGTCAAGCGTACAACGCAGGCTGTGCAGCATTCAATCTGTCTGAAAATAATCATACGCACCACTCCCAATTATCGATCATCGTCCAAGTCATCACATACTGCAAGGGGGACCCACCTAGGGTCCCATCCACCTACACCCCATCCTCGCCCCCACCAAACAAGCCCCACACCATAGGCTGACCAGGGCACAACATAGGCTGAGGAGCATATATAGGACACGTCCTAGAGGCTGCTCCTTGTAGAGACGCAACCACCATTGCTAAACACCTCACCAAATGTCCTCCACCATCTCAAATGTCCAGTTCTGCAACCATCTTGTCTAATTCCTCCTTTGCCCCCACTGCTTCCAACTCCTGGGGTCCCAAAAACAAACCCCATGGAACGCCATTGTACTTTTCTGAATGGTGCAATTTGTGAGCAACAGCCACGCGCTTGAGGTAGGGCACTTTGGCAACTGGACCAACAGGAAAACGTTTGTGTACCAAGCCATCATGCACAAACATGTACATTATTCCTGAGTGTATGTGGGGGGAGTGAGTGGGGAGTCTGGGTTGTGTACACGGTTGCAATACACCTCCCCCCCACCCACATACCAAACACGGTGATGCCCAAGCCAGCGCCAAAGCACACCCCCCCGATGACGTCTTCACGAAACAGGCCATATGCGCACAGTGCAATGGCGGGCACAGCATTGACAATGGCAAAGACGTCGTTGGCCTCAAATGGACCCAGGCGTGGTTCGTGATGGCTCTTGTGCAGTGCCCATCCAGGTGCATAGTCGTGCCAAAGCACCTTGTGCGCCCATCGTGCCCAGAATTCCATAAACACAACACCCCCACCCACCAACAAACACGTCGCGGCCATGTCGAGCCATGGGAGGCTGCCATCATCGACCATGTGCCACTGAAAACGCAGGTATACTGCTGCAAGGGCTATGGTGGTTATACCGGTGGATGCTGCAATGGCAGACCATTGATATGACGTCTGTTCCCTGTTGCGATGATGATCATCAACATCACACATCCTAGTCACACACACATGCTCATGGTGTTTTCCCTATAATTCATATCCACCACATACCTCTGGCGCTGGACACGACGCTGGGCAGCCTTGGCAGCAAGGGGTGTGCAGGCAAGACCATCATCAACATCATCCTTGGTCGTTTCTTGCTCCTGTGCGCACCAAAAACCATCGGAGAAATGCCATGACATGTGCAAGATAAACACGTGACCATCACGCATCGATCAGGGCTTGCAAAGCAGCAGTCAAACTCGAGCACACACCGGTTGCAATGGAGAGGCTGCCTTGGGCTGCAGACGCAACACGACGGGCTGCAACCTCGTGGGAGGGGTGGTACCTAGAATCCTCCTTGGGAGTCGGTGGGCTGGATGGGCATGCGCTGCTGGACGACGTGACAGGAACAGGTGCATCTTGTGCGTGCTGGCCACACAACAACGGCTGCGATGGCTGAAATTTGAGCTAGCAAGTGGGCGGGGACGATTGGGTATGATTGTCTTCGCTAGATGGGCTTGAAACCCAGGGGCGCCAGCAAGAAGAACAAAGTAGATGGGAATTGATAAAAAGGACGATGCTAGAGGTGGAAACACCACCAGCGTGGTACGACACGTGCGAAGGTGGGTCGCGAGGTGGTTGCAATTAGGGATGCGTAGTGGTTTTACTCATTTGTTGCCCAAAAAAATGCAGGTCAAGCAGCAACCAATCATAAACCACGCCGACTCACACGCCTGGTGCCATGCATGTGTGAGATCAACAACAACCTCCTGCAGGCGCAGCGCTCTCACTCTCTGCAGCCACCCCGCACGATGCAAAGAGACCATAGTGCACATCCCGGTTGCCTGAAATATCAAAATGCCTACTCAGCCAACTGACGTTGTTCTCACCACACATGGCTGCTGTGTTGCCACACACCAGGTAGGGCTTGCCTGGCTCAAACACGTGTTCATTGTCAAGGACAAATCGCGTTTCACTGCCTGGGAATGTGCCCTTGTACCGCAGCACTTGACCATAATCCTCGCATGCAGTCTCCATCAACCCAGGCAACTTGAACAGGCGATAGGTGATGCTGTAAAACTTGGTAGCACCCAACAACTTGCGGAATTCCTCTGGAACCTATGGGGTTTGTGGGGGTATGCAGGGTTGTACAATTGTGTAAGTGTGTTGGTGGAATGGGATATCAACACATCACCATTTGTGACAACAACAAAACCATGTCAACACACATGCCCCCAAACCCCCCCTACTATACCGTGATGGGACTTGAATTCAACATGCGCACATCCAGAAACCCAGCATCTGCAGCAATCCGCTTAAAATCCCCCACATACAGTGCCCCAGATATACACTCCCCCCACAGCAGCTTGTCCTTTTTCGCCTCTTCTGACACACGGCGATCGCTGTATACATCACTGAAGTACAATTCGCCACCTGGGCGCAGCACACGATATGCTTCCTGAAGTACCCTTGGTTTATCAGGGCTGAGGTTGATAACGCAATTACTAATGATGATGTCAACACTGTTGTCTGCAATGCCAGCACGATCAAGATGCCTGTGTGGTGGTGGTGGTGGTGGTGGAAACGGTGCATATACACATCAACACCATCACCATCTAGAATATATATATATATATATAGGATCTCATAGTGTGTTTGGATGGAAGCAACAGCAGCCCAACACATACTCGATGGTGCCTTGTACAAACTCCATGTTGCTGCGTGTATGCCCAATGCGTTGTGCAAACTCGTCCTGGTGTGTCCTTGCCACAGCGAGCTGCTCCTCTGTCATGTCAATGCCAATCACACGCCCTTGCGCTCCCACCAAGGCAGAGCATACGTAGCAATCCCGTCCTGAGCCACTGCCCAGATCCAGCACGGTCAGGCCATCAATGCCAAGTGGAAGTGGGGCGCCACAGCCTGGGTGTGGTGAGGTGTGGTGTGATGGTTATGAGCCTCATCAACACGATGCTCATTATAAGGCATACCATAAAACTTGGCCACCACTTCGTCTGGTATCTGTTGTGTGTATTCGATTTGTGTTGGACCGTTTGAGGTACAGTTTGCAACCCGACACAATAACCCAATCTACCTTGGCCATTATGTCAGCCACCACACCACTAGGACGGCCTGCTGCTGTGCATGCCGATGTCTTCAAATCCTTGCTTGTGTTGAGCACTTTGCCATAGTACTCCTTGGTGATCTCGTACGTGTGGTCGCCATTCGCTGATGTTGGCGCACATTCGTTGCTTGCTGGGCCACAGCAACCAGCTGTCATGTTGGATGTGGGAATGGGTTGATATATGTAGTGATGACTGAGAATAAGGTGATGTTAATAATAGTGATTTTTTACACACGTCCTATATAATTACTTACCAAAAGCCTTTTGGAAGCGCTCCACAGCCTCCAGCACATTCTCCCTTGTTCCAAAAGAACTGGCACGCACAAAGCCCTCCCCTGCCGGCCCAAACCCACTGCCAGGTGTTGTCACAATGTTGCACTTTTCCAAAATCTCTGCAAACACATCCCATGACTTGCGACCTTGAGAGTGGGGGTTGCAGTGGGGTTGAGCACATTGTACTTGTTGCTCCGAGTATATTGTTATCCAAGCACATCCATGCACATCCACATACGCACATATGGGCACGCAAACACATCTGCACCACAGCATACCTGGAAAGCCCACCCACACATACGGTGCATTTGTGCCACCATACACAGTGAAGCCCATATCTGTAAACGTCTTGCGCAGGATGGCAGCATTCTCCATGTAAAAGTCAACCAATTCATTCATTGCCTTGAGGCCCTCAGGCTGTGTATTGAGGGATATTGAGGAGAGGTGTGGGTGGGTGGGTGGGTGGGTGGGTGTAAGAGAGAGTGTGGGCGTGGGTGTGGGTGTGGATGTGGATCAGATGCACTACATTGCGTGTACTGGATGTACACACATGCATGCACATTTTAAACCCCCTGTACTATGCACACCCAACCCCCCACCCACACATTCACACAACAAACAAACAAACTATTGCACACCCAACCGTGTTGTCACACCCACATAACACACCCACAAGCACACCCACACAAGCACACCCACACAAGCACACCCACACAAACACACCCACACCCACACAAACACATACCGTCAGGCACGCCAGAGCACCAGCCTGGGCGATATTAGACGCTCCATTGAACACAGTGGTCATAATCCTATTGAAATCATTAATCACTGGACTTCCATCTGCATACTTGAGTGCTTCAGGCACAACTGTCCAGCCAGCGCGTACACCAGTGAAACCTGCATATTTGCTAAAGGAGCATGTCTCAATTGCACACTCTTTGGCACCTGTATGGTGGGTGTAGAGGGGGAGGTGTATAGAGGGGAAATGAATAGTGGGTTTTAAGGGGACAGGGTGGGCACAAAGGGGAAATGAATAATGTGTACAAAGGGGGGAAATGAATAATGGGTACAAAAGGGGGGAATGAATAGTGAATGAGTGAAAAGCTATTGTCATTGAAAATGTACAATAATGTGTGTCAGTGAGCATGTGCAATAATGTGTATCTCCCCACAACCTACCCTCAATTTCATAAATAGTTCGTGGACAGTCATCATCCTTGATGAACAACGCATATGCTGCATCATACACAATAATGCTGCCATTGGCTCGGGCAAAGTCAACCAGCTGTTTGAGTTGGGCTCGAGTGGCAGAGGCACCAGTGGGGTTGTTGGGGGAGCAGAAGAAAATCAAGTCAGTGCGGGGGACCTGTGGGTATGGTTGTGGGGGGGGAAAGGGAAATGAGAGGGGAGCAAGGGCTGGGTGGGTGTGTACATAATGGTGGTAGTGTATTGCGTTGATATGGATTGATGAAACAAAACACATGTTGATGACACATGTTGAGCAAATACATGTTGATGAAACAGTTGTTGCAGCTATAACTGTCCTTTGCCATGAAACAACACACCCATGCACATATTCACACATACACCCCACCCATCCACCCACCTTGCTCAGGTCGGGGAAGAAATCGTTGTCAGGTGTGCACACCATGTATTGAATGTTGCCATACCCAGCTTCCTCATAGCTGCCAGTCATACCCATGATGACACTGCTATCCACATACACAGGGTATGAGGGGTCCTGTTGTTGAAAACAATGGTTGAGATGTCGTGATTAGGCGTGATGTGGTTGTTTTCAATCACAAAGGTTTTGATGTAGCATACTATGAACGCACATACAGTTCTGCATGCACCTATATGACACCTCATCCCCGCAACAAACAAATACCTGCACAGCAACGCTGACATCAGCACCAAACATCATCTGCAATCGTCCAATGTCACATTTGCTGCCATCAGACACAAAAATCTCGTTTGCCTTGATGCCCACGTTGCTGTAAAATGCACTCTGCAGTGCTTCCCTCAAATCACCACGACCCTGCTCTGCACCATACCCACTGTAACCAGCACGGGTGCCGAGACCGATTGCGGCATCACGCATGGCATCGGAAATCACTGCGGGGATGGGCTCTGTGGTGTCACCAATACCCAAGCTGATAATCTTGGCTTCGGGGTTTTTCTCCTGGTGCTCACGGCGGCGGCGTGCAATCTGTTGGTGGTGTTGAGGAGGACAACGGTGTTGATGGAAAAATCAGCGTACAACATCCACATTCAACAACAGACCTCGGGAAACAGGTAGCCAGCCTGGAGCTTGGCAATGTTGGGGTTGCGCTTGACATTGGTGGTGACAACTGTGATATGCATGGTGATGGTTTGTTGAGCACTGGGAGCACTGTGACGGCTGTCATCCTCACACATCCACAAAGATGCAAACAGTCGTTACCTGGTGTTTCTGGTGCTACAACACACTGCACACGCAACGCGCGACGCCTGATCGTGATGTTGCTGTGTTTTTTGAATAGGAAAAGCGTGGCGTTGGCAACAAATTGGACGGTCAATGGATTGCATCTGCAGCCACCATCATCAAGTACCTGGGCTTGCAAGCCACTGACTTGTTATGCAACACGTGCATCATGATGCTAGCTGTCTGGAGGTTGTTGATACTTGTGATGATTGAACACCTTCTTCAGTGCAGTGAAAACACCCTGACACCCAAGGATAAGATCGTCAATATAATGTTGCACCAGTTTGTAAGAAGACACGCCGTTGTCACATAAAAACAACAGCGGAACTTGTGCATACCGTAGCTCTTGATAACACCGAATAATCATGCGGCTTTCGTTGTGGACATGCCATTCAACCAAATTGGCACTCGCCAACAAGCCTGAACAGCCACGCTCTGTATCAAGTGTTTTGCAAAATCGAAGCCTACTCACCTATCATCGACATACGCGCCATACACATCGCTGTCAGCCACTTGCTGCTGTGGAGGACGATGCGCCATCCACCAGCAGCAGCAGCACAGCAGTGACAGCAACCAAGGGTGACAACACCATTGCAGACATTGAGCAAGTGGCCGGTGTGCGGGTGATTGTAGATGACGATGGCAATGCACGTGCAGAGTATCTCGTACGCTGGAAGGTACTTGATGTGTTGTGGGCATACCCAACCATGTGGGCATGTACAACACACATACCTGGCATACACACATATGTGGGTGTATGTGGTCATGTACAACAACACACACACACATACACATCTGTGGACGCTGCAACACGTGCACAATACAACAACACACACACACACCGGTGGACGCAGTCGCACACGAAAAACACAACACATGCACAACACATCAATTGTCCACACACAGGATGGGCACCCTGACACATGGGAACAACAGAAGGACATTGCAGACAATGTATTGCGTGATTTTGAGGAGAAATGGTGGACAGCAGCACGCACGGTGTGTTTTGTTGTTGATGTTGATGTTGGATGTTGTGTAGGGATGGGTGGGTGTTGGGATGGGTGGGTGTTGGGATGGGTGGGTGTGGGGATGCATGCATTGTTGAGAGCACAGCATATGAACAACCAATGACAACTCCTACATGTATACAGTGATGCACATGTGGTTGAATACATGTTCATGCATGTTGCGAATGCACATCACATACGTATACATCACACACCTGCACATCACGCACCTGCACATCACACACCTGTACATCACACACCTACACATCACAGGGTGATGAGGAGACATTGAGAAACATGTTGGAAGGTGGGGGGAGGGTGTTGGCATCAGCAGTCAATGAAGAGGGGCGCAGGTATGCAGTGTGGTTGTGGTGTACATGGTGTACATGGTGTTGTGGTGTGCATGGTGTGCATGGTGTGCATGGTGTTGTGATGTACACATGTTTGCCTGCCATAGATATATTTGTGTATCATGCTCCTCTTTTTCTGTATCCCATAATTCCTATACCACATGTATATCCCACACCTCTACATTATCCCACACCTCGCACATAAATGCACTTCATTTTCCTATACAATATGTATAATAACATTGTATCACACACCTATACAGTGCACTTCATTATGCTGCAGCCCTGGGTAAAGTGGGGGGCACCAAAATGCTGTGTCAGGCTGGGGCAGTGGTCAACGCACAGGATAAAGATGGTGTGTGTGCACAGAGTGTGGGTGTATAATGTGTGTGTGTATACATAATGTGCATGTGTACAGTGTGAGTACATATATAATGTGCATGTGTACAGCGTGTATGTGCTCACTGTTGCATTACTTAATCACCCTCACCCTCAAACACACGCTATCACCCCCCCCCTGCACCCCCCCCCCTTCTAAATACCCCCCCACACACCACCCAACTCCATATATAATATGTAATACATATATAATATATAATATATAATATAATACATATTAATATATAATATAATATACAATACATATATAATATTTATAATACCCAATATATAAATCCCCCACATGTACATACCCCCACCCCCCCAGGTTTCACAGCATTGCACATGGCAACTGGGTACCTCCACACTGCCACCATGAAGGTGCTCCTGGAATATTCCGCTGACCCAGAAACACCAGACCGCAACGGCCGGTCCCCCCTCGCACTTGCTGAAAACCTGCGCAACACCATGCCCATGCTTCCGGAGCTCCTCTCTCGACGCATGGCGCTGGAAAACTGTATTGGCATGCTTACAGACATATTGTATGAAGATTTAGAGCCTGCTGCTATTCTGGAGATGAGGGAGGTGAAAAAGGAGCAGGGCCCGGCGGAAAAACAAGGGGAGGAGGTGGCGGTGGAAAAGGAGTATTTGGTTCGCTGGGGGGATGACATTGATGATACATGGGTATGTTGTTTTGGTGGAGGGTGTTGGTGGTACATGTTGGGGATGAAGAGAGAGTGTGTGGTTGTATCCATGTCTATACAAAGATGCTTGTTGTTGACCAAGTTGTTGACGTGTTGACCGAGCATGTTGACCATGTTGACCTTGTTGACTATGCATGTGATTACACCTTTGCTATAGTTGTTGTTGTTTACAAATCCCCGCCCCTCACACATCACAGGTTCCAGCATCACTGATGAGCAAGGAGGTGGTGGAGGATTTTGAAAATGGAATAGAGTATGTGGATGCACTGGAAATCCTCGACATGCGACAAAAGGGAGATGCTCGACGGTTTTTGATCAGGTATGCCAAAAATGGGATCTTTGTTGTGAACTGGATGGAAGCTGGTGTTGTGTGAGTGAAAAGCATGTCGCATGTTGCACAATGCACATTGTGTGGTCTTTGTTTGATGTATTGTACACCAGCAACCATGCACCAACCATATCCACACAGGTGGTCGGATGGTGCACCGGACAGCTGGGAGGATGAGGAATTCGTGTCACCTGCCCTTGTGGAGCAGTTTTTGACTGTGCGTGAGGAGCAAAAGCGAGCACGCCAAGCAAAACCCTCAACAGCAAATGGAATGGTGCCAGTGTCCACGGCGACGCAACAACCAGTGGGTGCCCTGTGATATTTTGTGTTTATTGGTTTTTATTGCAAAAGCTGCTGTAACCACACATACCCATCCGTGTATTGGATGCATTCCAGCAACCATGGCACAGGGAGGGGAGTCATGGACTACAATCGAAAGCGATCCTGGTGTGTTTACCGAGTTGATCGAGGAAATGGGCGTCAAGGGCGTGCAGGTTGGTGTGGCAATACGTGGTGCATGGATGTGCTCGTTTATGGCTGGTTTTTTCCACAAGCGTCATCATGGTTGCATCAATGATGAGCCACCACACCCAGGTGGAAGAACTGTATGCATTGGATGCTAATGAATTACGCAGGCTGCAGTACGTTGATGATGTTGACCGGGGGTGGATGGGGGTTGACTCATCACACACATGCACATCCAATCACAGGCCAGTGCTTGGGCTCATTTTCTTGTTCAAATGGCGTGCAGAAAATGATCCTCGACCAGTAGAAGCAGAAGGCAGAAGTAACGTGTTTTTTGCCAAACAGATCATCAACAACGCGTGTGCAACGCAAGCCATCCTCAGCATCTTGATGAACAGCCATGCAGTGCACCTTGGACCAGAACTGACGCAATTGCGTGAGTTTAGTCAACACTTTCCTGCAGAGATGAAAGGTATCGAGTGGTTTTGTTGTGTGTTTTGTACGTGCACACGGTCACCACACGTCATCTTTGCACCCACTCAATGCTTCACCCACATGCACATGCCTCCACACACACACACCTCATGTTCATGTATATGGTACAACATATACTCCCCCTGGTACCACATATACCTGTCCCCCCCTCAATAAAAAAGGTCTTGCTATTAGCAACAGTGAGCCCATTCGCACAGCCCACAATAGCTTTGCCCCACCACAACCCATGCTGATTGATGAGTCTGTGCTTCCAGACAAGGATGACGATGCATTTCACTTTATAAGCTACCTGCCAGTAGATGGGGTGCTGTATGAACTTGATGGGCTCAAGGAGGGACCCATTCGACTTGCTGAATGCACAGAGGTGAGAGGTGGTGTGTGGGGGGGGAATGGTTTACAAATTTGAACAAAGCAATATTTACAATCGTATACAAAGCAATGTGTACAATCGTATACAAAGCAATGTGTACAGAAAAAAAGGTGTACAATGGTTCTCACGCACCCCAACACCCCAATAACAACAGGATGATTGGTTGGACAAGGTGTGTCCGCTGATTGGTCAACGTATTGAACGATACGCCTCTAGTGAGATTAGGTTTAATCTCATGGCTGTCATTGGCAGCAGAGTGGATGCCTTGCAGGGACAGTTGCAGCAGCTGCAGCAACGCAAGGTTAGGAAGGGCAGGGAGGAAGCAAGTTTGTGGGTGTTGGTGTTTGAGGTGTTGGTGTTTGAGGTGTTGGTGTTTGAGGTGTTGGTGATGTAGCAAGATGCACATAGAAAAGACATAGGAAAGAAAACAAGTCTCATACATACATGCATACTCTATATACACATACATACATGCATATTCTATGTACACCCTATACACACACAGGCAGCACTGGAGGCAGTGATTTGTGGTGGCACCCCTCCACCACCTGCACAACAACCATCCTCTACACAACAAGCATCTTCTACACAACAACCATCTTCTATACCAAGCATTGCCCCTATACCAAGCAGTGTTGAGGAAGCACAGGGTGAATTGGCAACCATTGACATGCAGCAACGCGGGTATGTGACTGTTGGTGTGATTGTGATGATCATAAGTCCGTGCTGTGTGATACGTATGGACACATGTATACACACATAATGCATACGTATGGACACATGTATTGACACACAATGCATGTATATACACATTATGCATATAATGTATGTCGATGTTTGTGGCTGTCATGCTATATACATTCCATGACTAACACAAAACACATGCCACACACACAACATTCCATACTCACAAAGCACATGCCACACGCACAACACACACACAACACACTCAGGCTGGAAGACGCATTAGCAGCAGAAGCACAGAAACGAGCAAATTGGCGAGATGAAAACATCCGCCGAAAACACAACTACATCCCCTTTATTTTCAACATGTTGCGCATGCTGGCGGAGAAAAACAAGCTGCAGTCGCTGATAGACAAGGCGAGGAGAGAAAAATAAGCATTCTTGTTGCTTGTTATGAGAGCAGTTTGGTGCTGTTGCTGTACCTGTGGTGCTGCTGTTGTGTCTGTCTGCAGTTGGATACATTGCTGGTTGTACATACTGGGGGCATTGCTGTTTTTACGTACAGGATACATGCCTGATATGTGTGATCAGTTTTACATACAGGATACATGCCTGATATGTCTCATTTTCATGTTGTTCTACTGCACCATACACGTGTGTCACCACAAGCAAGCGTCACGTTGCACCATGAGCAAGGGTCACAAAAAACAGCTGGTCGTACAGGATACATGCCTGATACATACACTACAATACACTAGCATACAATACAATACAGCACTGATACATGCATTACAATATACAAGAATTCAAGTCACTGGTCACAGCATCACGCAGCAGGATAATATTCAACAGGTGAAGTGTGGTTGTGTTCACACACATACAATATCACACAGCAACACAAAAAACATCGACACACATATCACACAGCAGCACAGAAAACATCAACACACGTATCGAGAGGAATAAGAGGCAACACCGGAACAAGAGGCAACACCCTATCACAAAGCAGCATGATGTGGACATACAAGTAGTTTTTTGCTCAGCAGCATTGCCTCAGGGGGCCTACATCGTAGGTGGTAGCCATTACAGCAGCCATCTCGTATGCAATGCACCATGATCATACCATCACCAGAACGCCCACAGGTGGCACAGTAATGGGTGGGGCAACTGTGGGAGTGAGGATGTGGGTGTGGTTTGCACATGCTGTACGATGCCATTGGAGAGGGGATGGGGTGCATGGGGATGGAGGATGGGGGGCATGTACGTGTCATGGGTGTATGGTGTGTATGATGTATGTATGGTTGTATGATTGTATGGTTTTCGTGGAGAGGATCAGGTGGATGGGCATGTGACACAACACACACACACACATGTACAACACACAAAATCCAACACCCTACCCCTCCTCAAACTCACTTGAATTTTGCACCCATCCCCTTGATAGCAACTGCACGTGCAGTGCTCTGTATGCACTCCATGTGGTAGCGTTTACCACAGCTACGTAGGCTACACTTGACCACCAGTCCTGACTGGGGAGTTCCTGTATCACCACACAACCCACATACATGCCTGGGTGGGTGGGTGGGTGTGGGGGTGTGTGTATGTGTGGGTGTATTTGAGGGATATGTGTGTGTGCACATGATGTGTATGTGAATGTTTGTGTGTGTCGATGTGTGTGTGTGTCGATGTGTGTGGTACATGAACACATGTGCATATACAAATACACCCACACATACACACACACACACACACACACATACCCATCATGAACACATTGACTGCAGGTCCCTTGTTGCGAAGCAGGGGCCCTGCAATGAGGGTGGTAGGTTTTCAAACACCCACCTTGACACTGCCATAATGCTGTGTGGTTGAGGAGGTACATATAGAAAATGAAAACATTGCATTTCATGTGTTGGTGAGGCCAGCATTTGTATGTCATGTGGTTGGGTGGGTTGCTACAGCATATACACAAGCAGGAGGCCAACATTTCACGCACTACATACCACCAGTTTTCACAGACACACCAAATCAAACCCCACTCTACACATACACACACACACACACATTGTACACATACCACTTGCATCTTCTCCCTCTGGTGTGGTCTCACATGCATGACACACATATTCCGGCAGCCGAACATACTTGACTTTCTTACCACCACCTGGACGCGCTGGGGTTGACGTAATGGTAGTGTCGCACCCTGCATTTGTCTTTTTTCCAAGTCCTGCAGGTTGACTTGTGCATGAAACAGGTGGCACCGGTGTGGCATGGTGACATGCAACTGGGGGTGCTGGAGGAGTCCCTTGGACAATGTTTTGACCATGTGTGTGTTGACCATGTTGACCATGTGTGCTGTCATGCATGGGTTCCACCTTGACTGGCGTTTGACCACCTGTTCTCCCCGCTGTTCCACCATCTGTTTCACCAGTTGTTTGACCACCACCATGCTCACCACCCACCACCGCATCACCCCCTCCATCCTCTTGTATCCCCCCCCCCTTCCCCCCCCCTCGCCCCTTCACCCCCCTCCCCCCCACAGCCCGAGGACGCCCCACCGGCTGCCGCTGCACCTTGCGCACTTCCCGGATCACCGACTTATTCACCTGGACCGCTTTGTACCGCTCTGGTGCCAGCTTTTGCAGCAGCCTGTGACACGACAGGCTCACTGCAGCTGCTTTTTGCTGGGCTGCACGGAACAACATGGCTACTGCGGCTTTTATGCCAGGTCGTCCCCCAGCAGCCACTGCTGCAACCACAGCGGGTGATGTAGCATCATGACCAGCAGTGTATTGGGCAAGTAGCTGCTGCAACACTGTTGGGAGTTGCCGTGGGAGGACGGTGGTGCATGTGCATAGTAAATGCAGCACATGTTCCTTTAAAGCGGGTCTTTTTGTGATGTCTGTGATGTGGCGCTCGCAGCTTTTCAAGAGGGTGGTGAGTTGTTGGTGGGTCATGGTGGGTGGGGTGGTGGTGGGTATGGAGGGGTGGGTGATGTTGATGTGGGGGAGGGCGGTCTGTGTGTGGCGGGGTGTGACGGTGTGTTTTGTATGTTTTGTATGTTGATTTTGTACATGTTGCAAACATACCGAGACAGGTGCTTGTATATTGTCATCAGCCACTATGCATGTGTTCTGTTGTTGCTGTTGCTGCTCTGTGTGTTGAGGACCTGTGATTCCCCCACCAGTAGGTGTACCACTGCCATCATCAGTTGTAACACCACCACCACCACCACCACCACCATTGCTGTGGTTGTTGCTGGTCATGAGTGGTGGTGGCTTCTCGGCAGCATCCTTTGTCATCGGTGTGGGGGGCTGCAGCATGGGTTGTACAACACCACATGCTCTACCACCACCATCACCACTACCATCAATAGCAGCAGCAGCAGTACTTGTAGTGGGTGTATTGCTAGTCAATGCTCCTCGACTGGTGCTGACAGCACCACCATCATGCTTGACACCACCACCACCACCATTCCCATCTTTTCCTTCCCCACCACCAATCACCGCCACGGGCAGCACTCGACCATCAGCAGCAGCAACATGCGCCGCCACACGCTGCACACGTGCAGCGGCACAATGCACTGGCCCATTGAGCGCAGCGTTGACCACCGCATTGACCGCACTGGCGGCCTTGCTCAGTGTTGGTGTGCGGAGGGGGAGGGCCCCACTGTGGGCCCTGTCAAGTAGCACAGAGAGGAGGAGGGTGGGGTTGGTGGGTGTGGGGGTGTGGGGGGAGAGGGTGTTTGTGGCGGTGGTATGGGGTGTGTGGGGGTGTGGGGTGCGCTGCATTGTCTGTGTGGGTGATGGGGGGGGGGTAGATTGTGACATCGGGATATAATGTGTGTGTGTGTGTGTGTGTGTGTGTGTGTGTGTGTGTGTGTGTGTGTGTGTG
>VFQP010003274.1_pt1 | contig 16719 bp, 14 predicted proteins | sample 3512351 | NCBI WGS metagenome assembly VFQP01 (sample SAMN10412372, study PRJNA504923) | tailings metagenome | isolation source: Relicate 1 Philex TSF1 revegetated site | place: Philippines: Tuba, Benguet | collected 2017-08-29
CCCGTTGCCGCCGCCAATCTGATTGCCCACGAGGCCCCCGATCAGCGCGCCGGCCACCGTGCCGCCGACGTTGCCGTCGCGCTCGGGCAGGCGCTCCTGCACCACCACGTCCTCGCAGACTTCGCGCGGCGATGTGCTGGTCATGGTCTCGCGCACGGGCTCGGTGCCGAGCACGGTGGCGTAGATCTGCCCCGACTCGGTGACCGGACGCACGGCCACCACGTCCGCGTATTCGAGCGCATCGGCGCGTGCGTCGATGGGCTCGCCGGTCGCCGCATCCACCGCGAGGGCCGCATCAGCGGTCGCGAGATCCGAACGCGGGGCCGCATCCCGGCTGTTGTGATAGGCGCCGACGGCGACGCCGCCCACGAGCAGCGAAGCCAGTGCGATCGCGAGTGTGTTGCCTTTCATGGGATCTCCTTCGGCCGCTGCGGCCAATCGTGCTGTCGGTGCCGATTGCAGCACCTGGAAGCTGAATGCACGCCGGCAAATTCGGCTCCAGACTGACGCGTTGTTAAATATTGCGACGCTACGCGTCCATCCGACCCGCGTGATAGCGTGTCAGCGGTCGTTCGAGGAGTCTTCCGATGCGCAGCATCTTTTCCGCGCCACTGATCGCGTGGCTGTCGCGGCTGAGCTATCCGCGCCTGTTTCTCGTGGTCGCCGCGCTGTTCGGCATCAACCTGCTGATTCCCGATCCGATCATCCTCGTGGACGAGGTGCTGCTGGGTCTGGCGACCGTCATGCTGGCCAAGCGCAAGCGTGCTCCGAAGCCGGGCACGGCGCCGCCCCGCCCCCCGATCGACGGTGAGGCGCGTCGCTCCTGACGCCGACCGTGGACGCCGCCGCGACGCGCCTCCGGCTGATCGACAGCCACTGCCATCTGGATGTCGCGCAGTTCGATCCTGACCGGGCCGAGGTGCTGGCGCGTGCGCGCGCGTCCGGCGTGGTCGCCCAGGTGGTGCCCGCGACGCACCGCGCGGCCTGGCCGAACCTGGAGGCGCTGTGCGCCGCCCACGGCGAACTGCATCCCGCGCTGGGCCTACATCCGATGTTCCTGGCCGAGCACGCGCGCGAGGACCTCGATCGACTGCACGACCGGATCGTCGCCCGGCGCCCGGTGGCGATCGGAGAATGCGGCCTCGACCACTTCGTCGAGAGTCTGGACCCCGATCTGCAGGCCCTGTACTTCGAAGGCCAGCTGAGGCTCGCGCGCAGCGTCGACCTGCCCGTGATCATCCATGCGCGCCGCGCCGTGGACGCGGTCATCGCCACGCTGCGACGCTTCGACGGGATTCGCGGCGTCGTGCACAGCTTCAGCGGGAGTCCGCAGCAGGCGCGTCAGCTCTGGGACCTGGGCATCCACGTCGGCATCGGTGGCCCGGTCACCTACGCGCGTGCCCAGCGGCTGCGGCGCACGGTGGCCGGACTCCCGGCCGAGCAGCTGTTGCTCGAGACCGACGCCCCCGACCAGCCGGGCGACGCTCATCGCGGCGAACGCAACGAGCCGGCCCATCTGACCGAGATTTGCGCAACGGTGGCCGCGCTTCGCCACGAGGACGCGGCCGCGGTCGCCGCGCAGACCACGGCCAACACCGCGCGGCTCTTCGGCCTGCCACTGGCGTGAGGCCCGCCAGGGCCGCCGACGGATTCAGTCCTGGGCGCGTTCCGGCTTGAGCAGAATGTCGATCGCCTTGCCGGCCGCCGCGAACGCGAACGCGCCGGTGATGTGCGTCGCGGCGCCGAGACCGCTGCCGCAATCGAGGTTCAGCGCGGCATCCGGCCCGATCTGCGGCCGCAGTCCGCAGACCGTGCCGTCAGCCTGCGGGTAGCGCACGTTCTCCAGCGAATAGATCGCGGGTACGCCGAAATAGCGCTTCGCGCTCTTGGGGAAATTGAACTCGGCGCGCAGCTTCTTGCGGATCAGCGCGAGCATCGCGTCGTGCTCGGTGCGCGAGAGATCGCGCACGCGCACCAGGGTCGGATCGACCCGCCCGCCGGCCGCGCCGACGGTGATCACCGCGCGCTTCCGACGCCGGCACCAGGCGATCAGCTCGACCTTGCTGCGGAAGCTGTCACAGGCGTCCACCACCAGGTCGTAGCCGCGATCGAGCAGGTCGTCGAGGTTGGCCGGGGTCACGAATGCCTCCAGCGCGTGCACCGTCATCGACGGATTGATCGCGCGGCAGCGCTCGGCCATGGCCAGCACCTTGCTGCGGCCGTACTGCCCGTCAAGCGCCGGCAACTGGCGGTTGGTATTCGATATGCAGATGTCGTCCGCGTCGATCAGGGTCAGCGTGCCGACGCCGGTCCGCGCCAGCGCCTCGGCCACCCACGAGCCCACGCCACCCAGGCCCACCACCGCCACATGACGCTCGAGCAGGCGGGCGACCGTGCCCTGCCCGTACAGACGTTCGATTCCGGAAAAGCGTGCGCGTGCGTCGTCGTTCATGGGCGAAGTTTAGCGGCCGGGTCCCGGCGGCATGCTAAGTTCGCGCGCCATCCGGCTGGTCCCGCACATGTCGAGTCCCGATTCCGTACCCACGCGCCCCGCCTCCGCCGCGGCGCGGTACGCAGCGGTATTCGTGACCGGGCTGGTGGTCGGCCTGTTCGCGCTGCTGGTGCTCCTGCGTGCGCTGGAGAGCCGCAGGACATGGGACGCGCACTATCCCAGCGCCGTCATGCATCTCTATCAGGCGCAACTGGCCCAGTTGCATGCCGCGCACGCCTCGGGAGACTGCGCCGCGCCGGACACTCGGCGGCGGTTGGAAACGATGCGGGCCGTGTCGAACGATCTCGAGCCTGCATTTCCGGCGTTGCGCGACCATCGACGCTTCGTCGGCGACGCGGACCGGATGCGCAGTGCGCTCGATCTCGCACTGGGTGCGCCACTCGACAGCTGCGCAGCCCTGGAGACGTCCTTGCGCGAGGTGGAACGCGCATGCAGCGACTGCCACCGGGATTTCCGGAACTGAGCAGATTCCGGGCAGACCACGGCGACGTGCGCCGTCCGCGTCCCCTGCTGAATCGCGCCTGCATCCGGCGAGCATCAGAGGGCCGATGCCGGCGCAATTGCTGCGCTGTTCACACGCTGCTGCTTAGCGTCGACCCGGTCGGGCACACGCCCGCGTGGCCTGGACAGGGCCGAACCAGCTCCCGGAGGATTGCCATGAAACACCGTCTGCTCGCAACCGCGGCCATCGCCGCCTCCATCGCCCTTGCCGGCTGCGCCACGTCGCCGGGGTCTTCGTCGGGTTACGGCGGAGGTGGCTACGGCGGCGGCTACAACGCGCGTCCGGCCAACTGCTACGACTGCGGCACCGTGACACGCATCGAAGCCGTCGGCGGCAACAACAATCCCAATATCGCCGGCCCCCTGATCGGCGGTGTCGTCGGCGCAGTCGCCGCGAAAGAACTTGCACGCCGCAACACCGACAGCGAAGGCCGGCGCAACGTGGCCATCGGTGCCGGCGCCGTCGGCGGTGCCGTCGCCGGCAACGCCATCCAGAACCGCGTGGAAGGCAGCGGGCAATACAACGTCCATGTGCGCATGCAGGACGGCCGCACCACCGTGGTCTCGCAGAGTGATCTCGGAGGCATCCGCGAGGGCTCGTACGTGCGCGTGCAGAACGGCCGCGCCTACGTCTACTGAGCGGGTCGCAACCACGTTGCAAAAAAAACCCGGCCGCGAGGCCGGGTTTTTTTGTGCGCGAGTCGCACTCGTCAGAGCGGCGTCACCGCGTCGGCCTGAAGACCCTTCTGACCCTGGACCACTTCGAACTCCACCTTCTGGCCTTCCTGCAGGCTCTTGAAGCCGGTGCCCTGGATGGCGCGGAAATGCACGAAGACGTCTTCGCCGCTTTCGCGACTGATGAAGCCAAACCCCTTGGCATCATTGAACCACTTCACCACACCTTGTTCGCGAGCTGCCATGTTGCCCTCTCTCCCTGGAACTGTCCGATGTTTCGATCGATAAAACGCCTGTCAGGCGGCTGGTTGCAAGGAGAACACGGGTGCGACGATGCAGCGGACCGGTGGGACGAGCCAACACGAATCTACTCACGCAGGGCCACGAGTCACGGTGACCTTGACAAACACAGCGTCTGCAAAGTACCCCGGCATTTATGAAAATGCAATCGAGTTTCACCCCTGCCGTCCGGTCCTTTCGACGCGAGCCGAGTGCGGGCGGCGCATGGAACTGACGGGACTCTATTACGTCATCGCCGCCCTCCTGATGCTGGTCGGAGTCGCCGGCGTGGTGTTGCCTGCGTTGCCCGGCCTGCCCCTGCTTTTTTCGGGCATGGTGCTGGCCGCATGGGCGGACGGTTTCGAGCGGGTCGGCACCGTGTCGCTGCTGGTGCTCGGCGCGATGACGGCCGTGTCCTTCATCGTGGATTTCTGGGCAACGGCGGTCGGGGCGCGGCGGGTGGGTGCCAGTCGCCTCGCGCTGGTCGGCGCGGTCGTGGGCACGTTCGTGGGCCTGTTCTTCGGATTGCCCGGCCTGTTCGCCGGCCCGTTCCTGGGCGCGGTGGCCGGTGAGCTGATCAGCCGGCGCAACCTGCGGCCCGACGGGCTGGGCCAGGCGACCCGCGTGGGCTTCGGCACGTGGGTCGGCATCGCCTTCGGTGTGGCGCTCAAGCTGGCGCTGGCGGTCTCGATGCTGGCGGTGTTCGCGCTGGCCTGGTGGTTCTGACGCCACAATGGCGCATGCCGACCCGACCCCTACCCGCATGAGCCCGGCCACCTACGCCGCGGCACCCGCCGCGCGCCGAACGTCGCCGCTGGTCTTCGTTCTCTGCGCGCTGTTGATGCTGGCGATGCCCGCGGCGATCGCCGCGCCGCCGTCGCTTGCGGAGCCGGCCGCAGCGCCCGTGGAGGCCGCGCCCGCCCTGGATGCGGACGTCGATGTGCGGGGACGCTTCGACGCGGTCTACGACGAAGTCCGTGATCGCACGGTGCGGCTGATCGCGCATCTGCCCCTGCTGTTCGCCGCGGTGGTGATCGTGCTGCTGGCTGCCCGGCTGGGACGTCTGGTCTCGCAGCGCCTGCACTGGCTGCGGCTGCGGACACGCAATCCGTATCTCGATGGTCTGATGCGGCGCATCGTCCATGGCGTGATCCTGATCGCGGGTGTGCTGATCGCACTGGATCTGCTCAATGCGACGGCGCTCGTCGGCGCCCTGCTCGGCTCGGCCGGCGTGCTGGGTCTGGCGCTGGGCTTCGCGTTCAAGGACATCGCCGAGAACTACATCGCCGGCATCCTGCTGAGCCTGCGCCGTCCGTTCGCGCCCGGCGACACCGTGCGCATCGACAGCTTCGAAGGCAAGGTGGCCGCACTCAGTGCACGGGACATGGTGCTGGTGACGATGGACGGCAACGAGCTCCGGTTGCCGAACGCGCTGGTGTTCAAGGCCGTCCTGCTGAACTTCACCAGCAATCCGCGACGCCGGTTCGAGTTCACCTTCAACATCGATGCGGGCCAATCGATCCGCAAGGCGCAGGAGATCGCCGTTGCGGAAATCGCCGGCATCGACGGCGTGCTGACCGAGCCGGCGCCGTCATGGACGGTGGTCGAATTCGGCAGTGGCGGGACGGTGCTGCGGTTCTTCGGCTGGATCGACCAGCGCCAGTCGGATCTGGGCAAGACCCGGAGCGAGGCCATCCGCCTGGTCAAGGGTGCGTTCTGGCGGGCGGGCATCGAGACGCCGCGCACCACCAATCACGTGGTCTTGTCGCGCGCCGCGGATGATGGCGCGCCGCCGCACCGGGTCGACGTCGAACCGGCCACCAGCATCGGCGTGGACACCTCGGTCAACCGGGACATCGACCTGCAGGTCGCCGAGGTCCAGAACAGCGATCAGAATCTGCTCAATCCCAAGGAACCCACGTCATGACACTTTCCCGGGCCTGCCTGCCGCTCGCGCTCGCGGGCCTCACCACCGGTGCGCTGGCGCAGCCTGGACCGGCGCCGGCACCGACGCCGGCCAGCCTGGCGGCCTGTCTCGCGATCGAGAACGACGCGCAGCGGCTGGTCTGCTTCGACACCGCCACCGGCCGCCAGGCGCGACCGCCGGAAGTGGCCGACCAGCAGGCCGACGTGGCCCGCGAACTGCGCGCCAACCCGGCCGCGCGCGCGGATGCGATGGCCGAGCCGGCGCGCGGCAACGCCACGCTGTACGCGCACGACAGCCAGGCGCTGCTGACCGACGCCATCGCCAATGCCGGCCAGGGTTCGCTGCTCGACACCCGCTGGGAACTCGCCAAGGATTCCAAGCTCGGCATCTTCAACCTGCGCGCCTACAAGCCGGTCTATCTGCTGCCGGTGTTCTGGAGTTCGAACGTCAACACCGCGCCGTCGTCTCCCAACCCCGACAACACCGTCACGACGCCGCAGGCGCTCGACAGCCTGGAAGCGAAGTTCCAGCTGAGCTTCAAGACCAAGGCGCTGGAGAATCTGTTCGGTACCAACGGCGACGTCTGGATGGGCTACACCCAGAGCTCGCGCTGGCAGGTCTACAACACCGAGGAATCGCGCCCGTTCCGCGAAACGAACTACGAACCCGAGGTGTTGCTGGTGTTCCGCAACAACTACGGGCTGCCGGGCGGATGGCGCGGGCGCATGGCGGCGGTGGGTATCAACCACCAGTCCAACGGGCGCGAGGATCCGCTGTCCCGCAGCTGGAACCGGGTGATGTTCAACGTCGGCTTCGATCGCCAGGACTGGGCCCTGATGCTGCGTCCGTGGATCCGGCTCTCGGACGGCAACGAGGACGACAATCCCGACATCGAGGACTACATGGGCCGCGGCGATGCCACGCTCACCCATGTGCGGAACGGGCACGAGTACTCGTTGATGGCCCGCCATACGCTGCGGGGCGGCGAACGCTCCCGCGGTGCGCTGCAGTTCGACTGGGGTTTTCCGATCCACCGCAACTTCCGCGGGCGCCTGCAGGCCTTCCACGGCTATGGCGAAAGCCTGATCGACTACAACCACAAGGCGACCTACGTGGGGATCGGCATTTCGGTGCTGGAAGGCTTCTGAGCCTCCGATCGTGATCGCCGCCGTGCGGCGGCGCCCCGGCGGACATGCGGCGGAGCAGGAAGCATCATCGTACGAGGGCGCCGGTTTCGATCTGTGCCCTGCTGCTGGTGTGCTGCGCCGCCGGTGCGCAGGCACCGCCGGCGCACGGCGTCGATGCCGCGGCACGCACGCGTTTCGTGGGCACGCACCGGTTGGGCCTGCAACGGATCGACCGGGACGATCTGGACCGCGCCGGCTCGGTCGAAATCCGCGAGCGCGGCGCCATCCTCAGCGTCACCGGCAGCGAAGCGCTCGGCGGGCAGCGTCCGGACATCCGCAGCCACATCATCTCGGCCACGGCGGATGGCTTCGTGTTCGAAGGCGCGATCACGACGCAGGTCGACAGCGTGGCCGGCGGCGCGCGGAGCACGCGCAGCGGCGCGATGGAGTCCCGGACACGACCGGCCGGTGTCAGGACCGGCGTCTGCAGCAGATGCAAGCCCCTGCGACAGCACCATCGGCGACGTCGACCTCGATGTTCTCGACATCCGGGCGCACGGCCCGGCGCACGGCCTAGAGCCAGTCCTCGATGCCCTCGCGCCGACAGGCCGTCTGGAACGCGGGCCGGTCCTTCATGCGCCGGGCGAAGGCGGCGAGCTCGGGCCAGCTGTCACTGGGCCGCGGCATCGCGCGCGACCAGCGCATCAGCATCGTCAGCAGAAAATCGGCCGTCGAGGGCACGCTGCCCAGCAGATACGGGCCGTGGACGGCCAGATGCGCGGCCACCTGGTGCCAGGCCGCTTCGATCTGCACGCGCGCGCGCTCGCGTACGACCTCGGTATGGGCCGGACCGGCGGGCTCGTCGGGATAGAACCACGCGCGGTAGGCCGGCATCAGCGTGTAGATGCCGAAGCAGACCCAGCGGTAGTAGTCGCCGCGTGCCGGCGTGCCCACTGCCGGGGCGAAGCCGGCGTCCGGGTACAGATCGGCCAGATGCATCGCGATCGCGGCCGATTCGGTCAGCACCTGCTCGCCGATCACCAGCGTGGGCACCCGCCCCTGCGGATTGAGGGCGAGATAGGCCGGCGAACGCTGCTCGCCGGTCGCGAAATCGAGCATCTGCAGGCGATGCTCGATTTCCAGCTCGATCAGGAGCCAGTGGACCACCAGCGACGCGGTGCTCGGTGCACCGTAGAGCACGACGGACATGGCGACTCCGCTCGGAAACGGGACTGCGCCGCCGACCCGATGGGCCGGCGAGGCGCGTGGATCAGGCGATCTCGACCACCGGAATGCCGCCGATGCGCGCCTTCCACTCGCGCGGGCCGGTCTCGTGCACCGAGGTGCCGGCCGAATCGACCGCGACGGTCACCGGCATGTCCTGCACCTCGAACTCGTAGATCGCTTCCATGCCGAGATCTTCGAAGGCCAGCACGCGCGCGGCCTTGATCGCCTTCGACACCAGATACGCCGAGCCACCGACGGCCATCAGATAGACCGACCGGTGCTTCTTGATCGCCTCGATTGCGGCCGGACCGCGTTCGGCCTTGCCGACCATGCCGAGCAGGCCGGTCTGGGCGAGCACCTGCTCGGTGAACTTGTCCATGCGCGTCGCCGTCGTCGGACCCGCGGGACCGACGACTTCCTCGCGGACCGGGTCGACCGGTCCGACGTAATAGATGAAGCGCCCCTCGAGATCCACCGGCAGGGTCTCGCCGCGGTCGAGCATTTCGACCATGCGCTTGTGTGCGGCGTCGCGGCCGGTCAGCAGCTTGCCGCTGAGCAGGAGCACCTCGCCCGGCTTGAAGGTCGTGACCTCGTCCGGGGTGATGGTGTCGAGATCGACACGACGCGCGCCGGTCGGGTTGTAGGTCAGCTCCGGCCAGTCGGCCAGCGACGGCGGATCGAGCATCACCGGGCCACTGCCGTCGAGGGTGAAATGCGCATGCCGGGTGGCGGCGCAGTTGGGGATCATCGCCACCGGCAGGTTGGCCGCGTGGGTGGGGAAATCCTTGACCTTGATGTCGAGCACCGTGGTCAGGCCACCGAGGCCCTGGGCGCCGATGCCCAGCGCGTTGACCTTGTCGAAGAGTTCCAGCCGCAGTTCCTCGGCGCGGTTCGACGGTCCGCGGGCCTTGAGGTCGACGATGTCGATCGGCTCCATCAGCGCTTCCTTGGCCAGCAGCATCGCCTTTTCGGCGGTGCCGCCGATGCCGATGCCGAGCATGCCCGGCGGGCACCAGCCGGCGCCCATCGTCGGCACGGTCCTGAGCACCCAGTCGACGATCGAATCGGAGGGGTTGAGCATCGCGAACTTGGACTTCGCTTCCGACCCGCCGCCCTTGGCGGCGACGATGACGTCGACGGTGTCGCCGGGCACGATCTTGACGTTGACCACGCCCGGCGTGTTGTCCCGGGTGTTCCGGCGCTTGCCCGCGGGATCGGCCAGCACCGAGGCGCGCAGTTTGTTGTCGGGATGGTTGTAGGCCCGGCGGATGCCCTCGTTGACCATGTCCTCGACCGACATCGTCGCATCGTCCCAGCGCACCGACATGCCCACCTCCAGAAACACGGTGACGATGCCGGTGTCCTGGCAGATCGGCCGGTGGCCCTCGGCGCACATGCGCGAGTTGATCAGGATCTGCGCGATCGCGTCCTTCGCCGCCGGCGATTCCTCGCGCTCGTAGGCGGCGGTGAGGTTCCTGATGTAGTCGACCGGGTGGTAGTAGCTGATGTACTGCAACGCATCGGCGACGGACTGGATCAGGTCTTCCTGGCGGATCTGGCTCACGGCGCTCAAGGCCTCTGGCTGGGGGCCGATAGTGTACCGTCCACGCATCGCCGCCCCCGGCTTCCAGCGGGCGCGCGCAGCCGCTGTGCACAGCGACCAGGCCGGCAGCCGGCCAACCAGGGCGACACGACGATGACTGCAGCGCCAGCCCCGCCCGCTCCATTCCGGCCGGACCGGACGCAGGTCGAACGGCTCTACGGCACGCTGTGGGAGACCACGACCGACGCCGTGCTCATCCTCGACACGGACAGCGTCATCGTGGCCGCCAACCCCGCGTCCGATGCCGTGCTGGGCTATCGGCCCGAGACGCTGGTGGGGCGCAACCTCGACGTCCTGCAGCATGCGCATCACCGCGAAGCGCACCGTGCCGGCATGCGCCGGTATCTGGACAGCGGCGTGCGCACGCTCGACTGGCGCGCCACCGAGACCGTGGCCGTGCGCGCCGACGGCAGCGACGTGCCCGTGGACATCGCCTTCGCCGACATCGAAATCGAAGGCAAGCGACTGTTCGTGGGGTTCTTCCGCGACATCAGCGCGCGCAAGCAGGCCGAGCAGGCGCTGTCGGACGAGCGCGAACGGGCACAGACCACGCTGCGCTCGATCGCCGACGGCGTGGTGACCGTCGACCCGGGCGGCGTGGTCACCTTCATCAACGCCGCCGCCGAGCAGCTCACGGGCTGGTCGAGCGCCGAGGCCCTGGGCCGGAACTGCAGCCAGGTCCTGCACCTGGCGCAAGAGGACCAGACCGTGCAGGCGCTGGTCGATCAGGCCATGGCGGGCGGCGCGCCGCTGCAGCTCGGCGACCGCGCCCTGCTCGTCCGGCGCGACGGCGACGTGTTCTCGGTCGAAGGGTCGTTCGCGCCCCTTCTCGACCGTGATGCCCGGGCGGCGGGCGTGGTGATCGCGTTCCGGGATGTCTCGCCGGCGCGGCGCATGGCGGCGCAGCTCCGTCATCAGGCGCGCCACGACCATCTGACCGGGCTGGTCAACCGGGTCGAGTTCGACCGGCGCCTGCACGCCGCCCTGCGCAGTGCCGGCGCACGCCGCATGCCGCACGCGCTGCTGTATCTGGATCTCGACCAGTTCAAGATCGTCAACGACACCTGCGGCCACACGGCCGGCGATGAGCTGCTGCGCCAGCTCTCGGCGGTGCTGCGGACCGTACTGGGTCCGCGCGACGTGCTCGCACGTCTGGGGGGCGACGAATTCGGCGTACTGCTGGAAGACAGCGCCCCGGCGACGTCCCGCGCCACCGCCGACGCCCTGCGTCGTGCGGCGGCCGATCTGCGTTTCGGATGGCAGGGCACGCGCTTCCCGGTGACGGTCAGCATCGGCCAGGTGGATTTCGACGACGCCAGCATGACCCCGATCGAACTGCTCGGCGCCGCCGACGCGGCGTGTTACGTGGCCAAGGAGCAGGGCCGCAACCGCATCCACGCCTACAGGCCCGACGACGACGCCATCGCACGCCGCCACGGCGAGATGGAGTGGATCGGCCGGCTCAACCGGGCACTCGAGGACGACCGCCTGCAGCTCCACGCGCAGCCCATCCATTCGCTGCACGACGGCCGCGTGCTGCACAGCGAGGTGCTGCTGCGACTGCGTGATGTCGACGGCCGTTGCGTGATGCCGATGGCGTTCATCCCCGCCGCGGAGCGCTACGGCCTGATGCCGACGCTCGACCGGTGGGTGATCCGCTCGGTGCTGGCGCGACTGGCCGATCCGGCGGAAGCCGCGGACCGGGTCTATGCGATCAATCTCTCCGGTGCCTCGCTCGGCGACGAGACCCTGGCGGCGTACGTGCGTGGGGCGTTCGCCGACGCCGGCGTCGATCCGGCGCGCATCTGCTTCGAGGTCACGGAGACGGCGGCGGTCGCCAACCTGGCCAAGGCCTCGGCGCTGATGGCGGAGCTCAGGTCGCTGGGCTGCGCGTTCGCGCTGGATGACTTCGGCAGCGGCATGTCGTCGTTCGCCTACCTCAAGCATCTGCCGCTCGACTATCTCAAGATCGACGGCAGTTTCGTCCGCGATCTGCTGGTCGACCCGATCGACCAGGCCATGGTCGAAGCGATCAACCACATCGGGCACGTCCTGGGCCTGAAGACCATCGCCGAGTTCGCCGAGGACGCGCACATCCTGGCGCGCCTGCGCGAGATCGGCGTCGACTACGCCCAGGGCGATGCACTGGGGCCTGCAGCGCCGCTGCACGCGAATCCGGAGCGCGCGCCCCGCTGAGGCGGCGCCGGGGCGCCGTCCGGCGCACACTGTCGGCATGGACACGCTCGTACTCGCCCTGGACCTGATCGGCACCTTCGTCTTCGCGCTGAGCGGCGCCGTGCTCGGCGTACGCAGGCGGCTGGATCTGTTCGGCATTCTGGTGGTGGCCTTCGCCGCCGCCACCGCAGGCGGGATGACGCGTGATGTGCTGATCGGGGCGACGCCGGTGGCCGCGCTGGGCGACTGGCGCTATCCGGCGGTCACGCTGGCCGCCGGCCTGATGACGTTCGGTTGGGCACCGCTGATCGAGCGCCTGCAACACCCCGTGCGCCTGTTCGATGCGATGGGCCTGGCCCTGTTCGCCGTCGTGGGCGCCCAGAAGGCACTGGATTTCGGCGTTCCGCCGCCGATGGCGGCCGGTCTGGGCATGCTGACCGGCATCGGCGGCGGGATCGTCCGCGACGTGCTGCTGGCCCAGGTCCCGCTGGTGCTGCGCGCCGATCTGTACGCCGTGGCGGCGTTGGCGGGCGCCGCCGTGGTCGCGTTCGGGCACTGGCTGCACTGGCCTCCGGCTCCGTGTGCGATTGCCGGCGCACTGCTCTGCTTCGGTCTGCGGATCATGGCGCTGCGCTTCGGCTGGCACCTGCCGGTCGCCCTGCAGTCCGGTGGCAGCGGCGCGCCGCCCGATGCGCCGCGCTGAGCATCCCGGCCGAACGCCACCCACGCGCCTACGATAGCGCCCATGTCGACACCCGCCCCCGCGCGCACCGCGCCGAACGCACACCGTCCCAGCCTGCGCGAACGCTTCGATGCGATGCGCAACCTGCGTCCGTTCCTGAAGCTGATCTGGCAGACCAGCCCCGGCCTCACCCTCACCAGCCTGGGCCTGCGCCTGATCCGTGCCTTCCTGCCGGTGGTGATGCTCTACATCGGCAAGCTGATCATCGACGAGGCGATCCGCCTGGTCGGCGCCGGCGTCGCGTTCGACGATCTCGCCGGCGCATGGGCCAGCGGCGCGCTGGATCACCTGGCGTGGTTGCTGGCCCTGGAGTTCGCTCTGGCGATCGGCTCCGACCTGCTCGGCCGGCTGGTCAGCTACGCCGACAACCTGCTCTCGGAGTTGTTCACCAACGCCACCAGCGTGCGCCTGATGGAGCACGCCGCGACCCTCGATCTGGAGGACTTCGAAGATCCGGAGCTGCAGGACAAGCTCGACCGCGCGCGCCGGCAGACCATGAGCCGCATGAACCTGATGGGCCAGCTGTTCGGCCAGGTCCAGGACGCGATCACGGTGGTGAGCTTCGCGGTCGGCCTGATGGTCTACGCCCCGTGGTTGATCGTGCTGCTGGCGATCGCGCTGGTGCCGGCCTTCATCGGCGAGTCCCACTTCAATGCGCTGGGCTATTCCTTGAACTTCCAGTGGACCCCCGAGCGGCGCCAGCTCGAATACGTGCGCCAGACCGGCGCGAGTCTGGAGACCGCGAAAGAGGTCAAGATTTTCGGCCTGCACCGGTTCCTGATCGACCGCTATCGCACCCTCGCCGACGGCTTCTTCCGCGCCAACCGCGCGCTCGCGCGCCGGCGTGCGGTCTGGGGCACGTTGCTGGCCGCGCTCGGCACCCTGGGCTACTACGTCGCCTATGCCTACATCGCCTGGCGCACGGTGCGCGGCGACTTCACGATCGGTGACCTGACCTTCCTCGCCGGCAGCTTCCGGCGCCTGCGCCAGTTGCTGGAAAGCCTGCTGATCGGGTTTTCGCAGGTCGCCGGCCAGGCGCTGTATCTGGACGACCTGTTCTCGTTCTTCGCGATCGAGCCGGAAATCGTCTCCCTCGCCGATCCGGCGCCATTCCCGCAGCCGATCCGTGAGGGCTTCGTGTTCGAGAACGTGGGCTTCCGCTACCCCGGCGCGGAACGCTGGGCGGTGCGGCATCTCGATTTCACCCTGCGCGCCGGCGAGGTGCTGGCGCTGGTGGGCGAGAACGGCGCGGGCAAGACCACTCTGGTCAAGCTGCTGGCGCGGCTCTACGACCCCGACGAAGGCCGCATCCTGCTCGACGGCCGCGACCTGCGCGAGTACGACCTCGACGCACTGCGCGCGAACACCGGCGTAATCTTCCAGGACTTCGTGCGCTACCACCTCACCGCCGGCGAGAACATCGGGGTGGGGCGCATCGAGGCGATGGACGACGATGCGCGCATCCGCGACGCCGCGCGCCGCTCGATGGCCGACGACCTCATCGCCACCCTGCCCGGCGGTTACGACCAGCTGATCGGCCGCCGCTTCAAGACCGGCGTCGACCTGTCGGGCGGGCAGTGGCAGAAGATCGCGATCGCCCGGGCTTACATGCGCGAGGCCCAGGTGATGATTCTCGACGAGCCCACCGCCGCGCTCGACGCGCGCAGCGAGTTCGAAGTCTTCCGCCGCTTCAAGGAACTGTCGGAAGGCCGCACCGCCGTGCTGATCTCGCACCGCTTCTCCAGCGTGCGCATGGCCGACCGCATCCTCGTGCTGGAGCAGGGCCGGATCGAAGCCAGCGGCACGCATGCCGAACTGATGGCCCAGCGCGGGCGTTATGCCGAACTGTTCGAGCTGCAGGCGGCGGGATATCGGGATCCCTGAGGCCGGGCGCGGTGGGCTGTCTGCACCCACCGGGCACGGCATCGGCTTAGGCCCTCGCCTTGGCTTTGGCCTGGCTCTGGCTCTGGCTTTGGCTTTGGCTCTGGCTTTGGCTCTGGTTTTGGCTCTGGTTTTGGCTCTGGCTTTGGCTTTGCCTTTGGCTTTCAGCCTTTGATTTCGAGCCGTAGAGCGAGCCGAGCACCGGAGCCTGGCGCGGCCGTAGAGGCGCCCATGTCTGAGCGAAGCGAGTTTGGGCGCCGTGCCGCGTCAGGCGAGGAGCGCAGGGGACCGATGCGGCTTCATCGCATCGGCGAGTGTCCGGCGATGGCGGTTTGACTCGCGCCTCCGGCACTCGCCCTGCGGGCCGGCTTCGCCGTTCGCCAGCGCATCGGCGCTGTCGTGCTTACTTTTGACAAGACAAACGTAAGCCGCGCGAACAGCGCGGAAGCTCTGTTTTTCGCGAATCAATTGAAACCGAGCGAGAGCGGCGAACGGCGGGAAGCAGAGCAAGTGCAGAGCTTTCGCGCGCTGCGAGTGCGAGTTCCTTTTTGAAGGACCAAATGAACCAACAAGTCCCTTCGTCGGACGCGATCCGCCGCGATACGGCCGCGGCGGGCCCCTGTACTTCTCGGTCGACGGGGCACATTGTCACCTTCACGGTGACTCAGCCCAAACTCACTTCGCTCAGACATGGGCTGCTCGTCGGCCCCGCCGCCCTGCGATGCTCGGCTCGCTTTACCGCTCGAACATCAGACGCAAAAGCAAAAGCAAAAGCGGAGCGAGAGCAAAGCCAGAGCCGAAGCTGGAGCCGGAACCGGCACATTGCCGGGGGCCCAGCTGTGGATCTCCCCACCATCTCAGTTACGTGCGCGACTCAGCATTTCGGGCTTTCCAGCGCTTCAAACGAAAGGCTGGGTTCCCGCCTTCGCGAGAATGACGGGCAAAAAAGCTGTGTGCAGAGCGTCCCTGGAGCCGGAACCGCACAACACAGGCGCCTGCGCAGCCTTGCTCAGGAGCTGCACGACAACATCGAACATCCCGCCTTCGTCCGCGCCCACTCGGGCCGACGCGCCGCGAAGCGCTCCAGTCCGGGCTGATCGTCATACGGCCGCCGCAAGACCTCCAGCAGTTCGCCGATCGGCGCCACGTCGCCCCGCGTCGCCGCATCGATCACCTGCTGAGCCAGGTAGTTGCGCGGCACGTAGCGCGGATTGACGGCCCTCATGCGCTGACGACGCACCTCGGCCGGTTCACCGCCCGCCTCGATCCGGGCGACGTAGGCCTGCAGCCAGGCCTCGAACTCGGCCGCCAGCGCGTCGCGCTTGTCCGCATCGTAGAAGGCATCGGCGACGACATCGAGCGACGGCGCCCGGGTGTCGAGATCGGCGAGTCCGCGGAAGAACAGCGTCATGTCGACCTCGCCGGCCTCCAGCACCCCGTGCAGCCGCTGCATCAGCCCGACATCCGCCTCGCCCGCCTCCGCCAGACCCAGCTTGGCGGCGATGTTGCGGCGGTCCAGCGCGGCATAGGTCGACGCGTAGGTATCCAGGCCCGCCTGCAACGGTGCGACGTCCGCGAACAATGGCGACAGGGCCTGCGCGAGCCGGCCCAGGTTCCAGTGCGCGATGCGCGGCTGCCAGCCGAAGCGGTAACGCCGTCCCTGCGCGTCGGTGGTATTCGGTGTCCAGTCGGGGTCGAAATCGTCGACCCAGCCGTAGGGGCCGTAATCGATGGTCAACCCGAGAATCGACATGTTGTCGGTGTTCATGACGCCGTGCACGAAACCCACGCGCATCCACCCGGCCACCATCACCGCGGTGCGTGTGCACACCTCGGCGAACCAGTCTGCGTACAGCGATTCGCCCTCGCCCGAGAGATGCGGGAAATCGCGGGCGATCGTGAAGTCGACGAGCTGGCGCAGCAGTGCGACGTCGCCGCGCGCGTACGGCAGTTCGAAATGGCCGAAACGGATGAATGACGGGGCGACGCGGCAGACGATCGCACCGGGCTCGGCGGCTGCGCGACCGTCGTAGAACATGTCGCGCACCACCGCATCCCCGGTGGCCACCA
>VFQP010003275.1_pt1 | contig 16719 bp, 26 predicted proteins | sample 3512351 | NCBI WGS metagenome assembly VFQP01 (sample SAMN10412372, study PRJNA504923) | tailings metagenome | isolation source: Relicate 1 Philex TSF1 revegetated site | place: Philippines: Tuba, Benguet | collected 2017-08-29
CATGCAGGGCCCCGCTGCTTCTCCGCTGCTGCGCACGGTGGCCAACCGCATGGCGCGCGGCTGGCATCAGGCGCATGGGTGGTGGCGGGCTGGCAGCGAGCTGTGTGTGCCCCTGCTGGCGGCTGCTGATGGTGGCCGCAGGTACGAGCGGCAGGGCCGGGCGCGCCGCGTGGTGCGGGCGCAGCAGCTGTGGTTCTCCATCCTCGAGGCGCAGATTGAGACGGGCAACCCCTACATGCTGTACAAGGACACGTGCAACCGCAAGAGCAACCAGCAGAACCTGGGCACCATCAAGTGCAGCAACCTGTGCACGGAGATTGTCGAGTACACGGGCCCCGACGAGACGGCCGTCTGCAACCTGGCCAGCATCGCGCTGCCGCGGTTCGTGCGCGAGCGCGACTGCGAGCCCGGCCGCGAGGCCAAGAAGCTGGTCGGCTCGCTTGACGCCGCCAACAGGTGCGTGCGTGCTGCGCGCGACCCCCCTGGTCAAGCGCCCCCATCTTTCTGCCTCGTGCTGGCAGTAGGGCGTGCAGTGGACGGGGGAGGCAGGGAGGTCAGAGGTAGACGCGTGCGCCTGCCTGCCTGCCGTGCGCCCCTGCGTGCAGGTTCTTTGACTTTGACAAGCTGGCCGAGGTGACGGCCACCGTGACGCGCAACCTCAACAAGATCATCGACATCAACTACTACCCCGTCGAGACGGCGCGCAGGTGCGGCCTGACAGGGCTAGCTTTCATGCTCGGTTCAGCCGCCCCTGGTCCACACGCGCCCTGCGGCTGGTTGTGGGTTGGGCGGCAGCAACGAGTGGTGGGTGGTGGCGGCGGCGGCGCCCGCTGTGTGCGCGCAGGTCCAACATGCGCCACCGGCCCATCGGCCTGGGCGTGCAGGGCCTGGCCGACACCTTTATCCTGCTGGGCATGGCCTTCGACAGCCCCGAGGTGCGCAGCACACGCACGCGGCGCTTCTCCTTCTCTTCCGCGCCCCGGCGCCGCTGTGTGGGTGGAGGCTGCACGCCTGCGCCGCGACTGAACCGTGGTGTGTGGGCGTGCGGCGCCGCGTTGCTGCCCGCTGCTCCTCGCAGGCGCAGCAGCTCAACCGCGAGGTGTTTGAGTGCGTCTACTACTCGGCGCTCAAGGCGAGCATGGAGCTGGCCAAGGTGCAGGGCGCGTACGAGACGTACGAGGGCAGCCCCGTCAGCAAGGGCGTGCTGCAGCACGACATGTGGGGCGTCAAGCCCTCGAGCGACAGGTGTGCACCCTCGTTGCCTCGTCAGGCACCACCTCAGCGGCCCCTGGTGGAGGACAGCTGTGGGTGGGGGCTCAAGAGTGTGTGTGTTTGCGCGCGTGCGCTGATGCAGGTGGGACTGGGACGCGCTGCGCCGCGACATTGCCGCGCACGGCGTGCGCAACTCGCTGCTGGTGGCGCCCATGCCCACGGCCAGCACGTCCCAGATCCTGGGCAACAACGAGTGCTTTGAGCCCTACACGAGCAACATTTACGTGCGGCGCGTGCTGAGCGGCGAGTTCACCGTCGTCAACCAGCACCTGCTGCACGACCTCAACAGGCTCGGCCTCTGGAACCCGCACCTCAAGAACGAGCTGGTGAGCGTCGAGCTATGGGGGCACGCTGCGGCAGCTCCGGCCAGCTCGCTCTTGCTCGCGCACCGAGCGTGGCACTGCTCGTTCGCCGTGGCCTCGCCCGCCGCCCGGCGTTGCTGTTTTGTGGGGGGGCGGCGCGCGACCGCATCTCCTCCTTGCTTTGGCAGCTGCGTCACGCCGTGGTCGTGTGTGGTGGGTGTCTGGGTGCGTGGCGCAGGTGGCGGCCAACGGCAGCGTGCAGGACCTGGACATTCCCGAGGCGCTCAAGTCGCTGTACAAGACGGTGTGGGAAATCAAGCAGCGCGTGCTGGTGGACATGGCGGCCGACCGCGGCGCCTTCATCGACCAGAGCCAGTCCTTCAACGTCTTCATGCCCGACCCCAACTTTGGCAAGCTCACCTCGCTGCACTTCTACGCCTGGAAGAAGGGGCTCAAGACGGGCATGTACTACCTGCGCACCCGGTGAGAGGGAGGGGAGTCCTCGCTTCGCTGAGGCTGCACACGGGCCACGGCTGGGGAACAGCTACCGCAGCCACCCCTCACGCGTGCCGTGTGCGTGCCACGTACCGCCAACCTGTGCGCAGGGCGGCGGCGGACGCCATCAAGTTCACGGTGGACCAGACGGCGCTCAAGAAGAAGACGCCGCAGCAGCCCGCGCTGGCGCTGGCGGGCCCCGCCGGCGCCAACAGCATCACCAAGGCGGCGGCCACGGCGCCCGACCTGACGCCCACCAACAGCAGCAAGCCGGGCGCGCTGCCGCCGGCGGCGGCCGTGGGCTCCAAGGTGGCGGCGTTTGAGGCGCAGATGGACCGCGAGGCGCAGCTGGCGGCCATGGTGTGCTCGCTCGAGAACAAGGACGCCTGCCTCATGTGCGGCTCGTGAGGCGGGAAGCGGCGGCGGCGGTGCTGGCGCTGGCGGGAGTTTGGAGGGTGTGCTCTCGGCGTGCGGTGTCCTCGCTGTCAACTCCTTTGCCCCTCGGCGGTGACGAGTGGAGCAGTTTGGGGGCGTCAGGGGGGCCGGCGCGCTGGCCCCACGGGGGCGAATTGCAGTTGCAGAGGCGGAGACGTCTCTGCGTGGCTTTAGGGTTAGGGTAGGTGTGGTGCGTGTGTGCGCAATGTCTTTGGAGCGTGTGTGTGGCTTGGCGTCGCGTGCCGTGTTGTTGCTGGTGAGAGGTGGGGCAGGCCAGCGCTTGCTTCTCCACCTGGGTGTGTGTATTGGTGCTTGACTGGAAGCGGACATGACGAGAGACGACGCCTGTGTACGCGACGGCGCCGCGACGCTGGGATGCAGTCCTTGACCGCCGTGCTGCTGTGCGCGGAGAGAAATGGGAGAGAGCATGGCCACGATGTCGTGCCCACGTGCTGTGCCTGGTGGAGGGTACCCCCCCCTGCCGTGCCGGACTGTTCCCTGGTTAGGAGGCCGTGGCGCGCGTGCCGGACAGCGCACCCGCGCCGGGTGATGAACGCCCGGGGTGCTCTGGCCTTCGGACCCGGGTGGAGAGCAGCGCATGCCAGGCCCTGCCGCTCCCTCGATCGTGCGGCGCATTTGCTCGCACTTTTGCTCGCCTGGTGCCCACCACGCCTTTGTACGCCTGGTGTGCCACTTCTCCTGGCATCTTCTTTGCAAAAAAGCATGTGCGCACGACGAGGCGGGCAGAGGGAGCGCGTCGCGGTGCTCAAACCGGGCCCAGGCTCCAGCCCTGCAGGAAGGCCAGGATCTCCGGGCCCGTGATGAGACGCCCGCCCGCCAGCTCGGTGACCAAGTCCTGCCCGTCGTCCGACAATGGGGCGGGGGCCGGGCGCGGGCCGCCCAGGTCACCCTCCTGCTCCGCACACAGCCGGGCCAGCGCCCCACCACAGCCGTCCGCGCCCGCCTCCTCGCCCCCAGCAGCCGTGAAGTCGCTCCACGCAGCGTCCGTCATGAGCGCCAGTTCCAGCAGGTCGTTGCACTTGCGGCCGCCCTGCGGGTGCGGTGCCGCGGCCGCACCGTCGCCGCCGGGGCCGGCGTCAGGTTCCGGCGCTGCCGCCGCGTCGTGCACCGCGTCCCGCAGCGCCCGGCAGACGTCGAGGCAGAAGCCGGTCCGGGGGTCGCGCCTCCCGCCCACCGTCCCCAGCGCCGAGCTCGCTGCGCGCAACGAGTGTGGAGAGGCACGCACGCAGCCAGCCTCCCGTGTGCGCACGCGCCGCGCGCTGCCGCAAGTGTCGCTTGGCCCGCCATCCCACAGCACAAAGCCCCCACGCACCGATGTCAATGAGCAGCGAGGGGAGGGGCGGGCAGAGCCCTGCTGGCGCCTCGTCGCGCGGCGCCTCGGCCGCGCCCCACCGGGTCCCCACGCGCGCCAGGCCCAGGCCCCACCCCGGCACGCGCACGAGCGGCCCCAGCAGGTCGTCGGCGGGGCTCGTCACGCCCGCCCGGATCAGCGCGGCGACGCGCACGTGCAGCACGCTGCACAGGGGGTGGCGCAGCGCCAGGTGCACCACGCGCGGCACCAGCTGGGCCGCCGCCACCAGCGTGTCGACCAGCGGGCTCTGCGCCATGACGAGGTGCGCCACCGCCTCGCTGGCCAGCACCCGGTGGCTGCCCACCGCCGGCTGCACGCAGCAAAAGCACGACAGCGCAGACAGCAGCGACATCACAGCAGCTGTTGCTCATCTGGGGCACGTTGGGCCTAGGCCTCCTGCAGTGCTGGGGTTGCGCGTGGATGAGTGGCGCACCTGCAGGTGCTGACTGTCGTACTGGACGGCGACAGGCGGCGGCTCGATGAGGAGGACGCTCTCCAGCACGTGCAGGTGCTCGAGGCAGGCCTTGACGTGCGGGCACGCGCCCGTCCCGCCCGAGCTGCTGCCGCCGTAGGTCTCGTCCGGCGGCAGCGCGCCCAGCTCGCCGTCCAGCTCGAAGCATAGCTCCCGGAGCAGCGAGTGAATCGTGGGGATGGCGGGCGCGCCCTGGGCCACCGCCTCGTCCAGCTGCGGGCAGCAGCAGCCGCCCGCCCCGGGGGACGCGTCAGCGCTCACATGCGCGGGAAGCCGCGCAGCCTTTGACCGTGCAGCTTCGCGTGCGCGGAGAGATGAGGTGAAGTGCGCTTTGATGTGCTCACCTGCTGCCACAGCGCCTGAGGCTCGAGGTGCACCACGGCAACGCTGCCTGCGTCGTCGGCAGCGTCCCTCTCGAGGCTCTGCTCTCCCTGCGTCGGCGGCGGGTCATCGTCTTGCTGTGGCGGCGTGCCAGCAGCGTCTGCCTCCGGCATGAGCGCTCATTCGAGCGTGGGCAGCATGGCGGCGCTGGCCGGTAGCAGACTCCGAGTGTAGCTGGACTGGCTACGCTCGAGCAGGTGTCTCCAAGGAGCGCAGGGCTGTCAACGTCTCTGGACCTCGGAGCGCAGCACGTGCGTGGAGCGCCGCTGAGGCTTGGCATGGCGGGTGCAAGAGGGCAGCAGCGCAGAGCACGCCAATCGATCCCTAGCAGCCTAGGGATCGACTGGCGTGGGATGCGCACTGTCTCTGAGGGGAGCTCCTGCGTGGCGCGGCGCGTGTTTCGTCGGCGGGACGATCCGTTTGGCCCGATCACGTGTCCTGCGTGCCTCTGCATCCGGCATCCCCTGGGGTGACGTTTGCCCAAAGAGGCAAAAAGAAAGAAATGGAAGGCGCGAAACATCTCATCCTTCCTGCCGTGACCTCTCAGGGCGTCTGCCTGTGAAAATCTGCACCGGCGTGTGGTGCACACGTGGCGGTGCAGCGGCAGGCCAACAGCGCTCACATACAACAAAGGCAGAGCAACTCCTGCGTCGCCACACTCTCGCACCCACGCTCAGCACTCTCGTATACACAAGTGTGGACCCCGGAGGCGTCCCAGCAGCACGACACGTGTCAATAGAACAACAGGGCAGGAGCGTTCCCGCCGACTCCGTGCACACGAGAAGAGCACGCACGCTCAAACGAGCCGTGGCGGCCCCCCCGCGCACCCCCAGCAACGCTGATGACGCACCCGGCGCCGAAGCCCCAACTGGCCCACCAGAAGGGAGAGCCCTCCCCCGCACCCTCACCCTCTCCCCACTCAAAAGTCCTCGCTGGTGCTGAAGACGTAGGCGCCGGCGTCCGCGCCCCGCTGCGCGGCGCCCTGCATGACGCCCGCCCGCTGGTACTCGCCCACGCGCGACTCGAAGAAGTTGGCCTTGCCCTCCAGGCTGATCATCTCCATCCAGTCAAACGGGTTGGAGGCGTGGTACAGCCGCGACACCCTGCGCGAGGGCAGCGCACATGGCGGGCGCATGTGTGACGTCTGCAAGGGTGCCGCGAGCCCAAGCGCTGTCTGTCCCCGGCACCAGGCTGCTGCAGCGCGGCGCGGCGTGGCGCGCGGCGTGGGCACTGACTCACCCGAGCGCCACCAAGAGGCGGTCGGCCACGAACTGGATGTACTGCCCCATGAGGTCGCTGTTCATGCCCACCAGCCGGCAGCTCAGCGCCTCGCAGCAAAACTCGAGCTCCAGCTCCACGGCCTCGCGCACAATGGCGTGCACCTGCGCAGACGGGGCCGCACGTGAGGAGGCACGGCGGTGAAGGGCGGTGAGGGCGCCGATGGGGCGTCGCGCCGCGCACACGTGCGGGCGAGGTGCTGCCTGCTCCTCCTCTCACCGTCTCCTCGGGCAGGGGGTGCTGCAGGTGGTGGTAGAGCGCGCAGGCAAAGTCCGTGTGCAGGCCCTCGTCGCGGCTGATGAGCACGTTGCTGAAGCAGAGCCCGGGCATGAGGTGCCGCTTCTTGAGCCAAAAGATGGCGCAGAAGGAGCCCGAGAAGTGGATGCCCTCCACGCAGGCAAAGGCCACCAGCCGCTGCGCAAAGCTCGAGCCGCTGCCAATCCACTTGAGCGCCCACTGCGCCTTCTTGGCCACGCACGGCACAGTCTCAATGGCGTTGAACAGCATGTTGCGCTCCTGCGGCCACACAACATGAGGCGCGAGGGGCATGCTTGACCGCTACAGAGCGGTGGGTGGGTGGGTGGGCGGGTCGCCGCACGGCACGCAACGTTGCCTCCCTCACCTCGGCGTCGCGCACGTAGTGGTCCAGCAGCAGCGAGTACATCTCGCTGTGCACGTTCTCGATGGCTATCTGGAAGCCGTAGAAGGCCCGCGCCTCTGGCGCTTGCACGTCTGCACCACCACGGGGCGCATGCCGCGAGAACGATCGCACAGGTCAGGCCCGAGCGTTTCGAAACACGGTTCAAACGCGGGCGGGGCGCGCGGCTTGCCGCTCACCAGCCATGAAGCGCTGCGCCAGGTTCTCCATGACGATGCCGTCACTGGACGCGAAGAAGGCCAGCACGTACTTGATGAAGTGGCGCTCGTCGTCTGCACGGGCACGGCGTGGGAAAGCGCTTCTTGAATGCGCTTGTGATGATGTGGCTGCGGGGGATGCGCCGTGGCAGAGGAAGGCCCCTTGCACAATGTGCGGGAGAGAGTCTGCACACGCCACGCGCAGTGGCATCGCGCACCTGAGAGGCGCTCCCAGTCGCGCATGTCTGCCGCCAAGTCGACCTCCTCGACCGTCCAGAAGGAGGCCACCGCCTGCTTGTAGAGCTTGTAGAGCCCGTGGTACCTGCAGAGTGCGAGCGTGTGGCCACGACGGCGCGGCGCGGGCGCCTTTTTGACGATCTTTCCTGGCGCAGGCGGCGTTGGACCAAGCGCGGGCCGCGCGCAGTAGCAGGGCGAGTGTCGGTTCGGCGCCGATCGGGCGGCCCCCAATCGACACAGCGCCGGCACGCGCCAGGCACGGCAGCGATCACGGAGCGCGCTAGCAGGCAGTCCAAACACCTCTGTGGCCGCCACTCACTGGAGGGGGAACATGGAGAAGCGCAGGGGGTTCTCCCGCAGCAGTGGCTCGTCCGCGTCGTGGTCAGGGGCGGCAATGGCGAGGGGGAGCTCCTCTGGCGGCGACTGGGGCTCCTGCTGCGTGGCTGCGGCGATGTGCGCGGCCGCCCGGCTGCCGCCGCTGCTGCTGCTGCCGCTGCTGCTGCACTGCTCGTCGCACTCGCTGTCCGTGTGCGAGGCACTCGCCGGGCCCGATGAAGGCGAGCTAGCGGCGTCCTCCAGGGAAGGCTGCTGTGCGGCGCCGATGGGCGTCGAGGGCTCCTCGCCTCCGCTGGCGGCCACCTTGGCCACCCTCGCCAGCAACATCTTGCCCTGCTGCTGCTGCTGCTGCCCGACCTCTGGCCTCCCACCTCGCTGTTTCGCGGGGGCCTCCGTGGGGCCGTCGCTGCGCGTCGTCGTGGCCGCGGGCGCCATGCTGGGTGTGATGCTGCTCAGATTCTGCGCTGCTGAATGTGTGCTGGTCCGCTCGGCAGCGTCTGGGCGATGCGACGCTCCCAGGGGGTGAAGGAAGAGGGTGGGCCTGCAGCTAGCGGTCCCGCAGGAGGCCCTCGAGCGTCACGACGTGTGCGCTGCGCTGTGTGTCCACGCCTGTGTGCCTGAACGAATCTGTGTGCTCGACAGGGCTGTGGGCTGTTGGTCAACATGTCGACCTCCGATTCCCGTTTGTTTGACCGATAACAGCACGCAGCGAAAACAGCGAAGGACAGCGAACGGCGCGGGCGAAAAGGAAGCCAGGACGCTGTGCAGAGAGCTGAGGGGGCTGCAGGGGGCTGCAAGCGGCTCCGTCCCCGAACGCTGGAGCACCGCCTGGGTGCGCACGGCTCTGGCACGCTCGGCTGAAGGGTGGGGTGCCGTGGCTCGATGAATTGAGGGATTGAGGGAAAGAATTCTTGAAGTCAAGCGCTGCGTGCGTCATGATCGTCCTGAGCCCAGGGGCCACCAGGGTCATTTGCTGCCGCCGGGCGCCGGCGCCCCCACTCTCAAGTTCTTGGCCTGCACAAAGAGCACGCCGGCCAGCAGGCCAATGATGATGGAGAGCAGGTTCTTGGCGTTGGTGGGCTCCTTGAACACCAGCAGGCCCACGATGGCCACCGGGATCTTGTTGAGCGCGCCAACCAGCGAGTAAATGGTGGCCGTGGTCTGCGTGGCGGGAGAGAGAGGCGCAGCAGGTGTGCGTGGCAGGCGCCGCTTCTGGGATTTGGTGCGTGCAAGCGGCGCCACGCAGCCTCGGCCACGTGCTGCGTCGGTGGGCTAGCACCACAGGCCTGCCAGACAGCCATCCACCCACCCATCCTGCGGCATCGTCGCCCGCTCACCTGTGAGAGGAACCAGAGCGAGGAGAAGCTGATGGCAAAGCCCACCAGCCCGCCGAGGCCCGCCACCAGCAGGAAGGTGGGGTTGCTGAGCGCCGGCTGCTTGTGCAGCACGTTGAACTCGCCAAACACGTACATGAGCGCCAGCACGCAGGGCAGGCTCAGCAGGTTGTTGTAGTAGACCATGGAGAACTCGTCCATGCGCTGCTTGTTGGTCGTGTGCTCCGCCACCTGCAGTGCAGGGCAGCGTGAGTTTTGGGGCGCGTCAGCGGCCCTCGCCGCGCCTGCAGGCCGCCCAGCCTCTGTCTGCTGCACACAGACCGTGCCACCATCCCTGCGCAGCTGTCTGGCGCTGCCCACGTGCCGCGTGCACGGACGCTGTTGCCAAAGGGCCTGCCGCCTCTAGCTGTGGGCCGCGTCCCCCCTGCCACGACGCGGCGCAGAGCCGCCTCGCACCTTGTCCATGACGCTGCGCAGGTAGAGCGCGTAGGCCGAGGTGAAGAGGCAGTTGGCCAGCTGCCAGCCGTAGCCGTGCCAGCTGAAGCGCGAGTCGGTCGAGGCGCCCACCACGGCCGACCCAAGCATCATGAAGAGCGTGCCCCACACCGGCCAGGGGTACACCTTGCCAAACAGGAACACGTCGCCCAGCGCCGTGACAAAGTTGCTCAGGTTCTTCCACACGGTCACCATGCCCACGCCCACCGCCTTGAGCGCGTAGAAGCTCGAGCCAATCATGCTCACGAAGAGCAGGTTGACCGGGAACCTACACACGCGCGCACACGCATCACCCTTGTGCACAGCTGGCCCTGCAGCTTGTCCCAGATCAACGCAGAGCCGCCGGCCCCTCGGTCCGGCAGCTGCGCTGCGGCCGGGGCTCGCGCCACAACGCACCAGACGGCCATCAGGTCGCTCTTGAGCGGCTGCAGCGGCTTGACCAGCCCAAAGAGCTCACAGCCCTTGACCAGCACCACGGTCAGCGCGCATTGGAAGAAGAGCAGCGCGTTGGGCGCGCTGAAGTTGAAGCCCGCCAGCGCGTACTTGTTGAGCAGCGTGAGGCAGCCTGAGCTGAGAGCGTAGGCAATGCCCGAGACCAGCACGGCCGGCACCCCAAAGACGTGCGAGTGCGGGTGGTGCGGGGTGAGGTCCTTTTGCTGCGAGTCGGCCAAAGACTCCACGTCGAGCTTGCCGTCGCCCTGCTGCTGCTGCTGCGCCTGCTGGTGGCGAGGGCTCATCCCAGACGCGTTCACGGCCATCGCTTTCACGCGGTCCATCCTGCTGAGCATCCACCGCCGGCCTCCACCTGTCAAGCGCGCTCAGGTGTCTGGGAAAGCCGGCCAGCAACGCTCTGCAGCTGCACTTCTCCAATGCCAATATCAGATTGTGTGCTGAGGATGGCGCAGGGCGGGGGGAGCCGTGCGAGTTGAACGCGCGGGCGCGACAGCTGCTCCGTGAGCGGGGGAAGCCGCCACCCGGGGAAGCAGCACCACGCAGACATTTGCACCATCAACTCCAAGCGAGCCTTTCTTCAAAGCTGCACGTTTGGCCGCAGCGCAGGCTCACACGCCCGCCAGCGTGCGCGGCGCGGCGTAGCTCCACACGAAGATGCCGCCCTCGGTGCCCACGGACACGATGCTCGACTTGTCCGGGGTGACGGCCACCCGCGTGACGATGCCCGAGTGCGCCACGCCGATGAAATAGCAGTGCCCTTCGTCGTAGCCCCACACGCGCACCAGCTTGTCGCCGCCTCCGCTGATGATGGCCTCGCCGTCACGGTCCGTGGCCAGCGCGTTCACCTCGTTGCTGTCGCTGCCGTCGATGATGCGGATGGCCTGCCCATCGAACGCGTCCCAGTACGTGATCTGCGCGCGGCGGAGCCCAGGGTTAGCCAGGGTGGGCACGCGTAGGCCCGCCTGGCAGGACCTCAGTGGCAAACAGACGCAGGCACACGAGGCGCAGCCCGTCCTCTCTCGTCCTGTCCCTCCCTCACCTTGCGGTCGGTGCCCGTGGTGACGAGCTGGCTCTCGTCGGGGTGGTAGATGACCGACTTGAAGAAGGTGTTGGAGAAGAGGCTGGTGCGCCGCTTGAACGTGTGCAGGTCCCAGATGATGCAGCTGCCGTCGCTGCTGGCGCTGACGCACTCGGCGTCGTCCTTGCGGATGCGGATGGCGTTGACGCTGCCCCGGTGGTCCTTGAGCGACGCCTCCAGGGTCTGGCTCTGCTTGCCCAGCCGCCACACGCGCACCATGCCCTCCTCGCCTCCGCTGATGAGCTTGCTGCTGTCGCTGCTGCTGGCCAGCGCCGTCACCGCCTTGAGGTGCGCGTCGTGGATGACGTACAGCAGCTTGCCGCTCTGCGGCGCAAACGCGCGGATCTTGCCGTCCGACCAGCCGCTGATGATGCTGTGCCCGTCCTGCAGACAGGTGCAACAAGGACGGCAGGAAGAGCACGTTTGCTTGCGTGGCGTTTGGTCGCGACAAATGCATGGTGCGTCAGGCGCCCTGCGTCAGCCCGCTGGACTCACTGTTGAGAAGATGACGCAATGGCACTCGAGGTTGGGCACCTCGATGCGCAGCAGCTCGCGGCATGTGGTGAGGTGCCACACGCGGATGGAGCCAATGCCGGCCGTGGCAAACACGGCGCTGTACTCGACGGGGAAGGCCAGGTCGTTGATGCGGTCGCTGTGCGCCGTCTGGAGCAGCTCGCTCGTCAGCCTGCACGCAGCCAGGGCGGAGGCACCAGAGCCCTAGTGACCCACGGGCAGTCGGACAGACACGGGCTGCCGCCGCTGGCCCCAGCCGCACCCCCGTCGCCGGCTGCGCAGCCACCAACAACAGCACCCCATCCCCAAGAACACGCACTTGGTGTTGATGGGGTCGTAGGTGACCTTGTAGATGTTGGACGCGGCCGTGCCCACCAGAAAGGTGAAGACCTTGCCCGTCACCTCGTCGAGCGCAATGCTGGTGACGGCGCCCTCGACCTTGGCGCTGGCCAGGCGCGCCATCTTCTTGAGCAGCTTGGGGTTGGCGGGGCTGGGCTCCACCGCCGTGCGCAGCACCTGCACGCTGCCGTCGCCGCCGCCCACCAGCAGGTCGCCGCTGGGCGCCTCGCACACGGCCGTGGCGCCCACCTGGATGGGGTCCTTGCCGGGCCCGCTGTTCTTGAACAGCACGCGCTCGAGCGCAATCTGCAGCACGTCGCCCGAGGTGGTGCCGCAGTAGGCGTACTGGTCGCGGCTGTCGATGCAGATGCTCTTGACGATGCGCTGCAGCTGCCCCAGCTGCGCCTCCTGCGGCCGCAGCTTGTTGTTGGGGCGGTCGTACGTCCACACGTGCAGGTTGTAGTTGCCGCCCGTGATGAGCTGGTCGTTGCGGTTGTGGAAGAACTTGACCGCCACGGTGAAGTTGGCGTGCGTGGGCGAGCCGCAAATGGCCGTGCCCGTCTGCACGTCCCACAGCACCTGCGCCGGGGCGGAGAGGGCGGGGGGGAGGGGGAGCGGCAGGCGCGGCGGCCATCGTGGGTGCCTGGCCCCGCTTGGCGCTCTGCGTGGAGCTCCTTCGCACCCGGCCACACTTTGCTCACCAGCGAGTTGTCGTCCGGGCCACCCAGCGAAGCGAGGTACTGCTCGTCGTGGCTGAAGTCCAGGGCCTGGATCTTGACCTTGTGCAGGCCCATGCGGTGCAGCAGCTTGCGCTCCTCCAGGTCCCAGATAATCACGTCGGCGGTGAAGCCCATGAAGGTGACTTGCCCCGTCGCCAGGTACCGCCCGGAGCGGGACAGGGCGATGGCGGAGATCTGCAGCAGCACGGCGGGAGGGGCAGGGCAGGCGTGAGAGGCTGGGGCCCCAAACCCCCAGGATTGACATCCTCCTGGCACGCGCGCCGGCACCGCCGCCCGGTCCTCTCCTTCCTCCCAAGGGAAGGTAGCTGCCATTGCACCCATCCAACCAGTCGTCGTCAAGTGCGCATACGAGCTGCGTGCTGTTCGGCTCCTCGCTTGCGGATGCCGTGCACCGATGCCGTGCATCCAGTAGTCGCGCGGCGTCCCCATTTACCGAGGACGCTTGCTGCATAGGCTGACATGCGCGCTTCCTCTCGCGCTGGCGCTCTCTGCGCTTCGCCCTGGCGCGGCCCGAGCACCACGCGGCCTTGCCGCTCGCCGGGGACACACAACACAGGGCCGGCTCCAGCCCGCACCTTGTCCGAGTGGCCCTGCAGGAACTCCTGGGAGCGCGAGTCGTGCTTGTCGCGCAGCACCACCGTGCTGCCGAGCGCGTAGATGAGCGTGCGGCCATCCGGGTGCGCCAGCAAGCCGCAGTCCACGCTCCCGCCAAAGCCAATCACGCTGTTGAGCTGCAGAGGCTCAGCCATTTCTCACAGCTGCTCTCCGGCTGAGCTTCCTCGGGATCGGGATCGCGCTTCGCGGACTTCGAGTCGCGCATGCGGCCGAGAGGGCTTGCGAATACGGGATTCGGCCCCAGACTGCTACGCACGGGCAGGAGGTGCAGGAGTCAAGTTGTTCAGGCAAGAGGACGGCGCAGCTCACGCGCGGGGCCCCGAGGCGCCTGCAGGATCACGAGATCATCGTCAGCCAAGCGCCCCGGCGGCGGCCGACAACTGCTTGAACAGCGCGGCAGTGGAGGTACCAGGCGCCACGGTGGTAGCCACACCACCCTCTCCCTCCAGGCCAGGGGATGCGCTGCCGTCGCTGTTGAGCTGCAGGCGCTGGATCAGCCCCAAAAGCGCCTCCACCTCCTCGCGCGTCTCGAGCGACTGCACACGGCGACGTGCACACACGGCGACGCGCTCCTTCAAACGATCCAAAGCACAAGGGCACCCGCTGGCAGACCAGGAACCACACCACCACACGACGAACGGCGCACCTGCGGCGCGCCTTCGCGTGAGCCCTCGCGCCGCATCACGCTGCTGTACAGGCCCTGCAGACCCTCCAGCAGCTCGCTCAGCCTGAGGAGCACACCAACCACCACACAGATGCCGTTGATACGAGCAAAGGATTCCAAGGCGCCGTGTGTTGGCGCTCCCCACCCCACAGCGCCGCCAGTCACGTACCCTTTGGAGAGGTCCGCCGCCAGCGCGTCCACGTCCAGCTGAGCGGTGGCCGCCGTGGCGCCCGACTGGCTCCACGCATCAAGCCGCGCCTCGCGCCGCCGCGCAATGCCCAGCCCCGCGTCGCCGGCGCCCCCGCCACCTCCCGGCGCGCTGGTACGCCCCGCCAGCCCCGCCTTGCTCGGCGTGGGCGGCCGCTGCGACGACGCGCCAGACCCGCTGGCGCGCTGCTGCAGCAGCTGCTGCTGCGCCGCCTGCTGCTGCTGCTGGTACTGCTTGTCAATGGCGTCCCAGGCCGTGTTGACGCGCGCGGCAAAGAGCAGCGCGCCGCGCTGCAGCGCTAGTAGCGGCTGCAGCAGCTTGGGGTGCGACAGCAGCAGGCCGTCCAGCGCCGCCGTCAAAAAGTGGTCGTGGCTGGCAATCACCTGCGCGCCAAAGCACGCCGTCGCGACGCACGGTCGTGGCACGGCCGGTGCGCAACGCGGGAGGCTGCCAGCGTGAGGGGGGAATGCGTGAGGGAGGAGCGCGCGGCGGCGCTGGTTGTGGTGGTGGAAGGGTCCATTTGCCGCCTAGGAGGCGCGCACCTCGTCCACGTCGGCGGCGCGGCGCAGGCGCTCCTCCAGCACCCTCCAGGCGGGCTCCAGCACGTCCATGGTGCAGTAGCGCATGAGCTCCTGCGCAGCGCCCAGCGCCACACACAGGACACACACCGCCCGCTCGCCACCCTGCACACTGACGTGTTGGGGACAGGGCGTGGCGCAGGCAGCGGCTGGCGCTCCGTTGAGCCAGCATGCCATGCTCAAGCTGCGCCCTGGCCACAGCACGCACCCACCTGCACCAGGAAGAGGTGGCGCTGCGCCAGGGCGTGCGCCGTCCGCAGCGCGTCGCGCCCCGACCTGCGGGCACGACAGCCACCCGCACCAGCAGCACCGCTGCTCAGCGCGCCAGCAACCGCCGCCCCGCAGGCCCTCACACGCTGAGGACCACACCTACCCACCCAACAGTCCGAGGAATCCTCACCTGGCGGCGCTCCGCGCGCCCTGCATGCGGTGCCACGCCGCCGCCAGCTGCCGCTCCGTGTGCTTCATCTGGAACAGGTGCCTGCGCAGCGAACGAACGACGCTCGCTCGCCTTGCGCGCTCGCCACCCCAGGCGCCCTGCACCCACCCGTGCACCTCGTCTCCCCCCATCCGCAGCCTGCAGACTCTCCCTCCCGCACCTGAAGATGAGCTGGTAGCGCGCCAGTGCCCGGGGCGGCACCACCAGCGCCAGGGGCCACCCCAGCTTGACCGTGGTCAGCAGCACCTCCCAGCCCTGCAGCTCCTCCAGCCGCGTGCCGCCGCGGCCGCCCTCGGCGCCGCCGCGGCCACGGCTGCCGCTGCCCGCCGCGCGCCCCGATGGAGTGACGCCGCCCTGCGGCAACATCAGCGTCAGCGCCACCTCAAGCCCACACGCTTTGGGTCTCAACTGGGCAGGAGCGCAACGCATCAGCAGCTCAAACCTCAGCGTCCCAGGTTCCTCCTGATCCCTCGCGGCCCACCGCGGGCCTCGCGCATCGCATGCGCGCACGCACTGCGGCGCTCGTGCCGGCGGCGGGGTGGTGCGCCAGCCCGGCGGCGCGCGCCAAGTCGGGCAGACTGCGCGGCTCCAGCTCCAGCTGCAGCGCGTCGGCGTGCGGGTCCTGCAGGACAGGCGCACACAATCACCCACCACACAAACGCACCACACACACGCCGGGTCGTCGAGCTCTGGCTCCGCCGAGGTGCGCACAAACTGATGCAAGCATCCACACGCGCTGTCTGTGCCCACAGCCCGAGGTTTGAAGGTGGGCACTCGCGTCCGAGGCGGCACGACAGCAGGCGGCGCGGCGCCGTCTGGTGTGGTGACGCCTCACCTGCGCCAGGCTCGACGTGCGCACGGCGAGCTCCAGCAGCGACTGCAGGCGGGGCCGGCTGATTTGCTGCGCCGGCGCCGCCAGCTCGTCCTTGGCCGCCTCCTGCAGGTGCACCACCACGTCGCCCTGCACACACACAGGAGGAAGCAGCCACACACACACACGCCACCCTCCCCAAGCACGTCACCCGCCCGGGCCACGCTGTCAAGCCACACGCTGCGAAGCAAGGCACATCCCGTCGGCGGCACCAGCGGCCGCGCGTGCTGGTGCGGACGTCGTCGAGGTGCCGCTGGCGCAGTGCGGGCATGCGGCGCACCTGGTCGAGCAGGAAGAAGTGCTTGAGCGAGCGCAGCCAGGAGAGCAGGTCCTGCTGCCTGAGCAGCAGCTGCAGCAGCGCCGCCGAGGCGCCGGCGTGCGCCGCCATGACCACGGCCGTGTAGCCGCCCGCCTGGTGCGCGTCAAACACCAGGCGCGTGGAGGCGGGCAGCGGCCGCGTCACCGCCTGACCGCACTCGCGGATAGCGTTGAGGTACTTGCCTGCACGCACACACGCACGCCAACATGACAACGCGCCAGGAGCACCGCACTAGGTCACATGCCCCCCGGCACCTCGCGCGGCTCTGGGACGTCACGCAACCGTTGCCGTCACGCCCGATACGGCGCAGGAGCGGCTGCCGCCTTGCCCCGCCCCGCGCACCGGTCGTGCTGGCAAGGCCGTCAGGCATCCACCCCCGCCACCCCCGCACACGCGCGTGCACGCTGCACCCGTCCCACCCGCGAGCCATGGCGCACCGGTGGTGAGGATGGTGCTGGCGAGGCCCTGCAGGAAGTCGGGCACGTCAGGGACGGGCGCGTCGGGCTGCTGCTGCTGCTGCGCGTGCGGCGCCAGCACGCGCGCGGCGGCGCACTGCCTGATGGTGTAGCGCTGCGACCACCAGGCCAGCTGCCCGTCGCGCGTCAGCACCTCCTTGCCCACCGCCTGCGGGGCGCAGC
>VFQP010003276.1_pt1 | contig 16715 bp, 19 predicted proteins | sample 3512351 | NCBI WGS metagenome assembly VFQP01 (sample SAMN10412372, study PRJNA504923) | tailings metagenome | isolation source: Relicate 1 Philex TSF1 revegetated site | place: Philippines: Tuba, Benguet | collected 2017-08-29
CCCAAGCATCTGGCGGGTCGCATCTATGGCGTGTTCGTGCATGGTGATGTTGCCGGGATCGAAAGCCTGCGCCGTTCTCTCGGAGACTGGCTGGGCTGGATGGGTCTCGTGGAGGCTGGCCCCCAGTCGCAGCTCGACCGGTTTATCGGCTACTACTCGCCCTATGCCACTTCGCACCGCGCGCTGGACGCGGACGTTAATGTGCAAAGGGAAGTGGAAAACGCTGGGGCGGCAGTCGCCCAAGCGGTGATACTACGGCGGCAAGGCAAACTGCCGAACATTGGTGACAATCTGACGCCACCCCGCCGGAAGTAACAGCGGCGCCCGCGGCTTGGGGTCGTGCGATACCCCCTTGCGCCGTCAGCAGACTAGTTTTGTCACACATGCGCTGCTGACGGAATGACCATGCGCTCTCCAGGTACGTCATGACCGCGGCTTTCGCTTACCTGTTGTCTGAAGGACCTGAACCTTAAGGTGGATGCGTCCTGCCGAGCTATTGGAGCGCATGCGCATCCAGAGGAATTCAGGGGGGGCGTAGCGACGCAGACGCAGACGCAGACGCAGGCGCCGACACCGCCAGCGCTGAGCCGCGACGCGCAGCCCAACAGAGACATTACGGGGCGCAGGATCGCCGTCCCGGTCAATAGTGGCGTGGACGGCGCCGCGATCCAGCCGCTGCAGTTGCTCGCGGAGGGACGGGCAAGTAGCCCGTCGTCAGCCAGCGCGTTGCGATAGTCCGGATAGGCCGATGAACGACGCCAAAGTTTATTTGGAATCGGCCACCAAGTCTGTGAATCATCACAAGCCGAGGGATTCGGGGCTTCGCGCGCCCGCCCCTCGAGTGGCCGTTGTGGAATTTTCGACAGTGGTAGCGCCACTGGCCCACCGCCGTCTTAATAGTCAGAACGCCAACGATACCGACCAGCAGCCAACTCCTCCACTGCGGTCAGGATTCACATGCCCCAATGCTCATACGTCCCCCACACCCATGCGCGAAGGTCCCTGCCCAATACAGGAACACATATTGCGTGTCGGCCCTTCCAAGACGCCAAAGGCTTATATTTCTTAAACGATCTTTTTCGCGAGAACACTATCATGCGAGAACTTAGTCCCGCTGGACACCAAATCATCAAGGACATCGCCCAGCGACATGGCTTCAGCACGGATGCAGTGAAGCGCATGCTGGAGGCCGTGATTCGCGGCAATGGCACCATGGCTCAGTTCGATCATCCCGAATTCGGGGGCTCCGGACAATGGATGGCGGGGGGTATGACCATGGTCTCCGACATGTTCAACCACCACCTGAAGGGCCAGGTCGATGCCCTCTGCTCCGAGCTTTCCCGCCTGATCGCAAGCGAGCCCGACCTTGTTCGCAGCGGCAGCTTCCAGTCGCAGAGCCAAGGTAGCCTGCAGCAGGGCCGCCAAGATCGCAGCGAGCCACAACACCCGAGTGCGGGGTACGGTAGCAGCAGCCAAATGCAGACTGCGGTCGGCCCGGTCGGTCCGGTGAGTCTGTTTGTTCCGCCCTTGGCAGGTACCTCTGGAGGGTGGTGGCCAGCCGATTTAGGGCAGCCCGACAGCATCGGAGCGCAAAATGACGTGCGCTATGCCTACTTCGCTCGGCCCCGGCGCCTCGCGATTGAAGTGAACGGCAAGGTGACCCTCTACGATACGCTCGATCACGAGATCAGTGGATTTTCGCAACAACAGTCGCGCGGTACGTCCATCACATTTGCAAGCCAGCACGGCTTGGTTGCCGTCGCCAGCCTGCCGGTTGTCTCGGTTCCTGAGGTTCTGACGCCCGCGTCGTCGCCACTGCGCGCGGCATTCGCCAATGCTCAGGCGGACACCCGCGAGACAGATGTTTTCGCCTCCATAGAGAAACTCGCCGCATTGCACGCGAAAGGAATTCTTAGCGATGAGGAGTTCGTCACCAAGAAAGCGGAGTTGCTAGGCCGCTTGTGAGCGGGGCGGACCCAAAGCGTAAGTCCTCATCCGCGAGAGATGGGCTACGACCATGTCACGCGTCGGCAAAAGGAGCGGTTGAGAACGGGGCGGGCGAGATAGACGAATTCGCTGGCGACAAGTACACGGCAAGTGTTTGGCAATTGAACTGGAGCACGGTCAGTGACGTGATACCCATATGGCCTCTGATGCAGTTATCAACCTGTATGTCGACCAGATCTTGGCGGTGGCCATAGCGGTGCAAAATGGTGCACCTCACGCAAGCGACGTCGCGAAGTTGATTGATAAGGCAATCGCACACTTTCGCGCAACGGCGACCACGGACACAGACTTCACCTCGTCACTAGACAAGCTTTGCGAAGTACTAGGGACTGCCGCACAGCGCCCGACATACCTCCCCGCCGCGAAAGTGGTGATTCTTGCCAGCCTGGCTTACGCCGAAACCTACGGGAGGACTGGGAAGGCTGCACGCTAGGCCTTTCAGCATGCAACGGGATCGCGCAAATCATGCACGAAAGCGAAGGAATTTCCCGGAAAAACCGCGCGACAGGCCTCTCCCTGACCGCCACCGTATAGCCGTAACCCCTACCGCTCGAGCGGTTCAGTCCACCGGCCATGAAGCGTCATTCGCCGGCGCGAACACTCAGTCATTCGGATGTCCGTTCCAGCCTGACCAACGGACCTTCGTAATTCGAGATTGTCGCGGTGCTCGGGCAGCGCCCTCGGCGACGACTTCCGATCGTGTCGATGCGGCGACGCACCGCCGATTTACACGGATCCGGTAAAGATTGCTGCCCCTATCTTCGGGACGGCGACGAGTTTCCCCGGGTCTTCGTCCAAATCCGCGCCCTGCTTACCCCGCCCAATGCGGTATACGATGCGATCGCCCGCCGCTGGCAGGGAACTTGCGGAGCGGCGTTGTATTCGCTACTGGAATGAACGACGGTCCCAATGAACGCCCACGCCGCGCCTCGCTCGCTCGCATCGCTGATCGCCGTCTACGCGGGCGGCGGGATTCCGTTGCCCACGCGTGGCCAGACACTGGCGCGCTGGCAACTGTTCGCCAAGATCGCGTCCACGCATGGCGCGGTGGCCATCAAGCTATTCGAAGCCCATGCCGATGCGCTGGCCATCCTGGCCGAGCGGGTCCAGGCCACACCACCCACGAATACACGCTGGGGAGTCTGGGCGGCAGAGCCTCCCGATGCGCGTGTCCGCGCGGAGCCTTCCATGCAAACCGAGGTTACACATCTGGCCGCGGCGGCAGGCCTGCCTGGTCCCACTCCGTTGCACGCGGCCGTACTCTCCGGCCGCAAGGCGTGGTGTTCCGGTGCCGATCAGGTGACCCACGCGTTGCTGACCTGCCACGATGACGAAGGCCATGCACTGCTGGCGCTCATCGATATGCGCGGCCCCGGCATCAAAATGACGATGCAGGAATGGCATGCGATCGGCATGGCCAATACGCGTAGCGTCGACGTGATGCTGGACCGCTGCCCGGCGCTGCTGATCGGCGGTCACCGCGCGTATCTGGACCGTCCAGGTTTCTGGCATGGGGGCGCGGGCATCGCCGCGTGCTGGTATGGGGCGGTGCTGCCGCTTGCCCAGGCCACACGCGACGTAGCAGGCAAGCACGGTGATCCGCACGCGGCCGCGCATTTGGGTGCCATCGACGGCGACCTCCACGCGGCCGCCACGCTCTTGCGCGACACCGCCGCGTGGATCGACGCCCATCCCAACGCCGACGCCTTCGTGCCAGCCACGCGCGTGCGAACCGTCGTGGAAGCCACGGTGCTACGCGTGCTAACGCGCGTCGGCAGTGTGCTGGGCGCGGGGCCACTCTGTCGCAATTCGCGGCTGGCTGCGCTGTACGCGGATCTGCCGGTGTTCCTGCGCCAGAGCCATGCCGAGAGAGACCTGGCCGCTCTCGGCGACAAGCTCACGAAGGCCGCCACGGGCTATGCGCTATGACCGTGGCCACCAATTTTGATGCCATCTTGGAACAGGCGGACCCGTGGGGACTCGAATCACTGTGGTACGAAGCCCGCAAGCGCGATCTCGTAATGGCCGCGCTGCCGGAACGCCGCTATGCACGCGCGCTGGAGGCCGGCTGTGCCACGGGCATGCTCACGCTCCGACTCGCCGGGCGCTGCGATGCGCTGCTCGCCGTCGACCTGGCGGCACGCGCGATCGAGCGCACCCGGGCACGCGTCACCGCCCGCAAGCACGTGACAGTGTTGCAGGCCACGCTGCCGCACGACTGGCCTTGTGGTAAGTTCGACCTGATCGTACTGGGCGAACTCGGCTACTTTTTCGAACCCGATGCGTGGCAACAGACGGTCCGGCTGGCCGTGGCGGCGCTCGCGCCGCAGGGCACCATCGTTGCGTGCCACTGGCAGCGGCCGTTTGTGGAACGCCGAATGTCGACGCGCCATGTACACGCGGCCATCGCGCGCCAGCCGGGACTTCATCGTCATGTCCGCCACATTGAGCCGGACTTCCTGCTGGAAGTCTGGTCGCGCGATGCGCGACCGCTGCGCATCCGGGAGGCGTCGCGATGATCGGCGTCGTCGTGCCCGTCCACAACGAGGAAGTCTGCCTTGAGGCATGCCTGATGGCGCTCAGCGTGGCGGCGCTGCATCCGGGACTGCAACAGGAGCCGGTGATGCTGGTCGTGGTGCTCGACGATTGCAGCGACAGGTCGCCGACCATCGCCCAAAACCACGCATCCGGACAGTTCACATGCCTCACGATCGCCGCGCGCAATGTCGGCAAGGCTCGCCATGCCGGTGCGGAACATCTGCTAGGCCTTGATGCCCGCTGGCTTGCGTTTACCGACGCCGACACCCGAGTGGCACCCGATTGGCTCGTGGCTCAATTGGCGCTGCGGGCCGATGCCGTGTGCGGCCTCGTGACCGTGGATGACTGGAGCGAGCAGCCGCCCCACGTGCCCGCCCGCTTTGCCGCGCGATACCGGCGCGAAGACGATCACCGGCACGTGCATGGCGCCAACCTCGGCATCTGCGCAGTCGCCTATCGGCGCGCAGGCGGCTTTCCACCGCACGCCAGCAGCGAGGACGTGGCGCTGGTGCATCGACTGATGGCCATCGGCGCCCGGATCGCCTGGAGCGCTGACCCACAGGTCATCACCAGCGCGCGCGCTCGGGGAAGGGCACCGGATGGCTTCGCCGGACATTTGTCGATGTTGGCCAGGCTTTCCGGGGAGGCAACAGAAACCTAGGACACAAGCTGGGAAAAACGTCTTTCCGGCGCCATGCCTACCAGACAGCACGCCACCCCAAGGACCATCATGTCGACGCCGATCCACGCTCCCCTCACGGTCATCTCTCCACATCTTGACGATGCGGTTTTCAGTTGCGGGGACCTCATCGCGGCAGCTCTCGACCCCGTCGTCGTCACGGTGTTCGCAGGCGTACCCGAGGCAGGCATGGCGGCGCCGCCCTGGGACCGCGCCGCCGGCTTTGACGGGGCTCCCCAAGCCGTGCTGCATCGACGGCACGAGGATGCACGCGCTCTGGCCCGTCTTGGCGCACGGCCCGAATGGCTCGATCTGCTCGACGGCCAGTACGGCCGGCGCTACACGCCGGAGCAACTGATGGTATCGCTCGCCTCGGCGTCGGCGCTCCATCGCGGGGGAACCGTCGTGGCGCCGATGGGGCTATTCCACAGCGACCACATTCTCGTGGGCCGCGCATGCCTGCTGATGCAGGCGACGACGAGGGCCAGGCATCCCGTCGCCGTAGATGCTGTGGAGCCCGCTGCGCCTATACACTGGCTGTTTTATGAGGATGCCATCTACCGCCGCCTTCCCGGCGTGCTCCAGACTCGGCTGTTCGGCTGGTGGCAGGACGGCATACGGGCGTCGCCGATCAATCTTCCTTCGACCTCGGGGCAGGCGAAGAAGATGCATGCGGTCGCAGCATATGAAAGCCAGTTGCCCCTGTTCGATGCCCATCAGTTCGCCGATATTGGCGCGCCGGAACGGTACTGGTCGATCGACCTGGACAGGCGTGCGCCTCCCAGATCGGTGGTGAGGCGCCTCTCGACGGTCCCGCATTAGCGATGCACCTGGGATCTGGGGAGCAAACAGGAAGTCTTAGACAGGTCACAGAGGTCAATCGCGAATTCTCAAAGCGCCGAGCCTAATGCGAAGTCCTCGCTCTCGAGGGGGAGGACCTTCGCGAAACAGTCCGGTCGCGGCCCGCCTGCCCGACGGGAATATCCGCCAGTTAACGCTACGCGACGCCTTCGGGCTCTCCGCTGCTATAGCGCTCGTGCTCGGCCGCCTGACTGAGGGAGCTCGGCAATAGCGCAGGATGCCTTGCATGTAGCGGGCGCTTTTTTGGCCATTCCCCTCCCACCAACCGCTAACTTGCGCGTGGCCGACCGGGTCATTGCGCCTACGCAGAAATGGGTACGCAGCGGGGTTGCCGCAACGGAAGGAAGGGGATGTGGAGGGCATTTTAGTCAAGGAATAGTCCGGGAAACCCCTTTAAGCGGTGCCCCGCGCACCTCTCGCCCCTTACGCTATGTTCCGGCATGCTCACAGAGTCCATGCCGCGCAACAGTCTTTTCCAACGCAGGACTTTATCCGCGCAGCCGGCTGCGGTAAAACCACCATCCCGTACTCGCAAGAGACAACACCGTTTTCGCTCCGGTCTTGGACGCCACAACTCGCCCTCATTGGCTGCCAACTCTTTGCCGCACGCTGGCAGTGCTGCCCCTGCCCGTGCTGCACGTCACCGGCCGCGCGCTAGGCCGTCTCATCTACGCTTTACCCGGCCGCTATCGGCAGCGCCTGCAGGAAAATGCCGCGCAGGCCGGCTATCCGGATGCCAGCTTCGCGCGCCGCTCGGCCGGAGAAGCCGGCGCCATGATCCTCGAGACCTGTCGCATCTGGTTCCGTAATGACGACAGTATCTCGCGCGTGATCTGCGACGACTGGCACGTGGTCGACACCGCCCGCGCCGAGGGCAAGGGCATCCTGTTCCTGACCCCACACCTGGGCAGCTTCGAAATCACGGCACGCTACGCTGCCAAGCGGATGCCGCTCACCGTGATGTTCCGCACGCCCCACAAGGAATACCTGCGAGCGCTGATGGACAGCGCTCGCTCCACCTCTGATCTGACCGCCGTACCAGCCTCTTCGCAGGGCGTACGCGCCTTTATGCGAGCGCTGCGTCAACGCGGTGCGGTAGGCTTGCTGCCCGACCAGGCACCGAGCATTGGCGAGGGCGTGTGGGTACCCTTCTTTGGCCGGCAGGCATTCACCATGACGCTGCCGGGCAAGCTGGCGGCGCAGGCTAAAGTGGCGGTGATCCTCGCGTCGGGCGAGCGCCTGCCACGCGGGCGCGGATGGCGCCTGCACCTGGTGCGGCTGCCCGGCGAGATGCCGGATGAACCCGCAGCCCAGGCCGCCCTGCTCAACGGCGCGATGGAAACGCTGATTCGGCGGTTTCCTGAACAATACCTTTGGAGCTACAACCGCTACAAGGCGCCCCCAGGCGCACCGCCTCGGCCAGCCGAATAAGCGCGCTGCCACACCGTCCGCGGTTCCTGAGCCGGCCCTGCCGATGGCCTGCGGCGAAAGAGGTGCCGCAGGCCGAGCCGAAACATGACCGGATTCGGTCCCGACGACACGTTCGCCGCGCCGGTCACGTTGGTGGCGTCGAGCACGCTGCCGGTCTTGTTGTCACTTCGTAGCAGGCAGTTGCTCACTTACTGCACGCCGACCACCGGGGGATACCGTTAGCTCCGGGGCCGTAGTCTCGCGCGAGACAGCAATAGACACGGGAGGGTCAAGTGAAAGCGATACTCGGGCTGGCGCTTCTTCTCGCCATTGCCATCGTTGGCCTGTCGATGCTGAAGGCAGGCGCTGCGGGCGGAAGCTCCTCGAGGAATTTTCGTTTCGCCCGCAAAGGGCCCAATCTTGCGTCAGGATGAGTCCTGCTCTACGAACGGCTGACGGCTGCCTAGGCTAAGGGCTACGCGCGGCGATGCTCAGGCTGGTTGGCCCGAGAGATGAGAGAACTTAGCGAGCACCCAGACTACGGCGACCACCATGGCGGCCACGACGGTGGTCGACTGGAAGGTCAGCTGCGCTGAGGCTCGGCGTCTTGACACTGAAGAACAGCGCTGCGAAGAGAATCACGAGCAAAGCACAGACGGCGAGCACATGCCTTCAGTACATGCCCGCTGGTCAGCCATTAGGCTTCATCGGCGGCATACAGGCCTCAAAATCCGTACGGAGCGCCCGCACTGGGACCATGTTCGCCTGCGCATCGGTCGAGACTAGCGCTGCCATCTGCGCCGCATAGCAAACCAGCCCGTCCGCGCAACGAACGACGCTATCGATAAGGCCCAGCGGGTATCCGGTACCGGACCTGGACATCGGGTGCATGCCTCCATGCGTGAAGCTGTTCATGGCACGCAAGGATTGCTGACGGTATTCGTCGAGATGCTCCACGATGCCCTTAACGCGTGGATCTTCGCGCTTGAGCAGTTCGTCGAACATGATCTTCAGGCCCGGAGCCTTGTCTGCGGCCCGAACCGATTCCTCGCTCAGCGGCTCATGGTACTGCCGTACCCATTTCTCGTCCGCCGCCTCCAGCAGCCAGACCCCGCGGATCAGGGTCTCGAACTGCGGCCGGAACAAGGCCATCGCGGCGTTGGGCATTCCGAGCGTGAGCAATGCCACGGCGCCGGCGGCGTGCTCCACCGACATCAGCGCGCACTGATACGCAGAAATGGCTCGCGGATGATCCGTGGGCGTGACACTCCCCATGCACGTCACAGCGGCGTTATGAAGGTCGGCTGAGCGGGACAGGATATCGATGGTCATCGTCAAACCTCTTCCTGTGCCAGGCGAGCCAAGCGATTCGCCGCCCGAAAGCGGTTGACCACCCCCCAACGTCGCTGTGCGACTTCTTCCGGGTTCTCGAGGTTCGAATAGTCGTGCATCGGCCCGTCTCCCACGAACGGCTTGTAGTCCTCGGGGAGCCTGCCTTCTGTCTTAAGTTGTTCGCGCTGTAGGCGTCCTAGCCTATCAGTCGTCTCTGCGATGGCCACACAGTCCCAGCTTGCGGGCACGGCGGCTTCCGAGAACCAAATCTCGCCCTCCCCTTTGCCAACGATCGCGACCACGTCGTACAGGCTGCCAACAGGCGATGGCACGGCACGCACCTCGAAGCGCAGCGCCTCGGGCCGCGGGTGCCAGAACATACGATCGAGATACCGCTTGAAGGCGAAGACATCCATCCGGGCGATCTCGCCGCATTGCGGTTCGCCCGGAGCGATGAATGGCGGCTCGCGCTTGGGGCGATTGCCCAGAGACACCTCCCGGGCGGCGGTTGTAGGGGCTTGAAACATGGTATTCCCGTAAAAGACGCTCGAAATTCTATAGCTTTTTACCGTCCCTCAGAATTATCGCTACTTCCCCGTGTCGGTATCCTTGGCTTCGTACATGGCGCTGCTCGCTATTTGTCAGAAATGCGGTATAGACGTTGGCGCGTGATTCCCAACTCAGCCGCTGCCTTGCTCTTGTTCCCATCGTGCCGACGTAAGGCCGCCATGACCTCATCCTTCGAAACTTGTGGTTTATCGACCGCTGCCATGGCTGCGAACGTTGAAAGATAGGCGCCACTTTTAGACGGCTTGCTATGGCCGGCGGCGAGTACGATCGCCTGAATTGCCTGTCTATGGGCCTCCAGTTCAGGTGCCTCGCCACCCTTGATAGGCGCCGGGATGCCGGTCAACTCCTCATACATTTGGTGGATCCACCCATGACGCAATCCATGACTGGTCACGCCCAACCCCTTCTTGTACACGCCATGCTTGCGCAGCACTGCGTTGTAATGGCTTCTCCATCGTTTGATGTTGTACGACGATGGCGTTGTCGAACCGCTCAGCGGATCAACAAGCCTGGCGGCCCGCTCAAGCACCAGCAGTTGAAGCCGAATGGGAACCTCTCGCTTCCGCCCCCCTTTCGTACCGTCGACCACCCTTAGCGTGTCCAGATTCTTCAGTGCAGTAGCAATCTTGAGCGACCAGCTTTCCTCTACACGTAGTCCGAATGCGGACTGCAGCTTCAGCTGGATAGCGACTCGTGGGTCGTCCTTCTCAATGTCGGCGATCACCGCCTTAGCGTCGACGCCGTTCCCTTCCCATGACTTGTCCTTCGTCGTCACATAGGAACGGACGAGCCCATGCACCTCCCTGTCCTTGTAGTCTCCCAGGGAGCGAATCAGGTCGTGCTTGCCAAGCCATTGGCAAAAGGCCTTGAGGTGACTGAGCTTGTTCTCGATCGTCCCCCCAGTCTGCCCTTCCTCCACCCACCGATCTACCAATGCCTGGACGTGCTTGTGCCGCAGCGAGTATGGGCTCTCAAGCATGAAGCCTCGCTCGCGCAACTCCACAAACGAGCGGCACACTGTGTACATTCGCCTTTCCTGCGTCTTCAGCGACGCGCTCTTCAGACTCACTCTCGTCTGACTGAGGATCTTCCTCAGATTGTCGGCCAGCACCACCTCTAGCTCGGACATCATTCGCGTCGGCAGATCGTACTTTGCTAACAGTCCGCGTACGTTGAATACCGCCATCTGGCGCATCGTTCCCTCCCATTTCCCGGATCTGGCGTTCCACTTTCCCGTAGTGTTCCCCATAACACTCCGCGTCGTATCTACGCTCCACTTTGCCGTTTATCCACCGGTCGTGGCCCTGCCCTTCCAAGTCCTTTAGCGATTCCAATGGCTGGTCAGCCCTCACGTGGAAGGAACGTGCATGACTGTCCCGACTGAACCTATCGCGCTTCGCGCAATAGACTCGTCGGGCTACCCGGTTGCTGGAGGAACCGCTCTCCAACATGAACGCAGTCCGGTGCAAGCACCGCACCACGCCGCCCGCGTAACTCTTGTTGCGCTGTTTTTGGTAACGGCCGCGCACGCCGTTCGAATGGAGTTGGAGCGTCAGGTTGATGGAGTTCAACCTACGTCCTGCCCGTCAGGTAGCGACATCTGAACCGCCGTGTATCGGGTTCACCGTTCGCGCACCCCGCTTTCGCCGCTGGGCTAGTGGAAGAGATCGAGGCTTTGCATGTGTCCGAGTGTCCGGTTTGCACATGTCCTCATTTCAGCCAATTTCCCAAAACCACCCGCAAAGCCAATTGGTATCGCGGTGTCCGGGGTCCTCAGTGTGGGCCAGTATCTACTTGAGCCACATGAAAAAAATGCCGCGACATTGTGCGGCTTGGACAGAGGCGACCCTAAGCCCGTATTCAGAACGGAATCAGGGTGCAGATTTGCCGCGCTAAAGCGGCGAGGTCGATGCGTCGGGGACGCGGTAAGAGCCCACAGGATAGTCGATCGCGACCTCGATGGACAACAGAAACACGCATAAATTTGCGAGGTTTCGAAGACTTGACTTGCGATTTGCGTCGGTAGAGTTGGATGCGTAGGGAGGCAGTTCGAGGACCGTTCGGCGACTATCTGTCACTTGCTCACCGAAAGTCACCACGCGAAGCGCCAGTCCTCAGTCAGATGCAGGACGAATGTCCCCCGAACTGACAGATTCAGGCACTTCCCAGCGACAGTCCGACCCTTCTAACAACCATCGCAACAACATCGGGAGCAAACCGTGCAACAGCAAATCGGCAAATCGAAATTGGTCAAGGCAGCGACTCTTGCGGTCGACGTCGGATACGGGAACACGAAATCGGCGTTCGCCGTCGGGTCTGAGATCCGGACCGCGATGTTTCCGTCTCTCGCGCCGCAAGCGGCCACGACGAGCCTGACACCCGCGAGTGGTCCGTTCCAGGCACGGCAGGTGATCAATGTCGTGGTCGACGGTGCGCGTTACGAGGTCGGCCCAGGCGTCTCCATCAGTGGTGCTTACACCACCGGCCGCGCGCTCTCGGAGGACTACGTCACGACGCCCAACTATGCGGCGCTGCTGGCAGGAGCCCTCTTCTACTCGGGCGCGACCGAGATCGATCGCCTGGTGCTCGGTCTGCCCGTGCACAACACGCAGAAGTATGCGGGCTACTTGCGTGAGCGATTCGTCGGCCGGCACGACTTCGGCTGGGGCGCCCTCGAAGTAAAATCGGTGCTACCCCTGCCTCAGCCGCTCGGCACCCTGCTCACATACATGCAGCAGTGCGGCAAGCAGTACGATCCCCACAATTCGTACCTTGTTATCGACGTCGGTTACTTTACTACCGACTGGATCGTCGCCAAGGGATACACGATGGATGACACGCGTAGCGGCGGCGTCCCGGGCGGAGCCGCCCGCGTCTATCAACAGATCGCCAGCCTCATCTCCTCGCAATCCGGCCAGCCGTTCGACGCCATTGAGCGCGTAGACGAGTCGCTGCGCAGCACTGGCTCTCTCCTGTTCTATCGGACAGAGATCGACCTGAGGAACCAGTACCTGCCTGAAGCCATGGCTGTCACGCAGCCGTCGATCAAGGAGTTGCAGTCGCGCGTGGGGCGTACCGATGACATCCGCGCGATCATTCTCACCGGCGGCGGTGCCGCGCTCTACGCGCCCACGATCCGTGCCGCCTTCCCGTTGAACGACATTCACATCATGGATTCGCCCTGTTTCGCAAACGTCCGTGGCTTCTACACGATCGGCGCCGCCCGCAACGCCACTAAGGCCGCTGCCTGATTGGGGTCGCCATGGAAAAGCTGGAGATCAAGCTCACGTTGACGCCGGATTCCACGCCGGAATTGCTGCGCTACCTGCGCGGTATTTCCAGCGCGCGGGATCGTGCATTTATCCTTAAGCGGCTTGCGACGGTCGGCTTGGCCACCGTCAATGGAGGTGCCGCAGGCATTGACGCGGTATTGTTAGCGCCGCAGCCGTCGCCTAGTGCCCCGGCCGCGGATCCCCTTACGCCGCCGCGGCAGCCAGAGCTTGCGCCGCTCGCAACGGCTCCATTTCCCGCTGCGCCGTCCGTCGCTGTGCCGTTCGCACCGCCGGCGAACACGGCGGCGCCGGCGGTCGCGCAGGTGCCACCTTCCACCGACCAGGAATTGACTCCAGCACCTGCGGTGGAAGTTGGAGCCGGCTTTGAGTTTTTGGATCTGGAGGCACTGAACGCGGCAACGGCGCAGTTTTCGTAGTGCGACAACGACTTGACTCGCTACTATTCTTGGCAAACTGAACTCATTACCAATTGAGGAGCCACCATGTTCGATTATTTGTCCACCACCGAAGACGTCAACCGCTTCGTTTTCTTCGTCGCGATCGGATTCTGCGTGCTGCAGGCGGCCATCGAAGTCTACAAGGCCCATCGCACACCGCGCTGACACCGGTCGCCCAAAAGCAAAAAGCCCAGCTTGAGAGCTGGGCTTCTTGTTTAATGGATTGGCGCGCTCAGTGCAACGCGCCATGTGCAAGGCAGAGGTCCGCCGCCGAATCGAACGAGAGATTGCCTTCGACCAACGTCAGATCGCCCGAGGACTCCTTTCGGTAGACATGGAAGAACTGCGCCTCCGACTTGTTTGCATGGACATCTCGCGTCGGCGTGGTGCGCATGGCCTGGATGTGCAGCTTGTTGACGATTGCAGTGAATCCCTTGCGCGGCATTTGCATACTCCTGAGAGCCTGCCACGTGGGAACTCCGCCAGTGGGACGGACCCACAGGGCAGAGATTGAAGATTGACCGCCTCGAAAAGGCGGCGCAAAGTTAGGCGGCTACCGCCTGGTTAGACATCTGGCGCAGTTGGTAGACAGTGCGCCATTCATCGCAGAAATCAGTGCCTCGGACCTTGGGCCGGTGAAGCACCACCTTGAAGCCAGCCTGACGCAGTCGTCTCTGAAGCGCCAGCGCATCGGATACACCCGGCGACTTGCCCGTCTTCCTGTCAACAGCATCGAAGTCCGCAAAGATGTGGATGGTCTCGATACCGAGGCCATCGGGCACAACGAACTGACTGAGCAGCACACGGTTCAGGCAGTACCACGTGGGCACGCCAAACTGCATGTAAGCGGCATAGGCTGTTTCCAGCCCCTCGGCAATGCCCAACTCGCCATTGCGCGGTGCCATCAGGCGCACTGCGCCGCCTGCCGGCGGAAGCGCCGAGACATCGTTGCGCTTGGCCGGAAGAATCTCTCCGTCACACGTCACGATAGTGGCCTTCTCCGGCTTGCCGGGCTCCAGTGAGGTTCGGTGCACGGTCGCCATGCGCCCGTCAGGGAGCGTGAACTGCGCAACGATCGTTGGGAACCGTCCTATCAACTGCTTCTCATGCCAGTACTCCTGAACTGCCAGCCTTAGGGCCCGGGGCTTTGGAGCTCGCAGGCCCGGAATTCTCGCAGCGAGGTAGCTCATAGCATGGTCGCCAGCGGACAAGCATGACGCGCTTGCCCATTGCTTCTCAATCCTGCGCAGCTTGGCCGCCGAGTCGAGCGAGCGGCATGGAGCCGCGAGATTCGTAATGGATGCGCAAGACTCAATGGGTGCACCGTTCAGAATCCGCTTCAGTTCGGCGTACGACATATCGGTGTAGCGGCGGACGAGCTCAAGGCCATCGCCTCCTGCCGGACTACCGTCATTGCACTTGCGACATACCCAGTCGCCGCGCCCGCGGTTTCGTGTATAGGTAAAACGGTCATTGCCACCGCATATCGGGCAGGGACAAGGCCGACCTCGCCAGAACGCGTCCGTCAGGACACCAACTGGCAGGTACTGCGCAACGAAGGCATCCCATTGATCGGGCGCCCAGCTCTTAACAATCTCACTTAGATCTTTCAGTTTCATGGGATGACTCCTTTCGGGAGTTGTGAGTCGATGCCTGAGACAGGCGAAGGAACGCTTGCTCAAAGGACATCCCGGCCTGTGGCCAGAAGGTCTTTTGAGCACGGCGAAGTACTGGGAAAGGCAGAGAGTGGCGCGAGGCCGAAGAGGGAGAGCAGCCTCCGCGACTGCGGGAGGCATACTCGAATGTGACTACTGCATTGGCTAGAACGGAATCGAATCTTCGTCTAGGTCTTCAAATCCATTTGACTGGGCTGGCTGCTGCTGACGACGACCTTGGCTGCGTTGACCGCCGTTGTAGTTGCCGTCGCTTCCGCTAGCCTGGCTACCGTGCGACTGCTGCCCATAGCCGCTATCACCATCATCATTTGATGAACCTCCGCGGCCAGCAAGCATCTGCATCTGATCGGCGACGATCTCGGTGCTGTACTTGTCCTGGCCGGACTGGTCCTGCCATTTGCGGGTACGGATACGGCCCTCGATGTAGACGGAGGAGCCCCTCTTCAGATACTGGCCGGCGATCTCCGCCAGCTTTCCGAAGAAGGCAATACGATGCCATTCCGTCGCTTCCTTGAACTCGCCGGACTGTTTGTCCTTGTAGCGATCAGCGGTTGCGAGACGAATGTTGGTAACAGCGTCACCGCTCGGCAGGTAACGGGTTTCAGGATCAGCCCCGAGGTTGCCCACGAGGATGACTTTATTTACGGAGGCCATGTTGTTTCCTTGTCAATGAATGCGGTTAATGGACCAGACCCAACGGTCCCAAAGTTTCTGCTTTTGCGTGCCTCGTTCAAAGATGGGACGACCCGTTGCGTGGTCAAACGCAGGAACCTTCTCCTTATAGAGACGTTTAATGCCGACCCTCTCACCAACTTTGCAGTGTGCATCCGCCAGGACGTCTTTGAGACCTTCGCCCTGCAGCGTCTTGACACCATTCCTGGTGTCAAGCTTCACAGCGAACGACGTATAAGTTGGCTTGCCGCCAGGCTTTCGGTTGGGAAATTCCATCTCGCCCCATTCCACAAGCTTGCCTACGGTGTAGCTAGATGACGAAGCCTCAGCTTTCGGCACATGATGCCGCGGCTCGGACATGGCCCGGCCCGTCGATTCAATGTCCACGGCGTCGCGATCGGGCTTCGAGTCCTTGCGCTTTGCACCAGCGAATTCCTGCTTGGACTCGCGCATCACCTCTTCGGCAACCGACTGAGGCGTTACCCCTGTTTGGTCATACGTCTGCACTTTGCTCCAGCGTGGAATGACTTCTGGGAGCAGTTTGCTGCCGAACGCCGTGTGCTGAATACAGCGATCGAACTGAGCTACGAAATGGACGACACAACTGCCTTCGTCTCGGAACAGGTTCGGGATGCCATTGATCAGGATCTCGAACTCGTTCTCGGCGCCAGTTCCCACTGGCACGGCTACTTTAGGATCTGACTTAGACCGCGCACCGCTGAGGATGGCTGTTGCCTGCTTGATGATGTTGAGCAGTGACATGGGATTTCAAAGAAGAGCGCCATAGCACAAACGCTTGACCTCGTCGTGGTCAGCTTTCAGGCGGGCATTAGTAAGGATCACGTCCTGCAGGACTTCAGGGCTCACGCCGCTGATTTCGCAGACGTATGTGTACGGAATGGCACCGTCCCAGTATCCAAAGATCCAGCCAATCGTCATTGAGAGTTCTTTCCGATCGACAGTCTCATTCTGGATGCGATTGCGCAGCAACTTTGCACAGTCCAACAGCGACTCGGGCATGTTGACACCGTGACGGCTTCCGCAGGCGAAGCTAATGACCGCATCAACCATCCGCTCGCGGACCGATTCGTTCTGAAGGGTGGGATCTGGCGGAGGGCGTACCTTAGAGCGTGACGCAACGATGGTCGCCGCATCGCCAAAGAAGTCCAGTTGGCATCCTGCTGTGCTTGTTTCCATGATGATCTCCGAACGGGCGCCCGAAGACCGACCAGTTGGCGGG
>VFQP010003277.1_pt1 | contig 16712 bp, 18 predicted proteins | sample 3512351 | NCBI WGS metagenome assembly VFQP01 (sample SAMN10412372, study PRJNA504923) | tailings metagenome | isolation source: Relicate 1 Philex TSF1 revegetated site | place: Philippines: Tuba, Benguet | collected 2017-08-29
ATAACCTGCCAGCAAGGACTGGAAATTGTCCATGCTCTGCTTGTACCAGGCCACGTGATCGTAGTCGACACTGGTCGTATAGGGGTGGAAGGCCACGTACACATCGTCGCTCGGCACCGCAGGGCCCTTGTTGTCGTAGAAGTACTTCAGCGATGTGAGGATGTAGTTGCGCGCCTCCTGGTTCGCGGCGCTGTCGTTGCAGTTCTCCATGCACCCCAGCACGTAATGCACCGTGTACCACGAGCCGATCGTCAGCTTGGCGTTGGGCTGGATACGCTTGATCAGCTTGGCCGTATCCACGATCAGACTCTTGTAGGTATCCAGATCCTTGGTCGGCTCGTTCCAGATCTGCCAGTCGGTTACCTTGTCCTTGTATCGCATCACCGTGGCGGCCACGAAGTTCAGGAAGCGCTCCTTGCCTTCGCCGGTGGGAAAGGCACCACCAAGGCTGGCGGTGCCGCAATCCGTGCACCCGGGCCGCACGTTGCCATAGCCCAGGAAGACCAGCGGCGCCTGCCCTTGGGCCAGTGCACCATCGACGATCTCGTCGAGCTTGGCGAAGTTGTAGGTCGCGGGTGTAGTGATGGTCTGCTCGATGTCATTCCAGCCGGACTGCACGCGCACCCTCGTCGTCCCAAGCGGGTTCAGGTACTCGCGCCAGTTCGAGAACACACTGAAGCCCCGGTCCGTGGTCTCGCCGCCGATCATCAGCGTGCTGCTCAGGCCTTGCGCCTTGAGTTCCATCGTGGTGCGCGGCTTGATGCGGCCGAGTTGCGTGTAGCCACTTTCCGCGATGGGTTGCAAGGCGGCGTAGCTGGCCGAATCCGCATCGAGGATGGCACGCGTGGCGGCGCTGACGGGCGGGTTGACGGACGCCGTGGGTGCGGGCTGCGCTTGCGGCGGCGTTGTCGTGCTCGCGGATGCCGGTGAATCATCGCCGCCGCAGGCCGCAAGCATCGCGGTCAGGGCGGCAACGGCAGCAAGGCAGGTGATGCGGGTCAAGTTGCGCTGGTACATGTGTCTCCTCTATTTGAGTTTTGATGACGTAACCATATTCGGCGTTGATTTTGGATAATCCATAATCAACGCACGCGAACAACATGCTGACTTCCACGGCTGGTCGTTGGGCTTGGGCTCCTTAGAGAATGGACAGACGTCGCGACGGCCGCGCGCCAGCCTGCAACACATCCATCAGTTGAAAAAGCTGTCCGTCTTCCGGGCGGATGTCGTGGGCCTGCCACTGTGGCCGGACCAGGGACGTCACGAACACGGAAGCGTCCGGACCCGGGCACGGCATGCTCGGTGCCTGGCATGGCAGCGCCACGACGGCAAGCCGTTCGCCCTCTGGCGCGTAGACGTTGATGCGTCCGGCCGAAACCCCTGCTGACCAATAGTTGCCGAGGTCGTCCACGAAGGCGCCGTCCGGCCGTCCTGTCTCTTCACCTGCATGGACCCAGGGCTCGATGTCCTCGACGGTTCCGGAAGTCGGCTGCCACCGTGCGCGATAGACAATGCCGGCGAGACTATCGGAGAAGTAGAACGTGTGGCCATCGGGCGCCCAGGCAAAGCCGTTGGCGATGTACAGGCCATCGTGCACGACATGGCAGCGTCCCGACGCATGCAGCGCGTGGATGCGGCCGGTTGGCTGGCGTGCCCCGGTGTCGTCCATCGACCCGAACAGGAACCAGTTGCCGCACGGAGATACCCTGCCCTCGTTGAGTCGGTTGCCCGGTCGGTCCGGCTCGGGCCTTGCCAACTGGCTCATCGCGCCGCTGGCGAGGTCCAGGATGGCCAGTTCGTCGCTGAGGGCCAGCACGACGCGGCCGTCAACGCGCCGGCAATGGGCGCCGACGGGCTTTGCAAGATTCCACGTCGACATCATGCGCGTCTGCGGGTCCAGCACATGGAAAGCCGGCGCCCGCACGTCGATCCACGACAGTTGGCCACCGCCCCACACCGGACACTCGCCAACGCGGTTGCCCACCCGGAACTCGCGCAGGTGTACCCCCTCGGCGGTACGCCGTTCCCGGACTTCAACAACGCGTGTCGAATGCGGAACGATCACCGTTGTACTCCTCCGCGGCGAAGCTGCCGCCCTGGTAGAACTCTGCAACCGGATCTGACGATGTCTTGTCGCGCAGCGCGTCGACATAGGCATCGGCAGAGTCCTGGGGCGAATAGCCAAGCGCATAGGCGCGCGAGTTGTCCCACCACGTCATCGAATTGTAAGACGCGCCGTAGACGATGGCCTCGTCGAACTCCGCCGTCATGCCAACGCGAACCAGTTGCGCGAGGTCGCGCGGGCTGATCCAGTGCGACAGCATGCGCGCATCCACAGGCGCATCGGAGCAATGGCCGATCCGCATGCCGAACGCCTTGATGCCGAATTTCTGCGCGTACAGGCTGGCTACCGCCTCCATGAACACCTTGGACACACCGTAGCGCGAATCGGGGCGCGGCACATCATTGCTGCCGACGATCACCGACCGCGGATACATGCCCACCGCGTGATTGGAACTTGCATAGACGATGCGGCGCACCCCTGCTGCGCGCGCGGCCTCCCACAGATTGGCCACGCCGGCCACATTGGCAGGCAGGATCACGTCCCATTGGGCTTCGCGCGGATAGCCGGCAAAATGCACGACCACGTCGACGCCCTCCAGCATCCGGCCCAGCGTATCGGTGTCCTCCAGCGGGCACTGCCACGCCGTCTCGTTCGCATGCAGCGGCGTCACGGCGCGCTGGTCGCACAGCCGCACCTCGCTGGCAACTTGCGCCAGAAGCGGTCGCACGTGTTGCGCCAGGCGTCCCGCGGCACCGGTCAGTGCCAATACCGGTAGGGTCTGCTCAGGCATAGCGATGGCTATCCCGCGTCTTCCATTCGGCGTACTCGGCCTGCAACACCGGGTCCAGCAACGGATACAGGCCGGGCAAGCGGGCGCCCTCCAGGATCTTTTCGTTGACCCAGTCCTCGTACATGGTCTGGCCAACCGACTCCAGCGCGACCTCCTCCGCCAGGTGCTGCGGGATGCAGACGATGCCCTCTTCGTCGGCCACCATGATGTCGCCGGGGTAAACGCCCACGCCCGCACAGGCAATCGGCAACTGAAGATCGACTGCATGATGGCGGATCAGGTTGGTCGGTGCCGACGGGCGGGTGTGCCAGGCCGGAAAGTCCATTGCAGCGATCTCGGGACTGTCGCGGAAGCCGCCATCCGTGACCACTGCCGCCCCACCGCGCTTCCACAGGCGAGTCACGAGCAGGTTGCCCGATGACGCCGCGCTGGCATCGCCCCGGCTGTCCATCACCAATACGTGGCCTGCCGGACACTCCTCGATGGCAACGCGTTGCGGGTGCCGCGGATCCTCGAACGCGGTGATCGGATCGAGGTCCTCGCGCGCCGGGATATAGCGCAGCGTGAAGGCGGGTCCGACGAAGCGGCAGGCCTGCTGGTTCAGCGGCTTCAGGCCTTGCAGGAAGACGTTACGGAAGCCGCGCTTGAACATGATGGTAGTCAAGGTGGCAGTGGAGACCCGCATCAGGATCTCGCGCGATTTGTCGGACAAAGGCATGGTGGTGGTCTCTATGTTTCTATGTTTCAGCGTTTATCGGTCGACAATGCGTGCACGGCTGCGCCGCGCCTGCAGGTAGGGAATCTCTTGCTCGGTGCCCGGCTCCCAGCCGCCCGCCGGCAATGCGATGTTGCGCTCGCTCGGATGCGCGGCGACGAATGCAAGATCGAGCGAAGTCCCTAGACCCGCGTCGGCTGGCACCGCGATATACCCGCCGCTGGCCTGCAGGGAACGGGCCACGGCCGCTTGCTTGCCATCCCAGTCTGGCTCCAGGCGCTCCAGGATCAGGCCGTTGGGCGAAGCGGCCATCCAGTGCACGGCGGCAAACTCGGCAACCGGTCCGAGCGAACCTGAATGCGGCGCAAGCTGCAGCGCCCTGGCCTCGGCCAGCGCCGCGATCTTCTTGAGCTGGGTCGGCCCGCCAGTGCGTCCGGTATCGGGCTGCACCACATCAACCAACCCGCTGGCAATGAGCTGGTCGAATTCGGCCAGCGTGCCGAGTCTCTCACCGGCCGCCAGCGGCAGCGCCACGCTATCGCGCACGCGGCGCCAGCCAAGCGGATCGTCGGGTGCTACCGGTTCTTCCAGGAACAGCAGGTGGGCGCCTTCGAGTGCGCGGCCCACCGCCACCGCATCGGCACCGGTCAGCCACGCCGGGCCATGCAGGTCGACGATGAGGTCGACATCGGGACCGATGGCTTCCCGGATGGCCCACGCGCGCTCCACGATCTGCCGCGTGCCGCCAACCTTCAGCGCACGCACGCCGCGCGCCACGGCGGCGCGTGCCGTCTCGGCGTCCTTGACGTGCGCGTAGTAGGGAACCCTGTCCCTCACGCGTCCGCCCAGCAGGTCGCACAGCGGGCGTCCCAGTGCCTGGGCCTTGATGTCCCACAGGGCGGTGTCGATGGCCGCCAATGCGCCACTACCGACCACGCCCAGGTGGCCGTGACCCATCATGGCCACGCGCAGCTTCTGGTGCAGGCGCTCGGTCTGAAATGCATCCTCTCCCAGCAGCAGCGGCGCAAGGTCAGGCAGCGCCGCGGCCACCACGCGTGGCCAGCCGGAACCCTCGCCCACGCCAACGAGCCCTTCCTCCGTATGGACTTCCGCGAACAACCAGTTGCGACCCGATGCCAGCGCGCTTTTTCCCGCCCCACCCCATGCGGTATGGGTGGGGGCGCCCGCCTGCATCAGATGAACATTGACCTGAGTGAGTTTCATGTTTGCCAGTGCGCAATGCGTTTACTGCGGCTTGATGTTGGCCGACTTGATCAGCGCGGACCAGCGGTCCAGCTCGTCGACATAGAGTTTCTGGAAATCGGCCGGTGCCGCGCTGGGCTTGACCTCCATGCCAAGCGCCTGCACCCGCGCGCGGACCGCCGGTTGCTGCAGGGCTTGGTTCAGCGCGTCATGCAGCCGGGCGATGACTTGCGGCGGGGTGCCGGCCTTGACGGCCAGTCCTTGCCAGCTGCGGATGTAGGTTTCCTTGGGCAACCCGGCCGACTGCGCGGTAGGCGCCGCAATGCTGGCAACGGGTTCGGCCTGCATGACCGCCAGCGGACGCACCTTGCCGGCTTCGATATAAGACTTCAAGGTGCCGGAGCCGAGGTCGAACATCACGTCGACCTCGCCGGACATCAGCCCCTGCAGCGCTGGGGTGCCGCCGCGATAGGGCACGTGCAGGGCCGGCACATGTTCCGCGCGCTTGAACAGTTCCAGCGCCAGGTGGGACGACGTCCCGATTCCACCGCTGCCCACGCGCAGCCCGCCATCGGTCCGTCTGGAAGCAGCCACCACGTCGGCCGCCGTCTTGTAGGGTGACGAGGCTGCGGCCAGCATCAGCACGGGCACGCTGGTCATCTGCCCCACCATCGCGATATCGGTGCGCGGGTTATAGGGCACGCCAATCATCGACGGATTTGTGGCCAGGTGGATTGCGGCGAAGATCACCGAATAGCCGTCGGCGGGTGCGGCCAGCGCGGTTTGCGTGGCAATGTTGCCGGACGCGCCGCTCCGGTTGTCGATCACGACTGGCTGTCCGAGCGCCTTTGCCATCTGCTCGGCCACTGCACGCGCCACGGTGTCGGCGGCGCCACCGGGCGCGAAGCCCACGATGAGCTGGATGGGCCGGGAAGGATAGGTTGCGGGCGCGGCGGCACCGGTGCCGGCCAGCCCAAGGCCGGCGGTGATCAAAAACGCAAGGCGCAGGACGCCCTTACCGAATGTCATTTCGGCTGTCTCCTCGATGGATTGGAAATTTTTCTCGTGGCGCCCCGTTGGGCGCGCACGGTTAGTGCGACTTTTCGATCATGCGCAGCAGGTCGTCTCGCGCGGACTCCGCGTGTTCAAGGGCAACCTTTGCAGCCAGTGCCGGATCGCCCTTGCGCACGGCGGCCACCAGCTTGCGGTGTTGCGTGATCACGGCTTCCTTGCGCTGCGCGCCATAGCCTAGCGAGCGCCGCAGCGCATCCACCAGGCTCGAACGCGAGCCCAGCACGTCCACGGCCGGCTGGTTGCCCGCCACGCCGTTGAACACACGGTGGAACTCACGGTTGGCTGCCACGCATGCGCCGATGTCCGTACCCTTCACCAGTTCCTCATGCCGCAGTCGCGCCGCATCGATGACCTCCAGGTCTTCAGGCGTTGCCAGCGTGGCCACCTTGGCCGCCAGCATCTGTTCGATAGCACCGCGCATGTCGTAGATGTTGGCGATGTAGGGGGCATCGACCGTGGGAATCACCGCGCCGCGGTGCATCTGCATGTCGATGATGCCCTCGCCCTGCAGATGCAGCAGCGCCTCGCGCACGGGATTGAGGCTGACCTCGTACCGGTCGACCATCTGCGCAAGCGTGATGTGCGCACCGAGCGGCCAGATGCCAGCGGCGATATCGGCCCGAATCTGCTCGCGCAGTCGAACGTATGTAGGGGTGTTGATCCGTTGCATGGTCGTGGAAACCCGGTTGCGTTTGGTGAAACGTGAGCTTACTATACATTGGATTTTCCAAAATCCAAAATCCAATGAGATACGAAAATTTGATCGACGGGCAAGGGATCGGCAGCGAACGGTGGGCGCCGAACAGCAATCCGTCCGACATTGCCGATGTGCTGTCGGCCGGCGTGTGCACCCAATCGCTGGCGCAAGCCACGCGGTTTCGTCGCGGCCTGCAGGCCGGCATGGTCATGGTGAATACGCCAACCGCAGGCGTGGACTATCACGTTCCCTTCGGCGGCACAAAAGGATCGTCATCCGGCCCGCACGAGCAGGGCTGGGCGGCGCGCGAGTTCTTCACCACAAGCAAGACCTCGTATATCCGCGCCTGACGCCGCCCGTATCGATCACAAGTTTTTTCGTAGTCCCACGGCAGCACGCCAGCAAAGGCCGCCGCCCAGATCCATCCAAAAAAAACGGAGACAACATGAGGAAGTTCATCCTGCCGCTGTGCCTTGCCTGCGGCGGCGCGAGCCCGACACTGGCCCTGGCGCAATCCAGCGTGACGCTGTATGGCCTGGTCGACACCACCATCCGCTACACCACGCATGAGAATGCAAACGGCAGCGGCAAGGTACAGATGGGAGACGGCGTGCTCACCGGCACGCGCTTCGGCCTGGCGGGCACGGAAGACCTGGGCAATGGTTACCAGGCGCTGTTCGTGCTGGAAAACGGCTTCCTGCCCGACACCGGCATGGCCTCTCAGGGCGGCCGGCTGTTTGGCCGCAAGGCCTACGTCGGCATGTCCGGCGACTTCGGCACGCTGAAACTTGGCCGCGATTTCACGGTGATCCATGAAGTCATTGCCAGCTACGACACCATGGCGCTGCCCAACCTTGGCCTGGTCGCCTTTCAGAGCGGCAACTACACGGGCGGCGTGCGGCAGGACAACATGCTGAAGTACGCCGGCACATTCGGCCCCGTGACGCTGGCCGCGCAGCACGCGTTCGGCGAAGTCGCGGGCAGCTTTGCCGCGTCGTCGTCAACCGGTGCCAGCGTGACGTACGCCAGCGGACCGCTCAAGCTCGCCGGCGGCTACCAGATCATGCGCGACACCAGCACCTACTTCGGCACGGCCGTCCCGTTGAGCGACCAGCAGGTCTGGTCCGTTGGCGGCACATACAAGCTCGGCAATACGCAATTCAACGCCGGTTTCACCCGCAGCACCTACAACAACGCCGGCTATCGCGACAACGCCTTCTACGCCGGCGCCAAGCATCCGTTCGGCGACGCCTGGATGCTGCTGGTCACCGGTACCTATGACCGCATGAAGATCAACGGCGACAGCGGCAGCCGCTTCACCGGCGCCGTGATGCTCGACTACAACCTCAGCAAGCGCACCGATGTCTATGTCGAAGCCGACTACACCACGCTGACCGGAACCTGGCGCACGCTCGCCGCGCAGCCGACCTTTGTGACGCCGTTCTATGGCAATAGCACCCGCATTGGTGTGACGACAGGTATTCGGCACAAGTTCTAAGCAAGTGCCGTGCTTTAAGGCAGATAGCCAGTCGCCCGAAAGCGGCTGGCCAACCCGCCGTCTACAAAACCGAAGGTGAAGGTCGCAGTGGATGGCTTTGCCGTGAACGTGCGGGCACCGTTCTTCCGGGTCCTGCAGTTGCAGCCTGCCATGTGCAGGGCCCTCGATGAAAAGCAACGCAACTGTCTGACCATCATTGTCTTTCGTCGAGGTGATGGGACGCCTCATCCTCCCGGTCCCGGAGATTGTCCGTCAGCTTGTACTGGAAACCGAAAAGGGCGATCAACGCCAGCAGGGCCAAACCTGCCATGGCTAACCGATACCACATGCTGTACTCCCATGAAATCTGCGTTCGCCCGGATGATCTTCAACCTGCCTTGTGTTGTATGTCCAGGTGCGCTGACACCTCGGATCTCCATGACTTCATGCTAAGTAACGGTACGTACAACCTGCGTCAAAGCTGGCTCGATGTGGATAAAAATCCCGTAAAAATGCTCGAACACGGCCGCCTACGCGTTCTGCAGCTTTCTAGTGGGCAAAGTGGCATCCGTATGGTGAACAGTCTTCTTCGCCGAGATATACGATATATTTACAAGAATATAACGGAGCTACGCTTGCCTGCGACGTAGCAGACACCCAAGGAGACACACATGTTCATCCGGCAACTGAGCTACGTGGTGGCACTGGCCAAGGAACGCCACTTCGGGCGCGCAGCGGCCGTTTGCAATGTCTCCCAGCCGGCGCTGTCAGGCGCAATCCGAGGCATCGAGGATGAATTGGGCATCGTCATCGTGCAGCGTGGCCGACGGTTCGAAGGCTTTACTGAAGACGGCGAGCGCGTGTTGGCGTGGGCACGGCGTGTCTTGGCCGACTGCGAGCATCTGCGACAGGATGCACGGGCAAGCAGGGAAGACCCAGCCGGTGTTCTGCGCATGGGGGTGATACCGGCATCCCTGCCACTCGTGCCGACGCTGACACAGTATTGCCTGGAACGCTATCCGCGCATGCGGCATCAGGTCTACACCCTTTCCGCCACCGAGATCCTTCGTAAGCTTGGTGATTTCGAACTGGACATCGGCGTGAGCTATCTCGATGACGAAAGGCTCGGCAGCTTTCGTACCTTGCCGATTTTTTGCGAGCGCTACGTTCTGGTGGCCGCGGATGCCGAAATGTTTGAGGGGGCGGAGACGGCATCGTGGGAGAGCGCGGCCGAATTGCCGCTCTGCCTGTTTAGCGCCAACCTGCAGTGTCGGCGCGGCATCGACGCCGCTTTCGCTACGGCAGGCAGGTTCGCCACCCCGGTAGTAGAAACGGATTCCATGACTGCGCTGTATGCGCACGTCAAGCGCACGGGGCTCTTCAGCATCCTGCCGCACAGCGTTCTCTGCCTGACGGAGGCGTCCGAGCGCCTGCATTCCATCCCCATGATTCCAAGGCTCGAACGGCAGATCGGGCTCGTCTACCGGGATCAACAACCGGTGGGGCCAGTATTGAGCGCGGCCATGCGTGGCTTCCGGGAGCTCGATATTCAGGGGCGCATCGATGCCCTGCTTGCCGACTGAGTCGCTTGCAGCCGCACATCGGGCCCGGCGCCCGGCATCGCGATTGCGTTGCCGGGCGCGGGGACCCCATGTCCTATCGGCGCGCGCGGGCCAGCCGCCAGTAGAGCTTGCTGATCAACAGGAGCATGAGCGCCCCCGCCAGCGTCGGCAATAGCAGAAATTCCCAGCCAGGCTGCGTTAGATAGATGATGACCGGATTGCTGCCGGCCGGCGGATGCACAGTGTCCGTCGCCATCATCACCATCGCCGCGCATGCACCGGCCATCGCCATGGCCCACCAACCGGCGCCAAGCCAGTGCAGGCAGGCGAGCCCGATCAGGGAGGACAGCACGTGCCCCCCAACCACGTTCTTCGGCCGGGAAAACCCTGCTTCCGGGAAGCCGAACAGCAACACGCACGATGCGCCGAACGATCCAAGAAGCCAGGGATTCCCGGTGAAGCTGACCAGCCCGCCCAGCGTGCCGAGGCCCACCAGAGCGCCCAGCCCCGCCAGAAGAATCCGAGCGGCCCTGCCGCGCCGGGACTCAGCGGCAGCATTTGTGGGCAATGCCGTGGACGAAGGCATGGCCGGCTCCTATTTCTGCCGGAACCGGGCGGCCTCTTCTGACCCCTTCGTGGCATTGCCGGCGCTGTACGAATGCGCACCGGTACCCGCCAGGCTACCGCCCTGCACAATCAGGTACTCGTTGCGGATAGGCCGCCCCTCGAAATAGCACTCCAGGATTTCCCGCGTGCCCGCCGCATAGCGTGCCTGCGCAGACAAGCTGGTGCCGGAGATATGCGGTGTCATGCCATGGTGCGGCATCGACCGCCACGGGTGATCGGCAGGTGCGGGTTGCGGGAACCACACGTCACCGGCATAGCCAGCGAGTTGTCCGCTTTCCAGCGCAGCCACGACAGCATTGGTGTCGCAGAGCTTGCCGCGGGCAGTGTTGATCAGGTAAGCGCCCCGCTTGAACTGCCGCAGCGAGTCGGCATTGATCATGTGTTCGGTTTCGGGATGCAGGGGGCAGTTCAGCGTCACCACGTCGCACACACGTGCCAGGCTTTCGAGACTGGTGTGATGCGTCAGGTTCAGCTCCCGCTCGACCGACTCCGGCAGACGATGGCGATCCATATAGTGAAGCCTGACATCGAACGGCTTGAGCAAGCGCAGTACTCGCAGACCGATACGCCCTGCGGCCACCGTGCCAACGTGCATGCCTTCAACGTCGTAGGATCGCGCGACGCAGTCGGCAATGTTCCAGCCGCCCTTGGTCACCCAGTTGTAGGACGGGATGTAGTTGCGGACCAGGCCGAGCGTCATCATCACCACGTGCTCTGCCACGCTGTTGCTGTTGCAGTAGGTGACCTCGGCAACGGTGATCCCACGGTCCATCGCAGCCTGGAGATCCGTGTGATCGGACCCGATGCCCGCCGTCACGATCATTTTGAGTTTGGGCGCCCGGGCAATGCGTTCAGCCGTCATGTAGGCCGGCCAGAACGGCTGCGAGATCACGATCTCGGCGTCATGCAGTTCGCGGTCAAGAACGCTATCGGCACCGTCCTTGCTGGATGTCACGACAAGTTCGTGACCATTGGACTCCAGATACTTTCGCAATCCAAGCTCTCCGGAGACACTGCCCAGCAGCGTTCCCGGTGTGAAATCGATGGCGCGCGGCGTCGGCAAAGTCTGTCCGTCGGGGTAGCGCTCAAGCTGTGGCAGGTCGTCTCGCGCATAGCTTTTCGGATAGCCCTTGACGGGGTCATCGTAGAGAACACAAACAATCTTGGCCATTCTCGTATCCTTGCAGGAGTCCAGATGATCAACGCCGCGCTATTTGCGGCTGCGGAAGGCGCAGTCCATGACTGCCCACAACCATCTTGGGACACACCCACAGGGCACTACCAATCGTTTGATCCGATTTCGTGATCGGCGGTGCTTATCACGGCAAACAGTTCCTTGATTAGCCTTGATTCCGAGTCAGACGCTCCATCAGTTCGACAAAGCTTGCGACGCTCGCACTGCGCAACGGGTAATAGGTAATTCCCTGATGCTGGCAGACACGCTTGAGCATATTGACTGAGTCGTGATCGACGCAGTCAACCGGGAAGACCACGATATCCGCCGAGGCGATCATGGCCGGCAGGCGCCCTTTTCGATCCTCCAGGCCCCCATCGTGATCCTGGAAGCTGCCGCCGGCGCGCTCGACAAGTGCCCTGATCGTCGAAGTCGTACCAGGTCGCCCACCCACGTAAACAATCTGTTTGTTTGCCAGCGCAAGCGCGCCCTTGTCGCGATCATCGGCAGCGCCATGCAGTCCTGCCACCAGCGCCTCCACGGCACGCGCTTCTGCACGACTGGAGTCCAGTTCCTGGCGCAGGCGGTCAAGTTCCGACTGCGTCGTCCGCATGACTTCGTTCGCATGCGCCTCGCGCGCTTCGGCCGTGGCGATCCGTTGCGACTGCGCCGCGATCAACGCCTGTCGGTCAAGGGGATCCATGACGGGCGCCGGTGACGCAGCCTGTTGCCGGCCACGAAGCACCGCAAGTTCATTCTCGGCACGCCTCAGGGCTTCAGCCTGCTCGGCCACCATGCTGTGGATGCGCTGCTGCTGTTCGGCTACCTGTGCCTTCAGCGCCTGGTTCTCGGCCTCCAGGGCCACAAGGCGGCGGATGTCGGCCCGGTTGGCGGCGCCGACCAGGTGCGACAGCATGTGGACATCGCCGAACGCCTTCTTCCGAACATCTGGCGAGGTCGCCGGATGCGTCATGGTCGCCCAATAAGCCCCAGGGACATCACCACTCGCCCGGGCCTGGTTCCAGCCAGCAAGCACAGCCTGCGCATCGGTCGCCGCTGCAAACTGCCGGATCGTCGCGTCATGACGTTGCTCCAGCGCCTTCTGAATGGCCTTGGCCGCTGGCCCACCGCGCTGCGCGAGGCTAACGGCCTCGTGATGGACCTCAATGTCGTCGGCATCCTTTGCCAGGGGCACGACACTCAGGACGATCTTGCGCAATTCGCTCGTCGACAGACACGTGCCAATGATCGAACAGTGGAAGTGTGGATCCAGGTCTGCCAGACCGATCCGCCGGCTGATGTTCGCGCGCGGCGCCGGCGTACAGCAGCCGGCGGCATCAAAGCTGCGCGTTGCACCTTGTACGCTGGTGCGCGCGAGAACAAACGGCGGTCGTTGCATGGCGGCTGTCGGCTGGCGCTCGGAATTCGATCGGACGGGATAGTTATGGATGCGCATCGAGGCACGCACCGCTATATATTAACTTATATAACGGTGCGTGCAGGTCGCCGATCTAGTGACTGGCCTGGGTCCCGGCCTCCATCGCCCGGACCAGATCGCCTTTCCTGGCCGTGGCACTTCCGAGCAACGAGAACCCCAGTACACGGCCATTGCCGGGGTCGATGCAGAGGGCACGCAGCGATTCGCCCTCGGGCTCGTGCCAGATGTCTACCGTCCAGTTATCGGCATCGGCCGGCGCCGGTGCGACTACCAGGGGTATCGCCGGCGTCTTCACGGTGACAGGCATTACGGGAAACCGCACGGGCGTTGGTCGGCCGCAGAGCGTGGCCGCCAGTGCCCGCGCCGCATGCATGATAGGCAGGACGTACGGTTGCACCTTGCCGTCGTGCTCGGCGCAGTCGCCCAGGGCAAACACGTCTGGCGTACTGGTGCGGCAATACGCATCGGTAACGATACCCTGCCCCACTTGCAACCCTGCCGTGCGGGCCAATGCCACACGCGGCGCCAAACCAATCGCCGATACGACAAGGTCGGCGTCCACAGTGATGCCGCTGGCCAGACGCAGCCGATAGCCCAGCCCAGCATATTCCATCTCGGTCACCACGTTGCCCAGATGCATGGCCACACCATGCCTGGACAACGTACGAGCCAGCGTGTCGCCCGCCTCGGTGGGTAGCAACCGCGCCAGCGGTGCCGCTGCCGGATCGATCAGCGATACCCCGTAGCCGGCCACCGCCAGGTCATTGGCAAACTCTACTCCGATCAGGCCCGCGCCCAGAATTGCCACGGACCGGCAGGACTCCAGCTTTTGCCGATACCGGGTGTAGTCGCGCAGGTCGTTGATGCTCAGGATTTCGCTGGCTGCTGCGCCGGGCAGCGTCGGGCGGCGTGGCTCGGCACCCAAGGCCAGCACAAGCTGGCTGTAACCCAGCCGCTGCCCCTGGAACTCCACCTCGTGCGCATCCAGATGAATCTGGCCGACCACGCGGTGCACCAGCACGGTGGCGTCCAGTTGCGCAGCCATCGCCTGGGCGTCGAAGTTGGCCAACTCAGCCGGTGACTTGCCTTGCGCCAGCGCGTTGGAAAGCATGGGCTTTGAATACGCCGCCCCATCGTCCTGCGAGATCAGAACGATGGGGCGCTCCTTGTCCATCCTCCTGACCTCGCGTGCCACGGTATAGCCTGCCAGGCCAGTACCGATGATCACCAGCGGAAGATTACCGAATCTGTTTGCGAAAGCATCCATCGCTCAGGCCCCTTGCGCCGCGCTGATGCGCTTCATTTCGAAATCGTGCTTGCCCGTGCCGCAGTCGGGGCAGATCCAGTCGTCGGGCACGTCCTTCCAGCGCGTGCCCGGCGCAATGCCGGCATCGGGCATGCCTGCCGCCTCGTCATAGCGCATCCCACAGATCACGCATTCCCAGATATCCATGATCGACCTCCCTAGCTTGCGTACGCCTGGCCCAGGCCGATCTCGGCCAACGCCCGCCGGTAAGCCCCTGAAGAACGGTCCGCGAGGATCGGTGCTTCGGCCGTGCGGTCAATCGGCAGGTCCTCCGGACATTGCCGCTCGACGATGGCCCGGTCCTCTTCGAAAACCTGCCGGTTGAAGTCGTAGACATCCTGCAATGGCAGTTCGTGATCGAAATTGCGCACGATCGGCACGAACAGGCGCGTGTGCCGCGCAGAGACCGGACTCGCCGCATTCAGGATGGCCAGCCGGCCGTCTTCCGGGAAATGCACGGTCAGCCGGGCAAAGAACGGCACGTCGACCTCGAACACGCGACGCCACAAGAAGCCCTCCGGCGCGCGATGCTGCATGGACTTCGGAAAATTGCTGACCGTGCTGACATACTCTGCACGCAGTCCGTTCTCACGCCGCTCGACTGTGTACTGCGGCACTACGGGGTTCTTGCGGTCGGCAAAACTGTCGTGGTGAATCCAGGCAAAGTGCGCCACATCGATAAAACCTTCGGTCTGCCGGCCCGCCGACGCCTTGATATCGATCGACGGGGGCAGGATGCGCTGGAAGCCTGGCGTGTCCCACAACGGGAACGAAGGCAGCGCTTCCTGCCCGCCGCCCAGCGACACCCACACCAGGCCGTAGGCTTCCTGCGTGGGGTACGTAGTCAGTTGCAGGCGATCGGGTATCGGCCCATCGGGCTGGGACGGAATGTGTTGGCAGCGGCCGGTGCCGTCATAGGCCAATCCGTGATACGGGCATACCAGATTGCCGTTCTCGACCCAACCATGACTGAGCGGTGCGCCGCGGTGCGGACATACATCGCGTGCAGCCACGGCCGTACCGCGGCTGCGATAGAGCACCAGAGGTTCGTCGAGCAGCATCGTCGACATGGGCTTGTCATCCAGTTCGGCACTGAAGGCCACGGGATGCCAATAGCGGCTCAGGATGTCCCAGTCGTGGGCGTCGAACGTACAGTTGCGGGGCAGGCGTGGGTGCTTCTGGAAGGAAACCGGCGTAACAGACGGAACAGACGCCGGCAATGTGGCCAAGCTCATGGGTGTCTCCTTTTGTCGGGGCATTGGCGTGCACATCCGATGCACGCCCAGCAAAGCTTAGGCAGTTGCCACACGGCCGCCCATGGCGTTGGCGACATTGGCGCCATGTTCGGCCGCGCATCTCCGCGGCCCGGCCTCACCAATCACGAATGACGGTCATGTCGGCATTCGCATGTGCCCAGCCGCTCCGTTATGTCAGAATGTATATAACGGCCCTGATCGTCACGCTGGAGTTGGTTGTCGCGCCATTCGCCGTTTGCCTGCTGTGTTGCCATGCCTAGAGAACCAGTCGATTCCCACCTGATTCGCGTCCTCCATCTGCTGCTGACCGAGCGCAGTGTCTCGCGCACTGCCCAGCTTCTGGGCCAGACGCAGCCCTCCATCAGCGTGGCGTTGCGCCGGCTGCGCGCCCTGACGGGCGATCCGCTGCTGGTACGCAGCGGCAACCGCATGGTGCCGACCGAACATGGGCTCGCGCTGGTCGGCGCGGCGGAACTGGCACTGACGGGGATTGGCAGGATCCTGGAGCCGGCCACCGACTTCGATCCGGCGCACACCACGCGCGTGTTCCGGATCGGCTCGCCCGACTACCTCGACGTCTTCTTCGTACCCTCGGTGATCGAGCGGTTTCACGCCCAAGCGCCCCAGGCAACGCTGGAAATCCATCACCTGATGGCCGAAGGCGGCTATGAACACGGGCTCGCGGACGGGCATCTTGACCAGGTCGTCGGTAACTGGCGTACGCCGCCCGACAACCTGCATCTGCATCCGCTGTGCGCGGACGAACTGGTCTGCCTGCTACGCGAGGAGCATCCGATCCGCGCCGGGACCATGACGGCGCAGGCGTACGGTGCGGCACAGCACCTGACGGTAGCCACGCGCAATCTACCCGGTCACGACACCATCGACATCGAACTGGCCCGGGCCGGACTGTCACGCAAGGTGACCACGCAGATCCCGTACTTCTGCATGGCGCCCTATGTGCTGGTGCGCAGCAACCTGTTGTTCACAACGACGCGTGCGTTCGCGAGCCACTACGCAAGCCTGCTGCCGCTGCGAATCGAGCCGCTTCCCGTGCCGACAAGTGCGTTGCACTACTACCAGCTCTGGCACGCGCGCAGCCACAAGGACATGGGCTCTCGCTGGCTGCGCGGCATCGTCGCAGCGGCGGCTCAGGACATTTTTCCAGCTACAGCTGCAAGACGTCGAACGCCTGCCAAGCTCAGCTAGTAGACGTCGCGGACATAGCGTTTATCGGCCGACATTTTTGTCACGTGCGGCGATCGGGGACACCTTCGGGCCCTGCTGCCGCCACGAAACCCGAAGCAGCCTGACATCGGCCGACTTCG
>VFQP010003278.1_pt1 | contig 16710 bp, 15 predicted proteins | sample 3512351 | NCBI WGS metagenome assembly VFQP01 (sample SAMN10412372, study PRJNA504923) | tailings metagenome | isolation source: Relicate 1 Philex TSF1 revegetated site | place: Philippines: Tuba, Benguet | collected 2017-08-29
CACCTTCCTCGCCCACTGGGGTCTCGAGCGAGATAGGCTGCTTCGCGATCTTGAGTAGGTCGCGCACCTTGACATCCCGGCGCATGGCGGCGTCGGGACGGACAGCGCAGCGCAAGAACGGCGCGGATCACCGCGCCGTTCCGTTACTGCGTTCCTGTACCGCGGCTACTCTCGCGACAACTGCAAAACGTTGGCACCGATCAGCGGATCGATCGCGCGCTCCAGCTGCTGCCCGTGCAAGGCGATGGTCACTTCGAGCGACCCCGTACCCACCTCCATCGCCAGGATGTGGCCGCCGTAGGTGTCAAACTTGCCATCGCCGGCCACGCCGTGAATATGGATCGACGGCTTGCCTTCCTTCCAGGCCACGCTGCCCACCACGCTGGCCATTTCCACGTCGCGATACGTCTTGGGGTTGAACTGCTGCTTGCCGGCGTCCCAGAAACCGAAGGTCACGTTGGCGAAGCCGATGGCCGACAGACTTGCGCTTGGAATCTTCTCGCACTCGGCAAAGGCGGCCAGGCGGTCCAGCACGTTGTCGCCCATGCGCAGCACCAGCAGGTAGCCGGTGGGCGTCTTGATATAGCGCCGCACGTTCGGGTAGTTCTTGTTTTCGGGTTCCACGCGCAGCATGCCGTTGCAGCCGGACGGCGCAGCGGACTGGGCCTGCGCGGGTTGCACGACGGCCAGGGCGGTGGTGGCGGCCATGGCCAGCATGGCGGATGCCAGCCATGAGCGGGCAGGGGTGGTGTGCATGTCTATCTCCTCGTTGTAATGGGTTGGGTCTTGTGAAGGGTGGGGGCTCAGTGCAGCCAGGCGGCCGGCACCAGGATCAATTGCGGGAACAGCACGAACAGGAACATCAGCGCGGTCAGGCTGAGCAGGAAGGGCCAGACCCCGCCGATCACACTGTCAAGGCTGCAGTGCGAGGTGCCGGCCACCACGTTCAGGACGGTGCCGACCGGCGGCGTCAGCAGGCCGATGGCGTTGTTGAGCACGAACATCACGCCGAAGTAGACCGGGTCGATGCCCGCCTTGGTGATGACCGGCATCAGGATCGGCGTCATGATCAGCACCGTAGGCATCAGATCCAGCGCCGTGCCCACCACGATCACCAGCAGCATGATGATGAACATCAGCAGGATCTTGTTGCCGATGAACGGCTCCAGCAACGCGGTTACCTGCGCGGGGATGTTGGCAATGGTGATCAGCCACGCCGATACCAGCGCGCAGGCCACCAGGAACAGCACCGTGCTCGATGTCTTGGCGGCCGTGACGATCAGGTCGGGCACCTTGCGCATCGACAGTTCGCCGTAGACCAGGCGGCCCACCACCATCGCGTACACCACGGCCACCACGGCGGCCTCGGTCGGCGTGAAGGCGCCAATCTTCATGCCGCCGATGATGACCACCGGCAGCACCAGCGCCCAGATGCCCTCGCGCAGCGCGCGCAGCAGCTTGCGTGCCGAGAACGGCTCCACCGGGGCCAGGTCTTCCTTGCGGGCGCAGACGTACCACGTGGCGGCCAGCGTCAGGGCCATCATCGCGCCCGGTGCGATGCCGGCCAGGAACAGCTTGGTGATCGAGATCTGCGCCACTACCCCGAACACCACGATGGCGATGGAGGGTGGAATCACGGGCGCGATGATGCCGCCGGCCGCGATCAGCCCCGCCGCACGGGGCACGTTGTAGCCGGCGTTGCGCATCATCGGGATCAGCAGCGCGGCCACGGCGGCGGTATCGGCCACCGCCGACCCCGAGATGCTGGCCACGACCGTGGCCGCGATGATCGCCACGTAGCCCAGGCCACCACGCACATGGCCCACGGCGGCGTCGGCCACCCGGACGATGCGCCGCGACAGGCCGCCCGCGTTCATCAGCTCGCCGGCCAGCATGAAGAACGGCACCGCCATCAGCGGGTAGTTGTTGACGCCCTCGAGCATCGTCTGGGCCAGGATCTGCGTATCGAAGTTGCCCAGATGCAGCATCAACGCCACGCCCGAGGCCAGCAGGGCAAAGGCAATGGGCATGCCGAGGCCCATGGCGCCCAGCAGGGAGCCGACAAATACAAAAATGGTCATGATTTCCTACTCCGTCCTGATAATGCTTGCCGTCATTCGCCGCTGGTGCCCGACTGCGGCACTAATTCACCCAGTGCCATGCGGCCACTGACCAGCCGCCAGAGCGACCACGCCAGCATGGCCGCCATGCCCGCGCCGCAGAGCAGCAGGCACGCGTAGACCAGGCCGAGCGGCACGCCGGTAACAGGCGCGCGGTCGTCCATGCCGATCTCCACGATCTGCCACGCGCCATGGGTCAGCAGCAGGCAGCAGCCCAGCGCGCCGGCATCGGCCAGCAGGCGGCATATGCGCTGGGCGCCGGGCCCGAGGCGTGCGACGACGGTGTTCATGCCCAGGTGTGCGCGGTCGTGCATGACCAGCAGCGCGCCCAGCAGCGTGAGCCACATGAACAGGAAGCGTGAAGCTTCCTCGGAAAACGCGATGCCGGTGTTGAACACATAGCGCAGCACCACGTTGCCGAAGACGAGCCCGATCATGGCGATCATCAGGACGACCATCGCACCATGGGCGATTCGAAGGGTGAGGCGGGTCATGCTTGTACTCCTGTTGAAGCTGCCGATGGCTGGCCGGCACCTGCATGCGGCGCCTTGCCATCGAGCGTGATGCAATAGAACGCCAGGGCGTTGTCGCGCCAGATGCCGCGTGCCTGGCCGGCGTCGAGGCCAGCCATGGCGTCGGTTATGGTGTCGACGATCTCGGCCGCACTGGCGCGCAGCCCCGATACGGGCAGGTTGCTGGCGAACATGCAGCGCCCGGCGCCGAAGGTATCGATGGCGTGCCGGATCACGTCCACGTTGCTGGCGCGCTGCCACGGCGCGCCGGGCAGGCCGAACTCCGATAGCTTCACGTGGACGTCGGGCAGGCTGGCCAGCGCGCGCATGCCGCGCAGCCATCGCGCCAGGCCGGTCTCCGAGCGGTCCCACGGCAGTCCGGCGTGTTCCACCGCCACCCGCAGGCCCGGCACGGTGGCGATCAGCTCGGCGGCTTCCTCCAGGTGCCAGAACGGCACGCGCAGGTCCCACGCCAGTCCATGCGCGGCCAGCGCTTCGAGTCCGGCCCGCCAGCGCGGATCCTGCAGCGTGCCAGGCTGGTGCCGCACGTCGTGCGTGGCATCGTTGGCGGTGCGCGGCTTGCAGCGCACGCCGCGCACCAGCGGATAGCGCAGTTGCGCCCACAGGTGGGCCGCGTGGTTGGCGTCTAGCAGGTCGACGTGGGCCACCACGGCGTTCGGAAAACCGTGCCGGGCATGGTGGTCGTGGAGCCAGGCCGTCTCCGCCAGGGACTCCTCGCGGTCGCGTTCGGCTTCCACATGGACCGTGCCGTCCACGCGGATGCCGGGCCATTGCGCCAGGTAGGTGTCCGCGCCGAAGTCACGCTGCAGGACCGGGTAGTCGCCGAGAAAGAAGGCCTGCGGGTCGTAGCGGTCCTGCAACCACGGATAGCGGCCGGCGCCAAGGTGCCACAGATGGTGATGGGCATCGACGATGGCGTCGGGGCGGTGGGTCATGGCGACGTGCCCTTGGGAGTCGGCGGCGTTCATCAGCGCTGCGTCTCGATGGCCCGCAGGATGGCACCGCCCGCGTCGCCGTTCTTCTGCACGAAGAGCTGGCGGGTTTCCTCGCGCACGATCTTGCGGATGCTGTCGTTGTCGGGGTGCTCGTTGACCTGCACGCCCTTGGCGCGCAACTGGGCGATGGCCGCGCGCTCGTTGTCCGCATTGAGCTTGCGCTGGTAGGTGGCGGCCGCGGCGGCTTCCTCCAGCAGCACCTTCTGGTACTCGGGCTTGAGCGATTCGAACTTGGCCTTGTTCATCAGCACCACCAGCGCGGTGTAGGCATGGCGCGTCAGCGACACGTACTTCTGCACCTCGTAGAGCTTGGCCGACACCATCAGCGTGGGCGGATTCTCCTGGCCGTCGACGGCCCCCGACTCCAGCGCGCCGAACACTTCGGCGAACGGCATCGGCTGCGGGCTGGCGCCCAGCAGCTGGAATGCCTTGATATGCGACGGATTCGGCGTGGTGCGGATCTTCAGGCCACGGACGTCCTCGGCGCGCTGGATAGGCCGCTTGTTGTTGCCCAGGCTGCGGAAGCCGATCTCCCAGAACGCAAGGCCCTTGATGCGATGCGCGCCAAGTTCGTCCAGCAGGGAACGGCCGACGGCACCGTCCAGTACCCGGTAGGCACCTGGGCCGTCCTCGAACTGGTAGGGCAGGTCCAGCACGTTGAGGCGGGGTGCCAGGCCGGTGACGAACGGGTTGCCGGTGGCACCGATGTCGATGGTGCCGCTGCGCACACCGGTCACCAGCGAGGTGTCGTTGCCCAGCTGGCTGTTGGCAAAGACCTGGATCTCGACGGCGCCGTTGGTACGCGCCTTGACCTTCTCGCTGAACGACAGCGCGGCAAGATGCTGGGAATCGGTCTCGGGCACCGTATGCGCAAAGCGCAGCTTGACGGTCTGGGCGCCCGCCGCGCTGGCGATGGACAAAAGCGCGGCCAGCACGATATGCGAGATAGCGTGTTTCATGGTGGTTGTCTCCTGGGTGATGAAAGGCGCCGCCACCTCCGTGAGATGTCTGGATGGCGGTCGCCGGCGGGGCCATGCGGCCCCTTTGCCAGCGTTGTCAGGGCGGCGGATGCAGCAGGCCGCGCCGGGCAAGGTTGTGCATGAGGGCGCCGAGACCGACGGTCCACGGCGGTAGGGTGGTGCAGTCCTGCACCCAGTTCACGAGGCCGCCCAGTTGCGCCGCGCGGATGGCCACGCGGTCGTGCTGGTGATGCGTGAAGCCGGCGCCCGGCTCGTCGCGGTCCTCGATCGGTGCGAACAGCGTGCCGCAGAACAGCATCATGCCGTCGGGGTACTGGTGGTGCGCGCCCATGGCGTGGGTGACCAGTTCCTGCGGAGCACGGCTGATCTGGCGCATCGTGCTGTGGCCGTTCAGCACGAAGCCGTCCTCGCCTTCCACGGTCAGGGCGATGTCCGTGGCAGCGATCTCGTCGATGCCAAAGTGCGTGTCGCAGAGCCGTATCCACGGCCCCACGCTGCACGACGCGTTGTTGTCCTTGGCCTTGCCAAGCAGCAAGGCACTGCGCCCCTCGAAATCGCGCAGGTTGACGTCATTGCCCAGCGCTGCGCCGACGATCCTGCCGTCCGGCGATACGGCCAGCACGACCTCGGGCTCGGGGTTGTTCCAGGTGGAGTGTGGATGGATGCCCACCCCCACGCCGGTACCCACCGACGCCAGCGGCGCCGCCTTGGTGAAGATCTCGGCATCGGGCCCGAGGCCAACTTCCAGGTACTGCGACCACAGCCCCTGGGCCAGCAGAACCTGCTTGATGCGCGCCGCCTCGGGCGAGCCGGGGCGCACGTCGGACAAGCTGTCGCCAAGAATGCCGGCCAGCGACGCCCGTACGGCGGCCGCACCCGCCGCGTCGCCACGGGTACGTTCCTCGATCACGCGTTCGAGCATGCTCGCCGCAAACGTGACGCCGGCCGCCTTGACCACCTGCAGGTCGTTCGGCGCCAGCAGGTGCCGGTGCGCGGGGTGGGGCCCGTGCGCGCAGGTATCGTCGAGCCAGCCCTGCAGCGCGCCAAGCGATGGCCCATCGGCCGCCGCCACCCGCGCGGCGCAATCGGGCAGCGCTAGCAGGGCGGCCATGGTGGGGGCGACGGCGCTGATGTCGACCAGCTCGCCCCGGCGGACCGTGACCAGCGTCGGGCCGCCCAGGCGGCCGGGTACCCACGCACGGCCAACCAGTAGCGCGCGGTCGGCATCGACTGGCAGCGATTCTTCGACGGTGATGCGTCGGGGGATGGTGGTAGCCATGGTCATACGGTCATACCTTTACGTTTGCTTCCTTGACGATGCGCGCCCACTTGATGCATTCGGCGTTGATGAACTCGCCAAAGTGGGCCGCACTGCCACCACCGTCCTCGGCGCCGAAGCCGGCCAGCCGCTGGGCGACGTCGGGCATCGCCATTACGCGGTTCATGTCGGCGTTCATCCTGGCCACCAGCGCGGCGGGCATCCGGGCCGGAGCCACCAGCCCGTACCACGTGCCCGCGTCAAAGCCCGGGAAGCCGGATTCGGCCAGGGTCGGCACGTCAAGGAAACTGGTCGCGCGATGCAGGCGCGTCTGGGCGATGGCCACGGCCTTGCCGCCACGGATCTGCGGCGTGGCCGACGTCATGGTCTCGAAGCTGAAGTCGATCTGGCCGCCGACCAGATCGGTCAGCATTGGCGCCGAGCCGCGATAGGGCACGTGCAGCGCGTCCACGCCGGCACGCAGCTTGAACATTTCCAGCGCCAGGTGCTGCGCGGCGCCGGTGCCGGACGATCCGAACGTGATCTTGCCGGGCTGGCTGCGGCACAGCGCCACCACGTCCTGCACCGTGCGGGCCGGTCCGCCGGCGCGGCAGATCAGCAGGTTGGGCGTGACGCCGACCAGCATCAGCGGCGTGAAATCCTTCTCCACCGAGTAGCCGATCTTCGGATAGAGGCTCGGCGCAATCGCATGGTTGCTGATGTTGGTCATCAGCAGCGTGGCGCCGTCGGCGGGCTGGCGCGCGGTGTACTCGGCCGCCACCACGCCGGCCGCGCCGGGGCGGTTCTCGACGATCACGGAGGTGCGCCATGACGCGGACAGCTTCTCGGCCAGCACGCGCGCCATCACGTCGGTTCCGCCACCGGGCGGAAAGCCGACGATGATGCGGATCGGTCCCGACGGAAGCGTCTGGGCCTGGACCCACGGCGCGGCCAGCGAGGTGGCCAACAGCGCGGCGCCCGCGCCGGTAAAGGTACGACGTTGCATGGCGGTCTCCTGTTATCTTTTTTGATGGGGTGAGGTGCAGCGACGCGGGCGTCAGAGCGATGCCGTCAGCATCTCCATGTAGTCGCTTTCGCTGGCAATGCGCGGATTGGTCTTGTGGCAGTGGTCGGCCAGCGCATAGGCAATCACGCGCGGGAACAGTGCCGGATCTACCCCCATCTGGGCCAGCCCGGTGGGCAGGCCGAGGCGCCGGTTCTTCTCGACGATGGCCGCGTCGACATCATCGGCACTGCCCAGGCCCATCGCCTGGGCCATCCGCGCCAGGCGGTCTTCGTCGCGTACCGAGGGGGCCTGTGCGTTGAAGCGGATCACGGCGGGCAGCAGCACGGCATTGAGCGTGCCGTGATGCAGCGTCGGCATCAGGCCGCCCAGTGCATGGCTCAGGCTGTGCACGCAGCCCAGTCCTTTCTGGAAGGCCAGTGCGCCCTGCATGGAGGCGCTCATCATCGCCAGCCGCGCGTCGTGGTTCTGTGGCTCGCGCTGCGCCAGCTCGATGTGCTGCCAGCCGCGCCGCAGGCCGTCGAGCGCAATGCCGTCCGCCGGCGGATTGAACGCCGGAGCCATGAAGGTCTCCATGCAATGCGCGATGGCATCCATGCCCGTGGCGGCGGTCAGGCCGGGCGGCAGGCCCAGCGTCAGCTCGGGGTCGCAGATCGCCACGCGCGGCACGATGTGCGGGGACAGCACGCCAACCTTGCGGCCGTCGTCGAGGATCAGCACGGCCCCCCGGCCCACTTCGCTGCCGGTGCCAGCCGTGGTGGGGATGGCGATGACCGGCGCCGTGGCGGCCGTGATGCGGGCCACGCCGCCTTCCACGGCCGCGAACTGCCGCAGCGGGCCTTCGTGCGTGGCGCAGACGGCCACGCCCTTGGCCAGGTCGATCGGCGAGCCACCGCCGATGGCGATGATGCCGTCGCAGCGGTAGTCGCGATACAGCGCCACGGCCTCGCGCATGGCCCGCTCGGTTGGGTTCGATGGCGTGCCGTCGTAGATCACGGCCTCCATGCCCGGGGCCAGCTGTTCCAGCACGCGCTGCGCGATCCCGGCAGCCTTCACGCCTGCATCGGTGACCACCAGGGGCCGTGTGATGCCGATGCGCTCGCATTCCTGCGGCAGCAGCTTGATGGCGCCAAAGTCGATCTGGATCTGGGTGATGTACTGAATCAGCGGCATGGCGTCTCCTGATGGTTGCCCGCGACCGTGCTGCGGTGCGGCAATCCGGGTTGTCGAATTGGGGCTGGAATGGTGACGAAGTCTAGGAACAAGGCCGGGTGCGGACAACGTGGATTTACTTGAAGCGCCTCCAAGAAAAACTCACAACGCCATGGGCCTAGTTTTTCTTGAAGGCCGGTCGAGTTTTTCTCGTTTTGCCGCGCGCGGCGGCGCCCCTAGACTGCAAGCCAGCACGCCGGCTACGGCCTGCCGCACACCCTCACACCAACGAGAAACCATGAGACAGCCGATCCTGATCGAACGCGATGGCCAGATCGCCACCGTCACGCTGAACAACCCCGAGAAGCTCAACGCGCTGGACCTGTCGATGTGGCAGGGCCTGACCGATGCCATGACCACGCTGTCGGCGGACGACACCGTGCGCTGCGTCGTCCTGCGCGGCGCCGGAGACAAGGCGTTCGCCGCCGGTGCCGATATCGAGGAATTCCGCACGCGGCGCTTTACCGCGGCGCAGGCGCGTGACTACGGCCAGATCACCCACGCCACCATGCGTGCCATCGCCGACTGCCGGCATCCCACGCTGGCGCTGATCCAGGGTGCATGCGTAGGCGGCGGCCTGGAGATCGCGTCGATGTGCGACATGCGCATCTGTGGCCAGTCAAGCCGCTTCGGCGTGCCGGTCAACCGGCTGGGGCTGGTCATGTCGTATGGCGAGCTGGGCGGCCTGATGGCGCTGGCCGGCCCGGCCGCGGCCCTGGAGATCGTGCTGGAAGGGCGCGTGTTCGGTGCCGCCGAGGCGCGCGAGATGCGCCTGGTCAACCGGGTGGTGGCCGACGCCGACGTACCCGAGGAAGCCTACGCCACGGCCCGGCGCATCGCCCAGGGCGCACCGCTGGTGGCGCGCTGGCACAAGCAGTTTGCGCGCCGGCTGCAGGAGTCGGCACCGCTGCGCGCCGACGAGGAGGACGAAGCCTACGCGTGCTTCGATACCGAGGATTTCCGCATCGGCTTCGACGCGTTCGTGTCGAAGTCGCGCCCGCAGTTCGTGGGGCGCTAGACGCCGCCCGCGACGCCGTTCCGTCTTACATCCATCCGCAAGGTGCATTTCATGAATTTGCCGCTATCGAACATCAAGGTCCTGGACGTCAGCCAGATCATGGCCGGTCCGTTTTGCTGCATGCTGCTGGGCGACATGGGCGCCGACGTCATCAAGGTAGAAACGCCGGGCGTGGGCGACCAGACCCGCAAGGCCATGGGCTTCCGGCTCAAGGGCGATGACAGCGGCGGCTTTCTGGCGCTGAACCGCAACAAGCGCAGCGTCGAGATCGACCTCAAGAATCCCGCCGGCCTGGAGGCGTTCTACGAACTGGTGCGCGGCGCCGACGTGCTGGTCGAGAACAACCGGCCGGGCGTGGCGGCACGGCTCAAGATCGACCATGCCACGCTGAGCGCGATCAATCCGCGCCTGGTCTACGCCAGCATCTCGGGCTTCGGACAGACCGGTCCGTGGTCGGCCCGTCCCGGACTCGACCTGATCGCGCAGGCGATGTCGGGCGTGATGAGCGTGATGGGCCATCCCGACGCGCCGCCGGTGAAGTCTAGCGTGCCAATCGCCGATCTTGGGGCCGGCCTGTTCACGGCCTACGGCATCCTCAGCGCGCTGATGGGCCGCGCGCAGACCGGGCAGGGGCAGTACGTGGATGCGTCGCTGTTCGAGACCGCACTGGGGCTTTCGGTCTGGGAGTCGGCCGAATACTGGGGCACCGGCGCCGTGCCGGTGCCGATCGGCAGCGCCAATCGCATGAGCGCGCCGTACCAGGCCGTGCGTGCCGCCGACCGCCATTTCGTGATCGGGGCCGCGAATCCCAAGCTGTGGAAGGCGCTGTGCGAGGTGATCGGGCGTCCAGAGCTGGTGGACGACCCGCGATTTGTCGATAACGCGGCCCGGATCCGGCACCGTGACGTCCTGATCAGCGAAATCGAGGCGGAGTTCGCGCGCCGGCCAGCCGACGAGTGGGTGGATGCGCTGCTGGCGGCAGGCGTGCCGGCCGCGCCGATTGCCACCTACGACGAGGCGCTGGTGAGCGAGCAGGCCTTGGCGCGTAACATGGTGCTCGACATCGACCACCCGGTGGAAGGCGCAACCAAGGCACTGGGCTTTCCCGTGAAGCTCTGGGGCACGCCGCAGCAGGTGCGCTATCCGGCGCCATTGCTGGGGCAGCATACCGACGAGGTGCTGGCCGAATTCGGCATCGATGCCGCCGCCGTGGCGCGGCTGCGCGAGCAGGGCGCCTTTGGCGCGCAGGACGCGGTGCAGCCACCGGTACGCAAGACAGCTTGACCACTGAGCGGGCCAGAGACCCGCCAGGAAGACCATGACAATCAGGAGACAGGGATGACCCCCGTACACACTTCACGCCGGCACCTCGTGCTCGGCGCCCTGGCGCTGGCCGCGCTGGGCTGCAACCTGCCCGCGTTCGCGGAAACCTATCCAAGCCGCCGCATCGAACTGATCGTGCCCTGGCAGGCCGGCGGCGGTGCCGATGTGGTGGCCCGCGCGCTGTCGGCTGCGGCGGCCAAGCATTTGCCGCAACCGCTGGTCGTCATCAACAAGCCCGGCGCAACGGGCGCAGTGGGCCTGGGTGAAGTGGTCAACGCCAAGCCGGACGGCTACAAGCTCGTGCTGTCGTCCAGCGAGCTGACGTTCCTGAACGCGCTGGGACTGGCCAAGTTTACCTATCAAGACCTGGTGCCCATCGCCCGCCTGAACGCCGATCCGGCTGCCGTGGTGGTGCGCGCCGATGCGCCGTGGGCCACGCTGGAGCAATTCCTGGCCGATGCGCGCAAGCCGGGCGCCAATATCCGGGTTGGCACGGCCGGGCAGGGCTCGGCGTGGCACATGGCGTCGGCGGCGCTGGCCGAAAAGACCGGTGCCCGCTTCAATGACATTCCGTATGCCGGCGGCGCACCGGCCACGCTGGCGCTGCTGGGCGGCCATATCGACGCGGTCACCGTGAGCACGGCCGAGGTGGCTACCCATGTGGAGGCTGGCAAGCTCAAGGTGCTGGCGGTGATGGCGGATCGCCGCGTGGCCGGCTTCGAGAACGTACCGACGCTGAAGGAGCGCCATATCGACCTGTCGATGGGCATCTGGCGCGGCATCTCGGCACCCAAGGGCACGCCGCCCGAAGTGATTGCCGTGCTGAAGACGGCCATCGCGAAATCGGTCCAGGAGCCCATCATGCGCCAGACGCTGGAGAAGCTCCATTTCAGCACCGACACCTACGCCGACGACGCGACGCTGCAGGCCGAGATGGCACGGGAAGCGGTGCAATTCCGGCCGCTGGCGCAACGCATCGCCGCGCAGCAGAACGCACGATGAGCGCCGCCGCCGAAAGCGCCACGCCGTTCATCGACGCCCACCAGCACTTCTGGGATCTGTCGCGCCATCCGTACCCCTGGCTACAGGGCGAGACAGTGCCCAACTTCCGGTATGGCGACTATAGCGCGCTGCGGCGCAATTACCTGCCGACCGACTATGCGCGCGATACGGCGGGGTGCGCCCCCGTGAAGACCGTGCATATCGAGGCCGAATGGGCGCGCGAGAATCCGGTGGACGAGACCGCGTGGGTTGACGCACTGGCCGAGGCCCATGGCCGCCCCACGGTCATCGTCGGGCACGCGCAACTCGACCGTGGCGACGTGGAAGCCGTGCTGGCAGGCCATGCGGCCTACGCCAGGATGCGCGGCATCCGCAACAAGCCGGCCACGGCGCGTCGCGAGGATGCGCGCCGTGGCCAACCGGGGTCGATGGACGACGAGCAGTGGCGACGCGGCTACGCGCTGCTGGGCCGCCACGGCATGTCGTTCGACCTGCAGGCGCCCTGGTGGCACCTGGACCAGGCGGCCGATCTGGCGCGCGATTTTCCGCAGACCCGGCTCGTGCTGAACCACACCGGGCTGCCGTCGGACCGCAGTGAGACCGGGCTGGACGGCTGGCGCCACGCCATGGAACGGTTGGCACGCGAGCCCAACGTCGCGGTGAAGGTTTCGGGGCTGGGCCTGCCCGGGCGGCCCTGGACCGAGGTCGACAACGTGCCGGTGATCCGCGACGCCATTGCCATCTTTGGCGCGGATCGCTGCATGTTCGCCAGCAACTATCCGGTGGACAGCCTCGTGGCGCCGTACGCCACCATCCTGGCGGGCTTCATGGCCGCCATTTCGATCTATCCCCAAGCGCAGCAGCGCGCGCTGTTGCACGACAACGCCGCACGCATCTACCGGCTGCCCGACTGAACGGACAAACATTCATGGAAAACGAGATCAAGGTGGGTGCACGGTGCATCCGCAAGCTGGAAGTCGACCGTGCGCGCACGATCGACTTCCTGGGCGAGGACCTGCGTATCTATGCGACACCGGAACTGGTGCGCGACATCGAGCAGACCTGCCTAGACTTCCTGCAGGATCACGTGACGGCGGGGCAGAGCTCGGTGGGCACCGAGGTATCGGTCGCCCATGCGGGCGCGACGCCGCTGGGCGGGGAGGTGCGCATCGAGGTGGAAGTCGCGGCGGTGGACGGCCGCAGCGTGACCTTCAACGTGGCCGCCCATGACGCCGTGGAGACCGTGTGCACCGGCACCCATCGGCGCTTTGTGGTGGACGTGGAACGGCTCAAGTTCCGCGTGCGCAAGAAGGCCGAGGCCGCAGCTACGGCCGCTACAGCCGCACCGGCAGCTCGCTGACCGGCGCCGCCGGTGGTCGCAGCGCCGCGGTTTCGCCGCAGATCCAGTCGGCGAAGCTGCGGATGCGCGGATCGTCGAGACGTTCGCGCGGAAAGACGATGAAGTACGAGAACTCCACCGGCAGCCGGATCGACTCGAACAGCCTGACCAGCCGGCCTTCCTCGAGGTCCTGCTCGATCCAGTTCTTCTTGACCAGCGCTACACCAAGCCCGCTGATGGCGGCGTTGATGACCAGGTGGCTCGGCCAGAACGAGGGGCCACGGCTGGCGTCGACGTTGGTGACGCCCGCATGTTCGAGCCACATCGCCCAGTCGGGGTTGCTCACGTCAGTGTAGGTGCTGTCGTCGTGCAGCAGCGTGTGATGCTGCAGGTCGGACGGCTGGTTCAGCGGCGCGGCGCCCTGCAGCAGCGCGGGGCTGCAGACCGGGATCACCTCGACCGGCAGGCACAGGCGTGAATACAGGCCGGGATAGTCGCCCCGGCCATAGCGGATGGCCAGGTCGAAGTCGTCGCGCTCGAAGTCGATGCGGTGGTTCGAGGTGGAAACCTTGAGATCGATCTCGGGATGGGCCTGCATGAAGCGGTCCATGCGCGGGATCAGCCATTTGACCGCGAACGTCGGCGGCATGTTGACCTTCAGCGCGGGGCGGTCCTTGCTGTGCAGGCGATGCGTGGCATCGGCCAGTTGCTTGAAGGCGAGCTGCACGGCCGGCAGGTAGGCGGTACCGGCCGGCGTCAGAACCAGCGCCTTGGCCTCGCGGATGAAGAGCTGCACGCCCAGGTTCTCTTCGAGCGTCTTGACCTGGTGGCTGACCGCCGAAGGCGTGACAAACAGTTCCTCGGCGGCCCGGGTGAAGCTGAGGTGCCGCGCGGCTACCTCGAACGCCCGGAGCGGGTTCAGGGGAGGGATCGATCTGGACATGGTCTCGCGTTCGTGTCGGGTCGCAACACCGCTGCGTCTGGCCCGCCGTCACATGGCGCCTGTCACGGGATCCGGCCGGGCTGGATGCACAACATAGCACCGGCGCAGGATGGCCGGCCATAGGTGCCTTCCCGTGCCGGCCGGCGCGTGTGCCGGGGCGGGCACTGCAGGCACCGGGTGTCCGGGCCGGCCTGGTGGGACGGGATCAGTGGCCCGAGGCAGCCTGCGAGCGCGGGCGGTAGTCGATCAGGCTGGAGAACACGGCAATCCCCACGGCCATGGCGACGAAGAACAACAGTGCCAGGAAGTAGGATCCGGACCACTGCACGATCACGCCGATCAGCACCGGCACCACCACGCCGGCCATGTTGCCGCAGAAGTTCATGGTCCCGGCCAGCACCCCGGTGCGATCCGGTCCGCCGATCACGGCCGGCAGGCTCCAGTACATGCCGCAGAAGCGAATGAAGAACAGCGCCACGCACAGCAGGGCCACCACCACGGTGGAATCCGCAATGTATGCGGCGGCCAGGATGCAGGCGGCCGCCACCAGCGACGACCCGCTGAACATGGTGCGCATAACCAGGTTCGGCGCCGCGCCCGATGCCTTCCACTTGTCGCCCAGGTAGCCGCCGACCAGTTCGCCGACAAAGCCGGACATGAAGATCAGGAACGTAGCACCGCCCATGGCCGTGATGTTGAACCCGTGCGCTTTGTGCAGGTAGCTCGGCATCCAGGTCAGCAGGCCGTAGAAGACCGCCAGGATGCAGCTGTACCCGGCGAACATCGCCAGCACCGAGCGGTCGCGGATCAGTTCGCGGAACGGCACCGCGGCGTGGGCCGCTGCATCGCTGGCCGGGGCGTTGCCGCGCACGATGTGCTCCAGTTCGGCGGCGTTGACGTCGGGATGCTCGGACGGATGGTTGCGGATATAGCGCCAGGCCAGCAGACCGGCCAGCATGGTGCCCACGCCCGCGATCACGAAGGCGATGCGCCAGGACCCGAGCCACGCGATCAGCCCGGCGATGATGATGGCGCCAAACGCGCTGCCCAGCGGTGCGCCACCATCGACCAGCACGGCGCCGCGCCCGCGCTCATGCGGCGTCAGCCACGAGCCGATTAGCTTGGCGCCGGACGGCATGATCGGCGATTCGGATACCCCGAGGCCCATGCGCGTGAGCAGCAGCACGATCCAGTTGTGCGAGACCGCGGCCAGCGCCTGGAACGCGCCCCAGGCGATGGTGGCAGCGGCGATGATGCCCCGCGTGTGATAGCGGTCGAGCAGCAGGCCGGCGGGAATCTGCATCAGCGCGTACGACCAGAAGAACGCGCTCAGCATCAGGCCCTCGATGGCGGGCGTCAGGTTGAATTCGGGCGCGATCAGCGGCAGGGCCACCGACAGCGACGCGCGGTCGATGTAGTTGATGGCCGTGAGCAGAAGCATGATCAGGAAGATGCGCCAACGTACGTTGGTGGGCCGCATCGAGGCAGCCGGCGATGACGCATCGGTACCCGGGACGGGCGCGACGGGCGCGGAGGTGGCAGAAGGGTGCAGAGATGGCATGGCTGTCTCGTCGTTGTGGTTGTCGGGGCGAGCGAATCGCCCCGGCACTGTAGGAGCGCCGCCCCCGCGTTGCCTAATGACGCGTTGTGATCGCGTGATAACCGCTGGTGACGGCTGGTGCCGCCGGGCACGGCGGGAGGGAAGCCCGATGCGCCGCCGTTATCGGGTCATCACGCCTTTTCATTAGGCAGGGGGCGTCGCGCTTTGTACCGTGCGGTCTGGAGACAACGTACCGAAACGGAATCCTCATGCATCCCTTCCTCTATCACTTTCCCACCACGCTCAGGTTCGGCAACGGCCTGGCCGCGCAAGCCGGCGAACTGATCCGCCCCCATGCCGGCGGCAAGCTGCTCGTCGTCACCGACGAGGGCCTCATGCACAGCCGCGTGCTAGACGGCTTCTTCCAGTCGCTGCAGGACGCCGGCGTGGCCTACGAGACATTCGACGGCGTGGCGCCGAACCCCGATACCTCGGTGCTGGAGCGCGCCGTGGCCTTCCTGAAGGAACACGGCTGCACCGCCGTGGCGGGCGTGGGCGGCGGCAGCAGCATCGACACGGCCAAGGGCGTGGCCGCGATGGCGACGAACCCGGGGTCGATCCTCGACTACGAGGGCTACGACCGCATTCCGAACGAGCCGTTGCCGATCGTGGCGGTGCCCACCACGTCCGGCACCGGCAGCGAATGCACGGCGTCGACGGTGTTCACCAACAAGGAAACGCTATTCAAGACCGTCATCATCAGCCCGAAGCTGTTCCCGAAGGTGGCCATCCTGGATCCGGATCTGACGCTGCGCCTGCCGCCTGCGATCACTGCCGCCACCGGCATGGACGCGCTGACCCACGCCATCGAGTCCTATGTATCGAAGCAGGCCAACCCGATCAGCCAAGCCCTGGCGCTGCATGCAATCCGCATGATCGGCGGCAGCCTGCGCAAGGCGTTCTATGCCGGCGCAGACCTGCAGGCGCGCGCGGACATGCTGATGGGGTCGTTCCTGGCGGGGGTGGCGTTCTCTCAGTCGAAGCTGGGCAACGTCCACGCAATCTCCCACACGATGGGCGGCGTGTTCGACATCGCGCACGGCATCGCCAACGCGGCGTTGCTGCCCTACGTGGTGGCGTTCAACGTGCCGGCCAGCCCCGAGCGCTTCCGCGACATCGCGCAGGCGCTGGGCAGCGAGGTGTCCGGCCTGACGGACCTGGAAGCGGCCGGGCGCGTGGTGACCTTGATCCGCGACCTGAATCGCGCGCTGGGCATCCCGTCGACGATCCGCGAGCTTGGCGTGGACCTGGCCCACCTGCCCCAGATGGTGAAGGACTCGATGCGCAGCGGCAACGTGCTGGTGAATCCGCGCCTGACCAGCGCGGCCGACATCGAGCGGATCATCGTTGCCGCGCATCGCGG
>VFQP010003279.1_pt1 | contig 16706 bp, 25 predicted proteins | sample 3512351 | NCBI WGS metagenome assembly VFQP01 (sample SAMN10412372, study PRJNA504923) | tailings metagenome | isolation source: Relicate 1 Philex TSF1 revegetated site | place: Philippines: Tuba, Benguet | collected 2017-08-29
GGTGGATTCCCTAGGTCGCTGCGGAGCGGCCCCGCCTGCTATCGTGCGCACATGAAGTTGCTGATCGTGGAAGACAACCTCGCCATGCTGGCCACGCTGCAGCGTGCCTTCGAACGGCGTGGCATGGCCGTGTTCACCTGTCACGATGGCAACGCTGCGCTGGCGCTGTGGCACGAGGTGCAGCCGGACGTGGTGCTGCTGGACCTGAGCCTGCCGGGGCAGGATGGTCTGCATCTGCTGGAGCGGGCACGCCAGCAGGGTCTGCGCACGCCGGTGCTGATACAGACCGCACGCGGCACCGTGGGTGACCGCATCCTCGGTCTCAACGCGGGGGCGGACGACTACCTGCCCAAGCCCTTCGATCTGGACGAACTGGAAGCCCGGGTGCGGGCGCTGGTGCGCCGCTCAGGCCGGCCTGCTGCGCCGCTGCCAAGCCCTGCCGACGCGTGCTGCGGCATGACGTTCAACGAACTCAGCGGCGTGGTCTACCACCAGAGCCAGCCCATGAGCCTGACGCCACGTGAAAGCGCCCTGCTGCGGGCGCTGCTCGCACGCCCCGGCCACGCCATCGCCAAGGAACGGCTGTTCGAACTGGTGTTCCCTGATGAAGACACCATTGCCAACGAAGCCATCGAGGTGGTGGTGTACCGCCTGCGCAAGAAGATCGCGCACACCGGCGCGCAGGTGGTCACGCTGCGCGGCCTGGGCTACCTGCTCAAGGCGGGCGCATGACACTGGCCGCCACCTGGCAGCAGGCCTCGCTGCGCAGCCGGCTCATGGCGGGCATCCTGCTGCCCGTGGTGGTGGTCATTGCCATCAACACCCTGCTGCTGTACCGCCAGGCCCTGCAGGCGGCCGACACCGCCTACGACCGCTCGCTGCTGGCCACCGCCAAGGTGATCGGTGAACACCTGCAGACCGTGGGACAGGGTGCCGACCTGCACGTGCAGGCCAACCTGACCTATTCGGTGCTGGAGGCCTTCGAGGCCGACAACCGCAGCCGCATCTACTACCGTGTGTCGGGCTTTCGCGGCGAAATGGTGTCCGGCTTCGAGGACCTGCCGCCCTGGACCGGCACCCTGCCCCGCCGCAGCATCTACGCCGCCCTGGTCGACTTCTACGACGACCGGTACCGGGGCACCCCCGTGCGCATGGCCGTGCTGCTGCAACCGGTGGCAGGCGTCGACGGTCGAGGGATGGCCACCATACAGGTGGCCGAAACCCTGGAACTGCGTCAGACACTGGCGCGGCAGCTGCTGTTCGACACCCTGTGGCGGCAGGCGGCGCTGGTGGCGCTGATCGCCGCCGTGGTGGTGTGGGTGGTGCAGCGCGCCACACGGCCGGTGCGGCGTATCAGCGCCACGCTGGATCAACGGGCCGAAGACGACCTGACGCCGCTGGACCTGAGCGACGCGCCACGCGAGCTGCGCCCCCTGATGGAAGCGACCAACCAGCACATGGCGCGGCTGCAGCACCTGCTGGAAAACCAGAAACGCTTCGTGAGGGACACCTCACACCAGCTGCGCACCCCACTGGCGGTGCTCAAGGCCCAGGTGCAATCGGCCCGACGTGGCGACGTGGCCCCCGAACTCGCGCTGACGGAAATTGCCCAGACCGTGGACCGCGCCACCGAACTCGCCAACCAGATGCTGGCCCTGGCCAAGGTGGAACAGCTGCGCCAGCAGGACGATGCGCCCGTGATCGACTGGGCACCCATCGCGCGGCAAGTGGCCCTGGACCTCTCGCCGCTGATCGCCGACCGGCAGATCGACTTTTCCATAGCGCTCGCCGAAGCTTGCGTACGGGCACACGAATGGTCGCTGCGCGAACTCACCCGCAACCTGCTGCACAACGCCATCAAGTACACGCCCGAGGGCGGCGCCATGGCAGTAACGCTGACCTGCGACGCGCACACCGCCACGTTCGGCATCGCCGACAGTGGCCCCGGCATTTCCGACACACTGCGGGAACGGCTGTTCCAGCCGTTTGCCAGCGAGAGCGGACAGGTGCACGCCAGCGGCGCGGGGCTGGGGTTGGCCATCTGCCGCGAAATCGTGCACTCGCTCGGCGGCCAGATCAGCCTGGACAATCGCACCAGCAACGGCCGCGTCACCGGCCTGGACACCACCGTGAGACTGCCCCTGAACCCACCTGTATGAATGCCGAACCCCTGGACCGCCTGCGCCTGGACAAATGGCTCTGGGCCGCGCGTTTTTTCAAGACCCGCGCACTGGCCGTGGAAGCGATAGACAAGCACCGCGTGAGCGTCAACGGCGCGCCCGCCAAACCCGCGCGCGAGCTGAAAACCGGTGACACCCTGGCCATCACCATCGGCCCGGCGACCCGCGACGTGGTGGTGCTGGCGCTCAGCGCGGTGCGTGGCCCGGCCCCGCAGGCCGCCCTGCTCTACGCCGAAACGCCCGAGTCCGTCACCCGGCGCGAAGCACAGGCCCAGCAGCGCCGCCTGGCACCCGAACCCGCGCTGACGCTGACCGACGGCCGCCCCACCAAGCGCGACCGCCGGCAGATGACCGAATGGGGCCAGCGCTGGAGCGCGTCGCTGGGTGATGACTGACCTGCCTCAGACTCGCGTCTGCCCGAGGCCCCAAAGAAAAAGCCCAAGTGACGCATCACTTGGGCTTCTTGTCTGGCGCGAGAGACCTTGGTATGTCGGCCTGCAGGGCGCGCGCAGCCTAGGTTTTGACCTGATTCGAATGCCTAGATGCCCCCAGCGGTTCCCCCACATTGAATCGGCTGGCCCCTGGTGGTGGCGCAGCTCGACCGATGCGCAGATTGCGCACCGCTACCGTGGCCAAGTTGCGACACTGCTTCCTTTTTTAGGGTTGCGGGCCGCAACTTGCGCAACTTTGCTGGCTCGCCCAAGGCGGCGCCGGCTGACGGCAAAATCGGTGAATCGTGCCAAGAGCGCACCTTTGAGCAAGGGGAATCGATGGACCCTCAGCAACTGGACTGGATCGAAAAGGCTGCGATCGAGAATCTGCGCGGCCGCTTGGCGACTGGCGATGTGTTGCTGGCGCAGGTCAACACTCTGCTCTCCCTCCTGCTGGTGGGGATCGGAGGCTCTTTGGCCTATGCAGTGAAGCTTGCGGACAACACCTCTGCCTCACCCTTTGTCGCTGGCATGGTGCTGGTGGTGGCCTGGCTAACGATCGTGGCGGCCGTGCTGGTGTGGAGGTGCCTATTTACCAGGGAAACCCAGTTGCTCTACAACGAGCCGCGAAACCTCTACCAGCCCGATCTGGGTATCACATTCGAAGCACTGAGAATTTTCGAGCTCGACAACATCCAAGCCCGGATCGAACGGACGAAGAAGCGCAATGCAATGGTGGCGACTTGGCTAGATCGGTGTCGCGCCGCAGCGGTTGCGACACCTGCCCCATTCATCCTGGGAGCATGCGTCGCGGCTTATCAATAGGCTGCGGCGGACGGTAGTCCCTGCGCTCAGGTTCGGGCTGGGGAATCGGGTTTGTTGCCATGCCGGTGCTCCTAGTTCCTACCGCATCGTATCTGGGGCATAGCTCGATGGCTATACCCGTTCAACCGTTTCCCGATAGACCTTGCAAAACACCCTCTGGTCAGGGTATTGCTTCATGACGCGCTGCTTCAACGCCGAAAAGGACTCACCGGCCTTCCGCTCAATCCGCACTCGACGCCCTGCCACGTCTAGAAAGATCGCCACGACAGCAGCATCTGAGAAATCAGACGGCGGCTGGGGATTTGCAGGGTCAGGAATGGAAGCGTCGACCGTTGACAGGAACAAGGTCAGCCTTGGCTCCTTGGTGCCTCCCACGAGGCGCTGCAGGACGGCCACCCGGGCCTTGTTGGCTGCCTTACCCATTTGGCGGCCCCTCTCCGGGCTCACTGACCCACCGGGTGCCGTCGGGCTTGATACGGCCCCACCGCGCGGCTTCACGGTCGAAATACTCATGCAGGAAGTAGAACCCCGGCCGAGGATCGGTGACCTCTTCCCAGAAGTCGCCACCACGGTGGTACTCGAACATGCCCCGGAAGGCCTCGGCAGATGTATTGACGTTCAGCGCTCTCAGGCGTCGTGCAAGTGGTGATCTCATCTCAGTCGCTTATCCTGTCTCAGGGCTTCCTCAACCTCGTGGATCCGGTCTTCCAGGTCCGAGGTCTCGATCAGTCGGCTCATGATCTGCAGCATGTTGGCCAGGCGGGATGCGTCGGCCACGTCCATGCGCTTGCCACGCGCCTCGCGGTACAGCCTGGCCAGCTCGCGGCGGCAGTCCTCGGCCGTGACCAGCTTGACGCGGACCCGGGAGGGGGGTGCAGGCTTCTTGCGAGCATCGGCGCGGCCTGCGGGCGGGTTCGTGGTGTCTTTTTGAGCCATTTACTCCGGCTTCCAAGTCACATCAGGCGCCTTGCGCGGTCCAGGCCACGCTGGGCCTGCATGGCGATCTGATCCTGAGTCCTGCGGTCAGCCGGCGCATTCAAGGTGAAGTTGTTGTGGACGACCCAATCGCCACGCCCGCCCCCACGGCCGCCACCACCTACACCCGCATCAGTTTCCACGCCCAGGCGACCATTGGCCGTCCGCTTCAGGGGCAGGATGGCCTCTGGCCCGGCTTCGCCCATCAGGCCCACGCCCTTGGCGAACGGGAACACCGTGGGCCTGTCAACGATCTGGCCGCTGTAGGCGCTCAGGCCAGGGGACTGGACGACCCCGCCCTTGGCGAAGAAAGCGCCCAGATCCAGGTTGCCGAAGGCGTTCCCGGTACCGAAGCCGCCTGCCGCGCTCAAGCCCGAACTGGGCACGAAGATGGACCCGAAGCCCTTCAGGATGTCGCCAAACACCCCGCCACCGGATCCTCCCTTTACCAAGTCGCCCAGCAGCCACTTGGAGATATCCGCCGCAGCGGCCTCCGCGATCATGCGGTTGAGCATGCGCGTGAAGCTCTTGCCGATGTTGTCGAAGTCGCCTTGAAGAATGTCGGCCAGGCCGCTGCCGATCGCGCTCTGGATGTTCTCCGCGGCCTGCTTCGCGAAGGAGTCGGTTTCCCGGGTCACTTCCTTCAGGTTGCCCAGGAACTCGTTCACGGTCTCGCTGTACCGCGCCGCAGCCTCTTCGCTCCCAAAACGGCCGAACAGGTTCATGCCGTTCGCATCCGCGCGGCCCAGCTCGTCGGCCAGCTGCTTCATGATGTCCCGCTGGGTCTCCAGCTTGCTGGTGGGCGTGTCCGCGATCAGGTCGTTGATGCGCTGGCGGCGGCGCTCCTCATCCTCCAGCAGAGGCTTGAGGTTGCTGTCGTAGTCGTCCAGGACCGCCTGGCGCCCATATGCCACCTGCTCCAGGCGCGCGCGGTGACTGTCGATCTGCTGGGCGAGGGACAGCAGTTCAGCCTCCTGACCCGCGCGGAGCTTGCCCAGCGTGCCCGCGCGCATGTCGTCGCGCAGCTTCTCAACCACGGTCAGATCCTGGGTGGCCTGGATTTGCCGGCGCAGGTTCTCGAGGTACCGGTCGGCGTCGGCGTAGGGGTTGCGTCCCGGTGGCTTGTCGGCAGGTGGAGGCGGTGGAGACCTGCGGTCACCGGTCGATGGATTGACGAAACCTCTTCCCGCGCCGGCGGTGCTGGGTGTGATGCCCAGACGATTGAGCAGGTCCGCGCTTTTGAAGCGCGCTTTGACACGCTCGAGCTCTGCCTCGACCTCGGCAATCTGGCGGCGGATCTGGTCCGGCGTGCCCAGGAAAGTGGAGAAGAACGACGGCTTGCCAGTCTCCGCGGCACGCAGCTGCTGGAGACGGCTCTTCAGGACGTTCGCCTCCATAGCCAGTTCACCGATAACCGTCTTCTGGTCCTTGACCCCGGCGAAGTACTTGGCCATCCAGACCGCGTCGCCCGTGAGCTTGATGATGGCCGTCGACGCGCCTACGGCACCACGCGTGACATCAGCGATCAGCTCAATGGCTGTGGCGAATGCCTGTTTGGTTTCTTGGGATTGCAGGGTTCCAGTGAGCTGTTGGATCGCCTTGGCGGCACCAGCAAAGCTCCCGGCGTCACCCGTGGTCAAGTCCTGCAGGGCGTTCTGCAAGGCCGCCACGGACCCTCCGAACGTGTCACGCGCAGCGGCCGCGGCACCGCCATAGGACGACTTCAAGGCGTCCAGGATGATCTGCTGGGCCTCGGCCGTGCGTCCGGTCTTCTCCAGCGCCTCGACCAGCTTTTTCTGCTCTTCGGTGAAGCGGAAGCCCTGGCGTGTCAGCGCGGTCAGACCTTGTGACGGGATGTCCAGCGCTCGGCCGATGGTCTCGGCAGACTGCTCGAGCGACATGCCCATGCGTGCGGACATGTCGATCACCGACTGCATGGCCTCTGGGAACGTCTTGCCAACGATGCCGGTGTAGGACAGCAGGCGCGTTTGCGCGCTCGTGATTGCGCCCGCACTGTAGGTAGAGACCTTCGAAAGGGACTCCGCCATACCATTGAGCTCTTGCTGACTGTAGCCAGCAGCTTGTCCGGTGGAGGTGAGGACGGCAGCCAGCTGAGCCTGTTCTTGCTCAGCCTGGCTGGTATTTCGGATGACTGCCGAGATCGTCGCCGAAACGGAGCGCCAGCTTACATAGCCTGCCACCAGCGTCTTGATGTTGCTGGCGAGGTTGTTCATGACGTCGGCCTGCTCCTTGCCGGCCTTGGTCACGTCCTTGATGCCCTTCTCGGCATTCTTGGAGGCCTGGGCGGACTTGTTCGCGCCGTCGAAGTACTCCCGCCAGCCTTGCCGCGCGCCCAGGCCGAAGCCGATGGCCAGCTCCTTGGCGGTTTCCGATACGGTCTTGAACGCACGCGCGGCGCGCTCGCCAGCGGTGGGCAGCTTGTCCAGCTCGGCCGCAGCTTTCGCCACGTCGCTGGTGTCGATCTTCAGGCCCAGGGTTGCGATATCTGCAGACATGGATGGTCCTTGTTCGGTTGTGTGTCGGCCGTGCGTTACGCGGCTTTGCGCGAGCGATGCTCATGCACGCGCCGCTGGCGCTCGAAATCGACCTCACCGAAGCCGAAGGCACCGAATCCCCGGCGGACTCGCTCCTCCTTGCTGGCAACCAGGGTTTCCAGGATCGATGCTCGCTCACCACCGATCACACGCATCCCAACGTACGCAAGTTGAGCAGCGCCACGACGAGCCCATTCGATTGCCTGGCGACCGGAGTCAATCGCCTCGGCCTCGGCCGGGTTGTTCAGGCGCGCGGTGCGGCGCCAGACAGCTTGAACAAAAGTCACCTCGTGGTCGAGTTGCATCATGGCCAGCGGGCTTCTCAGCAGAGCGATCATCAAACGCTCGTGGCCTGGTTCGTTGTCGACCTTATGGAGCAACTTGGCGCGCGTTTCCGTGGGCAGCGCGCGCCACCAGTCGCGGACCTCTCGATCTTCAATCGCTGCAGCCGTGTGGGTCGGATCGAGGCCTGGCAGCGCGAAGAGTTGCGCTTCCCGCTTCTCGATGTGAGCTTCGTAGTTCGCGAACCCGGACCAAGTCTGAGCCAGGAGCTCGACCGCCGCAGTCCGGAGCGGTGCCAGCTTGCGTTCTCGTCCAGTTGCACTGAGGTTTTCGTCCCCCTGGACTTTCAGCACCTCGTCTGCCGCATCCGCGATGTTCGATGCGGCACCGTGCATGAAGATTGCCGGTTCCAGAGATCGGATCGAGTCATCTGCAGCAGGCTGCAGGAAGTGTTGACCAGGTGCAATCGAGAATTTGAGGTCGCCGGATTCTTCGGTGGTGATGGTCAGGGGCATGGTGTGTTCCTTTCGGTTGTGTGTGAAATTGGGGGCACAGATGGCGGCATCAGCCGAACACCACGCCCGTGGACTGCGCGCCGTTGCGTGCCGCGCGGCTTTGGTTGGGATGCCTTGTCAGCAGCGACGCGGCTTTGCCGGCCTGCTCAACGTCGTCGGCCTCACGCTGGCGCAAGGTCCGAGGGCCGCCGGCATGCGATGTGGGCGCGAGATCGGCGGGGCTCACAGAAGCCAAGTCCGTGGTCAAGATGTCGACGCCTGGGCCATACAGCCGCATCGCCCCGCCTTCGCGGCGGTGGATACCGATTCCCCGGGCTTCGCACAGTGCGCGGATGTGTTCGCGTTTGGTCATTGCTTCGCTCCTCGATGGCTGGGCCAGTCCATGGGCACCAGCTGGGCGCCTTCGCGCAGGCGGTCGTAGACGCGGTGGCCCAGGTCGGTTTTGAGCTGCGCGGCCGTCAAGTTGCTGGCCAGCACGGTGGGCAGCTCGGCCTTGTAGCGGGCATCCACCAGGGCGAACAGCTGCTCGGTCTCCCAGTCACTGCCGCGGCTGACGCCGATCTCGTCCAGCACCAAAAGAGAGGCGCCGGCCAACCGCTCGATCAGCCCTTCGACGGTCTCCGTCCTCGCGCTTGGCGGTTCGTAGTAGCCATCGACGCTATCCCAAAGCCTTGATTCCGGGCGCTTGGTCCCGATCCGCTCCCGAGCCATCCGCATGATTTCGTGCACGGCGAAGATGTGAGCGTCAAGCCCACGGTGGACGAGATAGCTGACGACGGCGGCGCCCAGGTGGCTCTTGCCGGTACCGGGTGGGCCAATCAGCCACAAGCCGCCCGTGGTGGTGGCCGGGTCGAACTCCTCCGCGAACGCGCGGCACGTGGCCAGGACCTGGCGCTGCGCTGGCGTGGTGGCTTGGTAGGTGGCGAAGGTGGCCCGAAGGAAACGCCCCTGCAGCCCGCTGGCTCGGATCCGGCTGTCCAGTGCCCTCGCTTCAATTGCAGCCTTCTTCGCGGCCTCTTCCGCAACGCGCGCGGCTTCGTGGGCCTGTGAGCAGGCCGGGCAGCGCGACCAGATCCGGCCGGCGGACAGGTTCATGGCCGTGAAAGGTCCGTGGGCCGGGCAGACGGCTTCGCGGGTGGTGGGGGCGTCAGGCTGGGATTGCACCGTGACCTCCGTAGTCGACATGAGTGAAATCAGACTGCTGCCCGCGACGTGGCGCGCCGCTGCGTTGCCCACCGCCAGCACGTGCCTTGCAGGCGCCGACGATCCAGTCCGCCGGCTGGCCAGGGCGCTCCACCACCGCAGCCTCCATGACGTCCACCAGCAGGTCATCGCCGTAGACCTTTGCCAGCCTTCCGAGGAACGACCCGGTTTGCGCGACAGGCATACCGTGGGCGTTGAGCATCGACTTCGTTGCTTTCCAGGCTTCGGACTTCCGCTGTTCAGCGCTGGTCATGCCTGTGGTTTTTTGCTGATCAGGAATCGATGCCACGGCCGGCGGTGCGTCAGCATCCGTCGGCATGGATTCAGAGAAGAGGGATTCAGGATTCAGAGAAGAGGGATTCAGCACGGCTGGACCCCCTTGCGATGGGGGTGAAGCCTCAGGCTTTGACCCCATGGAAGCCGAAGCCTCAGGCTTTGCATAGTTGCCATCGGTGGCAAGCCCTGGGCTTTGGTGCGGTGGCAACTCGCTGGGCTGTTCGCGGTGGTGCGGGTTCTGGTGCTTGTGAAAGGCCGGAATCCAGATCAAGGCCTGTCCGTCGATCTCGTACCGGACGATGAACCCACGTTCTGCCAGCTCGGCCAGCAGGGGCTCGACCTCCTGGCTGTCCATGGGCAGCAGCTCGGCCTTGATCCGCTTCGGGCGATCTTCGAGGCGGCCTTCGCGGTCGGCGATCATCCAGAGGCCCGGGTAGATGAAGCGGGCCCAGATCGAGCACTCGGCCAGATCCTCGTTCTTGTAGAACCCGGGCTTGATGTTGCGCTCACGTGGCATCAGACTGCCGCTCCCACTTGGCGAGCGAACGCCTCCAGATCATCAATGGCCCGGCAGAACTTGGTCTTGTCCCATCGGGCGACGAAGTAGCCGCCGGTGGCCACCGGGTGCACCTGGTAGCCCTGCAGCGCCAGCTGAGCGGTCAGCGTGGACAGGCGCTTGTCCACCTGGGGAAGTGCTTCGGTGGTCATGACGTCCGCAGCTCCTCGACGATGCGCTGGTAGAAGCCGCGCAGGGTGGCTTGCGCCTCTGGCCCAGCGCGCCCCACCAGGTAGGCCGCGTACATGAGCGAGTCCACCGGCATGGAGCCTTCTCGGATCGCATCAATGAACGACTCGGCCAGCACGTTGCCGGTGGCCATGGCTGTCTGCTCGTCCGCCGTGGGCTTCTGAGCTGCCATGGTTCCGTCCATGCGACGGACGAGGTCGGGGAGGTTCTTCAAGCCGTCTTCGCCGTTTGATCGGCGACCCACTGCTGAACAGCTTGCAGGGACCAGCGATTGCAACGCTGGGACAACCGGGTAGGCGCAGGGAACTTGCCGGCGCGAATTCGATTGAACAGGGCTGACCTCCGCAGAGAGGTCATGCCTTCAACTTCGGGGAGAGGGATCAGTCGATCTGCAGGTGGTTGCGTCGATGCTGAACCTTGGCGGACTGCACTCATGAAAGCTCCTTTGTGGCAGAAGAGCTTTCATTGAGCCAGTCTGATGACCACCCCCGCAACTAACAACCACCCCACTTTTTGGGGGCAGTAAAGCGGGGGTGGTTACTCAATAAACTTCAACCTCCCATCATCTAGCAGCCGTTGCCAAGCTTTCTCAAAGACTTTCTTACTCGAAAAAATGGAGGCGAAAGACGCATCTGCTTTCGCGATGTCGTACACGATCGAATAGGGGCCACGCTTACCCCTAGGGCCCCGTATCAATCCTGTTGCGACCAACCCTGCCTGACCAACAAACTGCAAGACTGCAGCTTCTTGAGCCACGCTTCGCGGTATTGGTTTCGCTGTCGCAGCGAGATTCGGTGGACTTAGGTATGCATCAGCGAGTGCGTGAGCGTCATACCCTCTCACTCGACAATCCGACACGACTGTCTCGAAGTCTGGTTCTCCGTCGTCCAAAATCCCCTCGGCAAATCGATGCATCAGCCCATCAACATTCTTAAAGCCATCAAAAGTACGCCAACTTGCACGCCCTGCAGCGGCAAGATGCTGACAGGCACTTTGAGGAAGGTTCGGGATTGCGCCATCTGGCACGATGTTTTCATTCGGCGCACCTGAGTTGCAGTACACACCACCGTCATATCGATGCACTTTTGCAGTTCGGTGCACGATAGCGAGTAAGCAGATTTCACCTCTTGCGGCAGCTCGCAAAAAATCGTTGGGCGTTATCTCTTGTCCAGCATGCGCCCTGGCGAATTTAGCGGCTTCATCGAGAGTCAGAATGTCGGTATCGGTCGTTCTCCCACCTCGCCATTCAGTTTTCGGCAGCAGGCGCTCGAACAGCGGTAAGTGGTAAGTGGCCATCATGTTGCCTCACAGGGGGAACAAGCCGGGGGAAGCCATGGCGTCCAGTCTCTCTAGGTCCAGTAACGCCATGGCTTTCCGTCCTTCTTCACGATGCTTGGGTGGCATTGAGCAGAGCCCGCAGCTCTTCAGGGCTGTTGTTGTCAGCGCTGGACGCCGCGGTCATGATCACGGCGTTGATGTGCAGCAGGCGAGGAACCAGCCCATCAACCAGGTACTGGATTCCATCGGTGTCCACTCGTGCAGATCGTCGCATGGCATCGAGGATCTTCTCGACCTGATAGCAGGAGTCCAAGATCACCTTCGAGCGGTCCTGGCTGAAGCCGGCAGTGTTATTGATTTCAGCCATGGACTACTCCATTCATTTCGGAAGTTGCCCGATCATCCTCGCCTGACACGATGGACATGATCACGCTGTTGAGCGCGTGGATCCGTCGAACCATCGCCTTCAGCGGAAGACTATCCACATCATCCGGCAGAAGCCCTTTCAGGAGATTCGTGCTTGCCTCAATCTCAGCAGTAGCGTCAAACGCTAGTACAAGTCGTTTGGCCTTTTCATCGACGCTCAGATCAGCCATGCTGTACCTCCTTGACAAGGCGGGTCATGTCCCAATCAAACCGCACACGTGGCGTGATGATCGCACCGGTGCTGCGCGCAGCTTCCCGGGCCTTGAGACGTGCATCGCAGTAGTCTCGGAGCACCGTCAGCCATTCGCTGGAGTAAGGTTGATCGTTGAGGTGATCGAGCAGATCACGCTCAATGTCCAAGATCGACTTTTCGAAGGCGACAGGCGCTGCAACGAGTTTGCCGGTTTGGTCCATGGAGACCAGCATGGCGCGCGCGCCGGGAGGAATGGAAATGCCTGTGATCTCAGTCATGTCATTTCCCCTCACAGAGCAGCCTTGGCGGCCTGGCGCACCTGGTCGCGGCGGATGCTGCGCATCAGGTCATCGGTGGTGGTACCGTTGATCACGGCCTCAGCGACGGCGCGCGTGAAGCCCGCGCGGGTCTGTGCGTCCATGCCGGCCGCGACGGACTTGAGCAGGCGGCCCTGCAGGGGGCGTGCGCGACGAATGCGGGCCTCCCGGGCCTGGGCAATGTCAACGACGTTGCCAGCGGTCTTAAAATTGGCTGTAGCCATGGTGTGCGCTCCTTCACTGGTTGCACGTTGTGGTCAGAACGGCTGCAGGACTCTCACCTCCTGTGGCCGTTCGCTTTTGTGCCTCGGATTAACCAGTCCAAAACTGGACCGGATCCGCCCCGAGGCGCGGCGCTATTCCTTCGGCAGCTTGGCCTTGTCGATGCGATCACGCACCCACGGCGCGCCTCCCAGCTTGCCCAGTTTTTCCTTCTGCGCTGGCTTCATCTTCAAGACCACCGGGATCATGACTTCCCCTTCGGGCAACGGCTTTCTGCCCTGACCGCGTCCTGGTCCGCCTTGTCCCGTGAGTGCTGATTTCATGGTGTTTATAGTAATACTTAAAACAAAACTGTCAACTACAAGTTTTGAGCCAGTGCACAATCCCGACGAACGGTAGCGGCAACCGGAGCCACCAGAACTGGCCTCGATCTAATGAACAGGCACGGCAGACATGCGCAAGTCACACCTTGATCTCATTGATCAGCGAAATCAGCGAGAAGCAACGGAGTTCTTCAAAAGGTGGGATTGGGAAAGAGTCCTTTACTCTTGGCGCAAGAGGTTGGCCGACTTTTCCGTAGTACCAAATCCGATTTTTCGGGAAATCGTTGTTCACGATCCAGCCAATCCGATCGGGCGTGAGTCCGACCTGACGTGGTGGCCAGTCAAGGATATTGAAAAACTCCGTGCCGAACATCTCGATCACCTCGAACGTTTTCCTGGAACTATTGGACCCATTGAACCTTACGAGATGCGCCAAGGCGAGCGCGACACTCTTCGGCATCTATGGAAGGTTCGCGACGACTCTGAAAAAGTTGCAGCGATCCTCATATCGGCCTCCTTGTTCTCTCGCTACGAGAGCAGTCGAAAGGCTCGACAAGATAACTGGCCACCTTACTATGTCGCTGAGACTCTGATGAAGTGGGCGTACGCGGCTTGGTCTACCGAGTCACGGTTCGGAGGATGGCACTATGCATGCACAGGCGTCATCCCCTTCGAAAGCTCCGACTACGTCTATATGATTGATAGCGCAGATGCGCTGGTCCGCTACTTGGCTGAAGAGCACGCGGCTTTGCTGCTTCAGTACAGCCCTGTGGTCATCCGGTACGAGCCCGATCTGAAGCCGAACCTCCGTTCAGTCTGACCACGCGCCACCCTTCCGCGATTGCACTGCTGCAGGTAGCATGTAATTTCTATCAAAGGAGTGAGGCATGGGAACAGCAGTAGGCGGTACGTTTCTGATCTTCCTGGTCATCTTGGCGCTGATCATCGCGGTGCTTTGGATCTTCATGCCGTTCGCGATCTTCGGCTCGAAAGACCTCCTCAAAGAGCTGATTCGCGAGCAGCGCAAGACCAATGAGTTGCTAGCCTCGATTGCGAAACAGCAAGGTGCTGCCGGTGCTGGTGGGCGTGTCGAGCCCCACTTCTGAGCCTGATCATGGCCAAGCACCTCAGCCTGGTTCTACCAACACCCGCCTCGCCCCGCGAGAAGCTGCGCCAGCGCATCAGGAAGATGCCCAAGCCGGCGTCCATGTTGGAGTGCCGGTGTGGGAGCCGGGAGTTCATCGAGACCAAGGTCGGTGTCGAGTTCTACAACGGAAAGGCCAGAGGCGGCACGAAGCAACTGCTGTGCTTTCACTGCATGATGCGTGGCGACCGCATCGTGATCATCCCGTGAATCAGTCCTCAACTGGACCTGTACCGTCAAAGGCCCGCTTTTCGAAGTAGTCCGCATGTTCTAGTTCGAAGGGTCCGTCGGGAGGCATGTTTTTCAGCATGCTGTACTTCTCAACCAATGGTTTCGCCTTTGCCCCGTGATGACTCAGGCAGTTGTAGAACAGCAGTGTCAATTCGTCAGATGACAGCTGAGCGCGGAGGAATGATCGGTAACGGCGTCGATCAACATTGGGGTTCTCGTCAATGAACTTGATGATGTGGTAGAGATGCCGGAAGTAGTGCCCCAAGTTTGAAGCATTGTCGTTGTAGAACACGCGGTACGCTTCCTTCACCATCTCCAACTCATCGCTCTGGCCCCGTGCTTTGACGGTCACGTATGCTCTCTGCAAACGTTGCAGGAATGTGGAAAAACAATCTCGTCCATGCGTCGCCGTGCGTTGCCCACCAGTTGATGTGCGAACCAGGTCAATAGCCTGCACGATCTCCCCATGAAGCCTCATGAGCTGAAAGAACGTGTTCTCGAACTGCTGGAGCTTTAAAGTGTCTGCCTGCGAAGCCATCTCCTTCTGCTGTGCATAGAGTGCATCACGGGTTAATTTGAGTTCGAGACGTTGCAGCTTCAATTCGTGTCGCTGCAGAAACAGGGTGTAGATCAGAACGGCAAACGCACACCCGCTGAATAGCGCATTGATCGCGCCAAACATGTCCCCGAAGGCTCCACGTTCGTCTTTAGTCGAATGCATGAGGTAGATGAGTAGGCCACTCAAAGCCCATGCAACGACCACGATGCCCAGCGCACCGACGAGGAATTTCAGCTTCGGCTCATTTGCACTTTGTGCATCGTCCATTTGAGGCTCTTCAGTCGGTTTCATTAGGCGACCCTCAATGGAAGAATCTTCGCCCCCTGGCGCAGCTGGTCCAGGTGATCCGCCCAGGCCTGCATCATCTTGCGGCGCTGCGGCAGGTAGGTGGCGAAGTTGTAGGCCGCGCTGACCTGGTTGCGCTCCTGGTGGGCCAGCTGCAGCTCGATGTGGGCGTGCTCGAAGCCCAGTTCGTGCAGGATGGTCGAGGCCACTCCTCGATAGCCGTGGCCAGTCATTCGGCCGGCGTAGCCCATGCGCTTCAGGGCGCCCAGGATCGTGCCGTTGCTCATCGGCTTCTCATGGTCCCGCTCGCCCTGGAACACCAGGCCACTGAGCCCGCGCAGCTCATGCAAGGCCTTCAGCACGTCCACCGCCTGGGCCGACAGGGGCACGATGTGGGGTGTCCGCATCTTCATGCGCTCGGCCGGGATGCGCCACTCCGCAGCCTCCAGGTCGAACTCGTCCCAGTGTGCGGCGATCAGCTCACCGGTGCGAACAAAGGTCAGCGCCATCAGCTTCATGGCCAGGCGCGTGCCGGGGTTGCCGGCATAGGCCTCGACCTTGCGCAGCAGCTCGGGCAGCTCCTTGGCCTCTACGCGGGCGTAGTGGGTCTTGTTGCGCGGCTTGAGGGCGTCTGAAGGCTTCACATCGGCCGCAGGGTTGCGCTGGGCCCTGCCGTGGGCGATGGCGTACCGGAAGATCTGGCCGCAGGTCTGCCAGGCCCGTTTGGCGATGTCAGCAGCACCGCGGGCCTCGATCCTCTTGACCATGGCCAGCAACTCGGGCGCGGTGATGTCGGAGATCGGCCGTGGGCCAATGACAGGGAACACGTCCGCTTCCAGCCGGCGCAGCACGTAGTCGGCGTGCCGCTCGGTCTTGCTGTCCTTCCAGTGGGCGAACCAGGCCCGGGCCACCGCCTCGAAGTTGTTGGCCAGCGCGGTCTCCTTGGCTGCCTTGGCGAGCTTCTTGGCGGCCACCGGATCCAGACCGGTCTTGAGCTGGTCGCGGGCGTCATCCCGCGCGCGGCGAGCCTGGGCCAGCGCCACCACCGGATAGCTGCCCAGCGCCAGGCGCTTCTCCTTGCCGGCGTAGCGGTACTTCCAGCGCCACAACTTGCCACCGGTGGGCACCACCTCCAGGTAGAGGCCTCCGCTGTCAGCGAGGCGGATACGCGCCTTGTCGGGTGGGCACTTGGCGTTCTTGCAGGCGGTGTCGGTCAGGGCCATGGTGGGGGAATCTCCAGGCCAACGGGGGAATTCGTCCGTCGGTGCCCCCAACTTTGCCCCCGTTTTGACTTGATAGTCAATGACGGTCGGTGGCAGACCGTGAAAGAAAAAGCCCCGGGTTACGGGGCTTTGGAGGGTGTTTCGTGCCGGTCGGTGCCGAACAAACACAGTATCTATGGCGGAGCGAGAGGGATTCGAACCCTCGATGCGGCTCTACACCGCATACTCCCTTAGCAGGGGAGCACCTTCGGCCTCTCGGTCATCGCTCCGAAGGGTTGGATTATGCCCTAAATCAGGCCTTGGCCAGCTTGTCCTCGAGGCCCTGGTCAAGGTCGAACGCACGGTGCAGCGCGCGCACGGCCAGCTCCATGTACTTCTCGTCGATCACGACAGAGGTCTTGATCTCGCTGGTCGAGATCATCTGGATGTTGATGCCCTCTTCGCTCAGGCAGCGGAACATCTTGCTGGCCACGCCCACGTGGCTGCGCATGCCGATGCCCACGATGCTGACCTTGCAG